>Ga0256829_1000668_pt1 | contig 32819 bp, 38 predicted proteins | sample 131447metaG_FD_185979 | JGI IMG/M metagenome (GOLD analysis project Ga0256829, IMG submission 185979) | Hydrothermal vent microbial communities from Lau Basin, Pacific Ocean - 131-447 | ecosystem: Environmental > Aquatic > Marine > Hydrothermal vents | place: Pacific Ocean: Lau Basin | collected... | reverse complement strand
CAACAGAGCTTTGGCACGTTTGCAGTATGGGCAATGATCCATGGTGTAGAGGAGGATATGGGGCATAAGCGCGATCCTTTCGATTTGATGAGGCGTATCTGTCGCTAGGCGAAGAGCGATGGTTGCTGCGCGAGCGCGATGGTCCAGATCACACCCGTGAGGGCGGCCAACAGGCCGAGCGTGATGAAGCGGGAAATCGTCGTAGCATTGGTCATGGGATGATCCTTCTTGGCGCGCGCGCAGATCGCCAATCAGCGATCTACGCGGCTTGGTGATGTGGCGTTAGGCATCGTCGGCGATGCGACCCAGTTCTTTTCCAGCGAGGAACAAAGCGCCCGCCAGCAGCACGGCGTCTTTGAGCAGGAACTGACCCGGCACGACGGACAGAGCCGGGAAACCGCCCAAGCTTTGTTCCCAACCTGGCGCGGTCAGCAGGAAGCTGAAGGTCAACAGGAAGGTAAAGGCTGCGGCGAGCGCACCGAGCAATCCAACGCGGGCAAATTTGAGGCCTGCGACCAGAGCGATCGCGGTCAGAATCTCAATCGAACCGATCAGGTTAGAGGCCCCCTGAACACTGGTCACACTATATAGCCAGCTGGTGAACGGGCTGGACGCAACCAAGCCTTCAATCGCGCCAGCTTCATAGGCGGTGAATTTCATCGCGCCGATCCAGCCCAAGACCCCTGCAATTGAGAATCTGAGACTGTGGCGGCCAATGCCGGTCAGCTTGTTTGACAAAGCGCTGAGTTGCTCTGCGGACTGACCTGCGAGGACGGCTGTTGATGTAGACATTTCGAACTTCCTTCTTGAATTATTGACTTATCGGTCTTTAATTGGGCGTAACGAGACGTTTTGCGTCTGCGAAACTCGAAATATGGATTATAGACCGATTGGTCAAGAATATAGGAGATCACAGATGCGTGATCGAACAACACCGGGGCGTCCAAGGGAATTTGACGACACTGAAATGCTCCGGAAAATCATGCGATTGTTCTGGAAGAATGGTTTTGAAGGCGTTTCCCTTTCGATGATCATGAAAGAGACAGAATTGCAGAAAGCCAGCTTGTATGCGGCATTCGGGGACAAGCGCTCAATGTATCTTAAAGCGCTTGGCCAATATCATGATGACATTGTCTCAGCCGCTGCCTTGGCTTTGAAAGACGATACTGTTCCTGCCAAGCAGCGAATTGAGGCATTTATCAACTCGCCCCTCGCGGCGGCCCAGAAAAACGATCGCTCCGGATGCTTCTTGTGCAATGCCTCCGCGGATCAATCCGACTTGGACCCCACCACCAAGACGCAAGTTTCGGTCGGCTTTGACCTCCTCACGTCAGCTTTGACCGCGGCGCTACGAGACGCGCACCCGGATCTCAGCCCCGACGATATCGCCGCCAGAGCCAAGGCTCTGCTCGCGGTCTATGTTGGGTTTCGAATTTTAGCGCGAAGCGATGTAGCGATTGATGGCCTGGAGCGTGCGGCCTGTAATGTCGCAACGTGGGTTCATACATAAAATGCGATGCCAGGTTATGTCGTTTGGAAGCGCGTCAAAATCCGGTCTTCAGGGATTAAACATCCCTCATAAACGGCCCAATTCCTGAAAAACTAACAAATCAACAGATTCTGTTAACCATTTCAGCGCAACACTCGATTCCATAGAGTGGAGTGTGCTGTATGCGAATGAAGATGTTTGCCGCTGAGTCCCTAGAGGCAGCTAAGGCATTGATCTTCGCGGAAATGGGCGATGATGCGATCATCTTGTCCGAACGCGAAGTGCCTGGCGGCGTAGAGGTCCGGGCGGCGACCGATAAAATGGGCGGCGGAATGGTGCCGAGCGAGTCTCGGATCCTCACCCGTTTGGGAGCAAACCCTGCGCCGCGTCTCGTTGAAAGCCCGATCCGAAATCGTGTGCGCGACTCTCTATTGTGGCACGGCGCCCCGGAACGCTTCGCAGAACGCATTGCCGATGCTGGCCTGAATGGCGGGTTTGAAAGCAAAGAACCTGGCTCAGCGCTCGCCGCCGGGCTCGATAGCGCGCTGACATGCGATCCAATCCCACCGGTTCCACATCGAAACATTGTGCTGGTTGGCGCGCCGGGTCACGGTCGCACCGCCACAGCCGCAAAACTGACCCGCCGCGCAGCAGTTGCGAAAGCCGAAGTCCTGCCAGTTGCCGCTGACCTCGACCTCACTGCAGGCGGCGCACAGCTCGCGGCCTATTTGGAAAAAGAGCAAGGCCAGATCCGCTCCGTCACCACACCGGATGATCTGTTCGCCACGCTGAAAACGATCCAGGCCGCCAATCAACGCTGCATCATCGACATGCCAGCGATCATTCCATTTGATCAGGAAGATATGGCGAGCTTGCAAGACCTGCTCGCGGTGATAGATGCTGAACCTGTCTTGGTCATCAGCGCCGAAGGTCACCCCGAAGATCAAGCCGAGGCTGCGAAAGCCTTTGCCCGTTGCGGTGTTCGCCGCGCAATCGTCACGAAACTCGATGTGACACGTCGTCGAGGCGGGATTGTTTCAGCGCTGATCGCTGCAAAAATCTCTTTCTCTCACTTGGCCATCACACCGTTCATCGGTGGCGGCCTTGTTCCCGCGACCCCATCAAGACTGGCCCAGTTGCTGACAGAAGACGCACCTGCCCATGTCGCCCTTAAAGGAGCCGCATAATGAGCTTCCTACTTCCCAAATCGCAAGAGCGCCCGAACCAGCGCCCACCGCGACGCGTCGAGCCCGCCTCGATTATCGCGGTTGGGTCCGGCAAAGGGGGCGTCGGCAAAACCTTTATGTCGATCACATTGGCGAGCGCCATGGCCCAGGCTGGCCGGCGAACGCTTTTGGTCGATGGCGATCTTGGTCTCGCCAATGTCGATGTTCAACTTGGCATCGCGCCAGAAACCGACCTTGCCGCCGTCATCGCTGGATGGGTCGAGCTTGAAGATGCCGTGACGCCTGTCGATGGCGGTTCAGCAAATGGCGGATTTGATGTTCTGCCCGGCCGGTCCGGCTCAGGTGCCCTGGCTGAGATGTCTTCAGAAGAAGTCGCCCGCCTCGCCGCTGGCCTGTCTGCGCTGGCGCTGCAATATGATCAAGTCATCCTCGATCTCGGCGCCGGGATCGAAGCCAACTGCATGCGCCTCGCCCGCGCGGCAGATAAGGTTCTGATGGTGATCACTGACGAACCGACCTCGATGACCGATGCTTATGCGTTCATCAAAGTTCTCAAAGGTTACGCGCCGAGCGTTGAGCAAATGATTGCAATTAATCAGTGCGAAACCAGAGCCGCGGGTCAGAGCACATTCTCTGCCGTCGCCCAAGCTTGCCAAACCTTCCTTGGCTTCCGGCCTCAATTGGCAGGGACCGTCATTCGGGATGACGCCGTGCGCGAAGCTATTCGCAGCCAAAAAACGTTAATCTCAACAAATGCGTCCTCTCAACCGATTCAGGACGTTATCGCTATTGCTCACACGCTTCTTGGGCGGACTGGGCAAGAACTTCATTCTTAAGAGGTATGAATAAAATTGTCGTTTCGAATCCGATTGTTAAATCTTCGGTTACTTTCATTACCTAGATTCACAATGGTTAACGATCACGCTAGGAATGCGAATAGACTGATTCGGGGAGCTGAATATGCGAGTCTTACTAATTGAAGATGATAATGCGGTGGCCCGCAGTATCGAACTGATGCTGAAGGCCGCTGGCTTTAACATCTACACGACTGACCTTGGCGAAGAAGGTGTCGATCTCGGAAAGGTCTATGAGTATGATATCATCATTCTCGACCTCTCTCTGCCTGACATTTCTGGCTATGATGTGTTGAAGCAACTGCGCATGGCGCGGGTGAACACTCCAGTCCTGATCCTCTCTGGTAACCCAGACATCGAGGCAAAAGTGAAAACTCTCGGCTATGGCGCCGACGATTACCTCACAAAACCATTCAACAAAGACGAGCTGATCGCCCGCATCACGGCCATCGTTCGTCGCTCTAAAGGTCATGCCGAAAGCGTTATCCGCACCGGCGAGATCTTGGTGAACCTGGATGCGAAGACTGTCGAAGTCGACGAAGACCGCGTCCACCTCACTGGCAAAGAATACCAAATGTTTGAGCTGCTCAGCCTGCGCAAAGGCACGACGCTCACCAAGGAAATGTTCCTCAACCACCTGTATGGCGGCATGGACGAACCAGAACTCAAGATCATCGACGTGTTCATCTGTAAGCTGCGCAAGAAATTGCAGCAGGCAACAGGCGGCGAGCACTATATCGAAACAGTTTGGGGCCGCGGCTATGTGCTTCGCGACCCGAAACCGAAGAAGGAAGCGGTCGCCGCTTAATCCTTTTTCGCACCCCGAATACCTTAAAACCCGATGCCCCGGCATCGGGTTTTGTTTTTGGTGGGAACTCAGGTGGCGGTGGTGAATGACGACGTCTGCTCTCCGGCCTCATAGCGGACTTTAGCAATAAAACTACCTTCATCAGCCTCATCCTGAGCGAAGACGAAGGACGAGGCGGGGGCCTGGCACGCCCGGCCCTTGATCCTTCGACTTCGCTCAGGATGAGGGCCTAATGCCTCAATGTCTGCTCCTGACCCAAAGCTGACACCACAGACCACTCATTCCGCCCAACTCCCCCCCTCCAAACCTTGGCATCCCTCCGTCTTTTTGATTGAGTGCCCGGAAACACACCCAAAACGGGGACAGGAGGAAAACATGGCGCTTACCATAAAGCCCAGCGATCAAGCGTGCGGCGCGGAAGTTACCGGCCTTGATCTCACTAAAGATCTGGATGCCAATACGGTCGAAGAGATCAGAGCCGCCTGGCTAGAGCATCTGGTCCTCTCCTTCCCTGATCAAGCCTTAAGCGACGATGATCTGGAACGCTTCACGCTCTATTTCGGACCGTTTGGGCATGATCCTTACATCGCCCCGATCGAAGGGCGTGATCATGTCATCGCGGTCAAGCGCATGGCGAATGAGACCTCGCCGATCTTCGCCGAAACTTGGCATTCGGATTGGAGCTTTCAGGAAACCCCGCCCGCCGGAACGTGCCTGTTCGGGATTACGATCCCGCCTTCTGGCGGCGACACCCTCTTCGCCAACCAGCAAAAAGCCTGGGAAGACATGCCTGATGATTTGCGCGCCCGGTGCGAGGGCAAACGCGCCATTCATTCAGCGGCGCTCGGCTATAGCAAAGGCGGCCTGTATGGCGAAGGCGACGCGGATGATCGCAGCATGGACATCATCCATTCAGACGACGCTTTGGCGACGCATACACATGATCTGATCCGCAAGCATCCTGAGACAGGACGCGAGTCGATCTACAATTCCGCCGCCTATGTGATCGGGTATGAAGATATGCCAGACGAGGAGTCCCGGGCGCTGATGATGGACCTTTATCACTGGCAAACACGGCCAGAATTCCAATACCGCCACAAATGGCAGCCCAATATGCTGGTCATGTGGGACAATCGCGCCCTGCTACACATGGCAACCGGCGGCTATGCTGGCCATGATCGGCTCTTGCATCGGACCACGATTGGAGAGCGGGTGGCGGCTTAAGATTAGAGAGCGAATGATGTTTAGGTCCTCATCCTGAGCGAAGTCGAAGGATAAAGGACCGCGCGGCCCGGGAAGCCCGCCTCGTCCTTCGACTTCGCTCAGGATGAGGCTGTAAGTATCCACATTGAAGCCGAAATCAGCGGCAACAAAAGCGCCTAGTCGTCGTCCTCGACCATGTCGGCCCAGAAGACGTCTTTGCTGGTGCGGATCGCTTCGAACAAAATTACCAGGACTGCTACGGAGAGCACCCACCATGCCGTGCTGGATTGCCCAGCCCAATTCACCATCGTTTCAATCATCACCATGCCTCGGTCTTGCGCCGTCGATGCATTGAATATGACGTGCACCTCTTAACGAGAGCTGAGTCAAATTCGGCACAGTTGGGGCAATTCGTAATCAAAACAGCCCTATTTCTTTACGCCTGACCCAATTTGCGCAATCAGGAGGCGAATGAGTACAAGAACGTCTTCTCGCAAACCTCCGGCCCGTGTCTGGCAACGCATGTTGTCAGGACGGCGCCTCGATCTGTTGGATCCCTCGCCTGTCGATGTCGAAGTCGAAGATATCGCGCACGGCCTTGCCCGTGTCGCCCGTTGGAACGGTCAGACCAAAGGCGCACATGCGTTTTCGGTTGCCCAGCACAGCGTGATTGTCGAAGCCTTGTGCGTGCAAATCGAACCGCGCCTTGATCCAAAATCCCGCCTCCTGGCGCTGCTGCATGATGCCCCTGAATATGTCATCGGGGACATGATCTCCCCGTTTAAAGCTGTGCTGGGTGACGGCTATAAGGACATTGAGGCGCGCCTGTCTTACGCCATCCATGCGCGCTTTGGCTTACCCGCAGAAACCCCTGCCAGTTTGAAACGCCTGATCAAGAAAGCCGACAATATCTGCGCCTGGTTTGAAGCAACGCAGCTTGCCGGATTTTCGGTCGCTGAGTCCGATCGCTTCTTCGGGCATCCGCCGCGCGGCATTCAATTGGAACTACGTCCGCAACCGACCGAAGAGGCGCAGGCTGAATTTATTGCCCGCACAGTGGCCCTGCTCGCAGACATCGAGGCGCCTGCATGAGCCTGCTGATCGGCTTGTCGGTTGTGATCGTCGCCTATGATGGCGAGAAGCCGCGCGTGCTAACCTCACGGCGCGAAGGCGGCCTGCTGGCGCTCCCGTTCGGGGCGTTTGACCCGAGCGAGCATCGCACGTTTGAGCTCGCCCTGCGCGGCTGGGTGAAAGAACAAACCGGCTTTCAGCTCGGCTATGTCGAACAGCTCTACACATTCGGCGATCGCGACCGCGAAAGCCCGGAAGCGACTTTGCTCGATGCGCCGCAAGATGCACGCGTTGTCAGTGTTGGCTATCTCGCGCTGACGCCGGAAGCAGAAAGACTACCTGAAGCGTTTGAGGCGCGCTGGCGCGGCTGGTATCGCCACTTCCCTTGGGAGGATCGCCGCGCTGGCCCACCCGCGATTATCGATGATGTCATCGCGCCAAAACTCTCAACCTGGGCCGCTGGAAACCCGGATCGGCTCACACGGGCTGAGAGTGCCTTCGGATTGGCCGGAAATGACTGGCCGGATGAAGCCGTGCTGGAACGCTATGAGTTATTGTACGAGGCCGGACTGGCGGCTGAATGCGCACGCGATCAGGACTTGCCGCTCCCTGAGGTTCAGCTGGGCGACCCGATGGCGTCCGACCACCGCCGCATTCTCGCGACCGCGATGGGGCGCCTTCGGTCCAAGATCCGCTACCGTCCAGTCGTGTTTGAGTTGATGCCAGATCAGTTTACGCTGACAGCCCTGCAAAGCACGGTCGAAGCCATTCTCGGCCAAAGGCTCCACAAACAGAACTTTCGCCGCGCCCTGGACCGAACAGGCTTTGTCGAAGGCACTGGCGAAATGCAGAGCAGCACCGGCGGTCGGCCCGCCGAACTGTTCCGCTTCAAACGCGAAGCCTTGCGCAAAACCGGCGCCCGCGGCCTCACCGCCCCGCTTTTGAAAGGCTGAGAAACACCGGAAAGCTGAAGCCTGCCGCCAAGCCGCCCAAGTGCGCGGCCCAGGCAATGCTCATGATGCCAATATCGCCGCCCAAAAAGGCGAGCACAACATTGATCACAATCCAAGGCACACTCATCGACCAGGCACCTTTGAAGCGTTCACGAATATACCCCACCGCGGGTAGCAATCCTGAGATCGCCGAAGACGCGCCAATTGCGATTCCATCTTGAGCTTCGATCGCATACCACAACATTTGCGCGAGCCCGCCGCCCACGGCGCAGACAGCAAAGAACGCCAGAAACAAAACCGATGCATAGACGGATTTACCCAGCGCTTGCGCGATGATCGGACCGAGGGCGATCAACATCGCCATGTTCAGCATCAAGTGAAACGACCCGCCATGCAGGAAGGTGTGCAACACATAGGGCGCGAAATCCCCCCAAGGCCGATAGACATTCTCAAAGCTGGGACCACCGGCAATCGCCGCGACCGAGAACATCCAATCTTCGAATTCGCGAGACGCGTTAAACTGGACCAGTGACACCGCCACAATCGCCCCGGTCAGGACGAGAATAATCGTCGGGAAGCCTTTGCGAAAAATTGGGGGTTTCTCTGGGAGGTCTGTCGGTTCGTTATAGACTTGCATAGGCTACATATGGCGATGGATACCGCGCGCGCCAGCCCCCATCTGCCGCCACGTGATGGCTTGACCTCGCCGGGTGCACAGCCACGATCGCGTGCATGACTTTGACATTTGATAGCCTCCGCCCGCCCTGCCCGCACATGGATGACACGCACGCCGAGTGGCGCCGTTCCGTTCGCGGTTTCGTCGATAAAGAGATCATGCCGTTTGTGGATGAATGGGAAGAGGCAGGACGGATCCCACGTGACCTGTTCAAAAAAGCCAAAACGGCAGGCCTTTTGGGCATCGGATACCCAACTGAGTATGGCGGCGAGGGCACCGAGTTTGACCGCTTTCATGGCATTGTGACATCTGAAGAACTCGCCCGTATCGGCGCAGGCGGCATCTCGTCTGCCTTGATGATTCACGGCATTGGCTTGCCGCCGATCATGGCGCTGGGCAGCGAAGAGATGAAAACTGAAATTGGTCGGGCTGTCCTCTCAGGTGAGAAACAAATCAGTCTCGGGATCACAGAACCGTCGGCAGGATCAGACGTTGCTCAGCTGAAGACCAAGGCCGTCAAAGATGGCAATGGCTGGCGCGTGAATGGGTCGAAAACCTACATCACTGGCGGCATGACCTCGAAATGGCTGACCACAGCCGTGCGAACCGGCGGCGAGGGCATGGGCGGCATCTCGCTCCTTCTAATCGACCTTGAAAGCGACGGCGTCAGCCGCACCGAATTGCCGAAACAAGGCTGGTGGGCCTCTGACACAGCGACCATCCATTTCGACGATGTCTTTGTCCCGGCCGAAAACCTGATCGGCGAGCAAGACAAAGGCTTCTATGGCATCATGGCGAACTTTAACGGAGAACGCCTCGGCATGGCAGCGCAAGCGGCTGCCTCTGCCCGAGTTTGTGCTGAAGAAGCCGCGGCCTGGGCACAGGAGCGAAAGACATTCGGAAAACGCCTCGCAGACCATCAAGTTATCCGCCACAAGCTTGCAAGCATGGCGCAGCGCATCTGGGCGACCACGACCATGCTCGACACCTATGCTTGGCACGTTCAGAACGGCAACACGCCGGTGGCTGAACTCGCTATGTTGAAAGTCCAAGCCACCGAGACACTCGAATTCTGTGCGCGAGAAGCGATGCAAATTCTGGGCGGCGCAGGGTTCATTCGAGGCCACCGGGTCGAGCGGATCTATCGCGAGGTTCGGGTCATGGCGATTGGCGGCGGCTCAGAAGAAATCATGCGCGACCTCGCCGCCCGGCAACTCTCGGTCTAAGATCGTTTCGGGAGGATCGATATGGAGAGCTTTAAAGACAAGACCGTGATCATCACGGGCGGGGCGACCGGCATTGGCTTTGGCCTGGCAAAACGCTTTGGCAGCGAGGGCGCTAAAATCGTCATTGGCGAGCCACGTCAGGACAAACTGGACGAGGCCATCGCGGAGCTGAAAGGCCTGGGCATAGACGCAGCGGCCATGGTCATGGATGTGACCGATCCAGACAGTATGGAAGCCTTCGCCGACTTCGCGTGGCAGACCTATGGCGGCGGACATGTTCTGATCAATAATGCCGGCATCGCGATTGGCCGCGCGCCTGTCGTCGACGTCGCGCTTGAAGACTTGCACCGGCTGATGAATGTCAACTTCTTTGGCGTCTGGCATGGCGCGGCGACGTTTGGCAAACGCATGATCGCGCAAGGCGAGCCTGCCGCGATTTATAATCTCGCGTCTGAGAATGCCTTCTTCAACGCGGTTCAAAACAGCGCGCCCTACATTGCTTCGAAGCACGCGGTGCGAGGCCTCACAGAAGCGATGCGTGATGAATTTCCGGACCATATCAAAGTCGGCATGATCGTTCCTGGCTTCGTCGCCTCCGACATGACCAAAGGCTCTGAACAGTTCGCCATGGATGCTGACACATTCGCTGAAAAAGTCGTCGAGCAAATTCGCGCCGGCGAGTTTTACGTGGTGACCCATTCCTACAATATGGTCCGGATCAAACCGATCCACGATGAGATCGAAGCCGCCTATGCGCGCAATGCCCCACGCTATGATGGTGATGAAGAGTATGATGTGCCGACGCTCATCGCGCGGCTGAGAGCGCGGAGGGACGGCGCATGAACTGGCTGAAACAAGGCCACACGGCGGTCGTAACTGGCGCAGCTGGCGGGATCGGATTGGAATCCGCAAAACGCTTTGCGGCCGCGGGCATGAATGTCGTTTTGGTCGATGTCAAAGAAGAGCAACTCGCAGAAGCCAAAGCGGCCCTTTCTGGCGGCGCAGGAAAGATCATCGCCAAAGTGTGCGATGTCTCAGACCCGAACGCCATGACCGCGCTCGCCGCAGAGGTGAGCACGGAGCTCGGCAATGTTCACTGCCTGATGAACAATGCTGGTATCGGGCGCATGGGCACCAAGCCTTGGGAAAACCTCGACGCGTTTAACGGACTTGTCTCGATCAATTTGATGGGGGTCATCCATGGCTGCCACGCCTTTATGCCGGGCATGTTGGCGCATGGCGAAGCGGCCACCGTTATCAATACGGGATCAAAGCAAGGGATCACGCGCCCACCCGGCAACTATGCCTACAACCTGTCGAAGGCAGGCGTGCTTGCCTATACCGAAAGCGTAGCACACGCCCTGCGCCAGGAAGAGAATTGCAACATCTCTGCGCACCTGCTGGTTCCGGCATTCGTCTATACGCCTTTGGTCGAAGCGTTCATTCCGCAAAAGCCGCCATTCGCGGCCACCGCCGAAGAAACGGTCGACTTTATGATGGCCTCTCTGGAGCGCGGGGATTTTTACATTCTCTGCCCCGATAATGAGACGCCGCGGCCTTTGGATGAGAAGCGCATTCAATGGACTGCCGATGACATTATCAAAAACCGTCCGGCGCTTTCACGATGGCACCCGGATTATGCGGAGGCATACAAGGCCTTTGTAGAGGACTAAAAAAAGGCCCCGAACTGCAGCCAGTTCGGGGCAATAGGGTTGGCATTGTAAGGAGGCAAGTGGCTAATACTTATAGCCGAAACCAATGCCAACCACGGTTGGGTTGATGTCGACATCCGCATCGACCGTCGCTCCCAAAGCGGTGGTAAAATCAACCGTTACATCGGTGTTGATCCAGACCTTTTTGATGTCGGCGTTGAGCAGCCAGCCGCCTGGCTCGCCGTCGAGATCATAGTCGACGCCGAATTGCAGCGCGCCACCAAAGCTTGGATCGTAATCGATGCCGTCGGCGACCGAACCTTCATCTTCGTTGAAGAAGAATGTCGCGTTCACACCTGCTCCGACATATGGCTTGAACTGTGTGCCCGTATCGAAGTGGTATTGCAGGGTCAGCGTTGGCGGCAGCAGCCACACATCGCCGAGATCTACGGTTGCATTGTTCAGTGCGCCGGGCACTGTCACACCAGTTGCATCAACATCGTGCGGTGTCACCGCCAAGATCAGCTCAGCCGCGATGTTCTTGGTGAAGAAGTAGGTGATATCGAGTTCAGGAACGTATTGGTCACCAATATCAACGCTGCCGCCGATCGCAGCATTGGCGACAGACAGATCAGCGCTTTCATCCGGCAAGACACCGAGCAAACGGCCGCGAACCATCCAAGGATTGTCTTCGGCATGGGCGGCTGCGCCAATAAGGGCAGACGTAACCATCAGGGCGGAACAGAATAGTGATTTCATGGCAAAGCCTCTTTCTTGATATTGCCAGCCACGCCTATGCTGTTGATTTACATAGGAAAACATACTGTTTCGTCGCGCGGGAACATGTCACGCGGCATAGGCGCTCAATTGCGTATTCTTCCTGAGTGACCCGCCTGTTCCGATCTGCGATGGGTCAAAGAATCCGCGAGAATTAACGCCGCCACCTCTTCCCTTTTCCGCTCAATCACCCAAAATGGCAGCCATGGCCCATACCCACGCACATAATCACGCGAACACGCCGTGTAGCCCGCAAGATGCCGAAGCCTTTTTGGCAGAAGCCGAAGAGCTGGTCAGCGCGAAAGGGCAAAAGCTGACACCCATCCGCCGAAAGGTCTTGCACCTTTTGCTGAACAGCGAAGAACCCGCCAAAGCCTATGACCTTCTGGCCAATCTTGATGGCGAGGGCGCTGCGAAACCGCCAACGGTTTATCGCGCCTTGGACTTTCTACAAGAAATGGGGCTTGCGCATAAAATCGAGAGTCTCAACGCCTATGTCGCGTGCGGGCATGCCAAGCATGATCATTCCGCCGTTTTCCTGATCTGCCAAACATGTGGCGGCGCGGAAGAGCTGCACGCCATCGAAACCAGTGCAGCGCTTTCAAAAGAAACCAGCGGCGCAGGGTTCACAATTGAGAATGCCGTGATTGAAGCGCGCGGTGTTTGCCGGAAGTGCACCGCATGATCCCTTTGTGGAAAGGAATCGCGAACACTTGGGATTGCGACGAGATGGGGCACATGAATGTGCGCGTCTATGTCGAGAAGGCGATGGAAGGTCTCGGCAATTTTGCGGGCGCGATTCAAATGCCGCACGCCTTTCACGCCAACTCTCCCTCCACATTGATCCCAGCAGAACATCATATTCGCTACATTCGCGAGGCTCATGCCGGGAAGCCGCTAACCATGACGGGCTGCGTGCTCGAATGGGACGATACGAGCGCCCTCATCTATCAAGACATGCGCCACGGCGATGGCCGTCCCGCCGCCGCGTTTCGAACCCACGTCCTGCATGTTGATGCCAAAACCGGCAAACCCTTCCCGTGGAGCACACGATCGCGCGCGCAATTGGAAGCGCTGATCGATACGCCGCCAGACGATACGCGTCCGCGCGGTCTCGACCCGGCGACCGCGCCGATCCCCAGCAGCATGGCGACCATGGACCAGGTGACCAAGTCAGGCGCGCCGGAGATTGGACGTGGCATGGTTTTGCCGCGTGAGTGCGACACGTTTGGGCGGTTTTGGGCGCCTTGGTTTATGGGACGTATCTCTGATTCAGTGCCAACCCTTCTGCATAATTGGCGCTCGAAAGTGGCCGCCTCAAATGGCGATGTTCGCATGGGCGGTGCGGTGCTGGAATACCGTCTCATATATCGCAAATGGCCCCGCGCCGGCGATCGTTATGTCATCCATACAAGCCTCGCAGACGTCGCCGAGAAAACGCACTCGCTGTCGCATTGGGTACTCAACCCCGATACGGGCGAGGCTTACATAACCAGCCAGGCGGTGGCGGTGACGTTCGACCTGGACAAGCGCAAAGTCATCCCGACCCCACCAAAACAAATCGCCGAGCTTGAGAAGATCGCGCCGCGAGGGCTGGTCTTATAGAGCGCGGGTTTCACATCCGCGACGGGCGCCCAGAAGATGGCGCGCGTGCGATCCAAGTGTTACGAAATTCGATTACGAAGCTTTGTGTTGAGGATCACAAAAATCGGGCGGACCTGCTCACGCCATGGCTTGCCAACAAAACCTTGCAGACGTTCCAAACCTGGATTCAATCCGCTGCCCTCCGCGTTGTTGTTGCTGAAAGAGACGGAGCAATAGTCGGGGTTGGTATGGCCTCATCGGCCGGGGAAATTATGCTCAATTACGTCGCGCCCGATCGGCGTTTCCTAGGTATCTCGTCCGCAATACTCGCCGCATTAGAGCAGTCGTTGATCAACGAAGGACAAACGGAATTTCATCTGATGAGCACGCAAACGGCGCGTGGGTTCTATGCGGGTCGCGGCTATTCGGACGCAGGCCCACCTGTCCTGGATGACGGTATGATCAGCTATCCGATGGAAAAATCGATCCGTTCGGGTGGCCAGGCCTAATCTTCAAAAGCGCGATCACGCTGCAAATCAAACGCCATGGTTTGACGCGCGTAAGTCACCGATACGCGATGGACGGAGCAGTTCAACATGGCCTCCGCCGCGTCTTCATGCTCCATGCGATCTACGCTGCAAGACACCAATTCTGTCTCTCCCAGCGCGAGTTTCTCGAAATATGAATCTGACACCGCCCCCGCGGTCCCGATCAAAATAAAGCTTGCGAAACCGCAAGCCATAATTGCGGCTATTCGACCTTGCATTGTCTCTCTCCCGCGAACACGAGAGCAAACAATTAACCTTTTGTCAAAAATCTAAAGTCCGCGGAGCGAGCGTTTCACCGGTCCGACATCGTCATCTCCAATGCCCTCAATCAGGGTCGAGATGTAGGATGAGAGCTCATCGCGGACATCATATGGCGCTTCCATGGGCAGGAAATGAGTCGTGTTCACGCGCTCTTTCAGGATCAGATGCGGGCACTTCTTTGTCAGGCGCGCAGCAACCTCATCGGTCAGCACTGAATCGCTATCCGGGCGCAGAATGGTGATTGGGATCCGGTGTTTCTTAACCTTGCCCAAGGCGCCCCACGGGCGATTGCGCTGGGCCATGAAGGTAGCGGCTTCCCATTTCGGATCGCACAGCAATTGCCAAACCTGTTTGTCGCTATCTGGATCATTGCCATCCGTGCGATCAAAGGCATCGAGGATATAGTCGGCCAGGAACGGATCGCGCCAGGTCGCGAACGCCCCGCGCCCCTTATACTTGTATTGAATGTGCTCTCGCGAATCGAACTTGTTACGACGGCGGCGTGCTTGCTTGGCCATATGATGGCCGCCGCGCCGGAACCCGAACGGCATCAAGTGCATCGCCATATAATATCGAGGCGGCAGGATGACAGGATCCACCAGAACCAGTCCCGCCACTTTTTCCGGGCGTGCCCCCGCCACCATCAGAGCAACAGTCGCCCCCATGGAATGGCCGCCCAGAACAACCGGATTGATCGGCGATTCGCGATCCAGAAACGCGATAATATCATCGCGATATCGCTTCCATGAGCGGAGCGAGCTCGGCTTGGCTGGCAGCGTTGACCGACCATGGCCGCGCAAATCGACAGCCTGGATCTTCGTTCGCAAACCCAGCGGCGCTAGGATTGACTGATACGTCATCGCATTGAAGCCTGTTGCATGAAGCCACAGCGCAGCAAGTTTTTTCGCAGGGTCTCCAAACTCCAAAGCCGCTAAATCGCCCTCAGGAGTTTCGAATGTAAAACGACGCATCTTTTGCCTAAACTCTACCCAAATACTCGTCGCAACAGTTCGGTCGTACGGGCAACCGGATTATCGCGAATCTTCTGTTCTTCAACTGCGAGATAGTCGAACAGGCCATCAAGGCCAAATTGGACCGCATATGTGGTTAAATCAGATTTGTAATCTGTTGCAGCAATTGCGAGCAGTGGCTGATTAGCCGTGACGCTATCCAGGGCACGATAAGCCCCTGAGGATTCCAGCGCGGTCTCGACATAGGGCGTAAAGGTTTGACGCAGGCTAACTTCAGTGCGGCCGCGCAAGAAGTCGGTCGCCGCCGTGTCTCCGCCGCGTAGAATGCCAAGCGCGTCTTCGATCGTAATTGATTGAACCGCATCAATCACAATTTGCTTGCCCGCAGGCACAGCATCTTCAGCTGCGCGGTTCATACGCAATTGCAAATCATCAAGCGGCCCGGATAGACCGACATTTGAAAGCTGTTTTTGAACATCGCCGAGCCGCCCTGGAAGTGGGATACGGATTTGAGGGTCCTGCCAGTAGCCATCCTCAACACCGATCTGCGAGGCGACGCGATTGGTTCCAATCTCGAGCGCTTGTCGAAGTCCGGCATCGATTTCAGCAAGGGTCAGTTCGCCGCCCGGGCTCTGCACGCCTTCTATACCACCTAGAACGTCGCCCAGGACTTGACCAAAATCGCCGCCCGAACCGGATTCACACCCAGCAGGCAACAGGGTTAATGCTAAAGCTCCTAGCGCCAGTGACCGCATCGCTATATCCCTCCACGAAACTTTATCATCAACCAAGTTTTGATCATGAAATCAAACGTTTATCTACTTATCGCTGCGACAACCTAGCGATAGTAGCGTGCTTGATGTAGTTTAGCGAGGGAATTGGAGACGTACATATGCTGAAGAAAACGCACGAATGCTTCACGGTATCTGTGGAAGACAAGGTCGCGCACATCGTGCTGAACCGGCCACAAGCCATGAATGCTATGAACAAAGCTTTCTGGAACGAATTGCCAGAGATCGTAAACGAGATTAACGCAACCGCTGCGGCGCGCGTGATTGTGATCTCATCTGAAGGCAAACACTTTTCAGCCGGCATGGACCTCTCCGTCTTCGGTCAAGATGGCGCCGTCACGCAAGGCAAAGTTGACCGCCATGTTGCGGCTGAGGCCTTCCGCTCCAACATCAAACAGATCCAATCATCCTTCAACGCGCTGGAAGATGCTCGCATGCCGGTGCTGATTGCTTGCCAGGGCGGCGTGATCGGCGGCGCAATCGATATGATCTCCGCTGGTGATATCCGCTGGTGCACCAAGGACGCCTTCTTCTGCATCCAGGAGACCAATATCGCGATGACCGCTGACGTCGGCACATTCCCGCGTCTGCAACGCTACATTCCCGAAGGGTGGGTCAAGCAAATGGCCTATACGGGCGAACGCCTCGGCGCGGAAAAAGCGCGTGAGATCGGCCTGGTCAACGATGTGTTCGAAACCAAGGAAGAGATGCTTGCGCACGTCATGGGCGTCGCCAAAGAGATCGCTTCTAAAAACCCGCTCGCCGTGACGGGTTGTAAAGTCCTGATCAATTATGGCCGCGATCATTCCACTGCCGATACACTCGATTATATCGGTGTTTGGAATTCCGGTATGATTCCACCATCACACATGCAGGAAGCTTTTGCGGCCAAGTCTGAAAAGCGCGATCCGGAATTCCCGGATCTCTTGCCATTGCGAACGTCACCAATGTAGCGACGACATATCAGCCAATTCGAAAGACGACCGTCGCTTTTAGCAAGTGGCGGTCGTTTTGTTTGGCGATACCGCTTGCAAAGACAAGCGTGCGCGTTTTGCGATCGATACGACTTTCAAACTCGACTTGCGTGCCATTCACCGCATCCGCAGAGACATCAAACGTCACGGAGACGGAATGAACATCACCTTCGGTGAGCAGGCTGCGCGCATGATTTTCCACGACAGCTTGCAGCAACACACCAACCTGGATCACGGTCCAGCCATCCGCGGTCGCAGATGCGGTTGAGTCAGAGGTAAAATCCAGAGCGGACAGCGGAATCGTAAGATCGTTCATAGTCGACATGGCGCTCCTCTAGTTCGGACATCACAAAAAGAAAAGGCTCACGGCGCGATAACGCCGCAAGCCAAAAATCTGGAACCTGTTTGTTTCGGAAAGCCGGTTAGGCGGCAACCGCTGTGGCTTGTGCACCGGTCAGCATATCAGCAACAACGAGATCGCCAAGATGTCCGAAGGCTTCCATGCCGTACGTGATCTGCATGTATTTGCTGATCGCTGGCAGCAATTGCGAGATTTCTTTGTGCCCGAGACCGGCTTTGTGAAGACTCGTAAACATGCCTTCGCCAACGTGACGGCGACCGCCTGGGGTTTGTTCAATCAAACGCGCGATCACAGATGTGGCCGCGCCCTGTTCAGCACCCGTGGTCGCTGACAGCGTTCGAGCACCCGGCATTTTTCGGAAAATGGCCTCAGCCAGGGGAGAGCCCTGGCGCTCAGCTGTGTTGAGAACAATGCCTAATGCTTCGCGCGATTTGACTTGCGTCATTCCAGTGGCGTCAGCGCAAGTTTTGATGAGGTTTTTTAGCATTGGGCAGGTCCTTATGTTTTGATCTCTAGGATCAAGCCTACCCATCACGCCTTGCCCGAAGGTTACTATTCGCGATTGATTCGTTCACTTTCCGACGAAAGTGGTTAAGCGGCGTTAGGGCGGGGTAAACAGAACCACCTGTTTTGTTTACCTTTGGCCACTTACATCCGTTCTGGTGCGGTAATGCCGAGAATTCCGAGCCCAGCCTCTAATTGATGGAGGACAGTCTCGCATAGCGCCAAGCGCGACGATCGCATGTCTTCCGGGACATCGTCTTTGAGTATTGGACAGGCGGCATAAAACGCACTGAACGCCTGAGCGAGCTGATAAACGTGCTCGCAGATATAATGCGGCATACGCTTTTCCCGCGCCAGACGCAGGGCCAGTGCAAAGCCGTCTAAGGCGAGGACCAGTTTGCGTTCTTCCGGTGCTTCGATCGAAATATTACCCGCCTGGAAGCCCTGCTCTGCCGCACGGCGCAGAATGGCTTTCAGTCGAACTGCCGCATACAGCAAATAAGGCCCGGTCTTACCTTCGAAACTCGTAAACCGCTCAAGGTCGAAGACATAATTGGTCGTGCGCTGGTTCTGCAGGTCTGCAAACCGCAGTGCGGCGCGAGCGACAAGCGTGCCAATCTCGGCTTTTTCTTCCGGGCCGATGTCGCCGGACAATCCGGTTTCACCGATCCGTTTCGTGGCCTCTTCGAGCGCCATACCATTCAAATCAGCCAGTCGAAGGGTTCCACCTTCGCGGGTTTTGAACGGCTTGCCATCTTTGCCATTCACGGTGCCAAAGCCGAGATGCTCGAGTTGATCGCGGCCAATATAGCCCACTTTGTCGGCGGCGCGGTAGACTTGCTCAAAGTGTAAGGCTTGGCGCTGATCGACCACGTACAAGATCCGATCCGGGCCAATTGTGTCGACGCGGTCTTTGATCGTCGCGAGGTCGGTGGCGTGATAGCCGGTCGCGCCGCGCGAATTGACCAGCATGAAAGGGGGCATCGGGTTTTTCAGCCGCGGCTTGCCATCTTTGCCGACCGCTTCGACATTCTCGTCCGGGCGCGCAACATCGATGACCCAAGCACCATCATCTTCCGTCGCTAAACCACGCGCTTTCAGATCTTCGACCATGGGCGCTATCAGAGGGTCCGCATCGCTCTCGCCTTTCCAAAGGTCGAACGAGACATCAAGGAAGCCATAATCGACTTTAAGGGCCGCGACCGAAACGTCGATGAAGTGCTTCAGCAGGGCGCGGTACCCGGCCCTGCCCGCTTGCATCTCAGCGACTGCGTCTTGCGCGCGTTTGGCATAAGCCTCGTCTTCTTTGGAACGCCCCGAGGCCATCGGATAGAGGCGCGATAGGTCTTCCATCGTGACCGGCGGCGTTTCCGGGAAAGGCCCGGATTGTGTTTCATCGAAATAGATCAGGTCTGGCTGCTCATCCATCACAGCGATGATCAACAGCCCCATTTGCAGGCCCCAATCGCCGAGATGCACATCACCGGTTACATCATCGCCAAGGAACCGGAACAGACGCACCAGCGTGTCCCCGATCACCGCTGAGCGAATATGGCCAACATGCATTGGCTTGGCGACATTTGGTCCGCCAAAATCAAACACAACCTTTTCAGCCTGCGCGGCAGCGCCACCGCCAGCTTTTTCATCCTGCCCGATAAATCCGGCCTGGTCCGCCAGCGCCGAAGCACTGACCGTGATGTTGAGAAAGCCCGGCCCCGCCACATCAACGCGGTCAACCATGGGATGTTCGGCGATGCGCGGCGCAATTTTCGCGGCAAGCTCGCGCGGGTTCATACCCGCTTTCTTTGCCGCGCCCATGCAGCCATTGCACTGAAAATCGGCCAGTTCAGGACGATCAGATTGTTTCACTGCGCCCCAGCGCGCCTCTAAGCTTTCAGCTTCAAATGCAGCGCTGCACGCGCCCGCCAATTGCGTCGCGAGATCTGTCATTGTGTTTAACCCCGCGACTATTGCCCAGCATTCAGGCGGAAACGTCGCCCTTCGCGATTGTACTGAAGTTGATCTTCGGTGAGATCAAAGCCGACGAGAACTTCAAAGTTCGCCGCCGACACAGACTCGTCTGCGCGCGGGATAATGATCCGCTGGATAATTTCTGTATCGCCCGATACGGGGCCGTCCGAAAAATCTGCGGAAACTGTGAAGTGCTGTTTTTCCAGAACTTTTCCGCTCCGGCGCGTGACCGCAATCCAATAGCTATAGTCTTGTCGGTTACCGGCAGCGGCTGGCCCTTTGCCGAACGCAAAATCAATTTCGACTTCGGCGCGCACAGGGTCTGTTCCGGCGTAACGACAGAACAGGCGCACATCGACGATCTCACCAGTATATTGGACGTTGGAGAATAATTGCTCCTCGCCCGTGAAAGCAACGATACGTGATGCGTTATAAATACTTCCAGCGGGTGGACAGGTCCCTGAGTTTTGGCGCGTATCGAACGCGCTACTGATGCCAGAACTCGATTGGCAGGCGCCAATCGCCAACGCGAGGATCGAAAGGGCGATGATTCGCATATGTGATGCCTTGTCACTCTTGGCCTCGCGCGCGAGGCTATCCATTTACCGCTCAGAGTGTTACCGGGCGAAGAGACGGCGCGCAACGCCCTATCTGCGTCGTAATTGTGAGGACACTGTAAGGTAATGAAGCCGCTAACAATTCTCCTCGCCGCCCCGCGCGGCTTTTGCGCAGGCGTGGACCGAGCGATCCAAATTGTTGAAGAAGCGCTCACCAAGTGGGGCGCGCCGGTCTATGTGCGCCATGAAATCGTGCACAATCAACACGTCGTCTCTCGCTTGGAAGACCTTGGCGCCGTCTTCGTCGAAGAGTTGGACGAATGCCCAGATGATCGCCCGGTCGTGTTTTCAGCGCACGGCGTGCCGAAATCCGTCCCGGCCGCAGCCGCCGCGCGTGAGATGGTTTATGTCGATGCGACCTGCCCTTTGGTCTCCAAGGTTCATGTTGAGGCGGCGCGCCACAGCAAGGATGGCAAAGAAATCGTGCTCATCGGTCATGAAGGTCATCCAGAAGTGATCGGGACAATGGGCCAGTTGCCAGACGGTGCGATCACGCTCATCGAAACGGTCGAGGACGTCGCGGCCTACACACCGAAGAACCCAGACAATGTCGCTTTCGTCACGCAAACCACGTTAAGCGTGGATGACACGGCTGAGATTGTCAGCGCGCTGCAAGAGCGATTCCCCTCGATCAGCGTGCCGCACAAAGAAGACATTTGTTACGCCACCACGAATCGCCAGGAAGCGGTAAAGGTCATGGCAGAGCGGGCTGATCTGTTTCTCGTGATCGGGGCGGAGACATCCTCCAACTCAAAACGCCTGGTCGATGTCGCGCTCCGCGCTGGATGTCCGCAGGCCCATTTGGTGGCCAGCGCCGAGAATATTGACTGGTCTTGGTTCGAACAGGTGGAAACACTTGGCCTGACCGCCGGTGCGAGCGCGCCAGAGGATCTGGTCCAGGGTTTGATCGCCGCCTGCCGGGCCCGGTTTGAGATCTCGGTTGAGGAAATCACCACCGCCACGGAAAGCGTCGTGTTCAAGCTTCCGCGCGTTCTCGAACGGACCTGACAGCATTTAAGATCTTAGTCGCGACAGAGCGGCAATTGCGACTCTTCCGAGCCGGGGGTATAGGCCTGCGCAAATCTCCAGCTTCCTTTAGATCGGACCCAGACGATGATCCCACGCTATGCTCGCCCCGCCATGACCGCCATTTGGGAGCCTGAAAGCAAGTACGGCATCTGGCTCGAAATCGAGACGCTCGCCGCTGAGGCAATGGAAGAGCTCGGCCAAATCCCCGCTGGCACCAGCGCTGTGGTTCGTGAAAAAGGCGCGTTTGAAGTCGCGCGCATCGATGAGATCGAGGCTGAGGTCAAACACGATGTCATCGCCTTCCTCACCAATGTTGCCGAGCATGTCGGCGAGCCCGCCCGCTTTCTGCATAAGGGCATGACCAGCTCTGATGTGCTCGATACGTGCCTCAACGTTCAACTGGTTCGGGCCACGGACCTGATGATGGAAGGCTTGGACCGCGTCCTGGCCGCGCTGGAAAAGCGCGCCTTTGAGCACAAGCTGACCCCGACCATTGGACGGAGCCACGGCATTCACGCCGAGCCGACAACGTTCGGAATCAAGCTCGCCACGTTCCATGCGGAATTCCAACGCGCGAAACGACGCCTTGAAACCGCCCGTGAAGAAATTGCGACTTGCGCAATCTCAGGAGCAGTTGGAACCTTCGCCAATATTGACCCGCGCATCGAAGAGCATGTCGCGAAGAAGCTCGGCCTGACGCCAGAGCCAGTCTCAACCCAAGTCATTCCACGCGATCGGCATGCCGCTTATTTCGCGGCACTCGGCGTCATCGCATCCTCGATTGAGCGTTTGGCGGTTGAGATCCGCCACCTTCAGCGCACCGAGCTGTATGAAGCTGAGGAGTTTTTCTCCAAAGGCCAGAAAGGCTCGTCCGCCATGCCACATAAGCGCAACCCGGTGCTGACGGAGAACCTGACCGGCCTCGCACGCCTGGTCCGCATGGCGGTCGTTCCAGCGATGGAAAATGTCGCGCTTTGGCACGAGCGGGATATTTCGCACTCTTCTGTTGAGCGCGGGATCGGCCCCGATACGACAATCCACCTCGATTTCGCATTGCACCGCTTGGCCGGCGTGATCGAAAACCTGCTCGTCTACCCAGAGAATATGCAAGCGGTGATGGACAAGATGGGCGGCCTGCACAATTCGCAGCGCGTTCTGCTGGCGCTGGTTGAGGCCGGAAACAGCCGCGAAGACAGCTATCGCATGGTCCAACGCAACGCGATGAAGACCTGGGCGGGCGAAGGCGCATTCCTGGATCATCTCAAGGGCGACGGCGACGTGACCGCCAAGCTTTCAAACGAAAAACTCGAAAGCCTGTTTGACGATGGCTACCACTTCCAGCGCGTCGATTATATCTTCGAGCGCGTGTTCGGGCGCAGTTCATAACACGAGTGTGATCCTGCGCTTGGGCGGCTCATGCTAAGGTCGTCCGTGCATTTGGAGGGTTCGATGCGCTCGATATTGATCTGTTTTGTCACGCTCTTGCTCGGCACTTTGCCGAGCCATGCTGAGCCTGTGCTGAAGATCATCAATTTCACAGCCGATTGGTGCCCGAACTGCCAGATCTTGAATCCCCGTCTCGATGAAGCGGTCGATGCATTCGAATCGGGCGCCATTCAGCGCGTCGACCTGGATGTCACTGACATTCGCCGCAACACATCATTGATCGAGCGCACCGCCATCCAAACCGACCTGCTCGTGTTGGCGGGCGAACACAATGCTGCCTATCTCTGGGATTGGTATGGCGGGATCACAGGCATCGCTGTCGCAATTGCAGCCGACACCGGCGAGCCGCTCACCTGCTTCATGCGTCCGATGAAAGCGAAAGACATTCAGGACCGGCTGAAACTCGCGAAAATCCTGGCAGAAAAAGGCAAGCCGGGGGCGCGAAAGCCCGAAGGCCCGGATTGTCCAGCACCGATGCGCGGGTAAGAAACGATTAAAGTCTTCGCCTTCACCCTGCCTCAATTTCTATGCACTAAGCCACGCTGAAGTTGTGCACGAAAGGTGAGCGGGCGTGAGAGCTTCCAACGGCAAACCCGGATTAAAAAAACCTGCTCCGAAGCGAAAAGCGCCAAAAGCGCAGGGAGCACGTGTGGAACTCTTCCGCGGACGACCAATTTTGAAGTGGGGCCTGGTCTCGGGCTTTGTCCTCACGCTGATCGGATTGCTTGCGGCATGGCTCTATTGGCAAAGCCTGTATCGCGGCATGCCCGCGCTTCCCGAAACCGCAGCCCTGTGGGACGCCAACCGCGAGCCCGCGATTGAATATGTCGATCGCAATGGCAAGACCATCGCCATTCGAGGGCCACGCTATGGCCGCGCGATCAAGATCGATGAGCTGCCACCGCATGTTCCACGCGCCTTTATCGCCGCTGAAGACAAGCGCTTCTACGAGCATGATGGCGCCGACACCCAAGCCATGGCGCGCGCCGCCATTTCGAACGTCATCTCGCGGCGCACCGTGTCCGGAGCCTCGACCATCACGCAGCAATTGGTCAAAAACCTGGTTCTGTCCCCGGAACAGACCCTGAAACGAAAAGCCCAGGAAGTTCGGCTGGCGCGGGAGCTGGAAGAGAAACTCTCAAAGAATGAGATTCTCGAACTATATCTCAACCGGGTCTATTTCGGGTCTGGTTTCTATGGCCTTGGTGCTGCCTCCCGGTTCTATTTCGGCAAAGACCCGCAAGACCTCACATTGGCGGAGGCGAGCCTGCTGGCCACGCTTCCGAAAGCGCCGTCTCGTCTTGCCCTGGACGATAATATGGAGGGCGCGAAGCAAAGGCAGGCTTATGTCTTGTCGGAAATGCTGCAGGCGGGGTTCATCACTGCAGAAAGTGCTCAAATCGCTATGAATGCCGATGTCGCGCTTGCCCCAGAGCCCGAGCAAGACCCGCAATTTGGCTTTATTTTGGACGCCGCCACCGAGCGCGCCAACGACATGATCCCAGAAGTTCCGGACGATATGGTGATCACGCTGACCATCGACTCCGAGCTGCAATCGAAAGTGTCTGAAGTCCTCGAAGCGCGGATGAGCGAAGAATCGGAAGAGGCCAAGGCCGGGCAAACCGCAGCGATCGTAATGAACCGCGACGGCCACGTGCTCGCCCTGTTTGGTGGGCGCGATTACACCGAAAACCAGTACAATCGCGCGATGCAAGCCAAGCGGCAGCCCGGCTCGGCGTTTAAGCCTTTCGTCTTCGCGGCGGCGCTTGAGGCCGGGATCGGTCCTTACGATGTTCGGGTCGATCAACCCGTGACAATCGATGATTGGTCACCAAAGAATTTCTCACGCGCCTTTATGGGGCCGGTCACAGTATCAGAAGCCTTGCGCGACAGCCTGAACACGATCGCTGCAACCTTGGCGCAAGAGACCAGCGTGGCCTCAGTGATTTCGATCGCGCGAAAGTTCGGGATCAGCGAAGACTTCCAGCCCTTCCCGTCCATCGCGCTCGGTAGCCAAGAGGTGACGCTTTGGGATCTCACGCGCGCTTATGGTCCGTTCATGACCGGTGGGCGCCGCGTTGATCCGTATTTAATTGAAAAGATCGAAACCACGCGTGGCGACGTCATTTATCAACGCGCCGAGTATGAGCCAGCCCGGGTCTATAACCGGGACATGGCCGAGACGATGACCGCGATGATGGCTGAAGTGATCCGCTCTGGCACCGGTAAAGCCGCAGCGTTCGATGGCTGGCCCGTCGCGGGTAAGACCGGCACCAGCCAATCGTCTCGGGATGCCTGGTTCGTTGGCTATAGTTCGGAATTGCTCGGCGGCGTTTGGACCGGCAATGACGATGATACGCCGATGAACGAAGTGACCGGCGGCGGTTTGCCGGCGCGGCTTTGGTCGGACATGATGAAAGTCGCCCATGAAGGCCGCTCACCCAGCCTACTGCGCGGCTCCGACAAACTGATCCAGCTGACACCGGAGCAACAAGCGCGGGTCGGGTACTATCGCGATCTCGGCATGGCCTTCGCGGGTCTGGCAGAGTCCCGCTAACTCGCGCACCCTCAACAGAATTTGATCCGGCCGCTCCGGATTAAACTGGCCTCGCCCTGCGAGCCCGCCTAAGAGGCGGCATGAGCAATGCGTTGAATCTGTTTCTGTTGACCGCGCTGGCCATGATCGCCTTCGCTGCCAATTCGGTGTTGGGGCGCATGGGGCTGGTCGAAACTGAGATCGGGGCGGGGAGCTTTGCCCTGATCCGGCTGATCAGCGGCGCGCTCGTCCTGGCTGCGATTTGTTTGCTTCAATCCAAAAAGATCTCAGGGTCGCTAGGCGGCGGTCTCTCATTGCTGGTCTATGCCGGGTTCTTTTCCTACGCTTACATAGCCCTGCCCGCCGGTATGGGCGCGATTATTCTGTTTGCGATGGTTCAGATCACCATGCTCGGCTGGGGTCTGATGCGGGGCGAAACGCTGTCCAGCTTGCAATGGACCGGCTTCTTCATCGCCGTCGCAGCCCTCATCTGGCTCGTATCTCCCAGCCTGGAGGCGCCGCCGCTTTGGGCCGCCGCCATGATGGCGCTCGCGGGCATAGGCTGGGGCGCCTATTCCCTGATCGGACGCAGCGCAACAGACGCCACCGCCGCAACGACCGGGAATTTCGTCATTGCCAGCCTTCTCGCGATGCCATTGCTGGCCGGCGCGCTCTTCATCTCACCTGAGCCTTTGCCGCCTCTGGATGGTATCGGGCTCGCAGTCCTCTCCGGCGCAGTGACCTCGGGCCTCGGATACGTGATCTGGTACCGCGCACTCACTGGTCTGACCGCAACGCGGGCTGGTATCGCGCAGCTGAGTGTCCCCGCGATCGCGGCGATTGGCGGCGTCCTGTTCCTATCTGAACCCATCACCCTGCGCTTCGCTTTGGCAACCACCGCAATCTTGGGCGGTGTCGCCCTTGCCGTCTTGACCGCTGCCCCGCGCTCCATCAAAGCGGGGGAATGACCGAACCTGCGCCCTCTCAAGACAAGCCTGGCAAGAACGCGTTTCTATTCGTCGTTGTCGCTGTCATCCTGAATATGGTGTCGTTCGGAATTATCATGCCGGTGATGCCGGCGCTGCTCGAAGACATTACCGGCCTCGCAGCAGAACAATCGGTCTCCTATGGCGGTTGGCTGGCGATGACATTCGCGGTCGCAAACTTCTTCGCCATGCCGATCCTGGGCGGCCTCTCGGATCGCTACGGCCGACGCCCTGTCCTGCTCGCATCGATCGCCATGCTGGGGATAGATTTGTTGATCATGGGACTCGCGCCGACACTCGCGATTCTGTTTATTGGCCGGTTTTTGGGCGGAATGTTCTCCGCCACCTACTCCGTCGCAAACGCATATATTGCCGATGTGACAGAACCTGAAGAACGCGGCCGCGCCTTCGGCATGATGGGGGCAGCGTTTGGGATTGGCTTTATTCTGGGTCCTGTGTTTGGCGGCTTTCTTGGCGAGCTCAACCCGCGCCTTCCCTTCTTTGTCGCGGCCGGAATTGCTGGGATCAACTTCCTCTATGGCTGGTTCATCCTGCCCGAAAGCTTGCAAGAAGAAGATCGCCGCGATTTCAGCCTGGCCCGCGCCAACCCATTTGGCGCGATGGTACATTTCTCCAAAGTGCCACGGGTGGCTTGGTTCATTGTCGCGATTGGTCTGTTTCAGATTGCCCACGCGGTTTATCCATCGACTTGGAATTTCCATGGTGAAATTCGCTATGATTGGTCCGAGTTTGAGATTGGCTTGTCATTGGCTGCGGTTGGCATCGGCTCTGCCGTCAGCCAGGCGTTGCTCACCGGATATCTAATCAAGCGTTTCGGCCCGATGCGCGCAGGGCTATTTGGGCTTGTCGCCAATGTCATTGCGCTGTTCTTGTTCTTTTTGGCTGAGGCGTCTTGGATGGCCTACGCCGTTATCTTCGTCTCCGCCATTGGCGGGGTGGCGATGCCAGCAATCAATACAATTACGTCGACCCTGACCCCTCGAAATGCGCAAGGCGAACTGCAAGGCGCACAGTCGAGCATGATGGCCTTCACGCTAATCTTCAGCCCGGTTTTGATGACGCAAACGCTGCAGTACTTTGCCACGCTGCCAGATGGTCATGCGCTGCAAACAGGCGGGGCGGCCTTCTTGCTGGCCGCCATCATCACTGCGCTGGCCAGCATTCCGTTCCTGATCGGGGTCGGGATCAATCGCCGCGCGATGGCCGAGGCCGCTGCGAACAAGCCAGCCCCTGCGGAATAAAAAAACAGGGCAATCCGAACGGACTGCCCTGCGCCTAAGTCGTTGTTGAAATTAGCGGCCTTTGGTCACCAGGCCGAGGATCCCGCCAATGATGCCGCCACCGACGCCGCCATTCAGAAAGCTGCTGAGCAGGCCCATAATGGCTTCGCTGCCGAGCAAGGACTGAAAGCCAACATCGGCTGCATTCATGCCGTAGCCGCCAGCCAGTCCGCCAATAATCCCGGCAATCGCGCCCGTTCCGCCTTTACCGCCGAGCGCTTTCGACACGATGGGTCCAAGCACTGCGCCGCCGACGCCATTCAAAATGAGTGGAATAAATTGTTCCATTTTTTTGCCCTCCCGAGGCTTTGCGAGGGCCTGTTTTCAGGTCTCCCCTGCGTCAAGGCATCAGAATTTTCGATTTCTGCCAAGGCCTCTCGCGCAGAACGAGAGTCTGGGTTAGGCAAGCTCATGGCTGATCTTCAACCCGCTCTATTCCTCGATCGAGACGGCGTCATCAATGTCGATCATGGCTATGTGGCGCGCGTGGAAGACTGGCAGTGGATCGAAGGCGCGGCAGACTGTGTGTCGACCTTCAAAGCGCGCGGATGGTTCGTTTTCATCGTCACCAATCAGTCCGGGATCGCGTTTGACCATTACACAGAGGCCGATATGCAAGCGGTGCACGCATACATGCAATCTGGCTTCACCGAGGCTGGCACGGCAGTCGATCAGATCTATGCCTGCCCGTTTCATCACGAGGGCACCAATCCGCGCTATCGCAAGGACAGTTTTGATCGAAAACCCAAGCCCGGGATGATCCTGCAGGCAATGGCTGATTTTCCCGTAAAACGCGAAGCAAGTTTCTTGATCGGGGACAAACAAACCGATATCGACGCAGCCCACGCCGCTGGAATTGGCGGTTTTTTATTCAAAGGCGGCAATCTCGCGCATTTCGCGGAATGGGCGCTGGCAGGTTTTGAGGATGGCGCAAGATGAAGACCATTGGCATGATTGGTGGCGTCAGCACGGAAGCCACGCTGATCTATTATAAAACCATCAATGCCCTGGTTCGTGAGCGTCGCGGCGGATATCACAGCGCCGATATGCGCATCCATTCGGTCAATTTTCACGACTATAATGGCGCGCACGAGACACGAGATTGGCCGTTTATTCGAAATGGCTTTGACCGTGCTGCGAAAGGCTTAGCAGGCTCCGGCGCGGACTTTTTGGTCCTGGCGTGCAATACGCTCCACACCGTCGCGGACGCCATTCAAGACGCGACGGAATTGCCATTTCTGCACATTGTCGACGCCTGCGGCGCGAAGCTTCAGAAGGATGGACGCAAACAGCCCGGCCTGCTCGGCACCGCTTACACGATGGCACAGCCTTACTTTGTCGATCGTTTGACCAAGACAACAGGCATGACGCCGATCTTGCCGGACGCTGAAACTCAAAAAGAGTTGAGCCGGATCATCTTTGAGGAACTCACCCACGGCGTCGTCACCGAGACCAGTATCGCCTATTATGTTTCCGCCATTCAGGCGCTCAAGGATCAGGGCTGCGACAGTATCATTCTCGGCTGCACGGAGCTCGGCATGCTGATCACAGACAAGAACAGCCCCTTGCCACCGTACGACACCGCGCTGATCCATTGCCAAGCGATTGTCGATTATGCCTTGGGAGAAGGTTGAATCTCTAAGCGCCGACCCGCTGGAAGTCGCGGATCATGACGGCCCGGATCTGTTTGTCGGGATACGCCTCTTCCAGTTTGGTTTTGAACGCAGAGACAATCAGCCCTGGCAATTCCCATTCTCGATAAGGCCCAAAATCGACGCTCTCGACCGCTTCGATTTGCAGCAAGCTGATCGTCAACCCGTCCGAGTAAAGCGCTTTTGCGGTCTCTTGATCTGTCAGCACGCCGACAGAAACCCGCAAGCGTCTGGCATCGGCGCCAATATCAAGTGAGACGGTCGCTGGCGCGGTGTGATAAATTGCGTCGGACCCAGAAAACGTAATCGAACCATACTCATTCTCGAATGTGTTTTCGGACGGCGCGCTTGGATCTTCCGCCGCATAGTTCGTCGCTTCTTGGTGATGATCATCCTTGTGTTCAGCTTTCGCTTCATCATGACCGTGTTCTGCCTGAGCGGTTTCAACCTGCTCTGCCTCTTTCGCGTCGCCGCCAGAAGTCACGAAAAAGAAGGCTCCGCCGCCAATCGCCAACACCAAAACAGCCACAGCGCCCATGCCAATCGGTGATTTCAGTAAGCCAAGGAGACCACGTTTCTGCGGTTTTTCTTCGGCTTCTTCTGCGTCGTCTGTTTCAGCGCTGTCTGTTGCTTCGACAGGCTCTTCGGCGATCGTCTCAACAGCTGGTTCTATCGTTTCCTCGGAGGGTGTTTCGACAATGGCTTCAGGTGTCGCCTCGACAACTTCTTCTACGGTATCCTCAGCGGCGAGTTCGAGAACGTCCTCAGCTGTCACCTCACCAGCTGCCTCGACAACGTCTTCGGTGGGCACTTCGGAGGTTTTCGCCGCGATCGCTTGGAAAGCCGCCTTTACAGTTTCCTCGGTGGAGGCCTCGACAATTCCGATCACAGTCTCGCCATACTCTGGCACGTCAGTGTCGAAAACAACATCATCCAGTTCAAATACAGTCTCTGTCGTCATTTGATCCGCGCTCATCTGCGTCTCCATCACCGAGAAATTCGATTACAAGTTGAATTGTATAGACTTATTAGTCTTAAGATTCCTTTGGGCTCTACCGCATCGCCTTATAGTACGTGCAATTTGATAGTCTGATGCTATCGAATTCATATTTTTCGGCGAATGGACAAAGCCCAAGACCGTTCCACATCGAGGGACGAAGCAAATGGGACGGCAAAGGGATCGAAATGATGCGAATACTACTGACCGGATTGGCGATCGCGGCGATATCCCCGGTCGCGATTGCGCAAAATACGGGCGGTATTTTTCCGCCAATAGTCAATGAAGGACACAAGTCCGCTCAGTATCGTGTGACTTACAATCCAGATACGGAAGGTCTGTCACAGCGCGCGCATTATCAACAGGCGATCAATGGTAACCTGATGTGGCGCGGCCTGGTCTCGGCACGCAAAACAGCCGAGTCCGATGTCGACTTTGACTTTGTCCAAGCCGAACTGTTTTGGGAACTCAGCGATGACACGGATGATTGGAAAACCGGCTTTCGCTTTGATGGCCGTATCCGCGATGACGAGCGCCCGGGACAGATCGGTGTTCATTGGACAAATCAGTTCCCCGTCGCCGAAAATTGGACGGGCCGGTTCGTGGCTTTGTCGGCGTTTGACGTCGGCGATGATGCGCGTGACGGGGTCTTCTTGCAGACTCGCGGCAACCTGTTCACGCGGCTCGAAACCGGGCAAACGGTGGGTGTTGAATTCTTCAACTCATATGGCTCTACGGACAAATTCTTGGACCTCGACAAGCAAGGTCACCAGATCGGTCCGTTTGCAAGCTTCCCGGTTTCAAACGGCTGGAGCCTGTTCACCGGCGCACTGGTTGGTCTCACGGACGCATCCGCGGACACCGAACTCAGACTATGGATCACGCGAGGCTTCTAAAGCGGCTTCAGGGTTTTTCCGTTGAGCCCGCCCATGCGGCAAACTTCCATCCACTCGTCTTCCAAGACGGGTTGGACCGACAGACGCATACTGGTGACCAGTGACATCTTCTCAAGCGCTTCATTCGCTTTCACGGCTTTGAGCGTGACGGACTGAGGCATATCCACGAGGGCGCGAATATGGACGCAATCCCAGCGCTCATCATCGGTTGTGGAATCCGGCGCACTTTCCGCAGAAACCTCAACAATCCCAACGACTTCCAAGCCTTCATTCGAGTGATAGAAAAAGCCGCGATCGCCGATTTTCATTTCGCGCATATTGTTGCGGGCCTGATAGTTGCGAATGCCGTCCCATTCCTCGCCAGCATCGCCTTTCGCCTTTTGCTGGTCCCAGCTCCATTTGAACGGCTCAGATTTGAACAGCCAATACTTCATGTTCGCTCCTACAAGTGATGCAGGGCATTTAGGTCGCTTTGGGCCCAGCGTCCACGTCTGGTTGGTCATCGCCGTCAGTTTGTTGCAGGCGTCCTTTGGCAGAGCGATTGCGTCCGTCGGCAGGTTTCAACCCGGACGCCGCGCCCAGTCCAACTGGCGGCATATTGCCGTAAACCGTCTCGTGCGCGCCGTCTTTGACCAGATAGGTCTCGTGCCAGATGCCGACATCGCCATCAGTTCCAACCGCTTTGTTGAACGCTTTCCAGGCTGGCAGGTGGGCATGTTCGCGGCTGACCGAATAGGCATGAAGATGATCAAAGCTGCGCCAATATTGAACGAGGTAGGGACTGCGCAGGCTGAAAAAGGTTTTGGAATGTAGCAATCCAAGCTCAGGGTCTTTCCCAAGTTCCGCCAGCATGCGCGGCATGGCTGAAAAGACCGGGAACCATTTCCAAACTTTCCAAAGCTTGTGGACGCGCATCCCAATGAGGAAGATCACAAAGTCCCCTTCAATTTGCGCCATCATTCGGCCAGGGATCGGTTTCATTCTCGGGTCCTCCTCCCGTTTGGGATCATTTCTGAGCAGCCGTTCGACAAGCTTCAGAGACCAAGGGTTCTAGCTCTGCCCAATGCTTGTAGCGCCGAATAGGATCCGGCGCCCCGAGCCATGCATCTTCAAATGCACCGCGCGTATCTCCATCCGCCAGGATTGGCATCAATGGGTCCACGCTGATCCGGATGCTAAACACGATCGCGCCTGTTTTTGGGAGTTTGCGAAGCGTCTGACGTTCCACACGCAAATGTAGATCGCTCAGCTGTTTCTTGGCTACGCTGGGCCGGTCCGGCGTATAGTGTTTTTCGCTCGCCTGTACGGTCCAGTTAAACCGTTCAAGCACGACATCAGGCTTTAGTCCGGAGAAGATCCGCCCGACCCGCAGCGCCAGGTCAGGATCGCCGCCAGGGACAGGACTGTGCAGCGCGCCAAGATCGAGCCCGATCCGCTCCGGCAGTGTCCAGTAGGTCGGGGCGCACAGCACACCTGCAACGAGACGCCAATCATGCGG
>Ga0256829_1000667_pt1 | contig 32822 bp, 22 predicted proteins | sample 131447metaG_FD_185979 | JGI IMG/M metagenome (GOLD analysis project Ga0256829, IMG submission 185979) | Hydrothermal vent microbial communities from Lau Basin, Pacific Ocean - 131-447 | ecosystem: Environmental > Aquatic > Marine > Hydrothermal vents | place: Pacific Ocean: Lau Basin | collected... | reverse complement strand
GCGCTCACAACAGACGGCCCGGGCATGCTAATTGGCGCGCCCTGGCGCGATGGCGACAAGCTGCACAACTCGGTTTTGCTCCTACAGGATGGCGAGATCCGCTTACGCTATGACAAACGCGAACTGCCCAATTATGGCGTGTTCGACGAGAAGCGTATCTTTGACGCTGGCGAAGGCGCGCACGAACTGGTCGAGCTTAACGGGATCAAGGTCGGGATCGCGATCTGTGAGGACATTTGGTATTCGCGCGTGCCTGCAGCTTTGCATGAAGCGGGCGCTGAAGTTTTGCTGGTGCCGAACGCTTCGCCCTGGCGCCGCACAGTAAATGTCGAGCGACATACGACCTTCTCCGCCTGGGCCAAGACGGGCGCGCCATATCTGTTCGCAAACCAAGTCGGCGGACAGGATGAGCTGGTGTTTGACGGCGCCTCTTATGCCGTCGATTTTGACGGCACCGAACATCAATTACTCGGCGACTTCGTGACCGGCACAGCGATCGTCACTTATGACGGAAAAAACCATCGTTTCGTTCCGGCAGACGAGCCCGCCAAACTGACCGCAGGCTGGGAAGCCGAATACCGCGCAGCAACCTTGGCGCTCGGCGATTATGTGAACAAGAACCGGTTCCCGGGCGTCGTGCTCGGCCTTTCGGGCGGGATTGATAGCGCTCTGACCGCCGCTATGGCCGTCGATGCGCTCGGCCCAGACCGCGTCTGGTGTGTGATGATGCCCAGCAAATATACCAGCGATGAGAGTCTCCAAGACGCCAAAGCCTGCGCTGAGGCCCTCGGGGTGCGCTATGACTCGATCAATATCGCCCCTGGCGTTGGCGCGCTTGACGAGATGCTCGGCGAGACCTTTGCGGAGACCCAGCCCGATACGACCGAAGAAAACATCCAATCCCGCCTGCGCGGCCTGACGCTGATGGCCCTGTCGAACAAGTTTGGGCATATGGTGGTGACCACCGGCAACAAGTCGGAAATGGCGGTCGGCTACGCAACCCTATATGGCGATATGTGCGGCGGCTATAATGCGCTGAAGGACTTCTATAAGACTGAAGTCTTCGCCTTGTCCCGCTGGCGCAATACCGCGGTCCCGCTCGGCGCGCTTGGCCCAGGCGGCGAGGTCATTCCGGAGCGGATCATCACCAAGCCGCCAAGCGCGGAGCTGCGTGACGACCAAAAAGACGAAGACTCGCTGCCGCCCTATGATGTGCTCGATGACATATTACGCGGCCTGGTCGATGCCGAGGAAGATGTCGACGACATCCTCGCCCGCGGCCACGACGCCGCAACGGTAAAGCGGATCGAGCACTTGCTCTACATCGCCGAATACAAACGCCGCCAAGCCCCGCCCGGGGTGAAGGTTGGATCAAAGAATTTCGGACGAGATCGCCGCTATCCAATCACGAACAGGTTTCGGGACAGCTGACTGCGTGCGGCGCTGGACGGCTAAGGTCGCGCGTTATGGCTTTTTTGGGTCAGATGCGGACATTGGTCATAAGGCCCTCATCCTGAGCGAAGTCGAAGGATAAAGGGCCGAGGTTCCCAAGAACCAGCCTGATCCTTCGACTTCGCTCAGGATGAGGCTGATAAAACGTGCGACAATCTGAGACGTCTGGACGTGGACACTCAGATATTGCCGGACTAGCCTGTCTTATGGCCAGTATTGTGAGAATATTTCGGGTGCGCGTGCCGGCGGCGTTACACGCTGAATTCGAGCCGCTTTTTCAATCGACTTCAGTCAATGCGGTTCGCGACCAAGATGGCTTCCTGTCCGTTACCATTGGGAAGCCGACCAAACATGCCCCTGACGAATATGTTATGGTGTCCACGTGGAAAGACGAGCGCAGTCTAATCGCCTTTGCTGGCGAGGACTGGAACCAAGCACACATTCCGCCTGGCATGGAGAAATATGTCGAGGCGTGCTGGGTGCACCACTATGAGGCGTTCGACTGATTCAAGCCAGAATTTGAGCTGATCAACCGGGCCGCGCGTCTTCTAAACTTCACGCTTCCATCGCCGCGATGGCGTCGGCGACGGCAACCGTGCGATGCGCTTCTTCGAGGTGCAAAAGCTCAGTCATCTTGCCATTCACCTTTAGCACGCCTTTGCCCGCATTGGCCGGGTCGGCGAACGCCTCGATCACCGCTTTGGCTTGGTCGACATCCGCCTCTGCTGGCGCGAAGACTGTATTGGCCGCTGCGAGCTGGGATGGGTGGATCAGGGTCTTACCGTCAAATCCCATCAGACGGCCTTGCTGACACTCCGCCGCGAGGCCGTCTTCGTCGCCAATCCCATTGAATACACCGTCAATCGCGAGCAGATCATAAGCCCGCGCCGCGGCAACGGTGAGGCCAAGCGAGGTTTGGAAGGCCGTCCGCACGGGCGGGTCATTCACCCCGCGCAACTCTTTGGCGAGATCATTTGTGCCCATGACGAAAGCGGTCAATCGCGTTCGGCCAACCGCTTCAGCGATATCTTGAATGTTGAGAATGGCTTTCGGCATCTCAATCATCACCCACAGGCCCATATCGTCCGGGGCGCCAGCGCGGCTCATCGCATCATCGAGGCGGTCTATGTCGCCGCCATCAATCACTTTCGGCGCGAGGATCGCATCTGGGCCGGCTTCAACTGCGGCTTTGAGGTCTTCCAGTCCCCATTCGGTATCGAGACCATTGATCCGAACAATCACTTCGCGCGCGCCATAACCGCCGGATTTGACCGCGTCGCAGACCGTGCTCCGCGCCTCCAGTTTGGCATCCGGGGCCACAGCATCCTCCAGATCAAAGATCACAGCATCAGCAGCCAGCGTCTTTGCTTTCTCGAGCGCGCGTGAATTGGCGCCGGGCATATAGAGACAGGATCGGCGTGGGCGGTGGGCAGAAACAGTCATTGCGTCTCCTTGACGGACGAAGTGGAACGCGACACGAGTGCCCGCTTGTGCCCCCGAAATCAACCACTTGCGCTACGAGAGCCCCTTAACAGCCATGGCAGAGATTATACTTCGGACCGGTTGCGCCGCTGACTATGATGCGCTTGGCGAGCTGATGTTCGACGCGATCCACAATGGACCTACCAAATACACTGCCGCGCAGTCTGAGGCCTGGGCCCCGAAGGTGCGGTCTGGCAGCGATTGGGCGGACCGTTTGAGCGGAAAAGACGTGATCATGGCTGAGCAGGACGGTGTCGCTCTGGGCTTCATGTCGATTGAGCCCGGCGGCTATATCGATTTCGCCTATATCCGCCCCTCTGCGCAAGGGTCTGGCCTGTTTCGCCGTCTGTATCGTGCGGTCCTCGCGCGGGCAGAAGCCGCCGGCGAGACACAGCTCTCAACCCATGCAAGCCTGATGGCGCAACCCGCCTTCACGGCGATGGGGTTTGACGTCGATTTTCATGAAACGGTCCAGATTGAAGGGCAGCAACTCGCACGTGCGCACATGATCAAAACGCTGTAAGGAAAGGCCATGACTGAGCATCCGATTTCTGGCTTCGCCGCCCCTGGTTTTGAACCTGTCCGAGACGCGTTTGAAGCGAACTTTGCGGAAGAGTCCGAACTTGGCGCCGGGTTCTCCGCCTATCTCGACGGGCAATTGATCGTTGAGCTGTTTGGCGGCTTCGCAGACCGGAGAAAGGCGCGCGCCTGGGATGCGCGGACCGTGGTTCCGATCTATTCGACAACCAAGCCGATCGCTGCGCTGACACTGGCCCATGTGATTGATGCGCTTCCAACCGGATATGAGACTGCGGTCGCAGACCTTTGGCCAGAGTTCGGTGCCAATGGAAAAGGCGATGTGACAATTGCGGAACTGGTCTCGCATCAGGCGGGCTTGCCCGGTTTTGTCGACCCAGTTGATCCAGCGGTGTGGCTTGATCCAGCAGCCTGCAGCGCGGCACTCGCGCCGCTAGCGCCGCTTTGGGAACCCGGCACGCAGCACGGCTACCATCCGCTCACATGGGGTTATCTGATTGGCGAAATCGTGCAGCGCATCGATGGCCGAAGCCTTGGCACCGTGTTGCGCGAAGAGATTACGGGCCCCGCTGGGATCGACTTTCAAATTGGCACACCCGCATCCGACCATGACCGTGTCGCGGAGATTATGCGTCCCCGCGCGCTGCCAGATCTCGGAGAGATTAATGATGCGACGCGCGCTGCGTTCCTGACAAAATGGGCAGCGCCTGACCGCGGCGGCGCCATCTGGCGCGAGATCGAAATTCCGTCCGCCAACGGGATCGGCACCGCAAGTGCGGTGGCTGAGCTCTACGGGCTCTATGCGCATGGCGGCTATCTGTCTGATCGGCGGCTTATCTCTGAGGCAGCGTTTGATGCTTTGACCCAAAGCCGCGTCAAAGGTCAGGATCTCGTCTTGCCGTATGTCACAGAGTTCGCCGCTGGCGTGATGCGCAACAATATCGGTCTCTATGGTCCAAACCCAGACACGCTTTGTCATTCTGGCTGGGGCGGGTCTTTGGCGCTTGGCGATCCGGATCGCGGTCTCAGTTTGGCCTATGTGATGAACCGGCAGTCGAACAGTCTACAAGCTGATCCGCGCGCGACGCGTTTGGTGCAAGCGCTCTACGGTTGTATGTAGCGATATTCGACCGTTAATAGTTTTTTACGATCTGGCACGGCGTTTGCTCCGTGTGTCTCGAGTTTGGAAACTCTAAAATCTCCATTACGCTTTACTTGAACCCGGCTCCTGCCGGGTTTTTCTTTATCTGAGCGACGCGGCCGCCCGCGCCAAGCGCCGGGCCTTCGCCTCTCCCATCAGACTATCGATCGAGAAGACGAGCAGCGCTGTCCAAATAAACGCAAATGCGATGGCATGTGTCAGACCAAAGGCTTCTTTAAAGACCAGGACCGAGATCAAGAACTGCAAGGTTGGCCCAAGGTATTGCATCATCCCGATTGTTGAGAGACGCAGGCGCTTAGCAGCAATCGCGAACAAGATCAGCGGAACTGCGGTGATCGGCCCTGAAGCCAAAAGCAATGGAATATCCCATCCGCCATCGCCGATCAGACGGCCCTCCGGTTGTCCGAAGAACCATCCCATCCAAAGCAAAGCCAGTGGCGCCAACAAGGCGGCCTCGACAACAAACCCGGCGCGGCTATCGACCTGAACCTGTTTCCGAATGACTGAATAGAACGCAAATGTGAAGCAGAGCACGAGCGCGACCCAAGGGATGTATCCGAGCGCACTGGTCATCACCGCCACCCCAATGCCCGCCAACCCAACCGACGCCCATTGTGCCGGGCGCAGGCGTTCCGCGAAAAACACGGCCCCGATGAGAACATTCACAAGGGGATTGATGTAATATCCAAGGCTGGCTTCCATCACGCGTTCTTGGCTGACAGCCCAGATATAGACGAGCCAGTTCATACCGATGAGCAGAGCCGAGATGCTGAGCCACATGACGTGCTGACGCGTCAGAGCGGCGCGCAGCTGCGCCCAGTTTCGCGCAATTAGAATCAGAATCAGGCCGGTTGGAACGCTCCAGACGATCCGGTGCGCGAGCATTTCCATCGGAGAGATATGGTCAAGCACTCGAAAATAGAGCGGCAAACAGCCCCATATGGTGTAGCATCCGAGGCAGCACAGAAATCCGAGGCGAAGATTTGAAGACATTCGCTCCGGTAACGCCGATTGTTCTCAAACGCCACCCGAAAGTTGCGTCTCTAACTAATTTCAGCGCGGCGGCCCAGCAGCCAATGCGGCATCAATCAAATGCACCAATTGATAGGGATAATTTGCATTGAGCTCACCATAGAAATCACGCCCAAATATGCCGGTGAGAGTCGACTCCGAGATCCCATAATAATTGATCGCGCCCAAAATCTGATAGACGAAGGCGAGGATTTGAGCGTCTTCCGCCTGCTGCCATAACGGAATGTCTTTCACTTGGTCGATCAGGTTTTGCAAAAACCCTTTCAAATAGCCGTGTCGGCGCGGCGCGTCTGTCTGGTGCAAATCAAAACGTGCTGTTTGGGCGCTTTGAGGGCGCGCTGGACGCATTCAACCAAACCGTGGAAACTTACTTGGACACACCCGATCGCCAATCCACAATCGCTGAATGACCATGACCTCTGCCGCCATCACCGCACAAGCCAACCTTCACCATCAGTATTTTCTCGGCCTGCAGCTCATGGTCGCCGTCGAAGAGAGTAAGCAGGTTGTCTATAATTGGATGTTCCGACTGTTTCGCCGCCAGCATGAAGACAAGTTCTTATCCAGCTTTGAAAAGCTTGGACTGGATCAGGAGCCGGACGCGGTCGCGTGCGCGAAATATCATGTGCTCTCAAACGGCATTGGCGGGGTCGCGGTGGAGTATATGGCCGAGTCCGAGAGCAAAGCTTGGGTCCGGTTTCGTTACCCGCGCTGGATGTATGCCGGCCCCGCCATTTGCGGCATTCCGGTCGAAGCCAGCCGCGGCTTCTTACACGGCTGGTACGCGCAAAATGGCGTCTCCTTGAACAATCCACGCCTCGGCTTTGTCTGCGTTTCGGAAGATGTGACCGGTCAATTCGGCCTTTGCGGCTATTTCAAAGAATATGATCACGACCTCAGCGAAACAGAGCGCCTGGTCTTTGCGCCGGATGAGCGACCGCCTGCCTTTGTCGCCGGCGACCAACCCGTACCTCCGGCGCGCGATTGGAGCGAGGAGCGACTGGCCAAAGCCAATCGAAACTATGCCATGGAATATGTCCGCAATGGTCTGAGCGCCCTGACGGAGGTCATCGGTGCCGAGCGAACAAAGATGCTCGCAACAAAGGCCGCGTGGCTGACGGGGCTACAAAACTATCAAGACATGCGCGCCGCGTTGGGCATGGCGGAAGGTAACGCCCGTCAATCGGCGGAATTCTTGTCACAGATGATGCAAGGCATGGGCGATGCGTGCGTCATCGATGAGTTCGAGGATGGCAGCGTTTCGATCACCCAAACCGGATTGCGCATCGCGCGAGGCCTCGAAGGTCAGACGCGTCAGTTATTGTTGTCTTGCTGGGTCGAACTCTGGCGCGGCGCCATTCACGCGCAGCGCAGTTTTTTGGACGTCGACTGCAAGATTCAGGCAGACCGATTGCTGTGGCGAATTTCAAGTCGATCATTCCGGCAACCAAAGCTCCAAGTCTGAACCGCAAGATTCAATGGCGGCTTCCATGGTTTCAAAAAACATGTTCGGATTGCCAATCAAGGAATACAATCCGGCTGATTTATCTGACGCCAAAAGCTTAACCGGTGTCGCGCCTTTGACATCATGCCACTCATAATAAAGGTGCTTTCTGAGCGTGTCGAAGACCCTTAGCAGGCTATTTCCCCACTGATATTGCACGTCTCGAAAGTCGATGATTATGCAAATTGCGTCCAGCCTTGCGATCGCCTCAACACATTGCAGCGTTACAAACTCAGCGTGGCTTTTACCTTCAGACCCGTCAGGAATTTTGCCGTGAAAGCTGATGACCGCGATGAAGCCAGCATTCTCAACATGAGCAGACGATACAGCGTGCTGCCGTGCAGAAATTCCTCTCGGGCGTTTGTAAGAATTGAGGCGATGAGTGATTGAGGACATTTGATTTTAAACGCTCCGAGCGAAGGTGGTGAACCGAGGTTCTTGGCTAATCATGTCCTTGTCCAGACAGCTTGCGGCTTTCACCAGCTCATGAATGCCTTACTTTTCGCCAAGTCCCGGCGGCGCGATCATAAGTCCAGCTTTTGAAGGGATTGATGCCTTTGGCGATTTCTCCGGCATGTTTTCCGCGAATGATGGCGTGGGATAGGAACGGACCGTGGATGACTTCTTCGGTTGGGTTCTCGGCGTCAGTTCCAATCTGAACAATATAGTCGCAAAGCATCCGACTGGTTTTTAGCTCATCCTGAAGATGCTCAAATGAGGAGATGTATGCAGCCAAGAAATCATGCGCTAGCTCGCCAGCCCTTCCAAACGTTTTGGCGCGCACCAGTAAGTTGGAATCCTTCGTAGTCTCCAAATCAGGGTTGAGTTCGTCTAGAAAAATGCCCGCTCCGTAGCGGCTTACAAGATAGAGGTTCATACAATCAGTCTGCTTTAGTTGTTGGATTTTTTAGTTACGATAGGAAGTCGTCGGTCAATTGGGTTTCGCGTCAACTAGCGCAAGCAAGTAATCGATTTCGTCGATTTCGGCCTGCCAGTTACCGGTGAGGGTAACGTAGTCTTTTCGCAGTCGTTTTAGGTGAGCACCGGCTTGAGCCGTATGAATGCGATGCTTCTCCATGAGGTCGCTCAAGAGGATCAACTGGGTCCCCAAAGGGTTCTCTGGATCTTGTTCGCACCAGGGATCCAGCTCCGGGATACCGGACATCACCAAATCGATGTTCGTGCTATTTATCGTTTCCAGGACTTCGTTTGTCGCCGTATGAAGCTCCCACTCTCCTTTAGCTTGGTTGTATTCGCGAAGTTTGGAGACCCACGGCGCATCCTCAGTGCACGGAACCAATCGTTGCATTCTCGAGGATGTCGCTACAGTCACTAGCGCGTCGAATATGTCTTCTGCATCAATCAGGCACGGGTCGAGCTCTAAAGCTCTTATCAGCGAGTGATACGCATCGTGGCTGTATGGAGATGGTCGTTTCTCACGAACAGCATGCTTGATGGTAGAGGTCTCGGAAAACCTCTGCGCATCCAAAACCAAATTGAAGACGATGAGCAAGGGATTGCCATCCCGAATTGCCAAATATTCCATTTTGGTCCCGTTCAAGCATACTGGGAGCAGAACCTCATTTGTGGTCTCGAGTGGCTTGGCCTCGAACATCGGGTGTTGGCTGAACAGCTCTTGAAGCGTTTTTATCAAAGAGCTCTCTTTCATCGAAACTCCGGGGCGTGAACTAGGGATTACGCTCAAAGTAGAGGCGAGCGATCTCTTCGTCATGTTCTAAGATCACGTTTATGATGTCGAGTGCATCGGATGATAGGCGGCCGGCTAATCCCTAGGTGCACCGCAATCTGAGCAGATTTCATCTTGCCAGCTGACTTTAGTGAGCTGTCGCAGGGATCACGCTAAACTGCCTGATAGGTCCTGACGGGCTTCTGATTTTGGCGGTGGTCCAACCTTTGTTGTGATTTCGAATAAATCAAAAGGTTTTCAGGCTTAAGAAACAACGGATTGGTAGGCGGCACGAGCACCCGGCGGAATTGTTGCTTGGCTGGCGTGGACCCGTCCCCACTCATGCACCAGGTTGCAACCCGAAAGCTAAATCAAACCGGCGCGGAATTCGAACTACGACTGGGAGATGACACCGATCTCACCTGGCCCGACAATCGCTTTGATCATGCCGTGGCGCTTCATTCGTTTCAGTTCTGGTCGAACCCGGAACCTACAGTTCGGCCCCTCAGTGCGTTATTGAAGAATGACGGGCACCTATGGCTTTGTTTAAGGTCTCATGGAAGCAAACCTCCAGAATGGCTACCGAACCCGGTCAGCCGGTCTGGAGAAGAGATAGCCAAAACAGTTCACTTACTGAATGAGTCCGGATTCGAGGGCGCTGAGAGGGTACCCACAGTTCAGAAGATAGATCTGATATCAGCGAGGAAGCGCTCGTCTGCGAGGTCCGGTTCCGCTGACAATCCCTCGCCGACAAATCCATGCTAAGCGAGCTGGCTGCGCTCGGGAACGGTCAGGCAATCATGTCTTCCATCGCCGTTCTGAAGACCGCCATCTATATAAATAACCTGTCCATTCACGTAGGCGGCGGCGTTGATAGGTCGCGGCGCCTAAGCCTTACGATGGTACGACCTGCCCATCTTGAAATAGACATTCTTATGACGCCCCATTACCACAGTGGTGGGGCGTTAGTTGGGGATGAAAGAGCATGGAAAACACACAGCGCTCTCAAGCTATCAAACATGTTCTGTCGACGCTGTTTTCTGCGCAGGAGGCGCTCCGCGCGCTCGCGCCAGAGTTTCGTTGGGCAGGTCTCGGAAATCTTCTTGGTGACTATGGTGAGTTCGTCTGCATCGAACACTACGGTCTCGAGAAAGCACCTGCCGGCGCAAACGGCTACGACGCAATCACGCCCGACGGACAACGTGTCCAGATCAAAGCTAGTCACGCTGCCAATCAGATAGGGTTTCGCGGAGAAGCCGATCTGATGCTCGTCATTAAAGTCGATACTGAGGGCGAGTGGGAGGAAGTGTATTACGGTCCGTTCTCGAAGGTTTCTGAACAAGCGCGCTACTCAGCGAGGGACAACAAGCACACGCTGACAATATCGAAGCTCAAGAAGCTCGCTGAAGACATTGCCAGCTAGCTCGGGGCGGCGGCGTTAAATGAGGAGAGGCGTAAGATGGCTGAGCTATTGATGATTGGCTCTTTCGTTCGATTTTCCCTGTATTTTCCCTGTCGTTTAAGACCTAAGCCGCAATCGGCGACACAGAGAACGGTGCTAGAAATGCGCCCGATAGGGGTGGGATGAGCGGCTCTCGGCGATCACAAATGGCTGAATCACCCGCTAAGTCCCGGAATGTTGGGCACATTATGGGATAGAACCAGAGCAGGTCTGGGAGAGCAGACTGAATGGCGGTGAGACAGGCAGCATTTGCGGCGAACAGTGAGTTTCAAAGAGTTCCAGAGAGCCTAGTAACACGTTATTAATATTGATTATTCTGTTCCAGTAGGGTTCCATTAGATCCACCTTATTCCAACTAAGTGAGGGGGAGAAAATGGGGGATGAAAGTTCGACTTCCACAAATCGAATGGTAGGCAAACCACTCAGCGCGGCGTTTGTAAGAACCGTTTCCCAGCAGGGTAAATACCACGACGGTCAGAACACTGGCCTTATTCTCCAGGTTGGTCCTAACCAGCGAAAGTACTGGAAGCAGCGCATAGTGATAAATGGGCGTCGGCGTGAGCTTGGTATTGGCAATGCGAACTTTGTTTCTTTGGCCGAAGCCAGAGACATTGCATGGCAGACGAAACGATCAGTTGTCGCTGGACATGATCCATTGGCCATAAGGGAGGCTCAAAAGGAACGCCTTACTTTCTCTGCTGCAGCAGACTACGCGCTGATGAAACGATTCAAAGAACTCAAGAACGAAAAGCACAAGAAACAATGGAGATCCACGCTCGAGCGTTATGCTTTTCCGGTCCTCGGGAAAATGTATGTGTCCCAGATCGCAACGCAGGACGTGTTGAAAGTGCTGGCTCCCATTTGGGAGGAAAAGACCGAAACTGCTAAACGACTGCGGTCCCGCATTGAGGCGGTTTTGAATTGGGCCACCGTATCTGGTCATCGCAGCGGGGATAACCCCGCTAGGTGGAAAGGAAATCTGTCGGAGCTACTTGCGAGCCCTGCAAAGCTAACGACAATCACCAGCCACCCGGCTTTGCAAGGAAAGGATTTGCAGCGATGGTGGCACGCGCTTCGACAACGTGACGGAATGGCCGCGAACGCATTGCGCTTTCTTGCAATCACTGCTGCACGGTCTGGTGAAGTTCGCGGGATGACGTGGCGAGAAGTCGACTTTGATCAGCGGCTCTGGATAGTTCCTGCAGAACGAATGAAGGTTAGGCGAGAGCACCGGGTTCCTTTGCCAAAACAAGCGCTCGAACTTCTACAATCACTGCCCCGTATGGCTGGCTCGGATGTTGTATTCTGGGCACCGAGAGGCGGGATGCTCTCTGATATGGCGATATCAGCGGTGATGAAACGCATGCATGAAGCGGACATTCGCAGTGGAAAGAACGGATTTATCGATCGCCGATCGCAACGACCAGCGGTACCTCACGGTTTGCGGTCCACGTTCCGCGACTGGGCGGCTGAAACAGGAATTGATCGCAACCTCGCCGAAATTTGCCTCGCGCACAAAGTCGGCACCGAGGTAGAGCGGGCGTATCTCAGGACAGATATGCTAGAGCGCCGGCGTGATGTAATGCGCAGTTGGGAGCTATATTTAGCGTTCAATTAGAACCCATTCGAATCACCTGAATTCAGTCAGAATCGTCGGTCGTTATTGACAATTTGGCGACGATAGGGGCCTTCGTGGTTTCTTCGTATAAATAGACACCTTCCTTAAGAAATGAGGAGGGAAACATGTCTAATAGAATACTCCGGCGAAAAACCGTGCTCGATCGAACGGGATTATCCGTTTCGACCCTATACTACTTCATCAATCAAGGTCGGTTCCCCAAGCCCTTCAAGCTGGGAGTACGATCGGTCGGATGGTTCGAACGAGATATCGAAGACTGGATCAACAACCTCTCAAAATCTGAAGAGGTTAGCAATGACTGAGCAAATTATCCAAACGGCCTTTGCGGCGCTCACTAACGAAAATCGATTCTGTGCGTGGAAGTATGTAAAGCGCGACGGCAAGTCTACGAAGTTGCCTGTCTGCGATCCCCTAGTTGGAAAATCAAACGACCCCGCATCTTGGATGAGTTTTACAGCTGCCATCGAATTATCCAAGCTTGGCAGAAACGAGGGCTTGGGTGTATTCCTTGGACCTTTGCTGCGGGATCCGGACAAGCTTCTAATAGGGTTAGACTTAGATACCTGCATAGATCCAACCGTTGGCACTCGCGTGCCTTGGGCGGAAGAACTTCTCGAAGCCACTCCAGGGTATTGGGAGACCAGCCCCAGCGGAACGGGTCTGAAAGGATTTGCGTTGGCTCGAAGATGCGATCTCGAAGCGTTTTCGTCTGTGCTCAACGGAACACTGACCAAGACTTGGAAAAAGCCTGGGAGCGAGAGAGAGCATCCACCTTGCATCGATCTTTATGCTGGGGGACGCTTTTTCACGATTACCGGGCAACGCATCAATGAATCGGAAGAGTCCCTCCCCTTCCTGACCAGGGAGCAGATTGGGCAAATCATCAACAAGTTTGGGCCGAAGCTTTCTTGTAAATCAAACACGGTAAGAAAGCTCCCGCCTAGATCGAGAGCGAACAAGTCCAGCAAACCAGACCCTAAAGTAAATGACGGAGAACCGGATGCCTCTATTGTTCAGGGTTCCCTGGAACGAATGCGCGATTGGGCAGCGTCGGATGATATGTTGCCATATCGGAATGCGTTCCAGTTGCTTTCATCAGGCGCTACTGATCACCTCGGCGATCCCAGTCGAAGTGGACAGGAGTTTGCTTTTGCTCGCGTAGCGCGCTTGTCGGGTCTGGATGAGCCCGCTTTCGAAGAAGCAATAAAGGCCTGGACCGCGGCTGGGTTTGGCTATGGTGAAGGGGACGGGGACCAAAGGCCTGATAGCGAACGCGCTCGATCATGGAAACGATGTTGGGAAAACAATGCTGGGACAGAGCTTCCAGTATTTATAGCGGATCGGGAGCGTAACGCACTGTTCATTCAAAAAAAGCGAGATAGTGATCGCTATTATGAGAAGCTCTCGAGCTACATCAAACCGATTTACGAACTAATCGACGACGCCGGAGAGTACTACCGGTGTTTTGAAGTTGGCACCCGCGTAGATAGGTTCAAAGAAGTTACCATTCCTTGCAAGGCGTGGAGCGGGCGTCGAGATGATTTCCTAGATATTCTGACGAAAGAAGGGCTCTTCCATGCAAGCTTCCAGTCAGCACGCAGCAACTTGAGAGCTTGGGTTAATTCAGGGAAGCCACCTTCTGCAGTGCTAGCGACCCGAACTGGGTGGGTGGACCATACCGCGTTTGCACTTCCCGAGAACGTGATCTGCGCAGACGGGTGCCCGCAGGTCGTAGAAAGGATCCCTGCTAATGACGGATTTGGCTCTCGTGGAGCCCTCGAAGATTGGCAACAATCGGTAGCACAGTACTGTGCTGGGAACTCGCGCTTAATTATCACGCTATGTGCCGCATTTCTGGGTCCATTGATGAAGTGGACGGGCGTGGAGAATGGCGGGATCCACATTAACGGCCCATCTTCAATCGGAAAAAGTACAGCGCTACGCGTATGTGCGTCTGTGTACGGCCCAAATGCATTCATGAAAACCTGGCGGGCCACGGACAATGGCCTGGAAAGTGTTGCGGAGAGCCGCTCCGATACTTGTCTGCTGTTAGACGAGTTGTCGGAAGCAGCACCCGGTGCTGCTGATCGGATTGCGTACATGCTCGCCAATGGGCGTGGTAAAGATCGAGCCAATCGAGATGGATCAAGTCGTCCGGCAAAGAAGTGGCGGATCATCTTCGTGTCTAGCGGTGAAATATCGCTAGCAGATAAATTGCGCGAAACGGGTAAAAGGGCGACCGCGGGTCAACAGATTAGGGTTCTCGACATCGAAGCGGATCCGGGTATGGGGTTTGGATTGTTCGATACGATTCACGGCCATCAAAGCGCGTCCTTATTTGCTGAGGAACTGTCGAAAGCGCTCAGTGAAAACTATGGAATGGCCGGACCCGCATTCATAAAGGAAGTGATTGAACGCCGAGAGGAGGTGCTGCGGTGGTTTGAATCAGCGAGAGCAGAATTTTGTCAGAACCACTATGATCACAGTGACGTTGGTCAGGTTCGACGTGGTCTGAATAGATTTGCAGCCTTAGCGGCCGCCGGTGAAGTCGCAATAAAGTTGAAAATTCTTCCTTGGCAGAAAGGCGAGGCGATATGGGGCGTTTCACGATGCCTGGAAGATTGGATAGAGAACCGTGGTTATATCGGACCCGTTGAAGACCAAAGATACATCGAAGTTCTGAGGCAGCTCATTCAAACGCGCGGTGATCTGGTGTTTCAGCCCTTAGATACTGAATTTGATTTGTCCCAATTCAAATCAGAGCGCGTTGGATTCTTCAAAACTGAAGCCGATGGATCAACAATCTTCTATATTTTGCCTGAGGCTTGGAAGAATTTGTTTCAACGGGAGGGGCTGAACCCGGGCGCTGCAGCCAAAACCCTCGGGATAATGGGTTACCTGCGAAGGGGGGACGGTAAAAGATGGCAGACTAAGTTGGATCTACGAGCACATCGATTGTCTCAAAACAGTAGGGTCTACGCTATGTCTTCTTCGATCCTGGATGACAAGTAGGGGAGAAAGCACTCACCTTCGATCAGGGCACTCAGCCGAGAGTTGATCATAAGGCTCATCTATATCCCTCTTTCCCACTCTTCCCACTGATTATCTTAAAAGGGTAAACTCGCGCGGGCGGTATTGAGCGGCGGCCTCAAGGCGTTCTTCTCAGGTTATTCGAGCTTTGCATTCTTTACCAAACGAAAGTGGGAAAAGTGGGAAAAGTGGGATTTCTGCGGTCGAATAATATGGTCGCAGCGACATCTGCCCGTGTGGTTTGATCAAGTATACTGCTGAGTAGAAGGGAGGGGTACCCTCGTTTCTTAAGATCGAACGCGTGGGGACCGGAGGAGGGACCTATGCACAGATTTTTGAGTCGCTGAAAACTTTTTTGGAGTCAAATGTGTCAAAAGATAAACTTACTAGCGCTGTTCGAGTTGTAACTGTCCTAACAACTGAGGAACGATCTCATAAAGCTCTTTGCGATAACCTGGAAAGACTGGGCGACCCTCCAGACCACTTCGATGATGAGCTGTCTAAAATATGGTATGGACTCGCAGAGCTCACGGCGCAATCAATCAAGCTAGAGCCGGCATATCGAATACTGTTCGAGCTCTTTTGTCGAAGTTACCAAGAGTATCAGGAACTGGATAGCCAACTCAAAAAAGAGGGATACTGCTACGTGTCATCCAGCGCTCACACCGATAAAATGGCACGTAAACACCCGCTGTTTGCAATGAGATGTGATGTTGAGAAACGACTAGCCAACTTAGCAGAGGAATTTGGACTGTCGCCGCACTCAAAATCTGAATTTCCGATGTTTAAAGCGGCGGATGAAAATCCTGCCGCGAAGTACTTCTGAAGTTTTTCAGTTTTCAGAGATGGGTCCCGCCATGCCGCCGGTTGTTGGCGTGTCGACACAAAAATGGCGTTTGATAGCGCTATAGCCTACAATATCGCGCCGAGTCTTAAAACGCCTTGCATAGGTCGCTCAGGGACTTAGAATTTCGCAACGACGTTTAGGAACAAGCCATCATCGTTGAAGGAAAGATCTGTGAGATCGTCTGAGAAGTCGGTGAAGTTATAGCCGAGACCTACTTTGGCATTGTTGCTAACGTGCCGATAGATTGCCGCTAAAGCGCCCGTCTTCTTGTCTTGGGAGGCATCAACTTCGAGAGATCTCAGCTCAATCAAAGCATCCCACTTTTTGACGAAGTGGACGTCAGCGCGGCCAACGAGGAGCGTCGCGCTATTCTCGACAAAATCATCCTCGATTCGCGATAGACTTACCTCGCCGTCACGGTGCCCTATCTTGCCGCCAAGTGTCAGCCAGTCGGTGACGCGATAGTTTGCGTCGGCGCTGAAAATATTCGACTTCTGCGCCGGCAATCCGGTTTGAGCCGAATTTGAAATCTGCTCCGCAGACGGCAGCTCTTCAAAATAGGTGTAGCGGAACAGCGCATTCAGGCGATCGTTCTCGGTTGGGCGATAGGCCCCTGCAACCTGCAATTCGGTGAAGTCACCATCAAAGAAAGCGCCGCCCGTGAAGTCGCTTTCAGCGATGTTATACTTCAAGATCGCCGTCCAATCGGGCGAGACTTTGACCCCGAGATTGGACCGGAACAACCAAGTGTCTCGCTTCCCTGTCGCGTCCTCATCGGACCGCCATTCGAGGGCCGCGCCCGCGCTGATCGCCTCATCGGCATATCCCGCCGTCACAGTATAGGCCTCGCGCTCCAGCGTTTGGGTGAACTCTTCCACATCGCCGATTTCGAAGGACGCGCCAAACGTCCAGTGATCATTCCAAGTATAATCCAGGCCGTAGGCATGCGTGAGCCCGGCGCGGTCGCCGAATGTCGCGCGCTCCTCGCCATATACGCTGAGCGTGCTGGTGAAGCGTCGTTTGCCCCCAAGCGTGAGGCTATTCTGTGTGTTCGGCAGGAAGGAGGTTCCATCCACACCCGGCTCCGTTCGATCGGCGTCCAGCGTGTAGTTCAAATAATATTCTTCGCCATCAGACCGTTGCCATGTGACACCTGCGAGCGCGCCCGTGCCGCCATCGCCGCCTGATACTTCGCCCCGAATTTGAAGCGCATCCCAAACGCGGCTCTCAATCCCAAGACCGATGCGATTAAGATCCTCTCGATTCCCACTCGTATCTAGAGTTGCCTGGCCAAATCCATAAACCGCAAGGGCTTCGTGGACCTGATTGCGTATCTCCAAGCCCGCATCGGTTCGATCACCGGAGTTTTGGCTAAGAGGACCAGAGAGCTCATTATAGCGGAGGCCTAAGCCCGCCGACCAATCCTCGTTTAGAGCGATCCTCAAATCAGCCGCTGCCGTATCTTCATCCACCGCTTCGTCGATCGAAGCGGAGTCATATTTCAAAGCCAGCGACGCGCGGTCATTGATCTCCGATTGAGCCCCAAAGCCGAACCGGGTTGTATCGCCGCGTGTCAGACGACCCGGTGCTGAAAATCCAGCCTCTAAGTCCTCATAGAAGCCGTTCAGGCTCAAAGGCTGCTCCAAATCAAAGTCTTCGCCAGTCAGTGCGCCTTCGACCCGCCAAGCGGTTGCTTTTTGAGATCCGACAAGGCCACTGGTCAGCGGATTGAACGTAAATCCGCCGTCTAAGGAAGAGCGCTCCTCGAACGCTGCGCCTTCGGTTTGTGCAAGCTCAGCTTTTAAGAAGGTCCGCTCTGATTTTTTGAGCAGAACATCTCCAGCGACCAGGGTTTGATCCGCCTCGCCGGTTTCTTCATTCTGTGCAGTCACACCAAGTCGAAGCAGCTTGTTCACCCAGGCTTCCGCACGGCCGCCTGTCGAGTATCCAGCCACATCGACGAAGGCTTGAGTGTATTCATACCGCGCCACGAGATAGACCGCAGCGCCGGAGAGGACGCCATCTCGAACCACCTGGTCATTCAGCTCTGTGGAGGCAAGCGGCGCGGCGAGAATGACTCGGCCTTGAATGTAATCGATCTCATAATCCACAAACGGGCGCAGCTCGCGTGTTTCGAGCACCAGTCCTGAGTCTTGATCTCGTAGCTCGACGCGGAGCCGCTCCGAGCCAATCGTGACATCTTGGTTCTCGAGGAAATAGACTGAGCCACCGGTGCCGCGAAATTCCTGGCGACCGGGTATCGTCCCCGGATCGGCCGCAAACACGGTCGCTCTCAGTTTCTTCTCGCCGTCTTCCGTCGTGGCGTCTGAATTATACTCTGCTTTGGCGCCGTAAAGGCCGCGATCAATCTGAGCGAATTCTGTGTCCGTCACATTGGTGAAGAAATTCCCCCACACGACATGGTCATCGCCATCCTCCAGGCGGACATAGAACCGGCCTTGGGTTGGGGCATCTTCGACATAGGTCGAGTTATCGCCATACACCGGATAATAGCGGTCAGGGTCCACGCGCCGGAGAATGGATTGTGGGTCTTTGTCAGAAAGGTTTGAGAACAGATTATCAATATCGTCCTCAGTCGTATCCATAGATGCTGTGAGCAAATAGCGCCCTTGGATCTTACCTTTGAGATAAAACGCCCCGCGCCCCGTCACGTAGGTTTCCTCAAAGTCCTCGCCGCTCGCTTCGAGCAAGGCACGCCCCTCACTCGACCGAGTTCCGACCGTCAAATCGCCAAGCGCGACAAAAAACATCTCGCTCTCGGGGATTTCTGCAGACTTTGTGGTGCGCACAACGCGTCCGTCGGATGTTTTGTATCGCACGGAGACATCATGCTCGCCTGGCGGCATGATTTCTTGGATTGCGAAACTGCCATCGGTGTCAGTGAGAACCGGCTTCCCACGCACGCTCAGCGTCTCGGCCTTTGTTACCGTAAACCCTGTGCCTGATACCGTGATCGCGCCGCCGCGAACGTCGATGTTTCGACGAGCGGTCGCATCTTCTCCATAGATAGGCCCGGTCATGTTGGGCGCGTCTTCCAAGGACTGCGTTTCAGAAACGATTGCGAGGTGTTTTGCATCGGTTATATCGGACTGGCCGTCCTTATCAAACACGCGCAAGACATATGTATAACCGTCCGTCCGTCGGTAGGCTGGCACCGTCCAATCCGCGCGTCCGGTAACGGAATCAACCAATAGCGTGGCAATCGGTGCGGCGATGTATTTGTCACTTGGATCGTAGACTTCGATCTGCGCTCGATCGATGAAATCGCTATAATTCCAATAGGTCTCGAACTGAATTCCTGACCCAGGCACGACGGACGTTCCGCCGCCAACGAGACCCACATTCAGAAGCGGTTGCACATCCAAACCATCAAAGCTGACATGGATATCGGACTGCCGCAGCAAATCATCGCTCTCGCGATCTAGCTTTGTCGCACTCACGGCGTCCGCCCAATAGGTCTCACCCACCAGAATACGTGTCGCAGGCGCCTCTGGAATGGGGTCCAGCTCCGCGGTGAGATCAGGTTTAGTTTCGGTGAGGACTGTCGTCTCTACCCCTTCATCGGGCGCCCTTGAAGGGGCTTCCAAGTTCGGTTTCACCGACGGTGCTGATGGCGTCGTGGCGATGTGGTCTTCGACCACTTTAGATGCTTCTGTCTGCACCTTATCCGTCGCGACGCGCGTTACTGTTTTCACGCGGATTCGCGGTGTGATCTGAATGTTCTGGACCGCCGTATTGTCAACGGATTTGATCTGATTTTGCAGATGCTCCAAATCTATATCGCGATCCTTCACAGCCCCGCGCTTCAACGATTTGGGATGGGTTTCATCATAGAGGCCAGACTGATTGTAGACCCGAAGGACGTAGATAAATTCCCCATTGCCGGTCTCCGGCATTTGCCACTCGGCACCCTGCTCCCGTGTAAAAGGAATATCTGCCAAGGGTGAGCTTAGTTGCTTATCTGAAGCCTTGAAGATCCGAACAGAACTGAACGCGACATCTCGGTCATAGTTCCAATACGTCATGAACGAGACGGTCTCGCCCCCAGGAACGACTGTGCCCCCCTGCCCCAGGCCGACATTAAGTTTTCGGCTTGGCAGTTCTTCGTGGTTTGCGTCTGTAAACGCAATCGAACGATTTGCTTCGTCATCGGCGTTCGAGGAAGAACGCGTTTCAGATGCTTGCGCGATAGGGGCGAGGGCTGCGCCGGACAACAGTATGCCCGCGAGCGTAGATCCTGATCGATGAGTGGTTCGCATATCTCAAACCTGAAGCAAAATTCGCCAGAACCCTTGCTTTGGGATGATCATGCCTGAAGAGAGTCAATTTGACGTTTACAACCCCCCCATCACTGGTTAAAGTTTTCGGTAAATCTGTAAACTATTCAGAGACTAAGCGCCGTTCCTTACAGCACTCCAATCAGTAAAAACCCCCAGCAACGAAACGTTGCTGGGGGCTCTCGATCACCAAAACGTAGGCGAAACGGTCAAGGGTTCTGGCTGGAACTGACCGCCTCTGTTTCAATGATGAGCTCTAAGGGAGAGTCGCGCTCTTCCCATGAATTTTCGATGGCTGAAACGAGCGCCGAAATCCGTGCTTCGCTTCCTGCATCTTCGAAGAAGACGATGGTCAAGACGGACGCCTCTTCCGACAGGGTTTGCGTGAGCTTGTCGACTTCGATCAGTGTCGCTTCGGTTAGCTCCGCGCTGCTGGCCTCAAATGCATTTCCGCGGACCTGGAACTCGACCGGACGAAGTGCGCCGACGCCAAAGTTCAGCTGCCCCATCTTACCCTGTGTCAGCCGGACCACACGTGGGTTCTCCGTCGTGACCGTGAAGCCCGTAGGAAGTGTACGATCATCAAGCTTGAGGATGAAGTTTGACCCGATGCCAACCTTTGGGGTTGCGGCGCAGGCAATGTGATAGCGCCCAAATTCATCCGTAGTGACAAGCAGGCCTTTGACCGTCGCCAGTCGAACGCCTGGCAATCCATCTTCACCCTCATCTTGGATACCATTCCGGTTCTTGTCTTCGAAGACTTTGCCAATGATTTCTGAGCAATCGAAGACTTCGTCCGGGGTCACGCGGACCGTGGCTTCTGCGATGTTTGTAATCCGAATGTCTTGCGGGCCATTATCAGCATAAGCGAGGTTCACGTACTCTCCGACTGTCACACCCGCGCCAACCGCGACACCGAGGGTTACTTCCAGCGATCCGCGCGGGGGCACGCTCTGACCTGACCAGGTCAGCGTGCGGCCATCTCGTACCGGCTCCACTTCAACGCCGCCAATTCGCGCTGAACCATCAATATAGGCGAGGCCTGCAGGCAATTGGTCGACGATATCAACATTGAACTGAGGGACATCATGTGGGTTGGTGATCGTAATCGTGTAGACAACAACCGAGCCGATAGACGCCGTCGCTGAAAGTGTGCGCTTGGTGGCGCTCAGCGGTGAAAGACTGACCGATGTATCAATCGGCAGGTGGTTGTTCACGAACTCCGGGTCACCCTCTGCGATCGTAAACTCAGCGTAGAATGGTGGAACATTGCTCGCATCCGGGCGCGTTGGCTCGCCAGACACTTCGCAGATTGGACCGCTAACCGCATCATCCGGGCACAGACCTGGATCAAGCGCGCCATTGGCGACATCGGCTGGCGCAGCGCCATAAACGGCGGTCAATCCATTCGGCAGCGTGACTTCGATCCGATAAGTTCCACCAGAGGCTGGGCAAGCTGCGGCGCCGCCCGGAACAAAGTCGAAGAAGTAGAACCCTTCGCTGCCCGTCACTTGGCCTTGTTGACTTGGGTCACTGAAACATGCCGGAGGTAGAGGCTGACCGTTCTCATCAACAACCGTGACGATCGCACCGACCACAGGCTCGTTTGTCGATAGGTCATAGACCGTCCCTGTTGGCGCGATAGGTTGGTCGAGGCCAGTTCGGTTTTCACCCGGCATCAGATCAATCATCTCGATCGTGTCGATGACCGTTCCAGTGTCCGTCTCAATGAACACAACTTCGTGGGTCGAATCCGGATCCAAGCCGTCGAACGAGTATGCGCCATTTGCATCTGTCGTCGTCGTTGCGATCAGAACGCCGTTGGATCTCAATTCAACCGTGTATCCCGGCAGCAGTGTTTCGCCGTTTTGAAGGGTTTCATCCCCGTTTCCGTCTAAGAACACGGTTCCGGAAAGGCTAGAGTCCGTGACAATCGTGAACGTAATCGTTGCGGTGTCACAATTGGTTGGATTCAACGCCTCACAGATTTGATATTCGACAGTGTAGGTCCCAGCAGGTGCGCCTGGAGGGATTGAGACGGAGCCATCGTCATTGATAGCAATGCCCGTCAGGCCATTATCATCTGTAATCGTAGCGATAACATCGGCTGGATCGAACGGGTCACCATTTAGCGTATCATTGCCAAATATGCTTGGCAGTGTCGCGCCATCTGCACCGTTGATTGACGTGTCTGTATAGTCATCATTCTCCGCGATAATGGCAGGCGCATCGACTTGGACAATCGCAATCGCTGTATCGCAATTGGTCGGGTTGATGGTCTCGCAGATCTCATACTCGATCGTATAGGTCCCAGCTGGTGTTCCAGGCGGGACGCTGATGTCACCGGTTGCCGGATCGAAATCGAGCTCGGGGTCCGCATCGATGACGGTAATCGAAATGTCCGTCAGGCTGACCGGGGTGCCGTTCAGCGTATCGTTGGGAAGCACGTTCCCAACCGGGCCGCCATCAGCGCCATTGACCGGCGTCGAGGTGAAGTCATCATCTTCGGCGTTAATCGCAGCGGCGCCAACGACGACCGTGGCGACCGCCGGGTCACAGTTGCTCGGATTGAGCGCTTCGCAGATTTGATACCCGATCATATAGGTCCCAGCTGGCGTTCCGGCGGGCACGTTGATGACGCCATCGGCCCCGATCGTTGCACCAGACAATCCGTCATTATCGGTGATCGAGACGACGACATCACTGTCGGCGAAACTTGCTCCATTGAGCGTATCATCCGGGAAGACACTTGGGGTTGGTCCACCACTCGCACCGATAATCGGCACGGATGTGAAATCATTGTCGTTCGCCACAATCGGCGAAGCTTCGACGACGATCGTTGCGACGGCATCATCACAATTCGTCGGGTTCAGCGTTTCGCAGATCTGGTAGGATACTAAATAGGTTCCAGCCGGTGTTCCGGTCGGCACCGTCAGCGTTCCATCAGGATTGATCGAGACACCGGTTAGCCCGCCATCAGAATCGATTGTTGGGATCACATCAGCATCTGCGAAGGGAAGATTGTTCAATCTGTCATCCGGGAACACGCTGCCGGTCGTTCCTCCGGTCGCGCCGTTGAATGGCGTCGAAGTGAAGTCATTCGGATTTGCTTCGATGAGCGGCGGCTCAATGAGAATGGCCGCAATCGCTGTATCGCAATTCCCAGTATTGAGCGCCTCACAGATTTGATAGACCACATTATACGTGCCCGCAGGTGTGCCCGCCGGGACATCAAGCGTGCCGTCAGAATTGATTGTAACGCCGGTTAGCCCATCATCTGAAGTAATGGTCGGGATGACCAAAGCATCAGCGAAGGGCACATTGTTCAACCGGTCATCGGGAAACACACTCGCCGTCGAGCCGCCATCCGCGCCATTGATCGGGGTCCCTGTAAAGTCATCCGGATTCGCCGTAATCGTTGGCGCCCCGACAGTGATAATCGCAGTCGCATCATCGCAGTTTGTAGGATTGAGCGCCTCACAAATTTGATACTGGACCGTGTAAGTCGCCTCCGGCGTGTTCGCGGGGACGTTCAGTGTTCCGTCAGCATTGATCGTCACACCGGTTAGGCCGCCATCTGCGAGGATAGTTGGAATCACCGCCGCGTCCGCGAAGGCCACCATGTTCAGTCGGTCATCTGGGAACACGCTCGCTGTCGTGCCACCATCGGCGCCATTGATCGTCGTCCCAGAGAAATCATTATTATTGGCGAGAATTTGGGGCGGCTCGATCAAAATCACCGCCGTCGCCGGATCACAATTGCCAGTATTGGCAGCTTCACAGATCCGATAGCCGACTGTGTACGTGCCCGCAGGTGTGCCCGCCGGGACGGTCAACGTCCCGTCGGCATTGATTGAGACGCCGGTGAGACCACCATCCGCGGTGATTGACGGGATGACGTCCGTGTCGGCAAACGCAGCGCCTGCAAGTCGATCATCCGTAAACACAGTTGCGGTGTCGCCGCCATCTGCGCCATTAATCGGAGTGGCGGTAAAGTCGTCATTGTTCGCTTCGATCGAGTTCGCGCCGACGCCGAAGAGATATCCAGTCGCGCTTGTTCCTGGTGTGATGGTTATGGATGAAATCGCATTGGTGGAGGTCGTCCCTGCGGGTGTCCCCGATGTTGTGCCGGTGGCGGCTCCACCCGGCGAGGCCGTCATTGTAATTGTATATGTCCCAGGCCGGATCTCCGTACAGGCTGCAACTGGGAAGGAAAACGTTCCATCGGCCGCGCTAGTCGTGGTGCAAGAAATGTTTCGGCCAAGGTCATCCAAACCGCTCAGCTCAAGCGTAGCGCCAGAGAATGTGCCGGTCTCGCCGCCTTCACGGGTTCCATTCTCATTGTCGTCTTCGTAGACGATGCCAGCAATGCTCGACACTTCGACCTGACCGAAGTTGCGATCGGCGAATGTATCGGCCGGGTCGACAACGCCAATCACGATTTGCTCGGTCCCATCGACGGTCCCGGCTAGGGTTGAACCGCTGCCATTCTCTTCAAGGCCATCATAAAAACCTGACGGTTCTTGCAATTGCGTGACCGTGTAGCCTGTCGCATCTGATGGCGGTACGCTCGAGAAGGAATAAGCGCCCGAGCCATTGACGGATTCGGTCAGATTGACGGTGTTTCCGGCATAATCTGTTCCAGTCAGGCTGACATGCGGCGTTGCGGCATAGCCGGATCCAATTCCAGATTCTCCGCCATCGCGGGTCCCGTTATTATTGGCGTCGTCGTAAATCGCGCCGGACACAGTGGCTTCCGTGAAGTCCGCAAACTCATAGCCGGTTGCATCCTCGTCTTCGCCCAGCACAATCCCGGAGATGACGTTGGTGGACGCACCATTGCCAAAGGACGCATTGTTGACGGTCCCTGAAGCCGTTCCAGCTGTCTCCTGATAGTCGAAATAGCCGCTCGGCTGGGTTTGTGTGATCGTATACCCGGTCGCATTTGAAGGCGGCAAATTTGCGAATGTATAAGTGCCATCCGCAGCTGTTTGAACGGTCGTCGAAACAGTGTTTCCGTAAAGATCAGTGCCCGTCAGCGTTAAAGTAACGGAGCCGATTCCCTCTCCTGCCCCGAAGCTGTCGCTTTGATCGTCATCGGCATAGACTCGGCCGCTTATCGTGCTGACCAGGATGACCCCATCGCTGCTTGAGGCGGAGTTGTTTGTTGAATCCTCATCAATCGAAATCGCCTCATTGCTTGCATTTCGTCCCACAGAAATAGAGGCATTGTTGACGATTGGGTCAGTCGTGCTTCCCGTGTAAGGGAAGCTCGCCGCGATTTCGATACGCATCGTGACCGTGTCGCCATTCGCCGGGAAAAAGCCATCAACCACACACAGAACGGACGCCCCGGTAGAGCAGGTTGACCCTGAGACTGTCGCCGTCCCGGACGGTGTGAAGGTCACCGCGGTGGCTGTGCGCTCAAACCCGCCTGGCAGCGTATCGGTTAAGCGAACCTGCGTCGTTGCTGACGTTCCATTGTTTCGGAATACGATGTCGTAGACGACGGGTTCAGCGATGTTGATTGGGTTCGGCGGCGCTGGTGAAACGCGCGTCTTAGACATCACCTCAAGATCGGTTGACGGCAGCACGGTTGTCGTTTGCGCGGCTGTATTGTTTGCGGTTGGCGTATCGTAGGTCTGCTGATCGGACGTCACGACAGCGGTCGTTCCAAACGTGATCGAAGAGATTGGCGCGCCGCCACCAGCATCGACAATGTCAAATGCCAGCGTCACGGTTTCAGAGTCGCTATTGCTCATATCCGGATAGGTACAGATGACGGGGTCCGTGTTGCTGGCCTGCGAACAGGACACGCCCACCGGCAGCGTGGAACTTCCGGCATTGTAAGCCATCTCATAGCCTGCTGGCGGATTTGGCGAGACCGTTGTGACGATCCCGGTGCCGCGCGTAATCCCACCGTTCCGGGTTTCAATCTCATAGAGCAGCGTCGACCCGTAAACGGCAGGTTCTGCAAATCCGCTCGGTTCGGCGTTAGTGACGCGCATATCCAGCGTCGGCGCATCAACATCATGGGTCAGAGACCGCGTATTGTTGACCGTCGGATCGCTCTCGGTCGTGGTTGTTGAAACAGTCGCGGTGTTTGTGTGCGATGCGGGGAAATCGCCCGGATCGCTCGCGCCGTTAAACGGGAAGAGCGGCCGTACCGAGATTGCCATTTGGAAGGTCTCATCGCGGTCGACGTCACCCATGTCACAGGTCGCCGTATTCGCTGTGGTCGTGTTATAGTCACACGTTCCCCCCGGCGCTGTCGTTGTCACGTTCACAACTTCGAACAGGCTCGGATCAATAAAGTCAGCCGCAGCCACCGCGTCGCCGGTGTTTGGTCCGATATTCTTGATATCGACAAGGTAGGTCGCATCCCCGCCCGATTGCGGCGGATTTGGACTGATCCGCTTATCGTTGACGATCAGGTCAGCGATTGGCTCGGCATCGATACGGGCAACGTCGCTATTGTCACTCGTGTCGGACTCAACAGTATCCGGAGATGAGACTGTGAACGTCGTAGACCGAAGCCCCTCAAGGATTGGTCGATCGACTTGTAGGATCAGGGATACACTCGCACCTGCTGCGAGGTTGGTCGCTTCGCATCGAATGTTGTCATTGTTGGTCGCGAGCGTTGAACACGTCACACCTGGATCCGCAGAGAACAGCGAAACGGTCGTATCATGAGTTACACTGCCGCCGTTGAAGTTGACCGTTGTGTCCATCCATTGAGCAAGATCATCGGTCCGGATGTCGACCGTTCGCGCGGTGTCTGAACCCGCAGCATTGGAAACAGTGAGGCGAATGAAGTGCGAGACCGTACTATCAGAAATCGTCAAAGCACTGGCAGGGGAAGCCGTGTCCACAAATCCTGCACCGCTCGACGTGGAGACTTCCGCTTCGATAGACAGGTTTGCCGTCTCCGTTGTCGCGCGTGACGTTCTGCTTTGGCAATTGTTTCCGGTGTTTGGGTCGCCAACAGCAAACCCAGAGGAGTCGACACAGGCATTGTTCGTAATATCGCTATCGGCCGCAGCGCCCGCGACGGTGACGATCTGCAATGTCTTACGCGCATCAACCGCCACCGACCCGCTATCCGTCGTCGTACACGTGACGCGCGTTGTATAGCCAGCATCAGGGGACGGCGCTGTCGCACAGCTCCACCCAGACGTGGATACAGATACGTATGTTTCGTTCGGACCAAGGTCGTCCGTAATCACAATTGGATTGGCGACGGACCAATCTAGGACCGATGGCCCCCCATTCTCAATTCGAATGGTCGAGGTCATATTTTGCCCGGCTTGAACCGGATTTGGCGTTTTGGTCTTCGACTGCAAGAAGACGTCCGCAGCCGGATCATCGATGCGGAACGTGTCTGACCCTGTATCGTTAGACGCGACTGGGTCATCGATCCCCGCAGGCGGCGTCACGGTCGCATTAATGGTTTGATTTCCGCCCGTGTCATTGTCCGCGGTGATGTTGATGACAAAGCTATCCGTGTCACCGGAGTTTAAACTGCCCGCGGTACAGGTAATCGTTCCTGAGCTCTCAGAGCACCCTGTCGGAAGCGGGCCATCTAAAGAGAGGTCGGATGAAAGCGTATGTACGATCTGCGCGCCGCCCGCGATATCGGTTGGCCCATTATTGTCGATAAAGAGTGTCAGAGTGCCCGTATCACCCGTGATAAAGGATGAGGCGATCTGAATGCGCGCTTCTAGATCGGTCCCGGGTGTGATCGTAACCACAACCGGCCCATCGAGATTGTTGCTGAGATTCGGATCTCCGAGCCCAACCTCAGTGATCGTAGCATCGCCTTGCGCCGACAGTGTCCCGGAAGAGATGTCCGCATTTCCAGTGACCGTGATTTGCGGGAAGCTAGCACCGGAGGCAATCGCAGCTCCAGAATAGTCACATGTGACGGTTTGCGACCCGCCGCCACTCTGAACACATGTCCAGTTCGTTCCTGATGCTGACACAAATCCAAAGTCAGCGCTCGGCGGCATGGCAAACTCAACCTGCGCCGCGTCGACCGAGTCCGGTCCATTGTTCGTGATATCGCCGAAATAGCTGTACTGACCACCCGCCGGTAACGAACCAGTGGAGCTAGAAAGCGTAAACTCAATGTCGGCCCCTGCGCCGACGGTCGGCGTCACTGACAGGCTGTCATTTGAGGCATTATTATCAACATTTGTGGGGCTCGAGATCGTTGCCGTACCGGGCTGCGCATCGGCGGTCTGAGCGGTCGCGATGAACGTAAATGTGTGATCAGGGTTCGAGCCGTCGCGCGTGAGCGTCGGCAATGAGCAAGTCAGTGTTTGCGGCGCCGTGAATGCTGGCGTCGTACAGGAAGCGGGCAAATTCCCAGCAGTCACAACCATCGTGCTTGGCACGTTGATGGTCAGTTCTGCATCGGTGACCGGCGTCAGATCATTATTGTCTAAGTCGACTTCGAATGTGACTTCTGCGCCGCGATAGATGTCTCCACTCGGAGCCGTCACCTGAAAACGCGATACGGCGAGGTCTGCAGCCTGCGCGGCGCCGGCGAACCCGGCCGACACCAAAATTGCAAACATCTGCTTTTTTAACATGGTGACGAAGTCCTTGTTCGAATCGACGAGCGGGATCACGCGCGCTCCGGCATTATTCATTCAGAAGTGTTAACAAGTTTACATAAATACTGTCTTTTTCAGTTTTTATGCAGTTGATTCAGTACACTAACAAATCTACCTACGGATGTATCCGCGAAACAGTCATCCTGAAATCAGCAGCCCAATACTTGTTTACGCAACGCGCTGACTTGGGTATCCGTTCACCAAATCTGTTTTAATCTCGTAGACTGTGGAGCGCAGCCGCTCGCTATAGCCAGCGGCGACGATTATGCCCGTCACGTCATACCCCCGATCAGCCCAATAAGATTGGATGCGCTCTAAGAGTTTCGATGCGTCGTCGCGTGTAAGATGTTTCATCATCAGCCAGTCTCCCAGTGATGAGAGCCTAGCCGATCAATCTGAACCGAAACACAACAATTGCCTAACAAGAGGTTTCTGCTGAAATTTTTGCGTTTATATACAGCGCACTAAGTAGATGCAAAAACTAGAATTTTTTCTATTTGCTCATGGGAAAAAGTAGATCAATAGTGCTGTGGGAAGCACGCATAGGATTACCGATCGATACTCCGACACATCAGCCAAGCGACCTTGCAATCGCGCAAATGCCCCGAAAACCAGTCCGGTCTGACGGGGTCGCCACCTATGAGAAACTGGTCAGTACGATTGATACGATCTTTGCCCGGGACGACAGCCGAACCATCAGCCTCAAAGAATTAGCCGACGCTGCGAACGTTCCAGTGGCGTCCGTTTACCACTTCTTCCCAGTCCCAGAGGCCGCTCTAGCCGCACTCGTAGAGCAGTATATTGAAAAGGCTGCCGTCGAAATCATGTCGAACCTTGAGCCAGCTGAGGGCTCAAACTGGCAAGGAATTGTGAACGAAATCTTCGCGCGGGGCCGCGTTTTCAATGAGAAATATCCAGCCGCCAAAAAAGTCCGGCTTTGCCCGCACAGTAGCGAAAGCGCACGCTACCTCCTCCTTGAAAGCAATTGGACGCTGGCCGCAGCAATCGCTTCAGAATTTGACCGCTTATTCGTCCTCGCACCTCACCTGCATATCGTCGATGACCTCGCAATGACGATCATTTTGACGGACGCACTTTGGTCAACTTCCATCGCATTGCATGGTGAGATAACCGACCAATATGCGGCCGAAGCTGAGCGCGCCGTCGCATCATTTCTCTTCCCCGTTCTCGGCGCGGAGCTACCCGAAAAGTGAAAAGAAGCACGAAATTGATGCTTCGCTCGATTATAGAAAATGACAAAAAAATGTTGGCATGCGCTGGGTTCTGACCGCCAAGAGGACGTTGAATTACGAGCCATCAGGTCGGACGATGGGCTTTTCATTGTGAACGATCACGCTCGGCGCTAATGCAATCGAGAATTCAATCTTAGCCGGAGCAAACGATGTTGAGCAAAATCCTAGAAATTGCACCGAACTATTCATCGTTCAAAGAGTTATCCATCGATGAACGCGCTTGGTTGGTTTTAGAGCATCCGAAACAGAAGGGTGAGCGAGAATACTCCGCCAATTTGATGCTCGATCTAACTAGCTTGTACGATCCACCTCCACACACCGGCGTCAATATGGACCCATCAAACAAATATTCGCTCCGCGTGTTAGTGAGCGAAGCGCTAGGTAGGCTGGTATCGCTTGGCTTAGTTGCGATAGATTTCGAGCAGCCCGCTATGTTCCACTGAATAACGAGCGCGGGATTTCGAGCTGATACCCAAACCGCTTTCAAGGATTTTTTTTTGACCCAGAATTTCCTCGCATTGAATGCGCTCCATGAAGTGATTCAGTCTGAGTCGTACCCACTGTACAGAAGAGGAAAATTCGACCTCGCCGTTTTTGAGGCTTTCATACAAGTTGAGATCGCAGTGCGTTCTGGAGCAGGTTTGTCCAACGAAGATATTGGCAGAAAACTCATGTCGAAAGCATTCAACGAGAATGATGGTCCGCTTGCAGATCAATCAATTCCTAGTGCGGAGCGCGGGGCTATTATGCACCTATTCATGGGGGCTGTTGGAGCCTTTAAAAACCCCAATAGCCATCGCGAGGTTGGTTTAGACGATCCAATAAGGGCGGCAGAGCTGTTAATGTTCGCTAGCCACCTTCTTCGAATGGTCGATCAAGCGGAAGCCCTCGAAGACCAGAATTAGACATCGGTAATTCAGAAAGTCAGGGTTACAGATTAAACAGCGATTTGGTTGTATCTGCTAATAGAAACGGACCGCCTTCCTCAATTGTGATCGCTTGGCGACCCATACAAAACCGTTAGCAACAGACGAAGCGAAGTGAGGGATAAAATGGGGGATAATCCTTCAGATATCAAAAAACCATGCGCAAAAACAATACTATAAAATAGGACATGGCGGTGAGACAGGGATTCGAACCCTGGAGACGGGGATACCGCCTACACGCGTTCCAGGCGTGCGCCTTCGACCACTCGGCCACCTCACCGTAAGCCGGGCTGTATACTTGAGGCAGGCGATACTGCAAGAGAGGACATTGCAGTTGGCTGCACATGGCCCATATTGTGAGACGAACCGGCATACGGAGTTGATATGTTATTCTCTCGCAAACCTTTGGATCTTCCGACCCGCGATACGGCTCTACCTGGCCGCGCAATGGCGATCCCGACCGCAGACACGCATTTCGTAAATGGCCGTGAGCTGAACGCCTCGGTGCCAGATGGCATGCAAGAGATTGTCTTTGCCCTCGGTTGCTTCTGGGGTGCAGAGCGCGTTTTCTGGCAGGCTGAAGGCGTCTATGTCACGCAAGTCGGTTATGCTGGCGGCTATACGCCGAACCCAACCTATGAAGAGACCTGCACCGGAAAAACCGGACACACCGAAGTCGTCCGCGTTGTGTATGATCCGAATGTGATCTCGCTCGACGCGCTGTTGAAATTATTCTGGGAAAGCCACGACCCAACCCAGGGCATGCGGCAGGGAAATGATATCGGCACACAGTACCGCTCTGCGATCTATACAATTAATGAAGCCGACAAAGCTGTCGTCGACGCGAGCCGGAACGCGTATAACCGCGCCTTGGTTGCGGCCGGGCGCGGCGAGATCACGACCGAGATTAAGCCGCTCGATACGTTTTATCCGGCCGAGGATTATCACCAGCAATATCTGGCGAAAAACCCAGCCGGCTATTGCGGGATTGGTGGGACGGGTGTGACTTGTCCGATGCCGGGCGCGCACGCGCTCGACTAGATCGTCGAGCCGCCAGTCACCGAGAACCGTTTGCGATTGGCCAACATGGCTTGGCCTTGCTGCACCGCCTGGTTGGTCTGCTGCGCCAGTCGCAAGATCGGATCGCCTTTCAACCGGTCGACCGCAATCTTGAGGTGATCCATGGCTTCACGGACGCGCACCGGATCAAAACTTGAGTTTGAGAGCAGCAAGAGCGCCCGGCCAAGGTCAATCCGCGCTTGGATTTCATCGGCTGGTGCGAGCGGCTCTTCGTTCGCCAGACGGCGGCGGCGCAGCTCCACCACACGGGTCAGGTGCGGCTCAGTGTTCAAGGCAATCGCCATCGAACAATAATCCATTTCCAGTGTGTTGCGAGTTTGCGCAGGTAACGCGTCTTCATCCTGCAAACAGCTGATTATGATGTCTGCGACCGGTGCGAGCTTGTCAGCGCGAAATGCAGAGCCATCGCCGAGGCCAGGCTGCAAGGCGCGCGCAATCAGATACGCGATGGTGCGCGATGTCGTCTCTTCATTCTCGCGCGTGACCAAGGGCAGCAAGCCTTCTGAGTGCATCGCATCGCTTGGTGGCAGTGAGCCGCCCAAGGACAAGACTTCGACGCGGGAGGCTTCGGTTTTGTCGCGTGGTCGATATCCCCAGACAATCAGGTCCGTGGACGATTTTTCCAGCCAATCAGTCGCCGCGGCCCGCAATCCTTTTGAGCCTTTGGCGCGTAATTTTGGAGCGCGGACAATCTCAAATGGAGACCCGAACATGAATTGCTCAAGATGCGTTTCCAGGGCTGAGATGATCGCGTTTGTCTGTGCTGTGCCGTTTGGACCGGACAATGGCGCGATAGCGAGACCGAACCCTTGC
>Ga0256829_1000666_pt1 | contig 32838 bp, 34 predicted proteins | sample 131447metaG_FD_185979 | JGI IMG/M metagenome (GOLD analysis project Ga0256829, IMG submission 185979) | Hydrothermal vent microbial communities from Lau Basin, Pacific Ocean - 131-447 | ecosystem: Environmental > Aquatic > Marine > Hydrothermal vents | place: Pacific Ocean: Lau Basin | collected... | reverse complement strand
TTACATCTTGACCTACTTGGTAATTGTTTAATAAATCTGTTTTATCTTGAACAAACTCTATCATGATATGTTGTGGATACTGCTCTTCTGTAGTGACTACTATTTCTCTTTTTCTAAACCCATTACTACCAAAAGTCTGCGTTTCTCCAATTAATTTTACTTTTCCTTGTACTTCCATTTTCTATATAATTATTAAATATTCGTCTAAATTTGTATTGCTATTTTACAATAATAGCATTTTCCAAGCACTTTCTACATCATTATAACTTAAAAAATCATGTGCTTTTTTGTGTTTATCTTCTTGGCTAATTTCGGCTAAATTATGTTCTTCTTTAAACGCTAATATAGCATCTTCTGTTGGTAATGTTTCTACATTTGCTAATAAACCTAAATCATTACCTGTTAATATGTTACTGTTTCTAACATGTTCTGGTAAAGCGTCTACACCAATACCTAATGTACTTAAAGGTTTTGGTATTTCAAAAAAACCAGACTTTGCTCTACTATAAAAACTACCACCTGCTCTTGATACTAAGTCTAATTTTACTTGGTCGATAGCTCCATTTTCATCTAAAACTTCATCGTTAATATGCATTTTAACCACTTCGCATATTATTAAGTTACCTGCGCCACCTTCTGTCCCAAGTTTAACTATATCGTTAATTTTACACTCCATTTGCACAGGACTTTCTGCCACTCTAAAAGGTTTAACAATGTCCGATTTTAGCATGGTTAACCCTGCTTTTTCAAATTCGTTAACACCTTCAGGATATTCTGTACTACTTAATGACATTTGTTGTACAATATCATAATTTACCACATTAATTACGACTTCATTTGTAACTTCTACATTTTCTAAAGTATGTTTTGTGGTATTGCCTCTAACACGTCTTGCAGGAGAAAAAATTAATATTGGTGGATTTGCACTAAAAACGTTAAAAAAACTAAACGGTGATAGGTTGGGTCTTCCATCTTTATCTACTGTACTTGCAAACGCGATTGGTCTTGGTGCCACAGCGCTAAGCAGGTAACTGTGTAGTTTTGGTGTTTCTAAATCCTTTGGCAAAAATGATAACATACTACTTGTTTATTTTGTACAAAAGTACATAATCTGGCACGCAACTAAAAGCAATTTAATAGGTAACTCTCACAATATTATTAACAGAATTGCATTATATTAACAACAAAAATTAACCATCATGTTTTTTACTAAACATCGTCAGCTAGTACGTTGGATTATTATTATTGCGTCTTTTGGAATTATCTCTTTGATTTTATGGAATACATATGTGTTCTTTCAGAAATTTAAAGAAGAAGAACGTCGTAAAATGGAGATTTGGACCTATGCTCAAAGTGATTTTTTAAACAGTTTTACTAATGGGCTAGATGAAGAAGTTAATAATATTACAACTTTTATTCTTACAGATTCTACATCCACAAATCCAAGAATTTTAGTTGATCCTTCTGGAGAGTTTAGCAGTTTTAATAACATAGATACAGTTGGTGTAAAAAACTTAAAAGAATTTTTAGAAAAGAAGCGCATTCAATATAAAAATGAAAACAAACCAATTCCTTTAAAGTATAGAGATAATGATTTAAAAGAAGATGTTTTTATTGGAACTATTTACTACGGAAATTCTCCTTTATTAAACAAGCTTAAATACTATCCACTAGCTCTACTACTAATCATTTTATTGTTTGGTGCAGTAGTTTACTTTTTTTATAAAAGTTCTAAAAATGCAACCGAAAACAAATTATGGTCTGGAATGGCAAAGGAAACGGCACATCAAATTGGTACGCCGCTATCTTCTTTAATTGGTTGGACAGAAATTTTAAAGACCGAAAACACCAATCCAGAATACATTAAAGAGATTGAAAAAGACATAAATAGATTACAAACTATTACCGAACGTTTTAGTAAAATAGGCTCTTTACCAACGTTAGAACAATTAGATATTGTTGAAGAAACTAAAGAAGCTTACGGTTATTTAAAGTCTAGGTCGTCAAAATTGATTAACTTTAGTATTGATGCTCCAGACACACCAATTTATGTAAATTTAAATAGACAGCTATACGGTTGGAGCATTGAAAACTTGGTTAAGAATGCGATAGATGCCATGAAAGGAAAAGGGAATTTGAGAGTTCAAATTACACCACATCAAAAACATGTAGACATTACGGTTAGCGATACTGGTAAAGGCATCTCTAAAAACGAATTTAAAACTATTTTTGAACCAGGTTACACCACAAAAAAACGTGGTTGGGGATTGGGATTATCTTTAACAAAACGAATAGTTGAAGATTTTCATGATGGAAAAATAAAAGTTCAAATGTCTGAAATTGGAGTTGGTACAACCATGTTAATTTCGTTAAAAACGGTTTAATTATGCATAAAAGCTATGTTACTGTAAAGCAAGTAGAATTAAAAAACAACTGTCCAGAATGTTACAGCAATTCTGGATTACAACTTACTTTTAAACAAGAGTTTTTAGAAACAACACTTCACAAAACTTTGACTCAAAAAATAAGTCATAGTCTATATTGTAATACTTGTGAAACTGAAATTTTTCCAATACAATGGACAGATGATATTGAGCGTGTTTACGATTATCAATTAAAAGCTTTTACACCAAAAAAAAGCTACTTAAAACTAAAACCATTGGCGTTGATTTTAATTTTAGTATCTATAGTTTTAATTGCTGCTTTAGTTACGTTTTTAATTAGCTCCTACAGGTAAGATTGTATTGCTTTTGCAGTTGCTTCAAAATCTTCTTTAGTAAGTGTTTCTTTGCTGATAAAGCGAGCGTCTTCCATACTATTTAAAGGAATTAAATGTACATGCACATGTGGCACTTCTAGACCAATTACGCTTACACCAACACGTTTGCATGGTATTGCTTTTTCTATAGCTATAGCTACTTTTCTAGAAAATTGCATTAAGCCAGTATACGTAGCTTCATCTAAATCAAAGATTTTATCAACTTCTTTTTTTGGTATACAAAGTGTATGTCCTTTGGCGTTAGGGTTGATATCTAAAAAGGCGAAAAAATCTTCTGTTTCTGCGATTTTGTAGCAAGGAATTTCACCATTTATAATTTTTGTAAATATTGAAGCCATATTGATTAATTTATGATTTAAATATAAAAAAGATTCCTGCCAAACTGAAAACATTTTTCAGAATAAACAGGAATTTTTATGTTTTTAATTTCCGCGAAAGCGAAATATTATTTTTATCTAGAAATTTCGATAACATCAAATTTCATTACACCACTTGGCACTTGTATTTCGGCAACATCACCAACAGATTTACCAAGCAAACCTTTACCAATTGGACTATTTACAGAGATTTTTCCTGATGCTAAATCTGCTTCACCATCTGCTACTAGCGTATAAACCATTTCCATACCATTGGTTTGGTTTTTAATTTTTACTTTAGATAACACCAATGCTTTTGATGTGTCTAATTGAGACTCGTCTATTAAACGTGCTCCTGCTAAAGCTTCTTCTAATTTAGAAATACGCATCTCTAACATACCTTGCGCTTCTTTAGCGGCGTCATACTCTGCATTTTCACTTAAATCTCCTTTATCTCTTGCTTCGGCAATTGCTTTAGATGCTTTTACGCGTTCTACATCTTTAAGTTGCTTAAGCTCATCTCTTAGTTTTTTTAAACCTTCTGCTGTATAATAAGATACTTTACTCATAGTTATTTCGTTTTAAATAAAAAGACGCTGAAAAAAATTTCAGCGTAAAACGCAAAAATCTCGCATGCACGAGATTTTGTTAAGCAAATATACAAAATATTTATTTTACGCTACTTATTGTTGTAAATTTGTGTAGAATTTAGACTTTTATTTTAGAATATGAAAATCAAATTATTAGCACTTGTATCGCTTATTATTAGTGTTTCTTGTCAAAAAGATGATGATAATAACAACAATAATTATATCCCTAATATTGCTTTTGACACTCAAAACTCTATAGATACATCTTTACCTCAATACAACGATTTACAGTTTGCTGGAAACCACTTGGTTTTAAACGCTTTTGGTTATAATGCTATTGTTATTTATAATGTTGGTAATGGCAATTATGTTTCTTTTGAATTAACAGATCCAAACCATGCGCCTTCTGATTGTTCTAGATTAAGTGTTGAAGGTATTACTGCGACCTGTAATTGTGAGGATGGCAATAGTTACAATATTGTAACTGGTGCTCCTTTTGATGGTACTGACGGCAATTTTAGTTTAAAACCTTATTTTGTTGAAGTAAATGGTAGTGTAATACGTGTTTATAACAATTAAAAAAAGTATTTATAAATAAAAAAAGCACCTTTTTTAAGGTGCTTTTTTTTGTAATTAATTACTAATTAAAATTTTAAAGTCATTCCTAACAAAAAGTTTATTGTTGCTTGTGGATAGTATCCTGCATAATCTAAAGTTGTTGTTTGACCAGGTACTGACCAAGTATCATCATATGTACCGTAATATCCATTTGAAACATACTTTTTATTAAACACATTATTTACTAAACCAGAAAAAATTATTGACTTAAATAGTTTATTTGGTTTAATTTGATAATTAACGTTTAAATCATTTACAAAATAACTTTCTAAAATAGAAGCTTCGTTATCTGTGTTACCCATATATTGTTCACCAACATATTTACTTAAAAATGAAATTTGTAAATTTTTATTAGGCATAAAATTAATAGCGTTACCAATAACTAACTCTGGAGAAAAAGAGATATTTGTATTGCCAAGATTTACAAATTCTCCATCTAATGATGTTGTAAAATCTTGATTTTTATTTTGGCTTACTGCTACGTTTAAAGACGTACTAAACTTACTATTAAAAGCAATATTAGCATCAACTTCTAAGCCTAATCTATAACTTTCTCCACTAGTAGCTCTTATAGGACTACCAACATCATCTAATTCGCCCGTTAAGACTAACTGGTTTTGATAAAACATGTAGTATAAGTTAGTATTTACATTAACTTTATTATTTGCATAACGCCAACCTAACTCTATATCATTTAAAGTCTCATTGTCTGTTACACCAGCTTTAAAGTCGTCACGATTTGGCTCACGATTAGCTCTTGCATAAGATATGTAGTAGCTATTTTTTTCTGAAGATTTATAAGTTAATCCTAATTTAGGATTGAAAAAACTAAAATCTGCATCGGTAACAAATTCATTTAAATCTGAATTTATACCATTGGTTTTATAGCTTACAAAGCGTCCTTGTAAATCTACAAATCCTGTAAATTTTGGTGCTAGTTTAAATGTAGCTTTAGAGAATACACTAAAGTCGTTTTTTGTAGCATCACCATCATAGTAACGATCTCTAATTTGTGTGTTTGGTGCTAAATCGCTTCCCCAAATTACTTCACCAAAATGGTCATTTGTAAAACTGCTATACGAGATACCAGAGATAACCTCTAAAGCTTCTTTTTTGTAAACTACATTGGCATTAAGTACATAAAAATCGCTATCTAACCAACGACGTACAATAACATCTGAGTCGTCTTCTATTAAATTAGAAAAATCTGCTGCAGCTTCTTCTTCTTTATATTGCTCAAAGTATCCTTTCCCTTTAGTATAGTTTAATCCTAGGTTTGTTGACCAATTATTATTGTAGCGTTGGTTCCAGTGTAATTGATAATGATCTTGCCAGTAATTATCTGTTTCGTTATCATAAGTATATGGATTTTGACGACGATCTTCTTCTAACTCTTCTTTAGTTAAACCATACCATGCTTGATAAGTTCTTTCTACATTACCAAAAGTTAAGGCTTTAATTAACGTATTTTCATCTTTATAAATTCCTTGTAAAAAGTAAGATTTTAAATCGGTAAAAGCTCTATCTATATATCCATCTGAATCTATTTTTGATAACCTTCCTGAGAATTCAAAATGATCATTTAGTAATCCTGTACTTAATTTTACTGTATGTTTTCTTGTATTGAAACTACCAAAACTGTTTGAAATTTCGGCAGAAGCTTCTTCAGAAAACACATCGGTTAACAAGTTTAGACTTGCTCCAAACGCTCCAGAACCATTGGTAGATGTACCAACACCACGTTGTAACTGAATGCTTTCTGTTGATGATGCTATATCACCTAAATTAACCCAAAAAGTACCTTGGCTTTCTGGATCATTATAAGGTATACCGTTAATAGTTACATTAACACGTGTTGCATCTGTACCACGTACTCTAATACCTGTATATCCTATACCTGCTCCAGCATCACTTGTAGTAACAACAGACGGTAAATAATTAAGTAATATAGGTACATCTTGACCCAAGTTACGCTTTTGGATTTCTGCTTTAGAAACATTACTGTGTGTGATTGGCGAGTCTGCATCTACACGTACTGCTTTTACTAAAACTTCGTCTAATTGTTGGGTTTTTGTTGTGTCTTGTTGCTTTTCTTGTTGCGCATTAACACTGACTGATAACACTAAAAGTGTTAAAAAAAGAAATAAATTTTTCATTACGATTATGAAATTTATAATCGAATAAAAAGAGGTAATTATTCTTTATTATTAATAATTAATTTGTTGAATGTTAATCATACGTTTTTACTTGTAAGATTGTCCATTCTTTGTCCCTAAACAGCATTACCTGTTCTAGGTTCGTTGGGTATGATCTCAGCCTGTATGATTTAAGTTTGACTAGTATATCTTAAATCAAAAAAGCACCCCTTTTTTGAGAACGGCGCAAAGATAAATAGGTTTTTTTAAATAAAAATAAGAATTCTAACTTTTATAGAATTAATTTAAAAATAGCCGAAAATAAAATTGTTCTTTTTTAAAATAATACCAAACTAATCAATGTTAGGTTTACGTCTATTTACTTTCTTTTCGGATTGTATTTTTTTGTTTTTTAGTCGCTTTTTAATAACTGACTTTGGCACTTTTGTAGGTTTTCTTTCTGCTTTAACCTCTAGTGCTGCTTCTAAGATCGAAAATGCTCTACTTATTGCAATTCGTTTATTTTTAAGTTGGCTTCGTGTTTCTCCACATTGCAGAATTAACACTTGATCTTTTGTTAACCTATTATAAAGCTTTTCTATTATTATTGCTTTTTGGTGTTGATTAAATACTAAAGATTCTGAAACGGAAAAACTTAATTCGATTTTTGTAGCAACTTTATTTACATGTTGCCCACCACTACCTGAGCTACGAATAGCTTTAAAGTTAAATTCTCTTTCTAATTCTTGATAAGGTAACATTAGTCTACTTGATGAGATGATTTAAGCAAATCGTTTACCGTTTTTACTGGGTTAAATGTTGCTAATGGTACTTCTACAAAAATAGTATTCCAGTTAGACATACTTCCATTCCATAACCCTGGTAATTCTAATGCTTTTATACTTTTACCGTTAACGGTTTTTTCTGTTATAAAAGCTGCTTTTGGATCTAAAAATTTTTGTAAATCATACACTTCACCTTTATAATTTTTAATACTACAAACTATATCTACAGGATTAAAATGAGTTGCTTTTTTAAGTATTTTTTTCTGTGACTTTGCTTTGGTGTCTATTTGAGCTGTTTCGACAATTTGAAGCGAAATATTAGCAGCTTCATCTTTTACCCAAAATGGTCCGCCACCAGGTTCGCCTTCATTTTTAACCATACCGCAAACTCTAATTGGACGGTTTAATTTTTTCTGTAAATATTCTACTTGATATTTTTTAGCGTACTTTTCAAATTCTTGAGAAATTACTACGTTAAGTTTATTTTGTAAGAACGTTGCAATCTCTATTAACTCTTCTTCGGTTAGATCTTTTTCGTCTAATGCTTTGGCATAATCAAACGCTTTAGTTTTTACATCTAACAACAATCCTGCAAGGACTTTTTTATATTTCCAAACTTGTTCTTTGCTTTTAGGAACCACAACATTATCAATATTTTTTATAAAAATAACATCTGCATTTAAATCGTTTAAGTTGTTTAACAAAGCTCCGTGACCAGATGGTCTAAAGTATAACTCTTTAGATTTTGTTCTTACAATCTCGTCTTTACTATTTACTGCAATGGTGTCTGTTGATTGCTTTTGAAAAGAAAATGAAATATCAAATTTGGTTTCTGTGTTTTGTTCTACTTTATCCTTAATCTTTTCAAACTCTGCTTCAAAAAGTTCTAGATGCTTGTCTGAAATTGTTAAATGTACTTTTGCTTTTTTATTAGAAGAAGCATATAACGCTGCTTCGTATAAATGTTCTTCAAAAGCAGTTGCAATATGATCTTTGTATTTATGAAATGGTAATAATCCTTTTGGGTAAAAGCTATAATTAAGCTGATTTTCTTGTAATAAAGCTTTTACAAACTCGATACGTTGTTCTTCTAGAGTTAATTTTGAATAATGCGGTTTTGTATTTTTTAAATATTGAATAACATCGTTGTAAAACGGTAATTTTTCTAGACCTATAAAAAATAACGAAATATCTAATGCTTTTTTACGGTTAATGTATGCATTAATACTCTCGTCATTAGATTGGTATGATTGTAAAAATTGAAATAAGAATTTAAACATACGTGTTGCTGCGCCAGACGCAGGAACAAACTTAATTACATCGATATTATCTTTAGAAGCATCATATAACGAAATTAATTGTTCTTTTTCTGTATCGTTTAAGTTTAAAATACCATCTCCTACAGTTGCTGCACGTTTTAAATTTATATAAGGTAAACCTGTTTTAAAAGTTTCTAATTGTTGCTTTAGCTTTTTTACAGTAATTCCTTTTTTATCTAATAACTCTTGGTCTTTAGGGCTTAACTTCATCTTTCTTTGCTAATAATTGATTAATGTGCTTGGTGGCTAATGCTAAACGTGTTTGCTTATCGCCTTTTAATAAAACATAGGGTTTGTTATATTTTATTAAAGCTGCTTCAAACGCTTCAAACATTTCTTGTCTTTCTTCTGGTTTATCTCTTAAATCATCTGCTTCCCAAGGTGTATCAATATACGTTAAAAAGTATAAATCGTAGGTGTTTTTTAAGGCATATTTTTCTAATAATGGATCACATGTACCTGAATAATATTCTTCTGAATACACTTTAGTTTCTAATAAATCGGTATCGCAAATTAAAACTGAATCTGTTTTTTGGGCTAATGTGTTTTCTAATTGCATTTGACCAATAGCTATAGGCAAAAGGTCTTTAGGCTCGCAAGTTTTACGCTCGTTATTCCATTTATTTTGAAGATATTCGCGTGCATATTCTGGTACCCAAACAGAATTATAATATCGCGCTAATTGCCTAGAAAGTGTCGTTTTACCACTACTTTCTGGTCCAAAAAGCACAACTTTTATACAATTGCTTGGTTGTTGTTTAAGAGCTTTTTCCATGCTAAATATCCATAAATTGCTATTACCGTAAATCCTAAATACTGCAAACTGGTAAATGTAAATCCTTTATAGAAATATAAAGGTACAGAAATGATATCTCCTATAATCCAAAAAATCCAATTTTCAATTTTTCGTTTTGCCATTAACCACATTCCAACAAAGAAGATTGCAGTAGTTAGTGCATCTACATAAGCAACCCAATTTGTCCATTTATCAAAGGTTTTATAAACAGTAAAAACAAAAATTAAAGTTGCAATAAATATAAGAATACTAGCTTGTTTTTCCTTAATGGTTGTTGTAGAAATTGGTGTTACATGAGTTTGATCTACCTTTTTTGTCCAAAAATACCATCCATAAACACTCATTATAAAATAATAAGCGTTTATCATCATATCGCCTAAAAGTTCCCATTTTAGTAATAAATACACAAAAATTAGTGTACTAATCATACCTGTTGGAAAGACAAGAATTTTGTTTTGTTTAGAATACCAAACAGATAAAAATCCAAAGATTACTGCAATAATTTCTAAAACAACATCTACGGTATTATAAGTTGCATATTGACCAAAAAAGAAATCAAAAATGTGGTTCATAATCGCTTCTGTTTGTTTTTACAACCTTCATGGTTAATACACTAATATCTGTATTTTCAAATGATGTTTTAATAGCTTGATTTAAAAAAGGCATTAGCTTATCAAAGTCACCAAATATTTGTGTACTTAAAGGATTTTCAAGTACTTTAAATTCAGAATTTCTAAGTGTTTTTATAAAGTCTACAATGTGTGACTCATAATCATTTTGTAACGGTGACAAGGTTAAATCTACTGATATTTGCATATTAATGTTTTAATTGTTCAAAAAACTGTTGGTCTTCTTCAAAAGCAGTACCAATAACTACCATATCTGCGCCTGAGATAAAAGCATTTTCTATTTGTGTTTTTGTTCTAATTCCGCCACCAACAATTAACGGAATATCGATTTTATTTTTAACTGAAGAAATTACCTCAGCTGGTACTTCATAAGTTGCGCCGCTACCAGCTTCTAAATAAATCAACTTTTTGCCAAGTAATTCTCCTGCTTTTGCTGTGTTTGTTATAGCATCTACGTCTGTTCTATTTAAAGGCAACGTATTTGTAACGCGTTGTACAGCTGTTGTTTTACCAGATTCTATTAAAATATATCCTGTTGAAATAACTTCTAATTGTGTTTTTTCTAATAATGGTACAGCTTGCACTTGCTTATCTATTAAATAGTCTGGATTACGACCAGAAAGTAAAGACAGAAACAAAATAGCATCTGCATCTTTTGAAATTTGTGTGACATCACCAGGAAATAAAACTATCGGTAAATCGGTTAGCATTTTTATAACCTCAACTAATTGTTGGGTTACGTTTTGCCCAACTTCACTACCGCCAACAAAAATGTGAGTTATTACAGATTCATTGACATTATCTATAAATTGCAATGCATTTTTAAGCTGAAACTTATCCGGATCTATTAAGACTGCTAATAGTTTATTCCCGTCGTATTTAGCTTGTAATATATGGTTGTAAATATTCATTATTCAATAACGTAAGCGCAAGTAAATCCTTCAAATTCTAAGAAGTGTGAGTTATATCTTTTTTTAAGACCATTGTAATCAATCCAACACACAGTTTCTTCATCTTTAATAGAAAAAGGTATAACTAAAAAGTGTTCTCTAAACAACATTCCTGGTGTTGCAAATAATTTATACAAAGACTCTTTTATACCCCAAACAACTGTTAGTTTATTAATATAATCTTTAGCTTCAGTATCTAAATACTCAAACTCATATTCGACAAATTTCTTAGCTATATTCGTAATTTTTTCGCGCTGCATTTCTATATCAATACCAACTTCATTGTCACTAATAATAACTCCAGAAAACGTAAAACTGTGCGTGATAGAAATATGCTTTCCGTCTTTTAAATGTGGTTTGCCATTTTCATCATAAAACAAATCTTGATCGGTATAACCAAACTCTCGTAACAAGTGCCTTACACTTAAAAAACCACGTTGATGTAACTCGCTTTTCATTCCTAAAACTCTACTTAAACTTTCTGGTTTTAGGTCTAAAGATGTTAGTAAATCGTCATAAGATTCTTCAATTTTCCAAATTTTAACAGTAGTTTGGCTATTAGGAGTAATGGATTTGTAAAGAGGCATTTAATATTCTAAATGTTATTAGTTATCTTTGCAACGCCTTAGGCGATTTTGGCATTTTATATAGCGAATTTAGTTATTTTAAAACACTAAAACCAAAGTTTAGCCCTTTAATAAACATAGAAAAAATTTAGAAATGAGTACAAAAACAGTCCCATACGTTCCTAATAAGGTAAAAGATATGTCTCTAGCAGATTGGGGAAGAAAAGAAATTGAATTAGCCGAAGCAGAAATGCCAGGTTTAATGAGTTTACGTGAAGAGTATAAAAATGAGCAGCCATTAAAAGGCGCACGTATTGCTGGTTGTTTACATATGACCATTCAAACTGCTGTTTTAATTGAAACGTTACAGGCTTTAGGTGCAGAGGTTACTTGGAGTTCTTGTAACATTTTCTCTACACAAGATCAAGCTGCTGCTGCTATTGCTGCTGCAGGAACTGCTGTTTATGCTTGGAAAGATATGACTGAAGAAGAGTTTGACTGGTGTATCGAGCAAACCTTATTTTTTGGAGAAGATCGTAAGCCTTTAAACATGATTCTTGATGATGGTGGTGATTTAACTAATATGGTTTTAGATAAATACCCAGAATTAGCTTCTGGTATTAAAGGTTTATCTGAAGAAACTACGACTGGTGTACACCGTTTATACGAGCGTGTTAAAAACGGAACATTACCAATGCCTGCAATTAACGTAAACGACTCTGTAACAAAATCTAAATTTGATAACAAATATGGTTGTCGCGAAAGTGCTGTAGATGCTATACGTCGTGCAACAGACGTGATGTTAGCTGGTAAGCGCGTTGTTGTTTGTGGTTACGGAGATGTTGGTAAAGGTACTGCAGCGTCTTTTAAAGGTGCCGGAAGTATCGTAACAGTTACTGAGATTGACCCAATTTGTGCGTTACAAGCTGCAATGGACGGTTTTGAAGTTAAAAAATTAGAAACTGTTGTTGGTAATGCAGATATCGTAATTACTACAACTGGTAACAAAGACATTGTACGTGCAGAGCACTTTAAAGCAATGAAAGATAAAACCATAGTATGTAACATTGGTCATTTTGATAACGAAATACAAATGGCTTGGTTAAACGAAAACTATGGCAACACTAAAAACACAATTAAACCTCAAGTAGATAAATATACTATTGATGGTAATGATATTATCGTTTTAGCAGAAGGACGCTTAGTAAATTTAGGTTGTGCAACTGGTCACCCAAGTTTTGTAATGAGTAACTCTTTTACTAACCAAACATTAGCGCAAATAGAGCTTTGGAATCATTCTGACAAGTATGAAAACGAAGTATATATGCTACCAAAACATTTAGATGAAAAAGTGGCTAAATTACACTTAGAAAAAATTGGTGTTGAGCTTACTGAGCTTAAGCAAGATCAAGCAGAATATATTGGTGTAACGGTTGAAGGTCCTTTTAAACCTGAACACTATAGATACTAAAATTTCTGCAACAGCAGAAAAATTACAAATCCCAAGCAGAAATGTTTGGGATTTTTTTATTGTACATTTTAAAAATCAAAAACCCTTTCTGTAAAAGAAAGGGTTTTCTTAATTTATGAAAAAATTATTATTTATTCAATTGTAATGAATCTACTGCATGATAAAAGAAATCTTGCTCATCATTCATTGAAACAAATAATCCGTTGGGAAATTTATCACCCAATGCTTGTGTTGTAACATCGCAACCATCAGTTTCTAAAGTTCCTAAGTTTAAAGTTTTTACGAAAGCATTATCACTTCTTGTAAAAAAGTTAAACGTATGATCTTGTTGGTTAGATACTATTATATAACCTTCTCCGTTAGGATAAGTTGCTATAGCAATACCTTCTATATCGTCTTTAAAATACTCAGAACCAAACATGGATATTTCTTTATTCCCATCTTCTGGGTTGGCGTGATATTTTCTTATACCTACACCTTCATCAGAAAAATATACAAAACCTAACTCGTCATCTACAGCTATGGCTTCAATTTCTTTTTGACCACTAAATGTGCCTAATTTTCTAAGTAATTTTGCAGAAACTCCTGTCGAGTCAGATTCTAATCCATACTGGTATAAATAACCTTCTTTTGGACCAGCTTTTCGGCTAACAAATACAGAGACTTCATTAGTTTTTGGGTTTTTATAAATTGAAATTCCCATTGGTCTTTTTTGAAGTTTATCAGTTTCATCTTCAAATACTTTAAAACCTCCATTATCAAGTGGCTTTAGATCTGGTACAGAAAATAATCGTATTTGATTTTTTTCTCTTTCTGTAAACATCAATATATCTGTTTCTGTACTATCTGTTAACTTAAAACCATATTCTACATCTACATTGTTTGGATAACTTACACCTGTAATTGCTTTGTCTTTAATTAGTTTTCCTTTTAAATCAAAAGCGTAAACACCGCCATTAACTTCATCTTTATCTGTACCAAAAACTATGCTTTGTTCTGGGTTTTGTTTGTTTACCCAAATTGCTGGATCATCACTATCGTGAGGTACTTTATCTGTTTTTAATGTTGGCGGTATTTCTGGTAAGTTAGTTTTGCAAGCTACCATTGTAATTGCGCAACATAGTATTAAAAATTGTTTCATTATTTTTTGCTTTTAAATAGATCGTACTTTAATCCAAAGGTTAAACGCTTCTCATAGTATTCCATTTGCATGGTTCTTCCTTTTACACCTTGATAATAACGTAATGGTTGGTTAGTAATGTTATTTAAATTAGCATATAAGGTTAGATTTTTACTTAATGCAACATTAGCATTAAAGTCTAAGAAAAACTGCTCGTCATAATATCTATCTTCAAAAGCATTTCCTCCTATTTCATCTATATAATCGTCTGAAAAGTTTGCTGATAAACGTAAACTGAATTTTTTAGCATCATAGCTTAAAGATCCGTTAAACATATTTGGTGCTGTTTGTGGTAAATCTAAGTCTGTACGCTCTTCTCCGTCTTCGTTATAAATACCATCTGTATTTGAAGTTAAATACGTGTAGTTTAAATAAATATTGAAGTTTTTAGCAAAACCAGGTAGAAAATCTAAACGACGTTGAAATGAAAATTCTGCTCCAAAAACTGATGCTCCGTCACCATTTAATGGTTGGTAAACTTCATAACCATTTTCATTTTCTGTTTGTCTTACATAAACAAAATCTTGAATATCTTTATAGAATAAACCTCCTGAAATTATACCAACAGATTTAAAGTAATGCTCTGCCATAATATCAAAATTCATAGATGTAGTTGGGTCTAACTCTGAATTACCTAAGAAAATCTCTTCATCTTCATTATTAATTTCTTGATAAGGCACTAAGTCTACATAGTTTGGTCGCGCTAAAGTGTTTGTCCATGCAAAACGTAAAACAGTATTATCTGTTACGTTATATTTTAAATGAACACCTGGTAAAAGGTTTGTATAAGAATTTTTATCTGTTAATTTTTGAATACCGTCTACATCTCCATCTTCATTAAAAGTTAACTCGTTACCTTCACTATCAATAGAAGTATGCTCTAACCTAACACCTGCTAACACGCTAAATTTATCAGAAAAATCTTGATTTAACATAACATATCCTGCGTATACGTTTTCATTAACATCGTAGTTAGCTGTAATATATTCTTCTGGCAAATCTTCACTTTCAAATAGGTTTGTGTTGTTTAGATTAAGTCCTCCTAAAAATTCTTCTGAAGCAAATGTCCCTATTTGATATTGACTACCAGCTAAGAAATCTGAATCAGAGTAGTTCTTTGTAGGAATCATTCCTAACTCATCTAACATTCCTGTTGCATCACTGTATTCTGTAAAATCGTTATCTCTATTTTTATTTTTTAATCTAGTTTTTACTCCAAACTTCAAAAACCCATCTCTATCTTCAACAATAGAAACTGGTAATTTTGCGTTTACAAAAAAGTTAAAATCTTCTTCTTCTGTATATTGATTTTCTTCTGATAACTCATTTAGAGTAAAAATTGAAAAATCAGAATTAGCAGCATTTACTGGTGAATAGTTTGGTTTATCTTGATTGTTATTAAAATTAACCATGTACTCGCTTTCGTATTCTAGATAACGTTCGTTTAATCTTTCTTCAGATGCTTTAGCAAAAGAAGCCATCCAATCAAATTCTACATTACCTAATAAATGATCTCCGCCTAAACTAAAGTTAAACATACGTTGATCTTCTAAACGTCTGTTTTTATTTCTATTATTATCAATTCCGCCTTTAGATTGTCTTTTTGCCTCAACCGGAAACATGGTTAAATTTCCATTGCTATCAACATTAAAATCGCCTAAACCAATATCTTCTCCATCTAATATTTCATGTTCTAATCTAAATCTGTTTTCGCGATCATCTCTCCAGTTGTAAATTGATTTGAAGTAAACCGTATTATTTTTATCTAACTCGTAATCAAAATTTGCAGAAAAACTTCTTCTAACACGTTGTACTAAGTATTCTCTAATTTCAAAAACATTAGCGTAAGGATTTACATCTACTTCTTCAAGGATATCATCACCTTCTATGTCTTGGACTCCTGTATTATATTCAAACTCATCTGTCCATTCTGCTTCTACGTTATCACTTCCAAAATCATTATCATTGATAGATGCAGAAACCATCCAACCAAATTTACCATCGTTAGAACGGTCTCCTACTAAAAATGAACCATTTAAAATACGCTTATCTGTAATAAAGTTTAAACCAGAACCTGCTGTTGCAGACAATCTAAATCCTTGTGGCGATGTTCTTGTAATTAAATTTACAGATCCTCCAAGTGCATCTGCATCCATATCTGGTGTAACTGCTTTATTAACTTCAATAGTTTGAATCATATCAGAAGGAATTAAATCCATTTGTATGTTTCTATTATCTCCTTCTGCAGAAGGAATTCTGCTTCCGTTAAGAGTTACCGAGTTTAATTGAGGTGATAAACCTCTAACAATAATATTTCTTGCTTCTCCTTGATCTACTTGCATTGTAATACCTGGTATACGCTTTACAGCATCTCCTACATTGGCATCCGGAAACTTACCTATTTGGTCTGTAGAAACAATATTTGTAATGTTTTGCTTGTTTTTTTGAGCGTTTAATGCTCTTGCTTGACTACCAATACCATATCCAGTTAATACAACCGTTTCTAATTCGGTGTTTTCTGAGTTTAAATTTATATTTAGCGTTGTAGTTGTATTAGCTGTTACTTGTACAGGTTTTGAAACATCAGAATACCCTAAATATTTAACCAATACAGTATAATTTCCTTCTGGTACATCTACTAGAGTATATTTACCATTAAAGTTAGAGATTGCTCCTTTATTTAATGTCTCTATTAAAATAGTAGCTCCTGGTATAGATATACCATTTTCATCGGTTAATGTTCCTTGAATATTTCCTGACTGAGAATAGCCACTAAAAGAGATAGTTAGCAGCAGTAATAAGGTGTAAAAGTATTTCATATTTTGTTGATTTTTGTTCAACGCTAAATAATAAAATACCCATCTAAGTGAATTTAGATAAACTTAAAGGTTGAGTTATTTTTAAATGAAAAAATAAGCTTTTTAATATTAACAAAACTTTGAGGTAATATTAAAGAAACAAAAAACCCTTTCTAAATTTAGAAAGGGTTTTTTGTTTTTTGGGCTAAAAATTCTTAAGCCTGAAAAGGCTCTATAGAAACATAAGATTTGTTATCTTTTTTCTTTGTGAATTTTACAACACCATCTACTTGAGCGTGTAACGTATGGTCTTTACCTTGGTATACGTTTTCACCTGGATGATGTGTGTTACCTCTTTGTCTTACAATGATATTTCCTGCAACAGCTGCTTGACCACCAAAAATCTTAACACCTAATCGTTTCGATTCTGATTCTCTACCGTTTTTAGAACTACCAACTCCTTTTTTATGAGCCATAATTTTAAGGTTTTAAAGTTTCTGCTTTACGCAGTAACGTTGTGTTATACTTAAGTGTTGTAGATTATTTTTCTACTCCACCGTCTAATTTGTCTTGTAACTCTTTTAATTCATCCCACTTACCATCAGCAGCTAACTGAGCTTGTTGTGGCCAAGTGTCTGGTACGTGATTACCACGAACACCTTCGATGATTTCAGAAATTTTTGCTGGTTTAGCTTTTGCTAAGTCTGCGTAAGTTGCAATACCTGCTTCTACTAAAGTTTCTGCAATTTTAGGTCCAATACCTTCAATTTTCTTTAAATCATCTGCTTTACCAGAAGCTTTCTTTGCAGTTGCTTTAGGCGCTTCTGCTTTAGCTTCTTTTTTAGGAGCAGCTTTTTCAGCTTTTTTTGCTGGCTTAGCTCCAGATGCTACTATGTTTTCAATTACGATTTCAGTTAAGGCTTGTCTGTGACCATTTTTTACACGGTAACCTTTACGTCTTTTCTTTTTGAAAACAATAACTTTATCACCTTTAAGGTGCTTTAAGACTTTTGCACTTACTTGTGCTCCATCTATAGCTGGGGCGCCTACTGTTACATTGCTACCGTCTGCTAATAAAAGTACGTTGTCAAAATCAACTTGCTTACCTTCTTCTACTGCTAAACGATTAACAAAAACTTTTTGGTCTTTTTCAACTTTAAATTGATGCCCTGCTATCTCTACAATTGCGTACATAGCGTAACGTTTTTATTAATTTAATTATTACTTTTTGCTTCCATCTTCTCAGAAAGCGGATGCAAATATACTTCTAATTAATTAATCTACAAACGTTTTAGGCATTTTGAAGCATATTTCTGCTCTTTTTTAGCATTTGCATGCAAGTTAAGGTTAAGACTACTGTTGTAGCAAATCCCATAATTGCAACTACAAAAGCTACTAAACCTATGTGTACATTATAATCTTGTTTAAACACAGTAAGTAATTGACTTAAAAAATCAGGGTTAATTTCGGTAGCATATAACGTAAAAAATATTGTAAAAACAATAGCAGCTAAGAATCCTGCTACTAAGCCTGATGTAAATCCATTAGAGTAAGTAAAGTCTTCATCTTGTTTTAATTTTTGATGCTTAATAACTTCATAAATACCAAATCCCGTTATAAAGCCATTAAACAAGCTAAAAAAAGGATTTGTGTGTAAATTAAATAATGCTAAAATTAAAAAATAAGCAATAAGGGCTGCACTTATGGCAAACCCATATTTAATAGGTAATGAGATATTTTTCATAGTTTTTTATTTTATTGGTTAAATAGTCCATTTAATTTCGTGAAAAAAAAACTGTTTTTTTATAATTTGATGTTAATTTTTCTGATTTAAAGGATGTTAAGCCATTTGTATTGTTATTTTTGTTAAAAAGTGTAACAAATCTTTAAGATTTGATACTAATACCAAAAAATAGACAATTAAATATCTTAAACATGAAAAAAAGTTTATTCTCATTAGCAGCTTTAGTGTTGGCTGGTTTTACCGCTAATGCTCAAGAAGTTAAGTATGAAGAGTATGATTTAGATAACGGCATGCACGTTATTTTACATCAAGACAATTCTGCACCTGTTGTTACTACTTCTGTAATGTATCACGTTGGTGCTAAAGACGAAAACCCAGAACGCACAGGATTTGCTCACTTTTTTGAGCATCTTTTATTTGAAGGTACAGAAAACATTCCTCGTGGAGATTGGTTTAAAATAGTGTCATCAAATGGCGGTAGCAACAATGCTAATACTACAGATGACAGAACGTATTACTACGAAGTTTTTCCTTCTAACCAAGTAGAACTAGGTTTATGGATGGAATCTGAGCGTTTAATGCATCCTGTAATTAACCAAATTGGTGTAGATACACAGAATGAAGTTGTAAAAGAAGAAAAACGTTTACGTGTAGACAACTCTCCTTATGGTAAGTTTTTTGAAAACGTAAAAAAACACATGTTTAAAAAACATCCTTACCGTTGGACTACAATTGGTGAGATGGAACATTTAGATGCAGCAACTTTAGAAGAGTTTCAAGCATTTAACAAAAAATTCTATGTACCTAACAACGCTGTTTTAGTTGTAGCTGGTGATATAGATGTACCTCAGGTTAAAAAAATGATTAAAGATTATTTTGGACCAATACCAAGAGGTGAAGAAATTACAAGAAACTTCCCAAAAGAAGATCCTATAACAGAGCAAATAAATGCTAAAGCTTACGACGCAAACATCCAAATACCTGCTGTTGTAGCTGCTTACCGTACGCCTTCTATGAAAGATAGAGACGCTTATGTTTTAGATATGTTATCTACTTACTTAAGTAGCGGAAAATCTTCTGTACTTTACAAAAAGTTAGTTGACGAAAAGAAAATGGCTTTACAAGTTGGTGCTTTTAACAACAGCCAAGAAGACTACGGTACTTATATCCTTTTTGGTCTTCCTTTAGGAGATGTAAAACTTTCTGATCTAATAAAAGAAATTGATGAAGAGATTGTTAAAGTTCAAAACGAATTAATATCAGAAAGAGACTATCAAAAACTTCAAAACCAATTTGAAAACCAATTTGTAAACTCTAATGCTAGTATTTCAGGTATTGCTAACTCTTTAGCTAGATACTATATGCTATACGGTGATACAGATTTAATCAATTCAGAAATTGAAATCTACAGATCTATCACAAGAGAAGAAATGCAAGAAGTAGCAAAAAAATACTTAAACCCTAATCAACGTCTAGTATTAGAGTATTTACCAGAGGAAAAAGATAACAAATAAGAAATGAAGATTAGCTTCGGCAATTTTTCAATTTAAAATATAAAACATAATGAAAACAAAAATAACAGCCTTATTAGCCGTATTGTTCTTATCAATTTCTGCAACAGCTCAAATTGATAGATCTGTACAACCTAAACCAGGTCCTGCTCCAACCATTACTCTAGAAGTACCAGGAGAATTTCAACTTAAAAATGGACTTAAAGTTTTAGTTGTAGAAAATCACAAATTACCACGCGTATCTTACTCTTTAACAATTGACAACAATCCAATTGTAGAAGGAGACAAAGCTGGAGTATCTAGTATGCTTGGAGCTATGTTAGGTAATGGAACTACTAACATAGCTAAAGACGAATTTAATGATGAAATTGACTTTTTAGGAGCAAGATTAAGTTTTGGATCTAGTAGCGCATACGCTTCTGGTTTATCTAAATATTCTGAGCGTATTATGGAGTTAATGGCAGATGCAGCAATTAACCCATTATTTACACAAGAAGAGTTTGACAAAGAAAAAACTAAAGTTTTAGAAGGACTTAAAAACTCAGAAAAAAGCGTATCTGCTGTAGCTAGTAGAGTTGGATCTGCACTTGCTTACGGTAAAAAACATCCTTACGGTGAATTTATTACAGAAGAAACTGTAAATAATATTACGTTAGATAATGTTAGAGCTTTCTACCAAAAATACTTTAACCCAAACAATGCTTACCTTGTAATTGTTGGAGATGTAGATTTTAAAACCGTTGAAAAAAACGTAAAGAAATATTTTAAAAATTGGGAAAAAGGTATAGATGTTACAACTAATGTAATTAAACCAAATCCTAATGTACCTGCTACGCAAATCAATTTTGTTGATATGCCTAACGCAGTTCAATCTAACATTGCTTTAACTAACAATGTAGACTTAAAAATGAATGATAACGATTATCTAGCTGCTAAAGTTGCTAACTACATCCTTGGTGGTGGTGGTGAAGGTTATTTATTCTTAAACCTTCGTGAAGATAAAGGTTACACATATGGATCTTATTCTAGTATAGGAGCAAATAAATATGGTGCATCAAGATTTGAAGCTACTGCAGAAGTAAGAAATATGGTTACAGATAGCTCTGTAGTAGAAATGCTTAAAGAGGTAAACCGTATTAAAAACGAAACGATTACTGAAGAAGCTTTAAAAAATGCAAAAGCTAAGTATGTAGGTAGTTTTATCATGTCTTTAGAACAACCTCAAACTATTGCAAGAAATGCTCTAAACATTAAATTAAACAATCTTCCTGCAGATTACTACAAGACTTATTTATCAAGAATTAATGCACTTACAGTTCAAGACATTAAAGATGCAGCTAATAAATATTTTAAGCCTGAAAACGCAAGAGTTATTATAGTTGGTAAAGGAAGCGAAGTAATACCTAACTTAGAAAAAACAGGATTACCTATTAAGTATTTTGACAAATTTGCAAACCCTGTAGAAAAGCCAGTATTTTCTAAACCAATACCTGATGGTGTTACTGCAAAAACAGTAGTTGATAATTACTTAACAGCTGTTGGTGGAATAGACAAAATCAAAGCTGTAAAAACAGTACACATGAGTGGAGATGTAAAAATTGAAGGTGTGCCAATTCCTTTAACTGCAGAAGTAAAATACATGATGCCTAACAAAGAATCTTTAGAAATGAACGCTGAAGGTATGGGTACTTTAATGAAGCAAAAGTGGAATGGAACAACTGGATATATGGAGCAACAAGGAATGAAAAGAGATATGACAGAAGATCAAATTGCAGAGAAAAAAGCGAGCCCAGCATTATTCCCAGAAACTGATTTGGACATGAGCAATGTAAGCTTAGAAAGTATTGTTTCAATTAACGGAGAGGATAACTACAAATTAAAAGTAGTTAATGGAGATAATGAAATCTTCCGTTATTACAATACGTCTACTAACTTATTAACTCAAGTAGAAAGTACTACCGAAGCACAAGGTCAAGAAATTAAAACAGTTGTATCATACAACAACTATTCTCCTGTTAACGGAGTACAGTTACCGTATGGTCAAACAATTGTTTCTGGACCTCAAACTATATCTATGAATTTTAAAGCAATTAAAGTTAACGAAGGTGTTACAGATGCAGACTTTGAATAATTAATTGTTTATGATATTTATTAAAAATCCGAAGTTTAATTACTTCGGATTTTTTTTTGCTTTCTATTTGCTAAAAACACACCAAATAATATTATCAAACTACCCAAACCTTGGGTCCAACTAAAAGTTTCATTATCTAATAATCCCCAAATTAATGCTACAATTGGCATTATATAAGTTACAGAAGATGCAAACACAGGTGTTGACATCTGCACTAACTTATTAAATAAAACTTTGGCTAAAGCGGTACCAAAAAAAGATAAAACAACTACAAAACCAATAGAACTTACAAATTCTGATTGGTCTAAGTTTTCAACATTAAAAAAGTCAGTCAAAATCAACACCAATAATGCAGGAATAAAAATTATAACATAATTACCTGCTGCAATACTTAATGGTTTAACATGTTGCAAATAAGTTTTTATAACATTTACATTAATTGCATACATAATTGTAGATGCAATAACAAAACCTGCATACCAATAATTTTGATTTGGATTTAGATCTGCCCCTTCAAGTATCAAAATAGAAGTCCCTACAAAACCAATTACAATCCCAATAACTTGCCTAGTATTTGTTGCTATTTTAAAAACAGCAGCACCTAACAAAACCGTATTTAAAGGCACTAAACTATTTAAAATAGAAGCCACAGTACTATCAATTTCAGTTTCTGCTATAGCAAAGAAAAACGCAGGAAAAAATGAACCTACAAAACCCGAAAGCGCTATCCATTTCCAGTCTTCTTTTTTGATAAGCTTCAATTTATTATAACCAACAATAAACAAAAATACACCGGTAATAATCGTGCGTAAAGCTCCTAATTGATAAGCATTTAATCCTATCAATGCCTTTTTTATCAGGATAAAAGATGTACCCCAAATTAAAGACAACATTAATAGGTAAACCCATTTTAAATAATCATTATTTTGCATAGTCAATTTTTACACTACAAAAATGGAATAATACATACAATAATTAACAATATTTCTTAGTTTTGTAATCTATTCAGTAATAATTAAATACTATATAAAATGAAATTATTTAAAAATATATTAGCTTTAGCTATTGTCACTCTTTTTGCGTTTAGTTGTAAAAATGAAGCTAAGCCAGAAGTAGTAACTTCTCCAAACTCTGAAATTACAACTAATAATGAAGTAGCTAAATTAGATCCAAACGCTAATTATGCTAAAGCAGAATTCACTATCGAAGGAATGACTTGTGCAATGGGTTGCGCAAAAACTATCGAGAAGAAAATGGCTAAAATGGAAGGTGTAAAATCTGCAACAGTAGATTTTGACAAAAAATTAGCAATGGTAGAATATGATGATGCTAAAGTAACACCAGAAAGTTTAGAAAACACAGTTACAAGTGTTGCAGACCAATACAGTGTAAAAGACATGAAAACTGTAGAAAGTTTTACTAAAGACAAAAAAGAATGTTCTGCAAAATGTAAAGAAAAATGTGCAAACAAAACAGATGCAGAAAAAATGGCTTGCAAAGAAACGTGCAAAAAAACTTGTGCAGAAAAAGCTAAAAAAGCCTAAGACATTTAAAAATTAATAATAAAAAGCCTCGATTAGTCGAGGCTTTTTTATGCTTATAAAATCATTAAATATTCATATTTTGGATAAAATTTATTAAAGATGAAAAATAAAATTCTCTTATTCATTACAATTTTGTGCGCTTATTTTATAAAAGCTCAAACATTACCTCAAACCATTAGCGATACAACTTTTACAATTGGTAAAACAGTAAAAATTAAGTCTAAAATATTAAACGAAAACAGAGAATTAAATATCTATTTACCTGCATCTTACAATCTAGACAGTATAAAGACCTATCCTGTAATCTATTTATTAGACGGTTCTAAAGACGAAGATTTTATACATATTTCAGGAATTGTACAGTTTGGTTCGTTTTCTTGGATTAATATGTTGCCAGAGTCTATTGTTGTAGGAATTGCTAATGTAGACAGAAAAAGAGACTTTACATATCCATCTAAAAATGAACTTGACCAAAAAGAATTTCCTTCATCTGGAAAATCTGAAAAATTTATAAGTTTTATTGAATCAGAACTTCAGCCTTACATTAACTCTAAATTTAAAACTAGTAAAGAAAAAACAATTATTGGTCAATCTTTAGGCGGCTTATTAGCAACAGAAATATTATTAAAAAAACCAAACCTTTTTGACAATTATATTATTGTTAGTCCTAGTTTGTGGTGGGATGATGAAAATTTATTAAACTTCAAACCTATTAATTATAACAATAATAAATCTATTTACATAGCAGTTGGTAAAGAAGGTCAAGTTATGGAACGTACAGCCAAAGAACTTTACGAAAAACTAAACTCTAATAAAAAACAAAACACAAGGTTGTTTTTTAACTTTTTAGAAAATAAAACTCACGGAGATGCTTTACATATTGCGGTTTATGATGCTTTTGAGAAAATTTATAGTTCTAAAAAATAATTACTTCCATTCTACAGTTTCCATTATATGCTTAATGTCTTTTTGTAAATAGTTTGCTGCAGGTAATATAGAATCGTAATTAGGTTTTGCGTAAAAATATAAAGAACCTGTTAAAAAGTGCTTTGTACTATCTGTGACATAAAATTGTGATTGGCTTGCGGCATTACCACCAACTTCGTAAAACATTCCGTAAACCTTTCGTTCTTTATTATCATAAACTTGCTCTACAATTTCATCAGCTTTGCGTGTGTGTTCTTGTGTAAAATTTTGTGCGTCTTTTAAAAACTTGGTTAATTCTTCTTCGTTGTATATGGTTTTATAAGTAAGATAAATTGTTCCTTTTAATTTTTCATACTCTAAGTTTAACCCAAAACTACTTGGATCATTAGGAATGGTTTTAATTTTAACGGTATCACTAAGTGTATTTCTTTCAAAAGAAAACGGTAATTGTTTATTATAACTTTTATAAGTTGCTTCTGGATACTCTAACCTTAAATATCCTTTTGGTTTTGGTACAGGATCTTCTGCGCAACTGGTTAATAAGAGTAAACCTAAAAGTAAATATGTTAGTTTTTGTATCATCAATTCTACATTTTGGTTAGGGTAAAGTTACCTTAACACGCTTAATTCTTTTTTTATCTAAAGACTCTATAGTAAAAACGTAATTTTCAAATTTTATTTTACTGTTTCGTTTAGGAAAACCTCCAGAATTCTCTAAAATAAATCCAGCTAAAGTTTCGGCTTCTCCTTTATTTTCTTCAAAAACAGTATCGTCTTCAAGTTTTATAATTTTATAAAAGTCTTTTAATGCTGTTTTTCCTTCAAAAACATAATTTTTATCATCTAGCTTAGAAAAGATTAAATCTTCGTCATCAAACTCGTCACTAATATCACCAACAATTTCTTCTATAATATCTTCTAAAGAAACCAAGCCTGAAGTTCCGCCATATTCGTCAACTACAACAGCAAGGTGTACTTTTTTCTCTTGAAACTCTGACATTAAATCATCCAATTTTTTGTTTTCTGGTACAAAAAATGGATCACGTAAAAGTGATGTCCAATCAAATTCTTTTTCATTTAAATAAGGCAACAAGTCTTTTACGTACAAAATACCTTTTATGTTATCCATATTATCTTGGTAAACTGGTATTCTGGAATAACCGTTGGCTACAATTTCTTCCACAATTTCTGCGTAAGTTTGATCTATACTTAATGCAAACACATCAATACGTGGTTGCATAACTTGTTTGGTATCTGTATTACCAAAACTAACAATTCCTTGTAATATTTTTTGCTCTTCTTTGGTTGTATCATGCTCGCTTGTTAGCTCTAATGCTTGAGATAATTGATCTACACTAAGGTTTGATTTTTGTTTTCCTAATCGGCTATGTATTGTTAATGTTATAGCGCGCATTGGTAAACTTAACGGAGAAAAAACAACATCTAAAACACGTAAAGGATATGCCATAAAAGTGGCGAATTTTAAATTATTACGGCTAGCATATATTTTTGGTAAAATTTCTCCAAAAAGCAAAATTAAAAAAGTAACAACTACTACATCAACTATAAATTTTATAAGTGTAGATGTAATACTTTTAAACATAAACTCACTTAAAAAAGCAAAAAGAATTACTATACCAATATTGATAAAATTATTTGCTACCAATATGGTTGCCAGTAGTTTTTTTGGTCGTTCTAAAAGCTTGGTAATTATTTTTATTTGGTTTTTTGCAGCTAATTCTTCGTCTTCTAAGTCTGTTCTTGACAGAGAAAATAAAGCAACTTCTGCTCCAGAAATTAATGCAGAACCTATTAAAAGAACTATTAAAAGTGCAAATCCTAGTACTATATTTATATTGGTACTAGTTAAAAGTAAGATAAAACACGAGGGTTCAGGATCCATATAATATTACTTAAAAAGGAAGATCGTCATTATCGTCTTCTACTGTTTGTGTATTTGGTGTTTCTGGTTTTGGTGCTTGTTGTTGCATCGGTTTTGCTTGTGCATTGCCTTGCATAGCTTCAGATTCGTTTTTATTACTTAAAAACGTAAAATCTGTCACTTGTATTTCTGTACTGTAACGGTCGTTACCAGAATCGTCTTGCCACTTTCTAGTTTTTATACGACCTTCAACATATATTTTATCGCCTTTAGACAAGTATTTTTCGCAGATTTCTGCACCTTTATTACGTACAACTATATTATGCCATTCTGTATTACTAATACGCTCGTTAGTTTGCTTATTGGTATAAGTTTCGTTAGTTGCTAAAGGAAAACGTCCTACACAGCCACCACCTTCAAAATAGTGCATTTTTACTTCGTCTCCTAAATGCCCAATTAGCATTACTTTATTTAGTGTTCCTGACATAATTATTTAATATTAAGGACGCAAAATTACAGAATTGCGTCTGTATGTTATTAAAATTAATAATTTTTTTTGAAGTGAATGAATTATAAATTTTAAAAATTAAAATTATCAATAAAGTTACCTATTAGAATAGGTACAGGAAAGTCTTCTATATTAGAAATATCAATACCATTTTCAATACTTTTATCTATACTAACTATCCAAAATTTTGTGTACAAATGTTGATGCGATAGTTTATGTATTATATCTGTATCATTATATAAATGAACATCAAAATTCATATCTTCTAAAACATCTAAATTTTCAATCTTAGACATTATATTATTATAAGTTGAAGGTTTTTCAGTTTCAATTAAAGGAAATTGATATAAGTTTTGCCAAATCCCGCTTCCAATACGTTGTTCTAAAATAGTTTTTTCGTTTTTAGAAATAATAACTATAAAATTAAAGTACTTTTTAATAACCTTAGTTTTTTTAAGCTTAACAGGTAATATAGCAATTTTATTTTCTTTTAATGCTAAGCAACTTGTTTTAAAAGGACAAACACTACAATCTGGATTTTTAGGTTTGCATTGTCTTGCGCCAAACTCCATTATAGCTTGATTAAAAATAGCAGGTTGTTGTTTATCTATTAATTGTTGTGCTAACGCTTTAAACTCTTTTTGTCCTGGCGTAGAGTTTATTGGTGTTTCAATTCCAAAAATTCTTGATAAAGCTCTATAAACATTACCATCTACCACTGCTGTAACCTCGTTAAAGCAAATAGAGGCAATTGCGCTAGCAGTATAATCTCCAACACCTTTTAGCTTTAAAATATCTTTATATGTATCAGGAAAAACACCATCAAGCTCGTTTACTATATATTTTGCAGACCAATGTAAATTTCGTGCGCGTGAGTAATAACCCAATCCTTGCCATAATTTTAAAACGTCTTCTTCATTAGCATTTGCAAGATCATAAACTGTTGGAAATTGACTTATAAAAGCATGGTAATAAGGTGTTCCTTGAACAACTTGTGTTTGCTGTAAGATAATTTCAGAAAGCCAGATATAGTAAGGGTTATTAGTATTACGCCAAGGTAAATCGCGTTTGTTTACTGTATACCAATTAATTAACTTTGTTGAAAAATTCATAGGGCTAAAAACTACAAGAAATGCAAAAGTAAAGTTTATAGCATTAAAATTTAATGAATTAGGTTTGAAATATTGAATATTAAATGCCTATATTTGCCAACCCTTTAAAAAATATAATAACTCAAATAATAAAAGAAAATGACTAAGGCTGATTTAGTAGCAAAAATTTCTGAGAAATTAGGAATTGAAAAAGGAGATGTTCAAGCGACTGTTGAAACTTTTATGGAAGAAGTAAAAACATCTTTAGAGAGTGGAGATAACGTGTACTTAAGAGGATTCGGTAGCTTCATCATCAAAACTAGAGCTGAAAAAACTGGAAGAAATATTTCTAAAAACACAACAATAAAGATTCCAGCTCACAATATTCCAGCATTTAAGCCAGCAAAAGTATTTGTAGAAGGCGTTAAGACAAATGTTGACGTAAAGTAAAAATTTAAACGAATTATTAATTTAAAAACATTAACCTATGCCAAGTGGTAAGAAACGTAAAAGACACAAGGTTGCTACGCATAAGCGTAAAAAACGTAGACGCGCTAACCGTCACAAAAAGAAAAAATAATTCCAAAAAGTAGTTTTTTAACTACTTTTTTGGTTTTTTAAAATTTCGTTCTTTGAAAATAGAGTTTATAAAAATTACGTTATAACCTTGCGTAAAAATAAACTCAGCCGGATTAAAAATCCTGTGAAAATTGTATAATCCATCTGTACGTAATTGTATGGATAAAAATTAACCTAAATGGATAAAGAATTAATTATTAGGTCTAGTCCAGAAGCTGTTGATTTTGCCTTATTAAAAGATGGAAAACTAATTGAATTACATAAAGACGAAGATGGTAACAAGTTTGCTGTTGGTGATGTGTTTATCGCCAAAATAAGAAAAGCTGTACCAGGTCTTAATGCTGCATTTGTTAATGTAGGATATGAAAAAGATGCCTTTTTGCATTATCATGATTTAGGACCAAAAATTTCTTCGCTTTTAAAATTCACAAAACGTGTAAGCACAGGTAAATTAAAAGACTTTTCTTTAAAAGATTACCCATTTGAAAAAGACATTGATAAAGACGGTAAAATAAACAACGTCTTAAAATCAAATCAGTCTATTTTAGTACAAATCGTAAAAGAACCAATATCTACAAAAGGTCCAAGAATAAGCTCAGAGCTTTCTATAGCCGGTAGATATATTGTTTTAGTCCCTTTTTCTGATCGTATATCTATTTCTCAAAAAATAGAAAATAGAGAAGAAAAAGACCGTTTAAAACGATTGGTAAAAAGCATAACTCCACCAGGTTTTGGTGTTATTGTACGAACAGTAGCTGAAGGCAAAAAAGTAGCCGAACTAGACAAAGATTTACAGCATTTGTTAAGTCGTTGGACAACAATGTGTAAAAAGCTACACAAAGCCCATCATCCTACCAAAGTATTAGGAGAATTAAATAAAGCCTCTTCAATTTTAAGAGACATATTTAACGACACTTTTACAGGTATACATGTAGATGATGAAGAGCTTTATTTTCAAATAAAAGATTATTTGCAAGAAATTGCACCAAATAAAGAATCAATTGTCAAACTCTATCAATCTAAAGTTCCCATTTTTGAGAAATTTGGGATAGAACGACAAATAAAAACTTCTTTTGGAAAAACAGTATCTATGGCTAAAGGTGCCTACCTTGTTATAGAACACACTGAAGCACTTCATGTAATAGATGTTAACAGCGGTAATAGATCTAACAAATCAAACTCACAAGAAGATACTGCGCTAGAAGTAAATCTTATCTCTGCAACAGAAGTTGCAAGACAGTTAAGGTTACGTGATATGGGCGGTATTATTGTAGTAGACTTTATAGATTTAAACTCTGCCGAAAACAGAAAAAAACTTTACAATCACTTACGTGAAGAAATGAAAGATGATAGAGCCAAACATAAAATATTACCTCCTAGTAAGTTTGGATTGATTCAAATAACACGTCAAAGAGTACGACCAGAAATGAACATTAAAACCAGAGAAGTTAACCCTAATGGTGATAATGGAGAAGAGGTCGAAGCACCAATAGTATTGGTACAAAAAATAACTCATGACTTAGAACAACTATTTAAAAAAGACTATAAAAAGGTGACCTTAAACACACATCCTTTTATAGCAGCCTTTTTAACAAAAGGTTTTCCATCTGTACGTTCAAAATGGTTTTTTGAACACAAAAAATGGGTAAAAATACAACCTAGAGATGCTTACACATATTTAGAATATCATTTTTACGATAAAAATGGTGATTTAATAAAATAACCCAAAGCCTTGCTAATTAATTAGTGAGGCTTTTTTTATTGTAAAGATTTGGGCGTTTTAACAGGCTGTTCGTTATATCTTTTTTTGCCTTATATGGAAGCAAAAAAAGGATGCCACTACCATCCTTAACGCAAAAAAGCGGTAATTTGATTGGTTCAAATTACCGCTTTTTTTAGTATTGATAAAGCTGATTATTTCAGCATAAAATTTAGATTACTGCTTTACAATTAAGAACTGACTTCTTCTGTTAAGTTGGTGTTGTTCTTTACTACAAGGGTTACAATCTACAGCAGGCTCAGTTTCACCTTTACCAGTTGCAGATATTCTGCTAGCATCAATACCTTTAGAGATAATGTATTGTCTTGTAGTTTGCGCACGTCTTTCTGATAAACCTTGGTTGTAGCTATCAGAACCTCTAAAGTCTGTGTGAGACGTTGCTTCTATAACCATATCTGGGTATTTATTCATCACTTGTACTAAGTTGTCTAATTCAAACGCTGCTTTTGCTGTGATGTTTGATTTGTCAAACTCAAAGTAAATTGGGTTTAACACCACTTCTACAGGTGTTACAATCTCTTCTATTGGTGTTAATGCTACGCTTACTGCTACTTCTTCTTCGTTAGTACCATCTACGCTTACTTTGTTACTTTCGTAACCTTCCATAGTGACTTGTAACTCTGTATCTGTTTCACATTCTACAATATACTCTACAACACCTTCTGTATTAGTAGTTTTTGTAGCTAAAATGTTTCCGTTAGCATCGGCTAAGCTTGTTGTTGCTCCTGCTATTGCGTCTCCTGTTTTCTCATCTACTACAGTTCCTGTAATTAATACATCACATAATGGTTGTAACTTTTTAATAGCATAGATGTCATCACTTCCTTTTCCTCCTTCACGGTTAGACGATACAAACCCTTCTCCTGTCTCTTCATTCATTCTAAAAGCAAAGTCATCACCATTACTGTTTATTGGTGTTCCTGCATTACGTATAGGTGCCATTTTACCGTCTATTTCTTTAGTGTGGAATACATCCATACCTCCAAGTCCTAAGTGACCTGTTGAAGAGAAATAAAGTGTGTTATCACTACTAATGTATGGGAACATTTCTTGTCCTTCGGTATTTACCTTTTGACCTAAGTTTTCTGGTGTGCCTACATTTCCGTTTGCATCTAATGTTGCTTTGTAAATATCAAACTTACCATATCCTCCAGGCATATCACTTGCAAAGTAAATCATACTTCCATCTGCACTTACACTTGGATTTTTTATTGAGTAGTTTGGACTATTGATAGTTAAGGCTTCTACTTCACTAAAACCATCACTGTCTTTTGTGGCTTTAAATAGGTGTAATACACTAATTTTAGTATTTGATAAACTGTCTTTTTCATAGATGTTTTCAAAGAAACTTTCTCTTGAAAAATACATAGTCTTTCCGTCTGGTGTAAAGCTTACAATACCTTCGTGGTATTTTGTGTTAATATCACCTTCTAAAAGCTCTTCACCTTGGTAAGTCCCATCTTCTGCTACAGTATATTCGTAGATATCTAAAAATGGTTCTTCATTCCATCCGTATTTTTTACGGTTATCATTTCTAGAACTAGTAATGTATAGTTTACCATCTTGAAGCGTACCTCCAAAATCTGATGTAGCTGTGTTGATGTCTAAGTTTTGTACGTTAAAGGTTTTTCCTTTGTCTAAGATTTTTGATAAATAATCTGGGTTAGACTTGTACATCATTGCTCTGTCATCTGATGGCTTCATTGCAGCAAACTTATCCATTTGCGTGTTTGATGCTTCGTACTTTCCGTTTGCTTTTAGCATTTCTGAATACTTGTAGATCATCTCTGCATCGTTTGCTCCTGCTTCAAATGCTTTAGCATACCATTTTTCGGCTGCTTCGGTACTATAGATATTGTAGTTGGCTTCTGCTAATTGTGAGTAGACGTAAGCATCGGCTTCTCCTTTTTCTACTAATTTGTTATAGGCCTCTATAGCGTCTACAAATTGGTACTTAGCAAAAAGTTTATCGGCTCTTTTTGTGGCACTGTTTTGAGCAGTTAGACTAAAACTGCTTATTAAGGCACAAACTATAAATAATTGTATATGTTTCATTGTACTTGGTTAGCTTATCTGATTAGAAATAACGTGGTGATCTTGATACTTTTCTTGGTAGATTAATATCAAAGTTGATAAATATCTCGTGTGATGAATTGGTCACAACGTCTA
>Ga0256829_1000665_pt1 | contig 32947 bp, 33 predicted proteins | sample 131447metaG_FD_185979 | JGI IMG/M metagenome (GOLD analysis project Ga0256829, IMG submission 185979) | Hydrothermal vent microbial communities from Lau Basin, Pacific Ocean - 131-447 | ecosystem: Environmental > Aquatic > Marine > Hydrothermal vents | place: Pacific Ocean: Lau Basin | collected... | reverse complement strand
TACCTACTTCAATAATATTTTTCAAGATTTACATATATATGTCCAAAACAATATCTCCATTTTTATCAAGTGTTTGGTTTTTGGTTGATTATTTAGAGGGAGGAATCTCTATTTCGTGATTTGGGATTTAAACCAAATGTAATATAATAAATAGGTAATAATATATAGAACAAAGGCATTATTCTAAAAAATCGTTTTATTATATATTTCTTAAATTCAATTAAATTATTAATTTTTTCTATATAAATCATAAATATCGTATAGCCTGATACTAAATAAAACAGTTGAACTCCTCTTGCAAAAAGGTTTACGAGTTTCTCTAGTATTTCAAGGTCTAACAAGTAACTAACATGAGCAAAAAACACTAAAGAAACAGCTACACCTCTTAAAAAATCTAAAAAATCAACCCTATTATTAGTTAATGTATTCACGATATTCCTTTAAATATTTTATTAAGCCATGACTCAAGATAAAATTCTTCAAAATTATTATCTATTTTTTTTTCTTTTTTAAAAAAATCTAAATCAATCTTTATATTTTTTCTATCTATACACATAATATAGTCAGTATTATAAAAAATCTCTTTTTTAATCTTCTCATTTGTTGTAACTAATTTTAGATTTGCACCAAGTGTTTCAAAAGTTCTTATGGTTAGTCCATTTTGTATAGAAAGTTCTATATCTAAAACCGCTGTAGTTTCTTTGTATGTCTCTATTATCTCGTCACTAGGAACTGAATATGTTTTAAAAAAATGCAATTCATTAAAGCCTATAACTCTTGTAAGTAAAAGTCTAAAAAGTGCAAGTTTACTAATAAAAAGGTGGTATTTAAAACTTAAACCATTTTCTTTAAATAGTTTTTCCATATGTTTAATAACTTCTAATCTGTCACTATGATAAGCACCAAAAAAAACTAAATCATACTTTTTTATCTTCTTCTTTTGTGTTAAGTCTTTATACTGCTTAGTATAAAAAAGTGGTAGATAGTCTAAGTTATATTCTTTTGCATCAACCATATCAAATGTTTGAACTCTATCAAAGTGTTTAATTAAAGGTAAGTAATTATTTTGTTTTGTAGAGTCCCACTGATACATCAAAAACTTTGTTTTAGGTAACTTTAAGCGTAGTTTTTCTAACCACTCAGCTGAAAAGTATCCACCTCTTATAACAAAAAAAACATCATACTCATTTTGAGTAGTACTTTGCAAGATTTCATCTATATATTTCTGTGTTAAATAATTATTTAACTTTTTACTCAATGTATTTGAGATTCTATACAGAAGGGAATGCTCCATTTCTGGATAAAAGGTAACATTATAACCTTCAAATTTTAACTCTTCGATAATCTGAGTATGGTAATTGTAGAATTTTGGTGCAATAAAAAGTACTTTTTTATTAAAATTCATTAAACTTTTTTCCATTTTTTTTCTTCAAAATCATACTTTTTTATAACCTTAGCAGGTGCGCCAACAGCAATGGAATAATCAGGCATATCACTATTTACCAGTGAATTTGCACCTATAACACAATGCTTACCAATTTTTGCTCCAATTATTGAAACATTCTCCCCGATCCAACTGTTTTCACCAATACAAACGCTTCCTTTAAAAAGGATTTTCTGCTCAATGATAGAACTTTTTATATCCATATACGCATGAATATTATCAGAGATATATACCTTATCGGCAATCAAAACATTTTGACCAATGAGAACATCTTTTATGGCCACTATATGAGCGAACCTTCCAATGGTTGCACCATCTTGCACTACTAAAGATGGCTCAACATTACCTTGTTTTAGAGCTAACAGCCAAACTTTCGAGTTAAAAGAGACATTATCTCCAAGAGAAATAAACTCTTCTCCTTCAATTATGTCAGCATCAACTATCGAAACTTTTTGACCATACTTTTTAAATGAACTTCCAAATAAGAGAGTGAAGAGATGACGTTTAGCATATCTTCTTATTTTGTTGTATAAACTAAACTTCATTCTACTACGCTCCTAGTTCACTCAAAAAATCACTCGGTTTATCAAAATAAACTGCTAGTTTTATAAGTTCTTCATCTTTAAGCTCACACCACTTTGACTCAACTAAATCTTCTCTTAGTAACTCATCAAATCTATACTTTACATGACGAGCTGGAACTCCAGCTACAATACTATAAGGCTTAACATCTTTAGTAACTACTGCACCTGCTCCTACAACTGCACCAATTCCAACCCTTACACCTGCTTTTATCATAGCACCTTGACCTATCCAAACATCAGAAGCTATGATAGTTTTAGGGGGGGGAGTTACTTGATATTTTTTATCTGTAAAGAAAAAAGGTAGTGGCTGAGAATTATCATAAAAAATAGGACTCGTACTAAGTAAATGAGTCGGATGATTCGCTAGACCGATAGATACACCACTTGCTATAGAGCAAAACTTACCAATCTCTGTATTCACTACCTCAGAGTTTTTTTGTATATAACTATAGTCACCAATCGTAGAATTAATTAAGACTGTATTTGAAAAAATGACACTATTTTTGCCTAATTGACACTTCTTATTTATCTTTACTCCAAAGTGTAGAGTTGATGTAGAAAATTTTCTTTTAAGCATAAAAAGTTTAATACTATTTTTAAGCCATCTAATCATTTGTATTCTCTTTTTCTATATTATCTAATAACTGATGTATAAAGTCAAGATTCCTCTCTAAATTCTTCCCATCTAATGGACCAATATACTTTTCCATTATTTTATGTTCCAAAAATGCTTCATATCTTTTATTATTGTTTTGAAAATCATAAAAAGCTTGTACTAATTCTTTTGAAGTTGAGACAGTTACTAATTCAGATTTATTATCAAAAGGTGGATTTAATATCTCTTTGTCTTTTTTATAATATACAACAGGAATACCTAGGCAAGATGCTTCAAATAATGTTTGTGAATATGTTGTAATGTAAAAATCGGTTTTTTCTAACAACTCTTGCATAGGAGTAGTACTTATTATTTTAATGCTCATTTTTGGAAAATAATTATTTATAAAATTTTTATATTGCTCTTTATAGCCATTTGATCTAGTTTTTATAACTAAATCTATCTTGATACCTTTTTCTATAATTTCTTGAAAAGAACATAATATATCATGCATAAATTCAAACTCAACAGCAACATAAGAATTAAGATCAACATTACTAAAAGCAGCAGCTCCTATAGTTACTCTTGGTGTTTTTCTGTTTATTGTATTTATAGTTAAATTATTAGTATAAGCATCCATTCTTGGATCACCAAGTGTTACTATATTATTCATATTAAAGAAATAATTTTCTTTAATACTTGTTGAATATGAATTAATCATTGTTGCAACTTTTGATTCATCATCAAATGGGCTTAGCAATAAACCATTTATAATTAAATAACTAGGAATTTTCTTCTTTCTACAAACACAGTCTAACAGTGTTGCTTCATGACCTATATTTGCAATTAATATTTCAAGATCTATTTTATTGTTATTTGTATAGTTAATTATACTATTTAATGTTCTTAAATATTTAGACATACTATTTTGAAGACATTGTTCTATGATTAAATATATATCCGGTGAAATATCTTCACCGTTTGTTAATATTAATTTAGATTGACGTTTATTTTTAAAGTCATTTAGTAATTCATTTTTTGTTGTATTAAATTTTTTACTTGAACCACTTATTGGGATTAATCTTTCATTTAAATGATCAGATAATTTTGAATTTCTTGAGAAATTTGCTAATAAAATTTTTATATTCTTATCTTCTCTTAATTTAGCAATAATTTTACGTGTTGGAAAATATTCTTGAATAAAAATAGTAGATTTATTTGAGCGTGAAAATATTTTATCAAACAAAGGCATAGTGTAACCATAGACTGCTGTTGCAACTTCTCTTATTTTGTATAAAACTCCCCTTAATCCGCTAGGTCTAATTTGTTCATTCATCCATTTTGCAATAGGAAAGTAATAACTTGTCATATTTTCGTGTATATTCTTTTCTATCAAACTATAATTGATTTTATATATATCTAAAACTGATGATATTAAATTATTCTCAGATCCAATAAAAATTTTATTAAATTTTATGTTATTCAATAATGATAAGCAAAGTCTTATTCTTGCATAAAAAGTAAAGTCATTCCAAAACTCCATACGAAATGAAAATCCAAAAGGTGTATTTTTATATATAAATATATCTTTACCATCTTTATCTAGATACCACTTTTTTAAAAAATCATAAATAATATAATTATTTTTATTCATAATATTTCTATCAATTATATGATCTATATAAAAGGCATCACCTTTCATATCTATTATTTTCTTTTTTAAATTCAGATCATATGTTAAAACTAAATCTTCAGTCGGACTATAGCTATTTCTAATATTATTGAACCATACTATAGAATCAAGAATAAAAATATTTCTATATTTTTTTTTAAAACCTAGCTTTTCTGCACTTGCATTATTACTCTGCATATTATAAAAATCCTTTTTGTATGGTATTTAAAATTAACTTATTTGTAATTTTTTATCTACAATTTTAAATATTTTTTTACACTCTTTAATTGTACTTAATCTATGTGTTATTATAATTAACGTTTTATTATCTGAAATTTTATAAATCTCTTCCATTATTTTAGATTCGGTATTTGTATCAAGTGCACTTGTTGCTTCATCAAGTACCAAAATTTCAGGATCATCATACAATGCCCTTGCAATTGCAATACGCTGTCGTTGTCCACCACTCAATTTTATACCACCATCACCAACCATAGTATCAATTCCTTCATGATGAGAATTTAAAAAATCCATTATATTAGATTGTTCAAGAACTTTAATAGCTTTTTTTTCATCATACTCTCTACCAAATGCGACATTTTGTAATACGGTTCCTTCAAATAGATAAATATTTTGAGGTATATACCCTACTTTATTTCGCCATGCTCTAATATTATTTTCATTTAATGGAATACCATCTATTGTAATTAATCCATCTTTAGGTCTATAAAGTCCTAAAATCAAATCTATTAATGTTGATTTACCACTACCACTTTCTCCAACAAAAGCCACTTTATCACCTTTATTTATAGTTATATTAATATTTTCTAGTATAAGCTTGTCTTCTTTATACTCAAAATTAACATCTGTTAACTTTATATATTTACTAAAAGTAACAGGCATATCTTTTAAATCTTCTATATCATACATTAAATTATTATGAACAATATCTAATGAACTTTTAAAATAAAGTATTTGATTATAACCTGTTAGCATCCTATTTGCAGATGGCATTAAACGATATAGTCCTAAAATAAACATTGAAATAATAGCCATAGAATTAGATATATCACTTTGGTTTTTAAATACCATATATGTAATAATAGAGATTATTATACCAAAACCTAAAGCTTCAAGAAAAAGACGTGGGGCATGTGTAAACGTATCATTTTTAATAGTTGCTTCAGTATAACCATCAGCAGCTTGGTCAAAAGAATCTAAAATTGGTTTTGTAGATGAAATTAGTTTTAACATCTTAAAGTTACCAAGATTACTTTGAATAATTTCAAAGAATTTTCTTTCGTGTGATTCCCTATTTATTCCAGCTTTTTTAATAGCTCTTGATACTGTCATAATTAATAAAAAAGCATTAAATACCAATATAACACTTATAATTAAAGTCATTCTCCAATTTACATATAACATCATTGAATAAATAAAAACAAAAACAAAAAACTCACTAATAAGAAGCATCATTCCATAAAGTAAAGCAGTTAAATTATTTGCTTCTGTAATAATTGTTTTATTTAATTCTGAAATGTTTTTTTCGATAAATAATCTATAACTTATCCCTAAATAATTTTCAAAAAGTCTATATGCAAGAAGTCTATATCTCCCTTTTGAAAATCTTGCTACTAAGTGAAGATATATAAAGTTTATGATTGAACGAAATATATAAAAAAAGACTAAAGATATCCCCATAAAGATTACAAAGTTAATATCATTGTCAAAGTCGAGAAAACTATATATTTTTTCAATATATTGATTATTATGTATAGCAGTAAAATCACTTGCTACTGTAACAAATGGCAGTACTGCAGAAATACCAACCATTTCAATAAAAGAGATAATAACAGAAAATGTAATTATAAAGAAGAAGAATCTTTTATCATGTTTTGTTAAAATAGAGAAAAGTTTTGTTATAAACGTGTTCATGACATATCGCCTATTTTGTTAATTATAATATTTTTCACAGAAATCTTTATCAATAGATCCATTATATTGTTCTTTTGAAAATACTCTATATGCTTGTTCTGTATTTTTTTTAAACCAACTTTCATTTTGAATCCATTTTAAAACAGAATCATTAAGATGACTACTAAAAATAACTTGAGATTCTCCTCTAGTAAATGTGTTATTATCTATATTATTCAAAATATTTTTAACTGCGATTGAAATATCTTCGGACGAATTTTCTATAAACTTATAGTTCTCATGAAGTTTTTTCATATCCATTGCAACTGCTACATTAGAGTGTACAAAAAATGGTTCATCTAAAAGTTCTTTGAAAGTTAAAATTCTATTATCTTTTTTTGAAAATATATGTTTATATATATAAGAATCACATTCTTTATATGGTTTAACAAATACAAAATCAGTTGTATTAACAGATAATACGGGTACTCCAAATAGCATTGCAACATCATGAATCCCTGATGTTGTACCAATATAAAATTTACAATTATTTATAAGGTACAAATCCATTTCTTCCGTTTTTTCATCTCCATTAGGATAGTTAATAAAACCTTCTATCTCTTTTACATCAGATATTGGATCTCCCATTCTAACAACAGCACCACCTCGACTAGTAATATACTTAATTGCATCATAATAATTTGCTATACTAGAATTTCTAAATGCATCAGATTCTGCATTATGAAAAAAAGGAGTTCTGATATGAAGACATACATACCATGGGTATTTATCTAATCCTAGTTTTTTGAATGATTCTTTTCCTAATTTTTCTATATTGTCTTTAAAGTTAATTTCAAATTTTGTTGATAATGCTTCTTCCCAATATTTTATATCTTCATTAGTAAAAGAAAAAGATTTATTCCTATTTATATTAAATATATCCTCCACTCCCAAAGCTGGGACAAGTGGGTCAAATTTAGCTTTAAGTATTTCTATATTGAAGATTTTTTTCAAAATTACAGCAAACTTATATCTTACAGATTCAAACAAATACGCAATAAAAACATAAGACCCTCCATATAGAGCCACTAGTTTTGATAAAGTTGTATCATTATTTTGCATATAATTAGATTTAATGCCATATATTGATTTTGGTTGTTTTAGTTTTAATGCACTGAGCATTATATCTTTAAAGATTAAAGATTTACGAATAAGTATAAGCTTTTTATTTTGTCTTTTTGCTTTTAGTAATACATAAAAAATTTCTTCTGAAAGGTTTCCAATATTATAGTCTTTACCAAACATTGCATAAAAATAGTTTTTACTCATTAATTTTTCCTATTTTTTATATTATACATATAAAGTTGAGCTAATCCATAACTTTCAACAGTACCAATATCTCTATGGTATATATTATTTAAATATGTATTAATTTTACCCATAAATTTAGGTAACACATCGTTACTAAAATCTATATCATTTTTATTTAAACTCTCCAAGAAACTAAATATAGAAGGTTCACAAATATATACTGCACCATTCGCTAAATCTGATGGTGGATTTTCAACTTTTTCATGAAACTTTTTAACTATATTATTATCTAGTTCTACTATTCCGCAACTACTTGGATTATCACTCTTAAAAAGCATCATTGTTATTTCAGTATCTTTAGGTTTGTTTATATGGGAATTAATAAAAGCACTAAAATCACAAAAGGATAAATTATCCGCGTGGACCAGCATAAACGGTTCAGAATCAAAGAACTGTTTATTAGCTAATAGTGTCCCCCCTGTATTTAAAAGATTGTCTTCATAAATAAGTGTTATCCTTTCTTTATAAATACTATTATTTACAAATTCTTCTACCTGTTCCGATAGATATGATATATTAATTAAAAATTTATCAACACCTACTTTAAATAAATTTTCTAGCCAATATTCTAATAATGGCTTTCCATTTATAGGGACTAAACATTTAGGAATATTGTTCGTGATTGGTCTTAGGCGTGTCCCTAGTCCTGCAGCTAACAATAGTGCTTTCATATTTGTAATCCTTCCTTAATCTCTTTAAGATTTAAAGGTATATTTCCTAGTCTACCAACTTGTGAAGCTGCAGCTAAAGAACCAATATAAGCTCCTTCTATTACATTTGCACCTGACACTATTGCCATAGAAGACGATATAAGTAACGAGTCTCCTGCTCCTGCCACATCTTTAGGTGCTGTGTTTAAAGCTGGAAGTTGATCGGTCAACCAAGTGTTATCATCATTATTTGCATGTATAAGGACACCTTCCGAACCTAATGTGATAAATAAATTTTCTATATTAGACTTTTCCCTTAATTTTTCAGCTAAAATAACAAGTCCTGACTCAAAATCATTTACACTAAGCCTAACTTCCCTCTCTGTTGGCGTAACTAAAGTCATGTTCCTAAATTTTGAAATATCACCTGTTTGGGAGGATGACTGACTGTCTGCTACCATCATAATATTATTCGATAAACCGAGTTCTATAATTTCATCTATTAATCTTTGAGGTAAACAACCATAACTAAAATCAGAAAAAACTATCAAATTTTTATTTTGTATATTTTTCTTTATGTCACTTAAAATTTCATCCTGTATTTCTTTACTAATATGATGTTGTTTAAGATGATTTACTCTAAGAAGTGTTTTACCATTTGCTCTAAATCTTTGCTTTAGTGTTGTTGGTCTTGTTGTGTCTTTATAAATATACCCATTTACATTATATTCATTTAATTTATCTTCTACTAATTTAGTATTTTCATCATCTCCAAGTACAGTCACAAAATCCACATTTGCACCAAGTCTGGAAGCATGTGCCGCTACAATCCCAGCTCCTCCTAAAAATATATCAGATGATATTGGGCTGACTACAATTGTTGGATCCTCTTGACTCATACCCAATGGTTCACAAGTTTTATATTCATCTACAATTGTATCACCAATTACCAATACATTTAATCTATTAAAGTTATTTAAAACTTCTATTAATTTATTAGAATCTATATTATGTCTTTTTATATAAGATTGAGGTTTTTTAATATTAGAAACTTCTAAATCTTTAAACTCATTTTGAAGAAGTGTCAATGATGAAAATCTAATATCTCCAGAACCAAAGATAAGTTTACCTCCATATTTACCAACTACTTCTTCTTCTAAGTTAAATCTATCCTCATGTTCACTACCTTTTACTACTATATCAGGCTTTAACTCTTTTATAAATTCTACAATTTCCGTTGTCATAATAAAAGAGTAATCGACAAGTAAAGAAAGAGATAATGCTTCCAATCTTAATTTTGCATCTATAAGAATATCAATACCCTCATTTTCGATACCTACAACCAAAAAATCACCATTATCTTTTGCAAATTTCAATAGTCTTAAATGCCCTGGATGAAGAATATTAAACTTGCCATACACAAACACCACTTTTTTATCTTTACACAAGCTATTTATTTCTTTTATTATCAAATTATCATTCAAAAAAAATCACCAATCACTTGCATCTTAAATATACAGGACCATTCGTTTCAAACATTGTTCGAATATCCTGTTTTAGTGATTCTTTTGTTGGAGAAAGAATCAAAAAATTTTTAAAAATTTCCATCATGGCAATATCATCTTGATCAATACAGTGACTTCGGCCTAAAGTAGAAAAGTAATTATCTGCTCCTACACCTATCAGTTTCACATTCATTTTATGCTCGTTAAGATCATATCTTATTTGCTCATAGGCTCGCATTACTAAAAATGGTACTTGAGAATAATATAAAGGTTTTAAACCTGCTAAATGCATACCTGCAGCCATACTCATAGTCGCTTGTTCATTTATTCCTGTATTAAATGTTCTATCTGAATAATTATCAAAAAAATCATCTAATACCGCAAATCCCATGTCACCTACAAGTAAGCACATTTTTTCATCTTCCTTAAAGTAGTTATAAATTTCTTTCATTACTTCTTGTTTTGATACAATATTAGTCATTATTCACCTCGATAACATAACCATCTTGAGTAGGACATCTAAAGTGATGTGCTATTGAATTTTCCAGCATATCAATACCTTTTCCCTTCACTGTATTACAAAAAACGACAGAAAAAGAACTATTTTCTTTTTTGAAAAAATTGTCATAAATCTTTTTAAGTGCACTTTCATCATGTCCATCAATAACAGAAAAATTATCAGTATAAGCTGATAATACTTTGGACAATCGTTCATTATCAAGACCAACATCACTGACTCTATCCATAGCTTGTAGTTCATTTGCATCTACGATGACTAACATATTATCCAACTTAAACCTATAGGCTAAAGCTAATGCTTCAAAGTTACTTCCTTCTTGCATCTCACCATCACCAACAATACAAACAACTTTATTATCCATGCTTTGCATTTTAAATGCTTTGGCTATACCCACGGATATTGGCAAGCCATGCCCCAATGACCCTGTGGATGCTTCAAGCATATAATCTTTATTTGCAGTCAAACAACCCTTTATAGTCGAACCTTCTGAGTAAAAATTTTTAAGTTCAAAGTCAGGAATAAAGCCCAATTCATTTAGAATCACATAATAAGCATAAGCACCATGACCTTTACTAAAAATTAAACGATCTCGACTTTCACTTTGAGCATTTTGCACATCATAAGTTAAATAATCTCTAAATAGAACTGTCAACATTTCAACCGTTGATAAAGATGGAGCCAAGTGCCCAGCTCCAGTATTACAAGAGAGTTCAATTGTTTTTTTTCTAATATCGTTTGACTTTAACACATCAATCTCCTAAACATTCGAACCAATCTTTTGTGGCTTCTTCAATTGAGTTTTCATCCCAGATAGGGGCATCTCTCCACTGTTCAATATTATCAAGCATGATTTGAACACCATCTTCAATACTAACCTTGGGTTCCCATCCTAGTAGTTCTTTAATCTTAGTTATATCAGCAAAAGTACTATCAGGTTCACCTGGACGTTTGGGTATATGAACCTTATCCCCGCCTAATAGTTTAACAAGATAGTTTATACTATAGGTATTTCCACTGCCAACATTCAACACTTCTTGAACTATATCTGAAACTGCAGCACCATAACATGCATCTACGATATCTGTAACGTAAGTAAAATCTCTAGTTTGCTCACCATCCCCGACTATGGTTAATGGTTTGTTATTTAATAACTGAGCCAAAAAAACACCAAAAACAGCTCCATATGTTCCACTAGTTCTATGTCTAATGCCATAAACATTAAAAAAACGCATCGACACAATAGGCATACTATAAACATTACCCCAATGAAGAGCATACTGCTCTCCAATTGTCTTTGTATGCGCATAAGGATATTCAGGAAGGATAGGAGATGTTTCAGGAGTAGGGTAAGTATCTGGTATTCCATAACAAGATGATGAAGCCGCATAAACAAACTTTTTTAATTTTTCAGACTTTCGTGCTGCTTCTAAAACATTTATTGTCCCATCCACATTTGCCTTATGGTATTTAACAGGATTGTTGATTGAAGGAACAATATCAGCTAAAGCAGCATAATGAAAGACATATTCTACATCTGTAAAATATTCATCTAAATTTTGATTATAATCTCCAATATCTACATTAACAAAATTAATATTTCCTTTATGATGAGCAATATTATCTAATCTCCCATTAGCTAAATCATCTAAAACTGTTACTTTATAGCCATTTTTAACCAAAAGGTCTACCATATGTGAGCCTATAAATCCTGCACCACCTGTTACTATCGCTTTCACTGATTAACCCTTATATAAAATTATCATGTTCATTTGGATTTTCTAATCTCCAAAGATATCTATTTACTTCATCCATTCTACAATTTACACGACAATCTTTAATGTCAAGCTCCGTTTTAACATACTCGTATGATTTTTTTCGCTTATCACCTTCCCAAATTTCTTGAAAAGTATTATCATAAATATTTCCATAATCAAATTTATTATCACCTAAATAAGCACTACACCCGAACACTTTTCCATCTGCTGCTATATATCCCCAGAAAAATGGAGTCGAAAGACATTTATCATAAGCAGGTTTCTTTTCCACATATTTCTGCATAGTTTTAGCTCTAAATACCACATGAAAGTCACCATTATTCAATGCACTTAAATCATCTTCAATATCCATCATTTTACTATAATCAATATTAGCATACTTATCGGTCTCACTAAATAAATGTTGTGAATAAGGCTTAATTACTAAATAATCCACACCTATCTCTTTACATAATTTAGCAAGTGTCACCGCCTCATCTTTATTTTCAGGTAATAATAACATCTGAACACCAAGTGTACATCTTAGATTTTGTTCTTTTCGAATTCTAACAGCATGCTTTAGGTTTTCAATTACTTTATCAAAATCTTTCTCTTTTGTATCGTGTATTCTTGCATAATTCTCTTTTGTACCAGCATTAAGACTTACTTTAATCCATGAACAGTTTTTCATATAACGTTCGACATTTTTTAATGTTGCAGGAACAAAATTGGTTGTTAATGAAGTATCGACCCCTGCCAAAGATGCATGTTCGCAGATCAAATCAAGGTCTTTAAAAAGCATAGGTTCACCTTCACCAGCGAACATAACACTTTTCACACCCTTTTCCCCCATCTCCCCAATAGTCTTTTTTAGTGTCTCAAATTCAATACCAATATTTTCATATCCCATATAGTCTAAGGCACAAAAGGTACATCTATGATTACACCCCCCATAAGGAGAGATTTCAACATAAATTGGGTAAACTTTTTTTAGCTTTTCCCAATTATCTTTAGCTGCACGCCACTGATATATTCTTTCTGGGTGATATAGAAGTTTGTGACTATCTATACTATATTTATCTGACATTGTTTTTAGTACCTTTATTAATGTAATATGAATAGATTATGTGATCTAAAATCATATGCATATCTTCAACCAAACCATATTCACCCTTGGGAGCATCCACATGGAAATTTATATCTGATACCTTTTTTAGTTCACCGCCATCAAAACCAGTGATACCAATAACAGTAGCCCCAACTTCTTTAGCATAAGAAACAGCCTTCATAATATTTGGTGAATTTCCACTACAGGATATTGCAATTATAACATCTTTTGGCTTGAGTATATTTTCTAATTGCATATAAAATATATTCTTAAACCCTATATCATTTGCAATTGCACTCGTTACCGCAGAATTATCACCTAAGCTACTAATATTTATATTTATGATATCTCGTCTTCTTAATCCAATCCCTAAATCATTCGCCATGTGTGATGCTGTTGCTGAGCTTCCACCATTGCCAATAACATAAACTTTTGATTCATTTTTTACTGTTCTTTCTAATTCAGCGACAATTAACTCTATATCTTTTAAATTTACATTATCTAGAATATTTTTCAATCTATTTATATACTTTTTAAAAAAACCTATCATTAAATTACTCCTATTTGTAAAATTTAATTATTATTAGTTTGCTTTCCAAATAGGATTCTTCAGTTCCCATTTTCCATTTATTTTATCCCAAAGATGAGGAGATCTAAACTTCTCTATAGCATCATGATACTCTTGTAAAGTTATATCCATATAATCACAACAATCTTTTATATATTGTTCAGGAAATTCTCCATCAAATCGTTTAATTAATGCAATACCTTCTTCTCTAGTAATATCTCCATTTCTAACTTCTTGAGCAGAATCATAAGTGGCTCGTCCTATTCCAAACTTGATAGTAGTTGTGTGATAATGAAGCCAATCTATCTTATCATCCAAAGAACTGTACTTACTAAAACTACCTTCTGTTCTGTGGTCATTTGGCATAAAATTACTATTTTTAACTGAGTAATAATATGCATCTTGTGGATGCCATTTCGTGTAATAACCAAGATAATGTACCTCTGTTCCAGTTTTTTCTATTTCATGGGGACTCGTAGGGAAATAGGCTTCTAAATCGGATAACTTAAATCCGTGAATATCAATCAAGTCTTGAGCAGGAATCCCACCTAAAACTAAGTCTTTTATGCTGATTTCCGCACTATAATACTTGGGATTTCTTGTTGGTTTTTCATTATCTTCTATAGCATTTCCATACTCAGCTTCATTTTCTCCAAATATAACCAAAGGAATATCTAATAATACAGATAACCTTGGGGCAAGATTTTTTTGACCTAAAATAAATGGTTGAAATGGATGACCTAAATTTAAAAATGCACTTTTTGTTAAAAATTTATGCAATTTTTTATTTTGATTATATGTGTAATTTGCAAATCCAGCATCTAGCCAAGTATCAAAATTTCTTCTACCAATATCTGTGTAGAGTGCAGGGGGCCATGTAATTAATATAGGATTCATATTATATTTATATTTGAGTATATGTGCTGCTTGAACACTATCTTTTCCCCCACTTCCTGGTACTACAACATCATATCTACCATCATTACGCCTAAATCTATTGCACAATTCTTCTAACTCTTCATGCCTAGCATCCCAATCTATAGATTTTTTCATTTCTGCATATTTACAAGCATCACATATACCATCTTCACCAAAAGCCAATGTCTGTTTTTTTTCTTTTTCTGTTTGCTTAAATTCAACTGTAGATGCTGGTCTTTGATTATTCATCGTACACTTTTTACAAAATTTTACATCTAAAGGAAGTCCATATTTTCCAAGTAATTTACTCATTATTTTCTCCTTTAAGATTTATAAATTTTTTAAACAATTGTATACCTGCTTGACGACTCTTTTCTGGATGAAATTGTACACCATATATATTATTTTTTTGGATTGCTGATACAAACTTATGATTTGCATATTCAGTGAGTGAAGTTATATTTGTATAGTTTACTACTTCATAAGAGTGCATGAAATAAAATTCTTCGTTTTCTAAACCTTTTAATAGTTCATTATCTTTAATCACTTCAATTGTGTTAAATCCCATATGTGGAACTTTAGCATCTACTAGCATCGGTTTAACCTCTGCTTGTATAAAGTCTAAGCCCTTTGTTGTTCCATATTCAAATCCGAGAGTAGATAGTATTTGCATACCAAGACAAATACCCAAGATAGGTTTAGTATTCTCTCTTAGTGCTTCAATAAAACCATCATTCTCAAGTTCTTGCATAGCATCCTTAAAACTTCCAACACCAGGAAGAACAATTTTATCTACAAAAGTAAACTGATTAGCTTCATTTATAATAATAGCAGTTGCACCAGCTTTTTCTATTGCCTTTTTAATACTATGTATATTACCAGCGACTCCATAATTTACAATTCCTATTTTATTATTCATTTTGAAACCTCTATATTGCTGTTTTTTAAATACTTTTTAATATCACGAATAGTTACTTTATCATAGTGCAATAAACTTGCTATTGCTACACCACTAGGTTTTGCATACTCTATAACTTCTTTAATATCTTCAAGAGTACCCGCTCCACTAGAAACAACTACTGGGATATCAACTAAATCTACTACTTTTTTACATAACTCAAGGTCAAATCCTCTATTTCTACCATCTTTATCAACAGATTGCAAAAGTATCTCTCCTGCTCCTCTTTTCTCTACTTCTTCTACCCACTCTAGTACATCTTTACCAGATTGTATTCTTCCACAATCTGTATAACACTCCCAATAATCATCCCATTTTTTAGCTTCTATATTTACTACTATTGCTTGATTCCCAAATATCTCTGCTGCTTTATTTATAATACTTGGGTCTTCTTGTACTGCAAATGTGTTAATTGCCACTTTATCTGCACCTATATGAAAAAGTTTTGAAATATCTTCAATAGTTCGAATAGCACCACCCACACCAAATGGTATAAATAACTCATTTGCAGTTTTTTCTATCTCTTCAAAAATAATATTTCTTTGATAGAGTGAGGAAACTATATCAATATACATAACTTCATCAGCACCTTGGTCATAATATTTTTTTGCCATTTGTGATGGTATACCCATCTTTCGTAAACCTTCAAAATGTACCGGTTTCACTACATATGGTGGTTTTACATCTAATTTTACGATTATTCTTGTCATTACTAATTCTCCATAATTTTATAAACTAAATCCATCATCAACAATAATATTTTGTCCATTAACATACTTACCCATATCACTCAAAAGATATACTAATGTACCTTTTAAATCACTCTTATCTAGCATACCCTTATTTAGACAATTATCTTTATAATTATTTAAAAACGACTCTGGTTGACTATCAAGTATCCCTCCAGGAATTAAAGTATTCACTCGTATATTCATACCTTTGAAATATTTCGCCATATATTTTGTTAGGTGAATGAGTCCTGATTTAATTGCGGCATACTCTACCGGCATAGTCATTGAAGTACCATTATAAACTTCAAACTTTGGAGCAACGACCCCATATATAGAGGAAATGTTTATAATATTACCATATCCTTGCTTTTGAAAATATTTTGCAAACTGTTGTGATGTTGTAAAATAGCCACCCAAATTCAATCCTATATTCTCGACAAAATCTTCATACTCTACATCAAAAAAATGTCGTGCATAGTTTTTATTTCTCGGGTAGGCACTATTTACAAGAGCATCTACTCTTTGATATTTTTTATCTAAAAGTTTTATACACTTTTGTAAAGATTCTTTTGAAGTAATATCAAGCTTTACAAAATCTATATTTTCACTACCTAACTCTTTAGATAAATCACCTTGAACTTTACGACTGAGCTCTTCATTTATATCTGCTATAACAGCTACACCATTTTGTTCAATGACGGCTTTAACAAATTCTTGCCCTATAAGTCCTGCACCACCAGTTATGACTACTACTTGATTCTTTAACACTTTTTTTCCTTCATTATAAACTCTACAAATTTATAATCTAATGGAGTATCTATATCTATAGACCTCTCTTCTGGCATCACATAAAGACCTGTTTTTTCTAAAAAAAGACTATTGTTACTTAAAATAACGTCTCTTTTCCAAATATATATTGAGGCATTCATATCATAACTTTTAGGTGCATCTTGACGTCTAACTATGATTTTGTCTAAAGTTTTAGAGAGATACACTTGTCCTTTTGTATCCACTTCAACAAGATTAAAATAAGGACTACGTCGAGCAGGCATCGCAGTTATTAAATTATCATTGTTGTTGTTTTTAAACTGATTAAATGAATTTATTATATCTTCTATACCTCTTAATGGTGCAGTAGCATCTAAATCAATCAAGTAATCAAATTTTGTATTATAATATGCTTCACTTCGCTTAAATGCATCTCTAATTACATCAAGTTTTCCTGCCGTGTCACTCGCCATTTCTGCACTTCTTTTAAAAAATACCTCTGCACCATACTCTTGTACAATATTTGCGATATCATCAGAGTCAGTACTTACAACAATATGCTCAAATAAGCCACTTTTTTTTGCCTGTTCTATCGTATACGCTATAAGTGGTTTACCATTAATAAGTTTTATATTTTTATTTTTAACCCCTTTAGAGCCACCTCTCGCACAAATTGTACATAAAATCTTATTCATCTATTTTGCTCCTGAATTGTTGTAATGGTTTTCATTACTTCTACTGCTTCAGCGTATGTACAGGCAGTTGTATAGTTATCTAATATTGATGTATGCATCTCTTTAAACATACTATTTCTCTCCAACATTTCACAAGTAAATAGTTGTTCCACGCCCTTTTTATTTTTTATAAAAAGTTTATTATTTATCAAGTCTACACTATAAGTATAATTTAACGTATGTATTATCATTTGACGATGAGTAACCTTACTAATATAATCAATAGACATATTAACTATCACGCCCGCATCACTTCTACCTATAAATGTGGTTAAATCATCAGAGTCTATATCTAAGTCAGATATTTTGATTTGATAACTTTTAATATCCACCATGAGTCCACATAACCATTGAGTATAATCTATCTCATGGCTTAGGTCTAGTAATACCCCTCCCCCTTCATCCTTTTTGGCACTATATGAGTCTTGATATTCTCTTCCTTCTCTCCATGTGGGTAGATACTGCCCACAATTCACATTGATGCTTATAGGTTTATCCTCCTCTAAAAACTGCTTTACCTTTTTCAACAAGGGATGAAATCGTAATACATAACCAATATAAACTTTATTGCTTCCTCTCTCTAAATGTTTATAAGTTTCAAATAAAGGCTTTTCACAAAAAATAATTTTATTAACTACTTGTGATTCTAGATATTTTAACGCTTGATAGTGTTGATTTGTAGGAGAAGCGATAATAAAATAATTATATTCATTTAAATTTTTAATTTCTTCTAACTTTTTATATACTATCCTATCTAAAATAATTTGGCTAGAGACAATATCTACTCTATAATTTAATGAAGATAATACTTCATCATGTCTTCTCCCAATAGAGCCATAGCCAATAATTAAAACCTTCAACTAAAATACCTCATAATATTCATTATTGGCTTTTTCAAATTCTTCGATTTGACCAATATCTAACCAGTATTCCCTTATGGGGAAAGAAACACTTTTTTCTTTATATTTAATCAGTGTCTCAAATAGTGTTGGCATATCATAAAATTCATTATTTGGAATACTTTGTAAAGCTTTATTGTCTAAGATATACACCCCACCACTTACAAAGAAACTATGTGTAGGTTTTTCTTCTATAGTTAAGATATCTACTCCATCTACCCTAACTACACCATAAGGTACCTGAAAATCATATTCTCTAACTCCCATTGTTGCCACAGCCTTATTTGAGTAATGATACTCCATCATATGTTCAAAGTTTATATTGGTTAATAAATCTCCATTCATTACAAAAAACGGTTCAATTAATTTATCTCTCATTAAGCTTAAAGCCCCTGCCGTACCCATACGTTTCTCTTCATGTACATATTCGATGGTTACCCCAAACCTTGAACCATCACCAAAGTATGCTTCTATCACCTCTGATTTATAGCTTACACTTAAAATAATATTTGTAAAACCATACTTCTTAAAATTCATTATAATCGTTTCTAAAATTGGTTTATTACCTACTTTTAACATTGGTTTTGGAGTATGTTCAGTTAATGGTCGTAATCTAGTACCCAATCCCCCAACCATTAAAACCACTTTATTGTTCTTTAATACTGGCTTGAAAAGTTCGTCTATCTCTTCTATACCAACTAGTTTACCCTCATTATCTACAATAGGGACTTGATAAAGTTTTTTTTGTGTTGCAGCCTCTAGAATAGTTTCTTTCGTATCTTCAATATGACAAACTGTTGGTTTTTTAGAAATAATAGACTCTATACTACTTTTTAAAGAGAGATTGTTGAGTAATCCCCTTCTTATATCACCATCGGTTAATGTCCCTAATAACTTTTCATCTTTATCTACAACTAATGCTATTTTCATAGCTCCACTATCGATTATTTGCAAAGCTTCTTTTATCGTTGATTTTGGCTGAAGGAGTATGTCTTTATAATTTTTCATCTTCTACCTTTAAATCATAAAATATTTTTTTCAAAATATTTGTTAACTCTATCTTTTTTATACTATTTTTTATCTTTAAACTTGCCCCACCATTACCATAAGGATTTTTAGAATCAACTAATATTTTCCTAAACTCTTCAGAATATAATCTAGTAAAAGAATTTTTAATAGCGTTAAAATCACTTGCACAATCAATCACACTATCAGCCATAATACGACCTTTCTGTCTGTCTCCAATATTAATAGTGCCTATTTTAAAAGAAGGGGCTTCTGCCAAACCACTAGAACTATTTCCGACCATTACATCTACATATTGTAAAGCACTTAAATATCTAAGTTGTCCCAATGAAGTAAAGCCTACAGATTTATGACTATTTTTAATTACATATTCATCTATCATATTATTAATAACTCTACCATCTGTATCGCTATTTGCTTTAGTAAAGATAATATGTGTATCTTCTAATTCATCTACAACATTTAGTAAAATTTGAAACTGCTCTTTAGCTGTTGAATGTTCTAATGTTACAGGATGAAAAGTAACCAATATATTTTTTTTATTTAATTTAAAATCAATAGAGGATTCAAACTCCTCTTTTGAAAGAAGTTTTAATTTTTTAATATTGTCAATCCCAAGACCTCCAACATTAAAGACTCTACAAGGGTGTTCACCTAATTGAATAACCCTATGTCGATACTCATCTGTAGCTGTAAAGTGCAAATGACTCATCTTAGTAATACTATGTCTAATTGACTCATCAAAAGCCCCCTCTGTAGTCTCTCCTCCATGTAGATGAGCAATAGGAATATTAGCTATCATTGCAGAAGCAACAGCAGAAAATATCTCATATCTATCCCCCAAAACTACTAAAATATCAGGCTTTAACTCATTATAAGCTTCTGCAAAAGAGATTTGAGCTAAACCCATAGATTTTGAAACTCCAATAGCTGTATCAGATGAAAGAAGCATCTCTATCTTTTTATCTATTTTAAAATCTTTCTCTATCTCTTTATAGGTTAATCCAAATTCAGGACTTAAATGCATACCTGTAACTATAAGTTGGAGTTCTAAATCTCTATCTTCTTCTATCTCTTTCATCAACCAATATAAAAGCCCATACTCTGCTCTTGTACCTGTTACAATACAAATTTTTCGTTTAGTCATATTGGTTCATCCATTTTATAATCTTTAGTTGCTATTGTACCAATAATTTCATCCCATCTCATAGGGCTTATACCATTACTTGGTCTTTTAATAGCCAAATTTTTATCTGTAAAAATATTTCCTTTTTTTATAGCACAAGAGGCAACAATAGATTTTCTTGCTATTTTAATATTAGGTATTTCACTTTTACTTGGCTTCTTAACCTTTGAACCTAGAGCAACCTCTGTATTTCTAATCGCTTTTACCATTTCTTTTAATTCATTTGGTTCTAGTGAAGCTTTATGGTCTGGTCCCTCCATAAATTTATCTAAAGTAAAATGTTTCTCTATAACTGTTGCACCCAAAGCTACAGAGGCTATATCTACCTCTATTCCTAAAGTATGGTCACTATATCCATAAGCAATATCAAAAGTATTACCAATCGTCACCATAGCTCGTAAATTCACATCTTCCATGGGAGTAGGGTACATAGTGTTTGCATGAAGTACAGTAATCTTCTCTTTTATAGTACCTGTCTCTATCAATACATCAAGTGCATCCTCTATCTCACCAATATCTGCCATACCAGTAGATAAAATAACTTGTTTTTTTAAAGCACCAATTTTTCTTAAATACGGTAGATTGGTAATCTCTCCACTTGGAATTTTAAAAATAGGTAACTCTAATCTATCTAATAAATCAATACTATCCAAATCAAAAGGAGTTGAGAGAAACATAATATTTTTACTATTGCAATAATCAATAAGTTCATAGTGTGTATCAATATCTAACTCTAACTTTTTAATCATCTCAAATTGAGACTCGTTAGAGCCAGTAGTCTCTTTTTGATACTCTGCCTTTTGTGCATTTTTAGAGACTAAATTTTCTGTTTTAAAGGTTTGAAACTTTACAGCATCAACTCCTGCTTCAACTGCAACATCAATAAGCTTTTTTGCAAGTTCAATTGAGCCATTATGATTAACTCCTGCTTCTGCTATAATAAAAACACTCATTTAAGTAGCCCCCCTGCTCTATTAACCCCATTCACAACACTATATTCTTTAGTTGTTGCATTACTACCCACAAAACTATTAGCGTTCACAACAACCCCACCATTAATAACCGTAGCCGTAGAGATATGACAATGTTCTCCAATAATTGCATCATGTTCAATTAAAGCTTTACTGTTTACTATACAGTTTACTCCAACAGTAGCATTTACATTGACTAAAGCATCATGAAGAACAACTGTTCCCTCCTCTACTTTTGCATGTTTTGAAACATACGCCAACGGAGATACGATTACAGGTAGTGCATAACCAATCTTTTTTAAAATAGTAAAAAGTTTTACTCTTAGAGTATTTGATTTTATCTGTCCTACTGTCACAAGAGCATATTTATATTTTAAAAACAGTTCTTCTAAATCATCATCACAGCCTATTACCTTATAGCCTAAAACCTCTTGACCAATTAACTCTTTCTTATCTACAATACCTGCTATAGTATAGTTACCCTCTTGTTCTATAACATCTATCACAGAGCTACAGTGACCACCACCACCAATCAAAATAATTTCATTCATTATATTACCACCGAACTAGAAATATTCACTACTCTATCTTCCAACCACTCAGCATTAGACAAATCTCCACACTCTGCATCTTTAAACATCTCTAACTTATTCATAAGTCGCCAAATAGAACGGGTCATTATGCCATTGTCATTAGTATATTTTAAAAATTCATCTCTTTGCTCTTTATCTTTTAAAATAACTGTATTTAGCCAATAGTTTGATTTAGCCTCTTTTGGCTCTTTTATAAACTCTATCTCTTTATCTTGAAAAAACTCTTGATATTTGAGAGCTAATTCACGCTGTTTTTCTATAAAAAGCTCTAAACTCTCCATCTGTGCCACACCCATAGCCGCAGCTAGATTAGTTAGTCTGTAATTATATCCTACTTCATCATGAATATACTCATAAGGGTGAGGTACTTTTGCGGTAGTGGTAATATGTTTAGCTCTCTTGGCTAACGCTTCATCATCAGTTACTATCATACCCCCACCACCTGTGGTGATAATCTTATTTCCATTAAAAGAGAAGACTCCAACCTTTCCAAAAGTTCCTGTATGTTTACCCTTATAGTATGAACCCAAACTCTCAGCAGAATCTTCAACTACTTCAATATTGTATCTTTTACAAATTTCTACAATCTCATCTATCTTACAAGGGTGTCCAAAAGTGTGCATAGGAACACAAGCTTTAATGACTTTATCTGTTTTTTTATTAATACACTCATTATCCTCATTCACAAAAGTAAACTCTTCTAAAAATGCCTCTAATTTAGCAGCAGAAAGTCCGAGAGTATCTCTATCTACATCAACAAATATTGGTGTAGCATTACAATAAGCAATGGCATTAGCAGTAGCTATAAAAGTAAGTGGTTGAGTAATCACTTCACACGATTCATCTACTCCTACAAGCTTTAGCCCAATATGTAGAGCAGAAGTTCCATTAGAGGTTGCTATTGCATATTTAGCGCCTACAAACTCTGCCATCATCTCTTCAAATTGAGTTACATATTTCCCAACACTAGAGACAAAAGTAGAATCTATTGCTTCATTGACATATTTTTTTTCATTACCAATAAATCTTGGTTCGTGAAGAGGTAAGAATTCTTTTGTGTTGTAAATATTTTGGATAAAGTCAACAGTATCTTTATACATTATTACATCTTCTCATCTAAGTATTTACCTGTCTCTTTATGACCAAAATCAGGGATAAGTTTGAAAAACTCTTTAACAATAGCCTCTTTTTTCCAAGAGAGATTTTGCCTATAAGTTTTTATCGTATTTTCAAAACTATTTAACTTCTCTTCATCAAAGTTAATATCATTTTTAATCACACCCAGATTCATAAAAGCATCCATATCTAAAGTTTCACTTTCGGTAAAAAACTCCTCAAAATCCTTCTCTCCTGTTGTATCACTAGCTGTAAAAAGACAAGGATATTTCCCCTCTTTGGGCAATGTTTTAGCTAATGCTCTAGCCTCATCTTCATCTTTACATAAATAAGGCTCATACCCTAAATTTTCAAGATATTTTATGGCAATATCAGCAAAAGAGATTAAGTTGAGTTGCTCACTTAGCTTTGGAAAAAATATATCTCTATTTTCTCCAAAGATACAAGACATCAAACAAAGCTCTCCACTCTCTTGTGGTGTTACAAAGTAACGCTTAATATCATTAGGTGCAACAATGGGTTGAAGTTTTTGTATACGTTGGTTAAAACCATGAAGTAGTGAACCATCAGAAAAAGCAACATTTGCAAATCTAGCCATAGAGACTTTAATATTTTTTGATTTTCTATGAACAAACATTTCCATAATTCTCTTACTTGCCCCCATCATGTTAACAGGATTCGCAGCCTTATCAGTAGAGACACAAAAATACTTTTTGACACCATTATCTATAGATTGCTGTAGAGTTTTTTCTGTATTAAAGATATTGGTCTCAATCATTCTCATTAAAGTAAAAGGGTCTTTTTCGCTTCGCACATGTTTAAGGGCCGAAAGGTTTAACACATAATCATATTTACCATCACTTTTAATAAAAGCATCATACTCAAATGAACCAATATCTAAAGCAAAAGTTTTAAACTCTCCCTCTATATAACCAAAAGAGGAACGAATATCACGTACCAACTCAACCATATTGTTTTCACTAATATCCACAACATGTAGTTTTTTGGGATTTCGTTTAAATATCTCTTTCGTTACAGCTTGACCGATGGAACCTGCGCCACCTATTACTAAAAAAGATGAAGAGGAGACTACCTCTTTTAACTTTTTATTATGATTTTTAATATCTTTAGTAAAAAGTGCTTCTTTTCTGCCAATTAGATATAAACTTACACTCATATGTTTCCTGATTTATGTTTTAACTCTATTATCTAGATTTTATATCCTAAGATTATAGCTAAACTAGTTTAGTCTTAAACCCCCGGTGCCACCCACATACTCTGTGTCAAATTTTTATCCACAAGTGCCAATTGACTTGCATATACTTTTTTCCAATTTTCTTGAATATTTATATATTTTTTATAATTTTCACTATCTGGGACATATTCTTTATCCCACGACACCAATCTTTCAGATGCAGATGCCATACTTTCATACACACCCACACCCACACCAGCAGCCATAGCAGCCCCAAGTGCTGTGGCTTCTGTCACTTTAGGTATCTTTATCTTGCATCCTGTTACATCTGCAAGTATTTGACACCATAGACCACCCCTACTTGCACCGCCAGCAAAGACGATTTCATCTATTTCTAATCCTGTAAATGCTTTTATCTTTTCTAGGTTAATAGCTGAGACAATGCACGCATTCTCTTCTAAACTTCTAAACATTGAAGATTTATTGCATACTTCTGGGTCTATGGAGAGATTGATGAATGAAGGGGCGGCGTGGTACCATTTGCCGTAGTTCATACTGTCTGAGAAGATGGGAAGTATGCCGTGTGAACCTACGGGTACATTTTTGGCTTTTTCTTCGAGTATTTCATAGGCATCTACACCTCTATCAAGAGCTTCTAATTTTTCTAAGTCACAAAAAGCATCTCTAAACCATCGCATAATGAGTCCAGAGAAGAAGGTAATGCCTTCTGCTTGAGAGAGCCCTTCTATAACGTGAGGGTTGACCCTGATACTCATATCTTTAGGTGGTTTGACAGAACTTTTTATGTTAACAACCTGTTGCCAAAAAGAGCCACCTAGTATGGCTACCTGTCCCTCTTTTACGACACCAAGTCCTGCCGCCCCTAACTGCACGTCTCCTCCACCCATGACTACCTTGCTTGTGGTAGAGAGTCCTGTCTCATGGCTGGCTTGTTCTGTGACATTTCCCATAGCTGTTCCTGTCTCCAGTACAGGAGGGAAGATGTCTGTTTTAATGCTTACTTCTTCTGCCATATGAACAGACCACTGACGCTTTTCTAAAGAGAAAATGCCCGTAGTTCCTCCATTGCTTGGGTCTGTGGCTATGATGTCTGAGAGTTTTGCCAGTATCCAGTCTCCTATCATACTGATGGAGGCTACTTCTTCATAGAGTGCAGGTTCGTTATTTTTTAACCACAACAGACGAGGCAAGGCACCCAAAGCAAAAGTCTGTCCAGACTCTGCATAAAATGCTTCTTCTATGCCTTTATAGTACTCTTTTAAAAAACGTACCTCTTTGTCTGCACGAGCATCGACATTGGCAACACCCCAAATGGCTGTTCCTTCTTTGTCATACACTACGATACCCTCACGCATAGAGGTCGCAGATACGGCTAAGATGTCAGAACCTTTCAACCCTGCTTTTTCAAGTGCTGTTTTTATACACCAGACTGCCAAATCCCAGTTTTTAGCTACATCAAAAGTCATAGAGTTTGGAACACCTTCCACTTCTAGATGTATCCACTCTTTTTGTGCCACAGAGATTTGCTTACCATCGGTGTCAAATATCACTGCCCTTACTGAGCCTGTCCCTGCGTCTATTGCCATGAGGTATTGCATGTTGTTTCCTTTTTGGTGCGATGGCAATCGCCCCCTACAATTATTTTAGTTTCGCCTGTTCTAATTCCCAATACTCCATATCAAAACTATCTGATATAGAGATACTCTGATAACCACCCAATTTATCTGCACGTAGCACTGCCATCATGGTATGTTCCACCACATCATTAATCACCTCTGCCTCTTTTTGGGTCTTGCCAAACGTCACAATCCCAAAGTTTTTGATGACTGCATATTTCGGTCTGCTATCAAGCATGATTTCATCTGTTTTATAGGCATTAAAATAGGTTTCATACGCAACGCGGTAATGCCTTAGTGCATCCTCAGCATCCCAATCTTCCACCACCAAAGGCACACGCTTGGTTCTGATGATATGCTCAGGAGTTAATACTCCTCGTGTTACGGCTTGGCGTAAGTTATTTTGAGAGGCATAGTGTACAGCTAAAGGGGTTTGGTTGATATGTCTAAATTTGTCAATGTCCAAATCATCTATGTCAAAATCTACAGGTTCTACATTGTCCAATACCACCTCAGCATTCTTCTCTAAAAAGTCCTCAGCCAAACTTACCGCTTCTATCATCTTGTCGTACGACTTTTTTGCATCATCATCAAAGGTAAATATGCCGTGATTATGCAAGATAATCCCCTCACAGGTATCCCAGTCAAAATCATGCTCTGTCATCTCATAAATCTTCTGTGCCAAGATAAACCCAGGCATCACATAAGGGACGATGAGAAAGTTCGGATAAAGCTTTTCTATAATCTCTTTACCCTGTTTAGAGTTAGATATGGTCACCACTGCATCTGCATGGGTATGGTCTACCACTTTAAAGGGTATGAGCGCATGGAGTATGGCTTCTACCGATGGATTGGGAGCAGTAGCGTCTATCATCGCTGCTTTTTGTCCACTTACCATGTCGGTGTCTGAAAGATTTTTCATCTTTGCCATCTCTAAAAGTGTTGCCATCTTTACAGGAGCAAACCCTTCAGCCTTTATACTTACCAAGTCCCAACCAGAACCTTTTACATAGAGTATCTCTTCACCATCTACCATGCTTTTTACTGAGGTGTTTCCTCCACCATGGAGGACAAGCTCATCACTTTGTCCAAGTAGATTAGAGGTATAAACACGCATATCAAGGTCAGTTTTGCATTCTGATGCTTTAGCATCATCCCATAGATTTTTCAAACGCTAGCCCAACACTTCTAAGTTGTCTGAGTATTTGTGTTCACAGTAAGGCTCATAGCTTGACTTGTACACAGCATAGTGTGCAGATGCTTTATGTCCATCAAGTGCAGCCTCATCTTCCCAAGACTCATACGCCATAAACTTTCTAGGGTTGTCTGCATACTGAAATATCTCATAAAAAATCACACCTTTTTCAGCCTTGCTTGGCTTTACCATCGCAGATAAAAGCTCTTTCATTTTGGCTATGCTTACTTCATCATCTTTTGCTATAAAGGTTACGCGTTTTGTGATTGTCATTGTTTTCTCCATACTTGTTGTTTTTTATTATTATACATGATTATTATTTAGTAGATTTTAGTTTATATTTTTCTACTAGGAAATCAAGTAGATATGTAGTACCTATCATAGTGAGACCTATACTTAATAATAAAACATTATCCAAAAAGTATTTTGATTCCACTATAAAACTATGTATTATTGGTAATAAAAATGCCGCAAAGAATATCCATCCTGCATAATTAAAAAATTGTATAGGTTGAGACAATATAAACGGTGAACTATCCCAAGTAATTCTTTTTATATTTTTTATCTTATTTCTTAGAAATAGTTCTATGATAATCAATACAGGCATTCCTATAAAAATAAACATATTTATTAGTAAAATATCATTCATTTTTATTGATGGGTCTGATAATATTTGACCATTTTTATAAACATAAAGCTGCACTATGCTTACAATAAACAATATTGCTATGCGTATGGTTTTCCAATTATACTTCATCTAACTTCTTCATCCCTACACCTCATCATCTTACGTCGTCTCATATACCAATACATAAATCCTCCACCAATGAGTAATCCACCCAATACTTGCACCCAAGCACTAATCAACACACTTTTATGCACTATTTGCTTGTGGAAATCATTGTCTATCTTTATACCTGCCATTTGTGAGATATGCACCATAGCCGAAACTGCTAAACTTTTATGTGGTATCTCTTTATGGCAACTTAGACATACCCCTCTTCTATCGAGCTTGTCTCTGGTTGCTTTATCTAAAGCTTGAGAAAGCTTCCAGTGGTCTCCTACTGTTTGTACCTGTGTGCCGTTTTCATCTAGCATCACAGAGTAGTCATGTTTAAGATTTGGTATCGCAGGGATTTGCTCATCGAACTGTTTGACCAAAAGCTTTTTTTGCGCAGACATCAAATCCACAATAGTCGTCTTGCTTTGGTCTGAGAAATACTTTCCAGCATTGATACCATACCCCAACGCTTTCGCACTGGCATGACAACTTTCACAGGTACGTGATGCTTTACTTACAGTATGTGGTTGCACAGGAGACATGACAATAGAGTTTACACCCTCTTTGGGTACTTTCACCGAACTGTTATTCTCCACCCCTTTGAGTTTAAAGATATGGTTTTGTAAAATCGCTTTGCCATCTTTACCTATCACGGTCAAGGTGACTTGACATCCTGGAATAGTTGGGGAGATACGCCCTTCACCATTACGACTTAGCGGTGGATTTTCCCAACGTAGATAAGAGCGTGTCTCTGTTACCTTACCATCGACCAAAAATTGTTTAAGCGTTTTACCCTCTCCTGTGACACCATGGTGGTCATGGTACTTAGACGCTGCTAAATAGTCAGGATTTTGTTTGCCTTTGGAGTAGTCTATCTTAACATGGCATCCATAACACTGCGGTGCCCAAGTAGCATGACAGGTATAGCACTCCATCTTGTCTGTGTGTGCTTCTATCTGATCCATGGCGACTAAGCCCTCTTTGGAGAGTTTTTTCTCTTCTTTTAAGAGTTTCAACGGTTTAAGCTCAATATCTTTCCCCGATGACAGATGCATGAGTACTTTATTGCCTTTTCGCACTGCTTTAACCAAAGGATTGCCTCTGGCAGAAAGCAAGAAACCATCTCCTTTGTCTTTAGGAATGCTTCCTTGTTTGAGGTAATCTGCCAAAGTTTTTGTCGTACCTCTTGCTTTACCTGTCTTGGGTGTCGTAGAAAACTCATCACCATATCCCAGTGGCAATTCCCAAGGGTATTTCTTGGTCGTTCCATGACAATCTTGACACTCTATCTCCACTGCGCCGAGGTTCGCTCCTCTTGCAAACCCATCTCCATGCATATCATTAGAGGTATGACAGTCTTGACAGAGCATCCCTTTTTTATAATGGATATCTTCTGTAAGATGTAAGTAGCGTTTGGTATGGAGTTTGGGTTGGGCATTCCCCGTTGCATCAAAGGTTGCTTTATATCCCGACTCCATCAAGCCCTGATAACTTACTCCAATACGTTTACCACGGTTATGGCAGGTTGTACAAGTCTCTACTGGTACACCACTATAGTGTACCCCATTGACAGAGACTTTCGCCTCACGTGAAGCTTGAATGGCATGTATGAGCATATGCCCAGGTTGGGTTTTGGAAATGCTCTTGTCTTTACCTTCATAAAGTCCTGCATTAGAGTATGGAATGTGACAACTCGCACAACCAATCCCTCTAAAGTCACCTCTTCTCTCACGCCCCTTACCACCTGTATGGCAACGTAAACACTCTTGACGTAAATAGGTATACACAGAGAGTGTTGGGTCTTTTTCTACCTCCGCAACCGTCGGTGCAGGAGGCAGTTCTTTGGTACTGCCCAGCATGGCTTGGGGTTCTTGTTTTTGAAGCTTCGCCATATACGCACGATATGCCTTTGTCCCTATACGTTGATGTAGTGAAGTAGTGTTGAAATCTGTAAAAGTATGTTTATACCCCTCTTTTGCACCAAAGCCCCAAATGGCACCATGTATTTTGCCCTGTTCTGTTGCCATGAGGTTGTTCCACTGTGCTGATACCTGTGTTTTGTGACACATCCCACAGGTATTTTCATTGATCCACGGACTCGCAGGGTAAGGATAAAAATCTTTAGGACCTTCATGGCTTAAAAAGTATTTGAGTGTACCAGAGTGTGCCTGTGTTTTATTGTCTTCTACCGAAGGGTTTCCACCATGACATACGACACAGTCATTCCCCTGTGCTCCTGCTTCTTTGGCTTTTAGAAGTATCGCTTGCATCATGCCTGAATCGTGTGCACGAATCGATGCTAGACCATCATGACAATGTAAACAGCCATTTTCTTTGGCTAGTATAAACACAGAAAGGAGCAAAAAGCCCCTTATAAAAAATTTTATATTATTTTTCATCTTCACAACTCCTACACAAATGTACATTACTATAACAGATTATAGTAAATATTCATATTAGATTTACACCTTTATGTTATAATTTATATAATAATTTAATAAAAATGGACATCTATGAAAAAACTTGTTTTACTTACGCTTCTCTCATTCTTAAACTTTTCGCATGCAAAAGTTGTTGACGGTATTGCCTGTATCGTTGAGGGGGAACCTGTCACTACTGCAGAGATACGCGCTATCCAAAGACAGTACCACCTTTCTAAAAAAGAAGCAACTGATTTACTCATCAAAGACAGACTCCAAAAGTCTGCGATGCGTGACATCGTCATAGATGAGACAAAGATAGATGCCAAGATTGCCAACATTGCAAAACAAAACAACCTTACCGTACCAAAAATGCAAAAGATTTTAAAAGGTCAAGGCACATCATGGGCAAAGTACCGCACAAGCATCCGTATGGCACTAAAAAAAGAGAAGTTTTACCAAGAACATGTCATCAACACGATTCCTGCACCCACAGAAGATGAGTTGAAGATTTTTTATAGAAACCACAAAAAAGAGTTCTTTATGCCTTCGAGTATTAGCCTTGTTGAGTACACAGCAAATACTGAGTCTGGTATGAAAAAGTTTTTACAAACCAAAAAGAAAGCAGGCATAAAAAGTCGCTCTGTCAGAAAGATGACAAAAGATTTAGACCCTACCATGCTAGGAACATTTATGCAGACACAAAATGGTCACTACACACGTCCGTTTAATGCAGGAGACAGATATATCTCATATAAAGTACTCTCTAAAAATGGAAAAACAGCAATGTCTTTTAATACTGCCAGAGGTGCAGTAGCAGCAAAATGGAAACAACAACAGCAGAGTAAAGCACTTAAAGATTATTTTGAAAAGCTCAAAACAAACTGTGATGTTGAAATGTTAAGATAGGGGAGAGACAATGGGACTAAAAGCAGACAAATGGATACGTGAACAATCACTCGAAGAGGAGATGATAACTCCTTTTTGCGAAGGACTTGTGGGAGAAGGTGTTGTCTCTTACGGACTTAGCTCTTATGGCTATGACATCCGTGTGACAGATGAATTTAAAATCTTTACAAACATCAATGCAGAAGTCGTTGATCCTAAAGATTTTAACGAAAACAATGTTGTGGACTTCAAAGGCGACATCTGCATCGTGCCTCCCAACTCTTTTGCGTTAGCAAGAACAGTAGAGTACTTTAAAATGCCCAAAGATACATTGGCTATCTGTTTAGGTAAAAGTACCTATGCGCGTTGTGGTATCATCGTTAATGTCACGCCATTTGAGCCAGGATTTGAAGGGCATATCACCATAGAGATATCGAACACCACACCCCTTCCTGCTAAAATCTATGCCAACGAGGGCATCGCGCAGGTACTCTTCTTACAAGGTGATGAAGCCTGTGAGACAACCTATGCAGACCGAAGCGGTAAATACCAAAGCCAAACAGGTATTACGCTACCAAGAATTTTGAAAAAGAACTAAACGTCTTTTTTCTATTCATTGGGGCATTTCAAAGAGTAAAGCAGAAAGCAGGGTCATGTGAATGTAATCGTACTACCCATACCTTTTTACAATACCATTAATCGTAGACTGTGCCAACCCTAACACTTTAGCAATCATATGTTGAGAATACCCTTCTTTATACGCTTTAACAATGCTACTATTTCGTTTTTTAATATCTTTTATATTTTTAAACATTTTGACTAGTACTTCTGCTTTAGGTGTTTTATTTATGTTTGGTGCTTCTACCAAAGATGATGCTGTTTTTAGTTCTTGTAATTGTTGTCTATCTACAGGGCTTGCTAAAAATGCTTCTATTGCTTCTTTATCCTCTTTATGGTTTTGTACTGTCCATGCATTCTGTAAACACTCAGGTATATTTTTGTAGTCTAAAAAGTAATGGTAAGAACTATACGCGTAATCTGCTAACTCTTTTACCATATTGGCTTTAAGTGGGTTTTGTTCTATGTAGCACATGAGCGTATAGAGATAGGCTTCATCGATGACATACCATGATTTAAAGCGTCCTTGCCAGAGGTGTCCTGTACGTCTGTTCTTTTTATTAAAGTAGATAGAGTAGTTCATATTGAGTTGTCTCATAAACTTAGAGAGGTTTTCACTCTGTATCTC
>Ga0256829_1000664_pt1 | contig 32969 bp, 26 predicted proteins | sample 131447metaG_FD_185979 | JGI IMG/M metagenome (GOLD analysis project Ga0256829, IMG submission 185979) | Hydrothermal vent microbial communities from Lau Basin, Pacific Ocean - 131-447 | ecosystem: Environmental > Aquatic > Marine > Hydrothermal vents | place: Pacific Ocean: Lau Basin | collected... | reverse complement strand
CGCAAGGCGCGTGGCTACACCCGATTCGAAACCATGCGCACCGTCATCTTCCTCATCGCTGGCAAACTCGACTTCCACAGGATCAACCAACATGCATGCTAACCCACTCGTTTTTCAAAAGAGCCAACAGGTAGCGTCGGAGGGAGGCATCGACCGGTTACCGGGCGGATGCATCCAGACCAGGGATGAACACACACAAGCGGAATATCAGAGAGAGAAGACATCATGAACAGGATACTTTCCCATCCACGGCTATGGATCGTGGCCCTGTGCGCGCTTTTGGCATCGGGACTGGCGATGGCCGGCACCTCGAGCGAGACGAATACCGATGCCACGGGGCAGGCCAGCGCCCAGCTGGTGACCCGGTACACGGCACTGGCCGGATCCGAAAGCAACGCCAAGGCGCTGATCCAGGGGTTGCAAAGCGGTTCGCAAATCACCCTGAGTTCGGCCTCCGGCGACACCACATTCACCCCCGCGACGGGTGCCATGGGTTACGGTGAGGTCAACATCAGCCTCGCGCTGGCGCAGGCCGAACTTGCTGCGGCCGGCATCACCAGCCCGACGGCCAGCCAGCTCGAAGCCGCCCTGAATGGCGGTACCGTGACACTGTCCGACGGCAGCACGCTGGACATGCAGGGCATCCTGGGTCTGCGTGCATCCGGTGCAGGCTGGGGCCAGGTCGCCAAGACCCTGGGCTTGAATCTCGGGGCGATCGTGTCCTCGTCGCACACCGCCATGAGCCAGGCCGGCATGCACGGATCCGCGGATGCCAAGGCGCATGCCAATGCACAGGCCAACCTGGGCGCCGGTACGGGTCAGGAGGCCGGATTGCGCGGCACCGCGCAAGCCCAGGCGAATATCGATGCACACGGCTCGATGGGCGCCCGCCCCGACGTGTCCGGCTTGCCCGTCCAGCGCCCGACACGCCCGACCATGCCGCAGCGGCCGGACATTCCGAGCCATGCGGGTGGTCCGGGCAACTGATTCACCTGCATCCCGGGTTCAATTCCCCACGGGCGGTTCGATGCTTCATCACCTGTGTTGAACCCGTTGAACTGCCGTCGGGCGCCCAACGCGCCCGGCGGCCCTGACCCAAGCCCAAATCAAGGAGTTCACCATGATCCGTACGCGGATGATCTGTATCGGCGTCCTCGCGGCGGCCTGCACCGTCCCGGCGATGGCGGGCACGCCATCGTTCTCCGCCGGTGCCAATTATTCCACCGGCAAATACGGGACCACCACGACCACCAGTATCTGGTCAGTTCCGTTCACTTTCGGCTACGACACCGGGTCCTGGCACTTCAAGCTGACCGTGCCCTATATCCGCATCACCGGTACCGGTGATGTCGTACCCGGCGTGGGCAAGGTCAAGAACACCAACCCGCTCGGACTTGGCCTGGGTCGCAACCCGCTGTTCGGTGGCGGTCAACCCACGGGGCAGACGACGACGACTTCGACGACAGCTTCGGGCCTGGGCGATGTCGTGGCACAGGCCAGTTACACCCTGTTCTATGACACTACCGAACGATTCGGCATGGATCTGGGTACCCGGATCAAGTTCGGTACCGCCGACGCCAACAAGGGTCTGGGCACCGGTCAGAACGACTACGGCCTCAACCTCGATGCCTACAAGGGCATCGGCAACTGGACGCTGTTCGGCGGCGTGGGCTACACCAGGTACGGCAGTTCGCAATACATCAAGCTCAAGAATGGCGCCAATGCCAATGCCGGCTTCAGCTACAAGGTCGATGACGGCAACAGCGTCGGTGCCTACTACTACTACCGGGAACGCATCGCCACGACAGGCTATGCGCAAAGCGAGGTCTCGGCTTTCTGGAACCACAATCTCGGCAATACGCTGCGGTTCCAGGCGTATGCGTTGACCGGTTTTACCCACGGAAGTCCGGACTGGGGCGGCGGTGCGTCGCTGCGGTGGAGCTTCTGAAACAGCCTTTCGAGGCTGCCGGCAGCTTGCAGGACGGGCGCACGGATGCGCCCGTTCTCATGTCCGGCGTCGACGGCTACCGCGCAGGTCATCCAGTGAAAAGGTGGCGATGTCCCCGCCGCCGGGGCCACGTCGGGCCTGCCCCGTAGCCGGTCCCCAGGCATGGGCGGTGATGGTTTCCCAGCTGGCCGGAATGCGGCCTTCGGCATCGCGCATCCGTTCGTAGTGCCCGAGCATGCGTTGCCAGCGGGCCTTGCCGGTCAGCCCGCGGTTGCGTGTGCTGTCGGCGTGGGTGGCACCCAGGCCCTTGAGTTCGCGTGCCAGATCGGCCGGTTCGGCATAGGTCAGGGTGTAGCGGTCCACGTCCAGCACCGGGTCGCGCAAGCCGGCCCGGATCATGGCGTCGCCAAGATCGTGCATGTCCAGGAAGCGCCCGACGTGTGACTGCGAGTCGGTCTCGGCCCAGGCTGCGCGCAATTCGCGCAGCGTGTCGGGTCCGAAAGTGCTCAGGGCGATAAATCCACCGGGCCGCAGCACCCGTACGCATTCGGCAAACAGTGCATCGAGATCGTCGCACCACTGGATGCACAGGTTCGAATGCAGCAGGTCGATGCTGTGATCGGCAAACGGCAACTGCGTGGCCTCGCCCGCCACCCGGTCGAAGCGTCGTCGCCAATGGCTGTGGCGCGATGCCTGTTGCAGCATCGGCAGCGCCAGGTCTACGGCGATGACCCGGGCTTTCGGATAGCGCCGTTTCAGCGCCGCCGTGCCGCGGCCGGTGCCGGCGCCCAGGTCGAGAATGCGTTGCGGCGATTCGAGCAGGAAGTCCAGACGTTCCAGCAGGGTTTGCTGCACCGCGCGTTGCAGGGCGTCGTGGCGCTCGTAGCTTGCCGCGGCGCGGCCGAAGGCGCGGCGTATCTGCTGGCGGTCAAGACGGAACGTGCTCATGTCGCCGTCTCCAGCAGGGGTTCGAGGGCCTCAACCACGTCGTCGGCAAAACCGAGGAAGGCTGCATGCCCGGCGTGCTCGATGCAGGTAAAGTCACCCCCGCACTGTTGCGCGGACCAGCGCATGGCATCCGGCGGAACCAGACGGTCACGACGTCCCGCGATCCATGCACTGGGCATGCAAAGCTGGCTCAAGCGCGCACGCAGGTCACTGTGTTCGAGCAGGTCCAGGCCTTGGGTCAGCACCGAAGGATCGGGCTCGCCGGGAGCGAGTACAGAGGCGCGTAGCTGGCGGATTTCTTCACGGGCGTGCGCGCTGCCCATGGCTTCCAGGGCCAGGAATCGATCCAGGGTGGCGCGAAAATCCGTGTGCAGGTCACGGGAAAATTGCACGAAGACGTCCGGATCCATGCCATGGGGCCAGTCGGTGTCGCGAACAAAGCGGGGTGTGGACGACAGCATGGCCAGGCCAAGCACCTTGTCCGGCTCCTCCAGAGCGGCTGTCAGGGCGAACAGGCCACCCATCGACCAGCCCAGCCACACGGCCGCAGGCAGTTGCTTGCACAGGTATTGCGCGCAGGCTCTCGGATCGAGCGCAAGCGTGCTGTTGCGTGAGCGGCCATGGCCGGGCAGGTCGACCCGATACAGCGTGCAGCGTGAGTCGAGCTTTTCGGCCAGGGGCTCGAACACGCCGCCGTGCATGGCCCAGCCATGGACAAGGACCAGCGGGATCTCACCGTGGCCACGGGTTTCAATGTACAGGTCGGACATGGGGAAACAACGTTGCATGCATCAGTGATGATGATGGAAGGCGTATCGGATGGCGTGGCGGGTCTTGTACCGCAGCGGCATCTGCCGTGTGCAGTGCGCCATGCAATCGTCTACGGGGGCGGTGGCGAAGGGGGGAGCGAAAGCACGGACAGGGCATCCAGCAGGCGGTCGATGTCCTGTGCGGTGTGCGCGGCGGACAGGGTGATGCGCAGGCGCGCCTGCCCGGCGGGAACCGTGGGCGGACGGATTGCGGTGACCAGCAGGCCCGCCTGTTCCAGCTGCCCCGCGGCGGCCAGCGCGCGTTCGGGACTGCCCAGAAGCAGCGGTTGGATAGGCGTGTCCGAGGGCATCAGCGGCAGGCCGAGCTGCGTGGCGCCGCGGCGAAATCGTTCGATATGGCCGCGCAGGATCTGGCGACGGTCGTCGGCAGCGCGCAGCAGACGCACGGCGACACGCGTGGCCGCAGCCAGGGCCGGCGGCGGCGCGGTGGAATAGATATAACTGCGCGCATACTGCACCAGACCGTCGATCAACGACGCGGGTCCGGCAACGAAGGCGCCCGCGGTGCCCACAGCCTTGCCCAGCGTACCCATCAGTACCGGCACCTGGTCCTGCGACAGTCCCGCCTCGGCAGTCGATCCGGCGCCTTCGCGACCGAGTACGCCCAGGCCGTGGGCGTCGTCGACCATCAGGATGGCGTTCTGCGCACGGCACAATTCGGCCAGGTCCGGCAGCGGGGCGCTGTCGCCATCCATGCTGAACACACCGTCGGTGGCCAGCAGGGCCGGCTCGGAGGGCTGGGCATCGAGCATCCTGGCGGCGGCTGCGACATCGCCATGCGGATAGCGGCGCAAGGTGGCATCGGTCGCGCGTGCGCCGTCGATCAGACTGGCATGGTTGAGACGGTCCTGCAGACACAGCCCCGGTCGGCGTTCGCCGGTACGTCCCAGCAGTGTCTGCATCACGCCGAGATTGGCCGCAACGCCGCTGGAAAACAGCAGCGCACGTTCGCGCCCGGTCCAGTCGGCCAGTTCCTCTTCCAGCGCGGCATGTTCACGGTGATGGCCGCAGACCAGATGCGCGGCACCGCTGCCGAGTCCGTGCATGCGGGCGGCGCGGTCCAGGCTCGCGGCCAGGTCCGGATGTGAGGCCAGGCCCAGATAATCGTTGCTGCTGAAGACGATGACCGGCTTGCCGTCGAAGGTGCTTCGCCCCTTCGAGTCGCGCTCGAGTACGTGCAGGCGCCGATGCAGCCGCGCGTCCGTGCGTACGCGAACCGCCTCGTCAAGCTGTGCGAGCAGAGAAGGCCGCATGGCGTTGTGTGCGCGGATCAGGCCGCGGATTCGGCGTGCGCCTGCTTGCAGGACACGACAATGTCGGCGTGCACGGTCTCGGAGGTTTCGGTCACCTGCAGCGGCTTGAGGTCCAGGCGCGCGAACAGCGCGCGGTCGCGTTCGGTATCCGGATTGCCGGTGGTCAGCAGTTTCTCGCCGTAGAAGATGGAATTGGCCCCGGCGAAGAAGCACAGCGCCTGCAGGGCTTCGTCCATGTCCTCGCGACCGGCCGACAGGCGCACCATCGAGGCCGGCATCAGGATGCGCGCGACCGCAATGGTGCGCACGAACTCGAACGGGTCCAGCCGTTCGGTGCCCGCCAGCGGCGTACCTTCGACCTGGACCAGCAGGTTGATCGGCACCGACTGCGGATGCTCGGGAAGGTTGGCCAGGGTCTGCAGCAGCCCCGCGCGCTGGCTGCGCGATTCGCCCATGCCGACAATACCGCCACAGCAGGTCTTCAAGCCGGCATCGCGCACGTGTTCGAGCGTGTCCAGGCGGTCCTGGTATTCACGGGTGTGGATGATCTCGCCATAGAACTCCGGCGCGGTGTCCAGGTTGTGGTTGTAGTAGTCCAGACCGGCATCCTTCAGCGCCCGGGCATGGTCGTCCTTGAGCATGCCCAGGGTGGCGCAGGTTTCCAGGCCCAGCGCCTTGACCGCGCGCACGATGGCGGCGACCCTGGGAATGTCGCGATCCTTGGGCGCACGCCAGGCCGCACCCATGCAGAAGCGGCTGGCGCCGGCGTCCCGGGCCGCCCTGGCCTTCTCCAGCACCGCTTCCACGCTCATCAGTTTTTCCGCCTGGACACCCGTCTGGTAGCGCTGGGCCTGCGGGCAGTAGGCGCAATCCTCGGGACAGCCACCGGTCTTGATCGAGAGCAGCGTGGAGACCTGCACCGCATTGGGGTCGTGGTGTGCGGCATGCACGGCATGGGCGCGCGCCAGCAGGTCATTGAAGGGCAGGGCAAACAGCGCGGCGACTTCGTCGCGGCTCCAGTCATGGCGCAGGGTGTCGGTCATGGTCACGTACGCAGGCAGGGATCGGCGCGAGTGTGGGTGGGTGCGGGCATGTATGTCAACTTTCGACGGCATGTGAAAGTTGACAGCCAGGGTCAAGACGGACAGGCCAATGCGGCCTGCACCGACAGACGGGACATGGGCAGTGCGTCATCCTCGGTGCATGGAAAGCGCGAGGAATCGGCAACCGGGCTGCATGCATCGCCTGTGGCAGAAGGCGCAAGAGCAACTGTTGCCCTTCCGCTGTCTGCTGTGTGCGGCTGCGGGCGAGGGGCTGGATCTGTGCGCGGCATGCCGTGCCGACATGCCCCTCAATGCGGTGTGCTGCGCGCATTGCGCACTGCCCCTGCCGTTCCCGGCGGCGCGTTGCGGTTCCTGCCTTGGCCGGCCCCCGGCATGGGACAGTGCGTGGGCGCCCTATCGCTATGCCTGGCCGCTGGACCGTCTGGAATCGCGCTTCAAGTTTTCCGGCAACCTGGCCGCAGGGCGCGTGCTGGGGACCTTGTGGGCACAATGTACGCCGCCTTGCCGGCCGCAGTGGCTGATCCCGGTGCCGTTGCATCGCAGCCGCATGCGTACGCGCGGCTACAACCAGGCGCTGGAGCTGGCGCGCTGTCTGGCACGTCGACATCGATGGCCCGTGCGCAGCGGCCTGCTGCATCGACAGCGCGCCACGCCGCCGCAAACCGAGCTCGATGCCCGCCGTCGCCACGGCAACGTGCGTGATGCGTTCGTGCTGCGCGGTGCGGTGTCCTGGCCCGCGCACGTGGCGCTGGTCGATGACGTCATGACCACCGGCGCGACCCTGTCGGAACTGGCGCGGGTACTCAAGCGGGCCGGTGCGCGGCGTGTCGATGTCTGGGCGCTGGCACGGGCGCCGCTGCCTGGGCGCGGCTGAAGGGAATCCGGGCGCGGGAGTCGTACGCGCCCTCTGGGGGTATCCGGGCATCTGCATGCATGCAGATCGGCGGGGCCGTCTGTCGGTACGCCTAGCGCAAGGCCAGCGCCATGGCGATGCCCAGCCAGAGCACGAAACCGACCCAGTTGTTGTTGCGGAAGGCGGCCAGGCAGGCCAGGCGATCGCGATCGCGGATCAGCCATTGTTGCCAGGCCATGAGGATGGCTGCGGCAGCCAGTGCGTACCAGTACGGCCAGCCCAGCTGTGCACGGTGACCGACCATGGCCATGGCCAGCAGGAAGGTGGCCATCAGCATGCCGATGATCAGCCGGTCCAGTTCGCCGAACAGGATGGCGGTGGATTTGGCGCCGGCCCTGAGATCATCCTCGCGGTCGACCATCGCGTATTCGGTGTCATACAGGGTCGACCACACGATATTGGCCAGGAACAGCAGCCAGGCCAGCGGCGGCACGTGGTTGGTGACGGCGGCGAAGGCCATCGGGATCGACCAGCCGAAGGCCGCGCCCAGCACCACCTGCGGCAGGTGCGTGTAACGCTTGGTGAAGGGATACACCGCAGCCAGCGCGGCGCCGGCGAAGGAGAGCTGCAGGGTCAGCCTGTTGGTCAGCAGCACCAGCCCGAAGGCGATGGCCAGCAGCACCACGAACGCGATCAGTGCCTGTGCCGGCCGGATGCGTCCCGCGGCGACGGGCCTTTCACGGGTGCGGCGCACGCGTGCATCGAGCTTGCGATCGGCAAAATCGTTGATGGCGCAGCCGGCCGATCGCATCACGAACACGCCAAGGCTGAAGATCAGCCACGGTTTCAATGGCGGAAAGTCCCCGGCGGCCAGCCACAAGGCCCACCAGCAGGCCCACAGCAGCAGCAGCGCGCCCACCGGGCGGTCCATGCGCGTGAGTACCAGATAATCATAGACACCGGGACGCCAGCGCGGCGGCAGGCGTGCAAGCAGCCAGCCCAGCACTTGCCCGGCGCGATCGGAGGCATCCTCGGGGCGCGTACGCTGCGGCATGGAACGCGACGCGGTCTTGCGTGGGGGCGGGCGTTTGCGAGTCGGGGCAGCCATGCCCTGCAGTGTACGTGCCGGCGAACCGCTGCGAAATCCTCAGGCGGCCGTATCGACCTTGTCGATGGTGCTGTGTTCGACCTCGAGCACATCGACCAGTTTGCGGATCTGGTTGAGGATCTGGGTCAGTCGCGCGCGATCGCCATACACCGTCACCACCAGCCGGGATACGGCCGGGTCGCGCGTGGGTGCGACGTTGAGGGTCTCGATATTGTGCCCACGGGCGGAAAACAGCCCGGCCACGCGCACCAGGGCGCCGACTTCGTTCTGCAGCAGGATGGTCAGGGTGTGTTTCATGCGGACTCCGGATCGGTTTCAGAACATGGATGTGGCGGGTGGGGTGGATTCCGGCGCTGCTTCCTCGCGCGAGGGGATGAAGTCGCCGGTGATCATCTGTGCGTAGCGGGCGCCGGGGCCGACCATGGGGTACACCCCGGCGTCGGGGTCGATGATCACTTCAAGGAACGCCGGCCCGTCGAAATCGAGGAATGCGCGCACCGTGGCGGGCATGTCCGCTGGATTTTCCAGGCGCCGCGCCCAGGCAAAACCATCGGCCTCGGCGGCCTTGATGAAATCCTTGCGGTGCAGGCTCTTGTCCGAGGCCATCATGCGGCCCTTGAAGAACAGCTTTTGCCACTGACGCACCATGCCGTCGCCGCAGTTGTTCATCACCAGCACCTTGACCGGCAGGCCATAGGTGGTCACGGTTTCCAGCTCGCCGACGTTCATGCGGATGCTGGCGTCGCCGTCGATGTCGATGACCAGCGCGTCCGGGCGCGCGAACTGGGCGCCGATGGCCGCCGGCAGGCCAAAGCCCATGGTGCCCATGGAGCCGGAGGACAGCCATTGCCGCGGTTCGCGGAAGTTGAGGTACTGCGCCGCCCACATCTGGTGCTGGCCGACCCCGGTGCTGATGATGGCGCGCCCGTCGCTGTGGCGATCGATGGCCTCGAGCACCGCATAGGGCTGGATCAGCGCGCTGTCGCGGTCGTAATTCATGGCATGCTTGCGCTTGAGCGCGGCCACATGCGCGTGCCAGGGTGCCAGGTCGGTCTTCACGCCATGTGCCTGGCCATACTGCAGCAGGCGCTCGAGCACCGGACGCACCGGTCCCACGTGGTGCCAGTCGACGTGCTTGACCTTGTTGATCTCGGCCGGATCGATATCGACCTGGGCCAGGAAGCGCGCACGCGGCGCGAAGTGGTCTGGTACGCCGGCCACGCGGTCGTCGAAGCGTGCGCCCAGGGCCAGCAGGAAGTCGCAGTCCTCGACCGCGTAGTTGGCGTAGGCCGTGCCGTGCATGCCCAGCATGTGCAGGGCCAGCGGATCGCGGGTGTCGACCGCGCCCAGTCCCATCAGGGTGGTGGTGACAGGCAGTCCGAAGGCGCTCGCGAAGGCGCGCAGGGCCGGAGCTGCCTGGCCGGCCACGATGCCGCCGCCGGCGTAGATCAGCGGCCGTTTGGCTTCCAGCAGCGCGTCAAACAGGGCAGCGCATGACTCGTCGTCCAGTTGCGAGGTCTCGGCCGCGCGAATCCGTGCGCGGTAGCCGGGAAGCGCCAGACGCGCCTGGCCGTGGAAGTCCAGACGCGCGTTCTGCACGTCCTTGGGAATATCCACCACGACCGGGCCGGGGCGTCCGCTGCGTGCCAGCATGAAGGCGGTACGCAGCGTGGCTTCCAGGCGCTCGGGCTCGGTCACCAGGAACACGTGCTTGGCGCAGGCACTCATGATGTTGCTGATGGGGGCTTCCTGGAAAGCATCCGAGCCGATGGCGGCGCTGGCCACCTGACCGCAGATCACCACCATCGGGATCGAGTCGGCCATCGAGTCGCGCACCGGGGTCACCGTGTTGGTCGCGCCCGGTCCGGAGGTGACGATGGCCACGCCCACCTTGCCCGAGGCGCGTGCATAGCCGGAAGCCATGAACCCGGCCCCCTGCTCGTTGGCCGGGACCACCAGCGGCATCGATTCGCCGCCATCGTCGCGCGGGTGGGCCGCGTTGTGGCGGAAGATGGCATCGTAAACGGGCAGGATCGCGCCACCCGAATACCCGAACAGGACATCCACGCCTTCATCGACCAGCACCTGGACGACGACCTCGGCGCCGCTCATCGACTGGCCCGAACGGGGGTGAATGTCACCCTCGCCGGACGGCGAGGGCAGCTCCTGTTGGCGTTGTGCTTTCACGTCGGGGAAGTCCTTTGTGGTGGACAGGTCAGCCGGCCTTCTTCAGCGATTCGCCGGTACCCGACGCGGCCTTGCTGTCCTTCTGCAGCCAGGCCATGCGCGCACGCAGTTGCGCGCCGACCTTCTCGATCGGATGCGCCAGATCGGCTTCCTTGAATTTCCTGTAGTTGGGCAGGCCGGCGGCGTACTCGGCGGTCCACTCGCGGGCGAAGCTGCCGTCCTGGATCTCCCGCAGCACTTCCTTCATGCGCGCCTTGGTGCCTTCGTCGACCACCCGCGGACCGCGCGTGTAGTCGCCGTATTGCGCGGTTTCGGAGACGAACTGCAGCATCTTCGCCAGCCCGCCCTCGTAGAACAGGTCGACGATCAGCTTCAGCTCGTGCATCACCTCGTAGTAGGCGATCTCGGGCTGGTAGCCGGCCTCGACCAGGGTCTCGAAACCCTTGGTGACCAGCTCGCTGGCGCCACCGCACAGCACGGCCTGCTCGCCGAACAGGTCGGTCTCGGTCTCTTCCTTGAAGTCGGTGGCGATCAGCATGGCGCGCGCGCCACCGATGCCGGCCGCGTAGGCCCGGGCCCGGGCCTCGGCCTGGCCGGTGGCATCCTGGTGCACCGCGATCAGGCAGGGCACGCCGCGACCGCGCTGGTATTCACTGCGCACCAGGGCGCCCGGACCCTTCGGTGCGACCAGGTTCACGTCGATGTCCGCACGTGGCTTGATCTGGCCAAAATGCACATTGAAACCGTGTGCAAACAGCAGCGCCGCGCCGGGCTTGATGTTCGGTTCGATGGACTCGGCATAGACCGCCGGTTGCACCATGTCGGGCGTGAGGAAGGCGACCAGGTCGGCGCCCTTTACGGCCTCGGCCGGTTCGGCAACGGTGAGTCCGTCTTCCTGCGCACGTTGCCAGGACGGGCCGTCGGGACGTGCGCCGACGACCACGTCGAGGCCCGATTCGTGCAGGTTCAGCGCGTGCGCGCGGCCCTGGCTGCCGTAGCCGATGACGGCGATGCGGGCGTTTTTCAGGGGTTCGGTGGTGGCAGTGTTCATGGGGATCTACTCCGGGTTGTTGAGGGCAATGGCATGAATGGGGCGTGGCTCAGGGCGCGCGCCAGCGATACGGCGTGGAGCCGTTGGTCACGGCGCCGGTCGAGGCCGAGCCGACCAGTTGCGCGTACTTGGCCAGCGCGCCGCGCGTGACCTTGGGTGCAGGGGCCTTCCATCCGGCACGGCGTGCATCCAGGTCGATGTCGGTGGACAGGGTCCGCGACTGGCCGTCGATGACGATGCGGTCGCCGTCCGCGAGCAATGCGATGGGACCGCCGCGCACGGCTTCCGGGGCCACGTGGCCGACCATGAAGCCGCGGGTGGCGCCGGAGAATCGCCCGTCGGTGATCAGCGCCACGTCGGCGCCAAGGCCGCGGCCGATCAGCGCGGCGGTGACGCCGAGCATCTCGCGCATGCCGGGGCCGCCGGCCGGGCCCTCGTTGCGGATCACGATGACGTCGCCCTTCCTGATGCGGTCGCCCTGCACGGCGGCAAAGGCGGCTTCCTCGCTCTCGAAGACCCGTGCCCGGCCCTCGAAGCGGTTGGTGCCCAGGCCGGCCAGCTTCAGGATGCAGCCTTCGGGGGCAAGGTTGCCGTACAGGATCGCGTAACCGCCGCGCGGCTTGAGCGGCTTGTCCACCGGATGCACCACGGCGTGCGCGGCTTGCGCGGGCGGTGCCTCGTCCAGTTCCGCAAACAGGCTGCGGCCGGTGACCGTGGGCGTGTCGGCGAGCATGCCGGCACGGCGCAGCTCGTTGGCGATCGCGGCCACGCCGCCGGCTTCGAACATCTCCACCGCGCTGTATCGTCCGGCGGGCATAAGATCGGCGATCACCGGGGTCTGCTCGGAGGCCGCATTGAAGTCCTCCAGGTCCAGCTTGACTCCGGCTTCGTTGGCGATCGCCAGCAGGTGCAGTGCGGCGTTGGTGGAACCGGCGGTGGCCGCGACCAAGCGCGCGGCATTGACGAAGGCCTCGCGGGTCATCAGCGATCGCGGGGTGCGCTGCTGCTTGAGGCATTGCATGGCCAGCGCGCCGCAATGGCGGGCGGCGGCGCTCTTGTCCGCGTGGGTGGCGGGGATGTCGTTGAGGCCCACCGGCGAGAGGCCCAGCGCAGTCAGCACCATGGCCATGGTGTTGGCGGTGTACTGGCCGCCGCAGGCGCCGGCACCGGGGCAGGCGCGGGTCTCGACCTGCTTGAGTTCCTCATCGCTGAGCTTGCCCGCGCCGTGGGCGCCGACCGCCTCGAACACGTCCTGCACGGTGATCGACTTGCCGTGCAGCTTGCCGTGGCCGATGCTTCCGCCGTACAGCGCCACACCGGGGATGTCCAGGCGCGCCAGCGCCATTGCCGCGGCGGGAATGGTCTTGTCGCAGCCGCACAGCACCACCATGGCATCCAGGCTGTGGCCCTCCACCGCCAGTTCGATGGAGTCGGTGATGACCTCGCGGCTGACCAGCGAGGCGCGCATCCCCGGCGTGCCCATGGCGATGCCGTCGGTGACCGCGATGGTGTTGAATTCGATGGGCGTGCCGCCGGCCGCGCGGATGCCCTCGGCCACCTCCTGCGCCAGGTCGCGCAGGTTGAGGTTGCACGGGCTGACGTTGGACCAGGTGTGCACGATGGCCACCAGTGGCTTGCCGATGGCGTCGTCGTCCAGTCCGGTGGCGCGCAGCATGGCGCGCGCCGGAGCGCGGTCGGATCCTTTCTTGATGGCGTCGCTGCGCATGTCCGGCCCCTTACCCGCAGGCCCGCACGCCGGCAAGGAATGCCGGTGTGCCGACGGCGCCCAGTTCCAGCACATCGATCACCGCGTCGCGAACGGCGTCGGTGCCGGCATCGCCGCCGATGTCGCGGGTCCATGGCCCGTGTTCGACCACGTGCTCGACGGCGGCCTCGACCGCCCGCGCCTCGTCCTCCAGTTTCAGGGCGTGACGCAGCAGCATGGCCGCGCTGGCGATGGTCCCCAGCGGGTTGGCCACACCCTGGCCGGCGATGTCCGGGGCCGAGCCGTGGATGGGTTCGTACAGGCCACCGTGACCGTCGCCCAGCGAGGCCGAGGGCAGCAGGCCCAGCGAGCCGGCCAGGGCCGCGGCTTCGTCGGTGAGGATGTCACCGAACAGGTTCTCGGTGACGATCACGTCGTAGCGCGAGGGCTGGGTCAGCAGCAGCATGGCCATGGAATCGACCAGCTGGTGCTCCAGGCGCACGTCGGGAAATTCGTTCGCCACGCGGATGGCGGTGCTGCGCCACAGGCGCGAAGTCTCCAGCACGTTGGCCTTGTCCACCGAGGTCACGCGGCGGCCGCGCGTGCGCGCCAGTTCGAAGGCGCGCCGCAACACGCGTTCGATTTCGCGCACGCTGTAGCGGCATTCGTCGGTCGCGGCATCATGGGTGCGTGTCTTGGCGCCGAAGTAGGCGCCGCCGGTAAGCTCGCGCACCACCACGAAATCGACGCCCTTGAGACGTTCGTCCTTGAGCGGCGAACGCGAGGCCAGGCGCGGGTGCACGCGCAGCGGGCGCAGGTTGGCGTACACACCGAGTGCGGCGCGCAGGCCCAGCAGACCCTGTTCAGGCCGCACGCGGGCGTCCGGATCGGACCATTTCGGGCCGCCGACCGCACCCAGCAGCACGGCATCGGCCGCCAGGCAGGCCTCGCGCGTGGCCGTGGGCAGCGGGTCGCCGGTCGCGTCGATGGCGGCGCCGCCAATCAGGTGCTCGGCCATGCTGATCTTGTGCCCGCCGCGCCGGGCGACGGCCTCCAGGACCGCTACCGCGGCGGCGGTGACTTCGGGACCGACGCCGTCGCCGGGGAGGATGGCCAGTGTGGCTTGCATGGTGGAACTCCGTTGGATGATGGGGATTCGATGGCAGGAAAAGAACGGGCGGGGAATGACGGCGAGGGAGATCGGGCCGCCGTCATTTACCCCGGCCCGGGTTGCAATCGAGAGGAAACGTGGCGGGTGCCGCTCATGCCGCGGCCTCGTGGCGTTGCTCGTGTGCGCGGATGGCCTCTTCCTGCTGCAGCAGGTAACCGAGCTGGTCCACGCCCTGGAGCAGGCAGTGGCGCGCAAAGGCGTCGAGCTCGAAGCCGAAGCGACCACCGTCGGGCAGCTCGATGAAACCGCCGGCGACATCGATCACCAGCTCGCTGCCGGGATGTTCGAGCAGCCAGCGGTGCTCGGCGTCGCTGACGACGATGGCCAGCAGGCCGTTCTTCAGTGCGTTGGAGCGGAAGATGTCAGCGATCTCGTTGCTCAGCACTGCGCGGATGCCGTAATCAAGCAACGCCCAGGGCGCGTGTTCGCGCGAGCTGCCGCAGCCGAAATTGCGACCGGCGACCAGGATGCCGCAGCCCTTGGCGGCCGGCCGGTTGAGTTCGAAGGCCGGATTCTCGCTGCCGTCGGCGAGGTAGCGCCAGTCGGTGAAGCAGTGGCGCCCCAGGCCTTCGCGTTCGGTGGTGGTCAGGAAGCGCGCGGGAATGATGCGGTCGGTGTCGATGTTTTCGTACGGCAGCACCGCCGTGCGCGAACGCAGTTGGGTCAGGGGTCTCATGCGGCTTGCTCCTCGGCGGCCAGGGATGCGGCGTCGCTGACGCGACCGGCCACGGCGGAGGCGGCGGCGGTCTCGGGGCTGGCCAGCACAGTGCGTGCGCCCTTGCCCTGGCGGCCTTCGAAGTTGCGATTGGAAGTGGACACGACCAGCTGCCCGGGCTGGGCCAGGTCGCCGTTCATGGCGATGCACATCGAGCAGCCGGGTACCCGCCATTCCGCACCGGCAGCGGTGAAGACCTCATGCAGGCCCTCGGCCTCGGCGGCGCGTCGCACGCTTTCCGAACCCGGCACCACCAGCATGCGCACGCCGTCGGCGACCCGCCGGCCGCGCAACACGGCGGCGGCCGCACGCAGGTCGGGCAGGCGCGAATTGGTGCAGCTGCCGATGAACACCACGTCCACCGGTTGCCCGGCCATGGTCTGCCCGGCCTTGAGATGCATGTAGTCGAGTGCGCGTTTTTCCTGCGCATTGGTCGCTGCCGGCACCGGCGCATCGATCGCCGCGGCCATGCCCGGGTGGGTGCCGTAGGTGACCGTGGGACGCACTTTCGAGGCATCGATGCGCACCTCGCGGTCATAGCGCGCGCCTTCATCGCTGCGCAGGGACTTCCAGGCCGATACCGCACGCGCCCAGGCCGCGCCCTGCGGTGCGCGCGGGCGGCCTTCGAGCCAGTCGAAGGTGGTCTGGTCCGGGGCGATGAGCCCGGCGCGCGCACCGGCCTCGATGGCCATGTTGCACACTGTCATGCGCGCTTCCATCGACAGTTTCTCGATCGCCGGACCCCGGAACTCCAGCACGTGGCCGGTGCCGCCGCCGACGCCGATGGTGGCGATGATGTGCAGCACCAGGTCCTTGGCACCGACGCCCGCGGGCAGTTCGCCGTCGACATGGATGGCGAAGCTTTTCGGCTTGCGTTGCAACAGGCACTGGGTGGCCATGACATGACCGACCTCGGTGGTGCCGATGCCGAAGGCCAGCGCGCCGAAGGCGCCGTGGGTAGAAGTGTGGCTGTCCCCGCACACGATGGTCATGCCCGGCTGGGTGGCGCCCAGTTCCGGCCCGATCACGTGCACGATGCCGCGTGCATCGCTGTCCCAGTCATGCAGCTCGACGCCGAACTGGCGGCAATTGGCCTGCAGCCGGGCGACCTGCGCCTCGGCCTCGGGCGTGGCGTAGGGGCGCCGGCCATCGCCGGATGCGGGCAGGGTCGGGGTGGAATGGTCCAGCGTGGCCAGGGTGCGGTCGGGGCGGCGCAGCTTCAGGCCGCGCGCGCCAAGTTCGGCGAATGCCTGCGGTGAGGTCACCTCGTGCACCAGGTGCAGGTCGATATACAGAACGGCAGGCGCCTCGGCTGTTTCCGGCACCACCTGGTGCGAGTCCCAGAGTTTGTCGAACAGGGTGCGTGGTCCACTCATGAGGAAGCCTCCATCGAATCGCGCGCTCTTCGAGCAGTGCGGCCATGGATGGCCGCTTCCTGATCTTCGCGGTCAGGGACGACCGCTGAAATAGACACGGGACGCTTCGGGTCGCCGTCGAAGTCCGACGAAACACCCTCGTCCAGCCCGGTCAGCCAGCCCCAGCGGTCTTCGGTACGGCCGTCGAACAGGCCGAAAAAGGCGTCCTGCAGGGCGCGCGTGACCGGACCCACCGTTCCGTCACCCACCGGCACGCGGTCGACGGAGCGGATTGGCGTGATCTCGGCGGCGGTGCCGCACATGAACATTTCCTCTGCGCGGTACAGGGCCTCGCGCGGCAGCATGCGTTCCTCGAACGCCATGCCCAGCGTCTTCGCCAGCGTGATCACACTGTCACGGGTGATACCGACCAGCACGCCGCTGCTGGTCGGCGGCGTGACCAGTACGCCGTCCATCACCAGGAACAGGTTCTCGCCCGCGCCCTCGCACAGCATGCCGTCGTGGCCCAGGGCGATGCCCTCGGCATAGCCGCCGCGACGCGCCTCCAGGGCAATCAGCTGGCTGTTGAGATACTGGCCGCCGGCCTTGGCCCAGCTGGGGAAGGTGTTGGGCGCGGCGCGGTTCCAGCTGCTCACGCACACGTCCGCACCCTGCTCGCGTGCATCACCGTGATAGCTGCCCCAGGGCAGGGCCAGGATGACGGTATCGACGATGTTTTCCTTGGGCAGGATGCCCAGGCCGCCTGCGCCACGGAACACCAGGGGCCGCACATACGCCGAGGTCATGTCATTGGCGCGTACCACTTCGCGGCAGGCGCGGTTGACCTGCTGGGCTGCATAGGGGATGTCGATGCCGTACACGCGCGCGGAAAAGAACAGGCGCCGGGTGTGGTCTTCCAGGCGGAAGAACCGTGGGCCATCAGGGGTGGCGTAGACGCGTTCGCCCTCGAAAACGGACGAACCGTAGTGCAGGGCATGGGCACTGACGTGCACCGTGGCTTCGTGCCACGGTTTGAGGGTGCCGTTGTGCCAGATCAGGGTGTGGTCGCTCATGGCGTGCTCGCGTGCAATGGGTGTGGGGCGGGTCGGTGGGTGTTCATGCGTTGGCGGCCTTTGCGGGAAGCGCCGGTTTGGGTTCACGACGACTGCGGGCGATGGCGTTGGCCACGTCCAGTGCGGCCATGGCCGCAGCTTCGACGATGTCAGTGGAGTAGCCGTGTCCACGCCAGGCGCGGCCGTCGTGTTGCACCGCGATCACGGCCTGGCCCTGGGCATCGCCGCCTTCGCTCACGGAACGGATATGGAAATCGGCCAATGGCAGGTTTTCCCCGGTGGCGCGCTCGACGGCGCGCAGCACTGCATCGACGGGGCCATCGCCGATCGCCGCCTCGCTGACCTGGCGGCCGTCCTCGTGCAGCAGCTTGACCGACACCGAGGCACTGCTACCCAGGTGCGATGCGGCGTGCAGGTGCTCGATGCGCCAGGGGCCGGGATTCTCGGGGTCACGGCCCAGCACCAGGGCCTCGAGGTCGCCATCGAAGATTTCACTCTTGCGGTCGGCCAGATCCTTGAAGCCGGCAAACACGCGGTCCATGGCCTCCTCGTCCAGATCGTGGCCAAGCTCGACCAGCCGCTGGCGCAGGGCGTGACGGCCCGAGTGCTTGCCCAGCACCAGGCGCGTGCTGGGAAAGCCGACGTCTTCCGGGTGCATGATTTCGTAGGTGCCGCGGTGCTTGAGCATGCCGTGCTGGTGGATGCCCGACTCGTGGGCGAAGGCGTTCTCTCCCACCACCGCCTTGTTGCGTGGCAGGGACTGGCCGGTGATCTGTGCCAGCAGGCGCGACACCGGGTACAGCCGGCGCGCGTCGATGCGCGTGTCTACGCCGTACAGGGGTGCGCGCACGCGCAATGCCATGACGATTTCCTCCAGCGCGGCATTGCCCGCGCGCTCGCCGATGCCGTTGATGGTGCATTCGACCTGTCGCGCACCGGCGCCGATGGCCGCCAGGCTGTTGGCCACGCCCATGCCGAGATCGTCATGGCAATGGGCGGAAAACACCGCGCGTTCGGCATCGCGTACATGGCTGCGCAGCCATGCGAACCACTCGGCGATCTCGGCCGGCGTGGCGTAGCCCACGGTGTCGGGCGCGTTGAGCGTGGCGGCGCCGGCCTCCAGGGCCACCGAGAACACCTCGGCAAGGAATTCGCGTTCGGTGCGGAAGGCGTCCTCGGCTGAAAACTCCACGTCGTCGCACAGCGCACGAGCACGACGCACCGCCTCGCCGGCCGTGTCCAGCACTTGCTGGGTACTCATGCCGAGCTTGTGTTCGCGATGCAGCGGGCTGGTTGACAGGAACAGGTGAATGCGCCCGGCACGGGCCGGTTCCAGTGCGCGCGCGGTGGTTTCGATGTCGCCGGGCAGGCAGCGCGACAGGCCGCAGACGGTCGCATCACGCACCTGTCCGGCAATCTGCGCGACGGCCTGGAAATCATCGGGCGAGGCCTGGGGGAATCCCGCCTCGATGATGTCCACGCCGAGCGCTTCCAGTTCACGGGCCAGGCGCAGCTTCTGCTTGCGGTTCATGGAAAAGCCCGGCGCCTGCTCACCGTCGCGCAGACTGGTGTCGAACACCAGCACCCGCTCGTTGCTCGGCTGATGTCCGGAATCGGTGGTGGATGGGTTCTGGCTCATCTTCGTCTCCGCCGGGGCGGTCGAAGGGCAACAAAAAACCCCGCATCCTGTTCGGGTGCGGGGTTTGGGTAGTCCGTCATGTCTTTGCTGTCGACTTTGGACACGTGCCCTTAACCCGCACCTCCGCTGGTAATAATCACGGTAAGAATGGCTAGGCCTAGGCCCAGGGCAGCAATCTTCATGTCGCGTGGCGACAGACGCACACCGTGCGCCGGGAACATCCCGGTGCGGATCGGCTGGTGCTGGCGGAAGCTGGACGACATGGGATCGAAGCTACGCGGTCGGTCCGACGCTGTCAAGCGCTTATGCCAAATGGAAGTATAGCGGTCCAAATCATCGTGCATGTGCCCTGGCATGCCTCCGTCGTCACTCGCAAAGCACCTTGCGCAGGGCCGCATCACTGGCTGGCAGCGGCTCGGCGTGCGCCGGGCGTTGCAGCAGGCGTTGCAGTGACGGCGGCAGTGGGACGGGTTCGCCGACCAGCGGCTCGACCACCGTGTCGAACTTGGCGGCATGTGCAGTGGCGACGGCGACCCAGGGCCCCTGCGCCCCGTTTTCGCGCAGCCGCTGCAACGCTCGCAATGCGGTGGCGGTATGTGGGCACACCGTCATGTGATGCTCGCGTGCCATGGTAGCGATGGTGTCGCGGATGGCCGCGTCGTCCACGCTGTGGGCACTGAAACGTTCGCGCAGGCTGCTGTCGTCAGCCATCCAGCGCAAGCGTTCGATGTTGCTGGGTGCGCCCACGTCCATGGCATTGGCCAGCGTGGCCAGGGAGGCGCGTGGTGCGTAGGTCTCGCCATGGAGGAAATCCGGCAGGGTGCGGTTGGCATTGCAGGCCAGGTGTATCGGGCCCACCGGAAGTCCCATCTCGCGGACCCAGGCGCAGGCCAGTGCATTGCCCAGGTTGCCGGTGGGCACGATGAATCCCGGTGCCACACCGTCCCCGGCATGGCAGCGCAAGGCCGCGCGGGCGTAGTAGCTCATCTGCGGCAACAGGCGTCCCAGGCTTATGCTGTTGGCCGAACCCAGGGGCACGCGTTCCTGCAGCGCGGCATCGACAAGCGCGGATTTCACCATGCGCTGGCAGTCATCGAAGCTGCCGTCGACCCGGAATGCGCGCACGTTGTCGCCAAAGCAGCCCAGTTGATGCGCCTGGCGCGGTGAAACGCGTCCGTCGGGGTACAACACGACGACCCGGATGCCCGGTACGCGGTGAAAGGCGGCGGCGACGGCGGCACCGGTGTCGCCCGAGGTGGCGACCAGGATCGTCAGCGGCGGATCATCGCGTTTGCGCAGGCGTCGCAGGCAGGCGGCCAGAAAGCGCGCCCCGACATCCTTGAAAGCGGCCGTGGGTCCGTGGAACAGTTCCAGCAGACGGGTCCCGGGCCAGGGCAGCGCGCACAGCGGCACGTCGAAATTCAGCGCTTCGTGGCAGATCGCATCCAGATGGTCTGCCAGCGGATCGCCATCGAAGTACGGGCGCAAAAGCCAGGTCGCCACATCCGGCAGACTGGCTTGCGGGTCCATGCCACGCGGATCCAGACGAGGAAATGTCTGTGGAACGTACAGGCCGCCATCCGGCGCCAGGCCGCGCAGGATGGCGTCACCCAGCCCGGTGACCGGGGCCTGGCCGCGGGTACTTACGAAGCGCATGGCACGATCTCCGCTGCAGGGCCGTTCACCGGCGATACGAATCGGTCGCTGTCCAGGCCTTGGCGTGCGAAGGCGCGGGTCATGGCGCTGGCGCCGCGTTCTGCACTTGCGCGATCTTCATACCAGGCAAAGACACTGGGGCCGGCGCCGGAAATGCTGGCACCCAGCGCCCCCGAATCAAGTGCTGCCTGCTTGACCTCGGCAAAACCGGGCACCAGTGGCGCGCGACGCGGTTCGATCAGCACGTCGCGAAGCCCCTGGCGCACCCGTTCGGCATCGCCGTCCCGGCAGCCGCTCAGGACCAGGGCCAGGTTGGCGCTTTGCACAACGAAGGCATCGAGCGGAAAACCACCCTCCAGTGCAGCGCGTGCGCGACGGGTTTCCAGCACAGCGTGTGGGTGCACCAACGCGCAATGCCAGGCCTGGGGCACCGGGATCCGAACCAGGCTGTGTTCGGTGGCCAGCACCAGGCCGCCGAGCAGCATCGAACCCAGGTTGTCGCCGTGACGCCCGCCGCTGGCCACCGCCTCGCCGTCCAGCGCATGGCGATACAACGCCTGGCGTGGCAATGGGGCATCGAGCAGGGCATTGGCGGCCACCAGCGCGGCCACGCAGGATGCGGCCGAACCGCCCATGCCCGATCCCAGCGCAATGCCCTTGTGCAGGCGCACGGCAAAACCGTGTGCCAGATCGTGTGCCCGGCACAACGACAGCAGCGCGGCACCGGCGGTATTGGACTGCGCTTCGCGCGGCAGGGTGGTGACACAACCCTCGATGGCTTCGATGCGTACTTCCCGTGCTGCGATGCGACGAACCTCTGCGCGGTCGCCTGCGCCCTCGATGCTGTGGCCGAGAATGTCAAAGCCCACGCCGACGTTGCCGACGCTGGCCGGCGCCCAGGCGCATGCCGCCGCTTCGCTGGCCAGACTCATGCCCGCGCCTCCGCAGCCACCCGCAGGAGGTCGGCGAAAACGCCGGCAGCGGTTACTTCCGGCCCAGCCCCTGGTCCCTGCACACGCAGGCCCGGGTCGGGGTAGCGGCGGCTGCGAAAACGCACGATGTTGTCGCAACCCCGGCCCTGCGCCAGCGGATGGTCGGCGGGCAGGGCGAGCAGTCGCACCGAAGCGCGCCCGTCGGCCTCCAGACGGCCGACGTGCCGCAGGACTTCGCCCCGGGATGCCGCCAGGGCATGGCGTTCGGCCAGATCGTCGTCAAGTTCGTTCATGCGTTCGAGAAAGGTTTCCAGGTCCAGTTCGTGCAGGGCTGGCGGCACCAGCGAGGTGACGTCCACCTGCTCCAGCGACAGGTCCATGCCCGCCTCGCGCGCGAGGATCACCAGCTTGCGCGCCACGTCTTCGCCGGACAGGTCGGCGCGCGGATCCGGTTCGGTGTAACCGAGTTCGCGGGCTTCGCGGATGCGATGCGAGAACGGCACCTTGCCATCGTAACCGTCAAAGAGCCAGGCCAGGGTGCCGGAAAACAGGCCTTCGACCGATTGCAGGGTATCGCCCGTGGCCAGCAGGTCGCGCAGGGTCTGCACCACCGGCAGCCCGGCGCCGACCGTCGCCTCATAGCGCAACTGCGCGCCGCCGGCACGGGCCTGGCCGATCGCCTGCCAGCGCTCCAGCGGTCCGCTGACGGCAAGCTTGTTCGGCGTGACCACGTGGATGCCCGAAGCCAGCCAGTGCGCGTAGTGCGAGGCCACGCGGTCGCTGGCGCTGCAGTCAATCAGGACCGGGCACGGCAGGCCGGCCAGACTCTCACCCACGGCATCCAGGCTGGAGGGTCGCCAGGTGCAGGTGCCGGATACATGCGGTCCGAGATGTTCGTTCTCGTGGTCGAGCCACATGCGCCGGCTGTCGGCCACGACCCGCAGGCGAAGGTCCACGCCGGGGTCCTGCCGCAATGCGCTGCGGGCAGCGAGCAACTGTTCCAGCAGGGCGCTGCCGACCTTGCCCGGGCCGATCAGTCCAACGGTCACGCCGCGCACGGCCGGACACGGCGTGACCCATGGCGCCGGGTCCAGGTCGGAAAGCGGGTTTGATGCGAGCAGGTTCACGTCGAGTCTCCTTCAAGAGACCCCGTGTCCTTCGTCGGGTCGGGTTGCGCCGCTCATCGGCCCCCTGCCCTTCGAAGGGCGGGGCCGTTTGCGATGGTATCAACCGCTCACGAACACCCGCACCGGGCTGGTACCGGTGGTGGTCGTAATGGTTGTGGTGGCGGACGGCATGCTGCGGTTCGTCAGGCGCGTACGCACAATCCGCATACACCGAAAGGTGCAGGCGCAAGACTGTGACGGGCGCAGTGAACGTGCAGACATGCCTGCACGGTAGAGGCGTTCACGCGGCGTTGTCAACCGCTGCGGCACAGGTTCCTTGAAAGCACCATGGTGACGGTGGTTGCCATGGGATGATCCATGGTGAAGGTGGCGGGTGGTAAAGTGGTCATGCGTCAGCCGGCCTCTGTTGCCAACCGGGCGCCCTTGCAGAGAGTGGGTACCGAACGGGCGTGCACAGGCATGCTCCTGCATGCCGGGTTGTGCGTCAGCAATGCGGGCCTCATGGATTCTCCTGAACCGTGATGGCGGATCATGCCGATGACGGTGGCAGCGGTCGCAGTCCACGGTTTCGGCCACAGACGTGGTCTTCAGCCTGCGCGTGGATGATCCGGGCGTCGCCATGAGTCATGTGAAGCTGCCCGGAGATTCCCGGGGTACATCATCGAGAGCGAGACCGGTAATGAGCCAAACCCATTCGATGCTGCGCATCCTGATGCCGATCATGGCACTTGCCGCCCTGAACGGTTGCGCCGGCACGCCTGCGCGCACACCCGTGGCGGCAGCGCCGATTGCGGTGCCGACCATCGCCCGGCCGCAGGGCGAAACCCCGGCCTGGTGGTACCGCGCGGGTGCATCGCAAGCGCTCGAAGCGGCCCGCGAGGCCGGCGGTTCGCAAGCCAAGGCACGCAACCTGATCGTGTTCCTCGGTGACGGCATGAGCCTTCCGACCGTCGCTGCCGCGCGCATCCTGGCCGGCCAACGCGCAGGCGGTGACGGCGAGAGCCACCGTCTGGCATTCGAGCGCTTTCCCTTCACCGCACTCAGCCGCACCTACGAGACCAACCAGCAGACGCCCGATTCGGCCGGCACCATGAGCGCCATCACGACCGGCGTGAAAACCCGTGCTGGCTTCATCGCCATCGACCAGGTGCCCCGTCGCGGTGACTGTGCGGCGGCGCGCGGGCACGAGCGGGTGACCCTGCTGGAACTGGGGCGCGGCGCCGGGATGGCGGTGGGCGTGGTGACCACCGCACGCCTGACCCATGCCACGCCGGCCGCGACCTATGCGCACATCAGCGAACGCAACTGGGAGGGCGATGCCGACATGCCGCCGGAGGTACGGCGCGCCGGTTGCCGCGACATTGCCGCGCAGCTGGCGGACTTCCCCGGTGGGCTGGACGTGGCGATGGGCGGCGGGCGCAGCCGCTTCATGCATGTGGGCACACCCGATCCCGAGTACCCGGACCGGGTCGGCCTGCGCCTGGACGGACGCGACCTGATCGGCGAATGGAAAAAGCGCCATCCGCATGGCCATTACGTGTGGAATGCGCGCCAGCTCGCGGCAGTGGATACGGGTGATGGCGGTCCGCTGCTGGGCCTGTTCGAGCCCTCGCACATGCAGTATGAGGCCGACCGTCTGCTCGATGGCGCCGGCGAGCCCAGTCTGGCGACCATGACGCGCGCCGCGATTGCGGTGCTCAAGGCGCGCAGCCACGGCCGCGGATTCGTGCTGGTGGTCGAGGGCGGTCGTATCGACCACGCCCTGCATGCCGGCAATGCCTACCGCGCACTGGACGAAACGCTCGCCATGGACGAGGCGGTCCGGGCGGCGCGCGATCTGACCGATCCGGCCGACACCCTGATCGTGGTCACCGCCGACCACAGCCATACCCTGAGTTTCGCCGGTTACCCGGTGCGCGGCAATCCGATCCTCGGCCTGGTGCACGGCGTGACCGACAGCTACCAGCGCGGTCACGGCACGCAACTGGCACGCGACAAGCTGGGCCGTCCCTACACCACCCTGGGCTTTGCCAACGGACCGGGCTACAGCGGCGCGAGCGACCGCCAACCCGAAGGGGCCAAGACCTTCCCGCATCGCTTCGACACCGTGCATGGCATCGGCAATGGCAGGCCGGACCTGGCGGGTATTGACACCACCGATCCGGACTTCATGCAGGAAGCAGTCTATCCGCTGAAATCGGAGACCCATGGCGGCGAGGATGTGGCTGTGTACGCTCTCGGCCCCGGTGCCCGCGCCTTTCACGGCGAGGTGGAACAGAACGTGATCTATCACGTGATCGTCCAGCATGTGGCGGCGCTCGGTCAGGCCCTGTGTGCGCTTGGCGCATGCAACGACGAAGGGATACCGGTGCGTCTGCCGGTGTACGCCGACTGGCTCCGCGCCGTTCCACGGGAGCCGTCCCGTCAAGAATAATTCTTTCGATTCATTAACCTACGCGCGCTCGCGCGCGAGGAAAGCGGACGACAGGGCAGGTCGAAAGCCGTTATAGTGGTGCGCTCATTCGCATCGGAGGGGAGCCCATGGGCCTGTTTGCACGATTGACGCGCCACAAATCCGTCGAGCAGTTGCAAAGCGAGGCGGGAAGCAGCAAGGACTTCCGCCGCACGATGGGCATCTGGCAGCTGACGGCCATCGGCGTGGGCGCCATCATCGGCGTTGGGGTGTTCGTGCTGGCCGGCCAGCAGGCCGCCGTGAATGCCGGACCGGCGGTGGTGCTCAGCTTCATCGTCGCCGGCCTCGGCAGCGCCTGCGCGGCGCTGGCCTATGCCGAGTTCGCCGGCATGATCCCGGTGACCGGCAGCGCCTACACCTACGGCTACGCGGTGCTGGGCGAGCTGTTTGCCTGGATCATCGGCTGGGACCTGCTGGTCGAATACGCGCTGATCGTCGGCGTCGTGGCCATTGGCTGGTCCGGCTACGTGCAGGCCCTGCTGCAACAGGTGTTCGGGTTCGAACTGCCGGTCTGGGCGCAGGGCGCCTACGACTTCTTCCATCCCAGCAAGGGGCATGTGTTCAACGTGATCGCTGCGGCCATCGCGCTGGGCATTGCCTGGATGCTGACGGTGAAGACCGAGTGGGGCGCACGCTTCAACACCCTGATCGTCACCATCAAGGTGATCGGCGTGGCGCTGGTGATCGTCGTCGGCGCGTTCTATGTCAATACGGCCAACTGGCACCCCTTCATTCCGAAAGCCGTGCTCGGCGCCGATGGCCTCACGCACTTTGGCTGGGGCGGCGTGCTGGCCGCTTCCTCGGTGGTGTTCTTCGCCGTGTTCGGCTACGACACACTGACCACCGCGGCCGAGGAATCGCGCGACCCGCAGCGCGACCTGCCGCGCGCGGTCCTGCTTTCGCTGGGCGTATCGATGGCGCTGTACCTGCTGGTGTCGCTGGTGTTGACCGGCATGGTGCCCTACACCGAACTGAACAGCGCGGCGCCGGTGGACGCGGCGTTCAAGGCGCTCGGGCTGCACTGGGTGGGCGGCATCATTTCGGTGGCCGCGGTGGCCGGCCTGACCAGCGTGATGTTCGCTTTCATGCTTGGGGCAGCGCGCATCTGGTTCGCGCTCTCGCGCGACGGTCTGCTGCCCAAGTGGTTCTCGCAGGTGCATCCGCGCTACGGCACGCCGGCACGCCCGACCATGATCCTGGGCGTGTTCACCGCCCTGGTGGCCGGTTTCCTGCCGATCCAGGAGGTGGCCGAGCTGGTCAACATCGGCACCCTGTCCGCATTCATCGTGATCTGCGCTGCGGTGTTGATCCTGCGCGTGCGCAAACCGCACGTGCAACGACGCTTCCGCGCTCCGATGCTGTGGCTGGTGGCCCCCATGGGCATCGCGTTCTCGTTGTTCCTGATCATCGGCTGGCCGTGGTACCAGGACGGACACTGGCAGATGCTGGGCGGGCTGCCGGCGATCACCATCGACCGTTTCGTGATCTGGATGGCCATCGGCCTGCTGATCTACTTCGTCTACGGCATCCGCCACAGCAAGCTGGCACGCCAGCGCGACGACTGAGCTGCCCCCGCAACGTCCGGTGCGTTCTTGCACCGGGCGCAGTGCCCGGCGGGGCATGACCTTTGGCAGGCGGGGCAAGTGCCTCGCCTGTTCTAGGATGAAAGGATCGTCTTGTGCGCCCGATGGCAAGGCAGGGCGACTCCGATCCTTACATCCCCAGGGAAACACCCATGTCCTCACCCCGCATTCGCTCCACGCTGGCCGCCCTGGCGCTGCTGGCCCTGACGGCCCTGTTCGCGCCGTTGTCACTGGCGGCCACGGCGCAGCACTACAAGCACCCGCTCGATGCGCCATACCCCGGCGGCATGCTGCACGTGTTCGTGGACATGAGCCGTGCCCCGGACCGCATCTTCCAAGTGCGCGAGACGATCCCGGTGGCCAAGCCCGGTCCATTCACTTTCTACTACCCCAAGTGGATACCCGGCGAGCACGCGCCGACCGGACCGATCAACAACATTGCCGGGATGATCGTCACCGCCAATGGCCGGCAGCTTTCCTGGCGCCGCGATACGCGGGACATGTACACCTTCCACGTGGACGTTCCGGAGGGCGTGAAGCAGCTCGATCTGTCCTTCCAGTTCCTGTCGCCGGGCAATGGGGGCCAGTTCGGCGCCAGCCCGTCGACCAGCAACAACCTGGCCGACATCGAGTTCAACCAGGTCGCCTTCTATCCGGCCGGATACTATTCGCGGCAGATCCGCATCCAGCCCACCGTGAAACTGCCGGCCGGATGGAAGTACGCCACCGCGCTGCGCACTGAAAGCCGTGACGGGGACACGATCCGCTTCAAGCCGGTCCGCTTCAACAACTTCGTCGACTCGCCGCTGATCGCGGGCCGACATTTCCGTCGCGTGGATCTGGCCCCGGGTGCATCCGCGCCGGTGCATCTCAATATCGTCGGCGAAACCGCGAAGAGCGTGGACATCAGCAAGCAGCAGATCGCCGACCACCGCAACCTGGTCAGGCAGATCCTGGCGTTGTTCGGCAGTCGCCATTACCACCACTACGACTTCCTGCTGACGCTCTCGGACCAGGTCGGGCATTTCGGACTGGAACACCACCAGTCCAGCGATGACCGCCTGCCCACCGACTACCTCACCAACAACGCCATGTACCTGCGCGCGGCGACGCTGATGCCGCACGAGTGGGTGCATTCGTGGAACGGCAAGTTCCGCCGTCCCTACGACCTGTGGACGCCGAACTTCAACATGGTCAAGCGCGACGACCTGCTGTGGGTCTACGAGGGGCTGACCGACTACTGGGCGGGCGTGCTGACCACCCGTTCCGGCCTGTGGACCCCGTCGCAGTACCACGACGCCATCGCCATGATCGCCGCCGCCATGTCACACCGCACCGGTCGCCGCTGGCGCTCACTGCAGGACACCGCCACCGCGGCGCCGCTGACCTACGCCAGCCACGGCGGCTGGATCAACTGGCGGCGGGGCACCGACTTCTATCCCGAGGGCCAGTTGCTGTGGCTGGATGTGGACACCAGGATCATGCAGCTCACCCACGGGCGTCGCTCGCTGGACGATTTCGCGCATGCCTTCTATGGCATGGACAGTGGCAGCTACGTGACCCGTACCTACACTTTCCAGGACGTGGTCGATGCCCTGAACAGGGTGGTCAAATCCGACTGGGCGAAATTCCTGCGCGAGCGTCTGGACTACACCGGCAACAAGCTTCCCGAAACCGGTTTGGCGCGCGGCGGATGGAAACTGGTCTACACCGACCAGCCCTCGGCCTTCCAGAAGGCCACCGCCGGCGTCCGCCGCGGACTCAACCTCGCCTATTCGGCCGGCTTCATGGTCGCCGGCAACGGCAAGGTCTATGACGTGCAGTGGGACGGCCCGGCCTTCCGCGCCGGCCTGGTGCCAGGCATGACCGTGGCCGCGGTCAACGGCAAGGACTTCAGTACCGGCCTCATGAAACAGGCGGTGACCGATGCGGTGAAGAACAAGGCGCCGATTCGCCTGCTGGTGAAGAACATCGACCAGTACCGGACACTGAAACTGGACTACCACGGCGGCCTGAAATACCCGCACCTGGTGCGCGTCAAGGGCACGCCCGATCGCCTGGACCGCATCCTCAAGGCCCGCAAGTAAGACTCACCCGGGCCGGTCTGCACACCTCGTGCAAGGACCGGCCCATGTTGCATGGAGAAATCCCACATGAGCTTTCGCAACTTCGCCGCCGCCGCCTTTGCGGCCTGTCTCGTCCTGACCGGCATGCCGGCGCAAGCCGGCGCCGGACCGCAACCGGTGCCGTTCCGGCACATTGTCCCCGCGCCCAGGGACATCCCCTACCCGGGCACGATCACCCTGCACGTGGATGCCACCGATCTCGCGCACCGCATCTTCCGGGTGCACCAGACCATCCCGGTCAGTGCGGGGCCGCTGGTGCTGCTGTATCCGCAGTGGATCCCCGGCAACCATTCCCCGACCGGACCCATCGACAAGTTCGCCGGCCTGGTCATCAAGGCCAACGGCAAGGTGCTGCCGTGGAAGCGCGACACCGCCAATGTCTACGCCTTCCAGATCCGGGTGCCCAAAGGGGTGCGCAGCATCGATGTCAGCTTCCAGTACCTCTCGCCGCAGCATCGCAACGAGGGGCGCATCGTGATGACGCCGCAGATGCTGAACCTGCAGTGGAACACCGTGGCCCTGTACCCGGCCGGGTATTTCGCGCGCGATATCCCGGTCCGCGCCAGCGTGACCCTGCCCGAAGGCTTCCGGTTCGCCACCGCGCTGTCGGTCGCCAGCCGGCAGGGCGACACCGTCAACTTCGAGCCCATCGATTTCGAGAACCTGGTCGACTCGCCGATCTTCGCCGGCAAGTACTACCGCCAGTTCAACCTCAACCCCGGCGGCAAGGTGCCGGTGCGCCTGAACGTGTTCGCCGATGCCGAGCGTGACCTCGATGCCAGCAAGCAGGCCATCCAGGACCACCGCAATCTGGTGGTGCAGATGCGCCGTCAGTACGGCAGCTTCCATTTCAACCATTACGACTTCCTGCTGGCGCTGAGCAAGAACATGAGCGGCATCGGCCTGGAGCACCACCGTTCCAGCGAGAACGGCGTGATGCCGGGCTATTTCACCAAATGGAAGGAGACCTGGTGGCGCCGTGACCTGCTGGCGCACGAGTTCAACCATTCCTGGGACGGCAAGTACCGCCGCCCCGCCGAACTGTGGACGCCCAACTTCAACGTACCCAAGCGTGACCACGGGCTGTGGGTGTACGAGGGCTTCACCCAGTACTCGGGCTATGTGATGGCCGCACGTTCGGGCCTGTGGACGCGCCATCAGGCGATGGAGATGCTGGCGGCGGTCGGCGCCCGCTATGACCGCGGCCGGCCCGGGATGGCCTGGCGCAACATCCTCGACACCACCAACGACCCGACCATCGCCCAGCGCGCGCCGTTGCCGTACCGCAACTACCAGATGAGCGAGGACTACTATTCCGGTGGCCAGCTGATCTGGCTCGCGGTCGATGCCAGGATCCGCGAGCTGACCCGCAACCGGCGCAACCTCAACAACTTTGCGCGTGATTTCTTCGGCGTGCACCCGGGCGCGTGGAACATCAACACCTTCACCTTCGATGACATCGTCGCCGCGCTGAACAAGGTGGCCCCGTTCGACTGGAGGGCCTTCCTCGACCATCGCCTGCTGGGGCACGTGAACCTGTCGAAGGCCTTCGAGGCGGAAGGCTGGAAGCTGGTCTACAACGACCAGCCCAGTGACGGCATGAAGGCGATCGAAAAGCGCTACCACATGGCCGACTTCACCTATTCGATCGGCCTTTCGGTCAACAACAAGGGCCAGTTGCGTGATGTCCTGTGGAACGGTCCTGCCTTCAAGGCCGGCCTGTCCCCGGCCATGAGCATCGTGGCCGTTGACGGCAAGGATTTCAGCCTCGATACCCTGCGCCACGCCATCACCCATGCCAAGGACGGCAAGGCGCCGATCCGTCTGCTGGTGAAGAACTTCAACCAGATCCACGAGGTCGTCATTGACTACCACGGCGGGCTGCAGTATCCGCACCTGGAGCGCATCAAGGGCCGGCCCGATTACCTTTCCCAGGTCCTGACGCCGCTCAAGCGCACCCTCAAGGCCATCCGCTGAGGTGTCCCGCCACCGGCATTGACCATCGGGCCTGTGCATCGTGCACAGGCCCTTTTCATACTGTGGCGCCGTGCATTCAGGGCGTGTCGGTGGCGGACAGTGGCCGGGTGGATGCTGCGGGGGATGGCGCAGAGGACGCCGTCACGATGCGGCCCCGGCCAGCATGCCGGGCCCGGTCCATCGCCTCCTCGGCAAGCCGGACCAGCACCTGCGCATCGCAGGCATGATCGAGCAGGGTGGCCAGGCCGATGCTCGCCGTCAGGGGTGGGCGAGTGGTCCCGGTTTCGGGCTGCGGCAGCGTGCGCAGCGCCAGTTGCAGCTGGGCTGCCAGTTGCCGTGCGGCCACCTCGTCCAGTCCGGGCAGCGCCAGCACAAACGCCGTGCCGCTGCGTGCCGCCATGTCGGCCGGGCGCAACAGGATCTTGAAGCTCTGTGCAATGTCCTGCAGCAGCGCATCGCCGGCGTGGTGCCCGTGCTGGCGGTTGATGTGTGCGAAACCATCGATGTCGACCCACAACAGGCCCAGCGGCGACCGCTCGCGCCGGGCCCGCTGGACCAGCAGATCCAGCGCGTCGAGCAGGGCCTGGAACGTGTGCAGGCCGGTCAGCGCATCGCGGGCCGCCATGTGTTCAAGCTGCAACTGGCGGTGCATGCGGTCACTGATGTCGACGATGATGCCTTCCAGGTGCACGCCGTCCTCGCCGTCCACCGCGCGCGCCTGTTCCCGCACCCAGCGCAGCTCGCCGTTGCGGTGGCGAATGCGGTATTCGAGTGTGAAGGTTTGCGGGTGCAGGGCTGCGCGCTTTGCGACGGACTGCATGCGTTCACGATCATGCGGATCGATCAGCGAGGCATAGGGAATGTTGCGGTCGTCGACCAGGTCATAGGCGGCATAGCCGGTCAGTGCGAGACAACCCCCGGAAGCGTACGACAGGGTCCAGTTGCGTCCATGGCGGCGGACCACCATGCCCGGCACATGGGCCATCAGCAGGGCCAGTTGCCGGTCGCGCTGGCGCAGCAGTTCCTGCGACACCCGTTGGGCGATCACCGGGCGTCCGATGGCCATCACCCCGATGCTGCCATCGGGCGCCGCCAATCGCCGCAGCGTCCATGCCACGACCTGCTCCTGTCCGTTGCGACAACGGATGCGGATCTCCACCTGGCCGACATGGGCCACCCGTTCGCGCACGGCGGTGAAACGGTCCAGGATGCCCGACCGGTAGCCCGGATCCGGGAACAGGTGCTGCCAGATGGCGTCATGACCGAGTACATCTTCACGGTCATGGCCACTGAGTCGTTCGGCAGTGCGGTTCCAGAGCGTGACCCGGCCCTGTGCGTCGAGCACATGCAGCCACGGTCCGGCATGATCGATGATGCTTTCGTGGAACCGGTCGTGCGCACGCAGCCGGTCACGGACGCGTCGGGCGTGGCGATGAAGCGCCACATCCATCCGCAGCAGGCGCAGCAGCGCGAACAACACCGCGCCGGTCAGCGCAAGCACCAGCCACCCCTGCCAGAACAGTGCAGCGGCCAGCACGGCCTGATCGTGCAACCACTCGCGCAGCGCGACGCCGGACAACAGCATCAACGTGGCACCCGCCGCAAGGAACGCCAGCGTGCCCAGGGCCGCGCGCAGCATCGTCCGGCGCCGTGTGCGACGGCGCTCCGACCAGACATTGCCCCCGGTTTCCACTGGCTCGGCCATGATGGCTAAGGTCCCCCCAATCGGCCCATACTAGCGTGACCGGCCTGGCCCACGCCATGCAACAGTCTATGCGGCCCGCGCCGACCGTAGGCGCAACCGCCCGCCTCCGCTACAATGCCCGCCACGCGCTCGTAGCTCAGCTGGATAGAGTACTGCCCTCCGAAGGCAGGGGTCGTGGGTTCGAATCCCGCCGAGCGCGCCAATAGAATCAATAAATTAGGCCGCCTCGAGTAGGTGGCCTTTGTCGTTGTACGGACGCCTGTACGGAAACTTGATTGTCAGATTCCGGGTTTGGTGTATGAGTTTCCGCTTCAATAGCTAGCAGAACCACTGACCATGAGCCTCATCTGGCCAAGCCATTAGCCTGAATTATTCACGGCACAAAGGATGAGAAGGCCTTTTGTGTGATAAGATATTGTTGCGAAACAGATACTTACACATCAAAAGGGCCTTCTCATGAGTTACCTTAGCACAACGCAGAGCGTGCGCT
>Ga0256829_1000662_pt1 | contig 32995 bp, 34 predicted proteins | sample 131447metaG_FD_185979 | JGI IMG/M metagenome (GOLD analysis project Ga0256829, IMG submission 185979) | Hydrothermal vent microbial communities from Lau Basin, Pacific Ocean - 131-447 | ecosystem: Environmental > Aquatic > Marine > Hydrothermal vents | place: Pacific Ocean: Lau Basin | collected... | reverse complement strand
TCCGAACATACATAGCGCACATCGTTAGGGGCTGGTATTACTAACCAACTACTGATAACATTAATTAAATGACATTAAACGTTTAAAACAATTAATTTAAAAATCATGACAACAGTAAAAGTAGAATTAAAGAACATCAGGAAGATAGAGGAGCGTTCAGATGAGTTTAAGAGCGGCAACCTTTATCTTATCAAAGGAAAGAACGGTACTAACAAAACAACCTTTACAAACGCTGTAAGGGCAATCTTAACGGGGGATGTCCCTAAAGATATGATTACAACCGGAAAAGACGATGCGTCTATTGTAGGCCTTCTTAAAGGTAAAGACGACTTAACGTATAAGGTTATCATTAACTTAAAGAGGGATAAAGCACCTTCGTTTAAAATTATTGATTCTGACCTGAATGTGTCGAACAGGAAAGCAGACCTTGCACGTATCTTTAACAGGATTGACTTCACGGTTGAAGAGTTCCTGGGATGGGGATATACAACAGAAGGTAGAAAGAAACAAGGTGATATGCTTTTGAATATCTTACCAAAAGAAGTACAGCAAGAAGTGAAAGAAATAGATGAGCTCATTTCTACAAAAGACAATGGAAAGAGTATCTTTGTAGAGAGAAAGACAAAAGGTATCCTTCTTAGAAACATTTCTTTACCAGAGAAGCCTACTGATAAAGATATTGAAATTAATGGCAGGTTAGATGAATGGAAAGAAAGATATGCTAAATCACAAATAGAATATAATAAAAAGGTAGAAGCCATAAACGCATGGAAAATAAAGAACGCAACAGATATTTCAAAGAAAGAAACATTGACAAATTCTGTTGAAAGGACAAAGAAAGAGATAGAAGAAATGGAAGAAGCGTTGAGGAAAAAGAAAGAACAACTACGAAAAGATGAAGAAAGCCTTGCATCGATAACTGTTTCCCCTATTTCTTATCAACCTGATGAAATGGAAAAAGAAAGGATAAACATTACCAAAGGGGCAGAAATTATTAAACAGGCTGAAAATATAAGGGCAAAAGTAATGGCTTATAATGAAGCTGAAAAGAAAAAAACAGAACTGCAGAGTGAATATGAAAGGCTTACAGAAGAAATAGAGATGAACCGTGCCAAGAAAAAAGAACTTATCAAAAACAACTTGCACATTGAACAACTTGTCATTGATGATGATGGATTGAAAATTGAGGAAGATGGTGTCCTTTATGATTTCACCGAAAAGACAATATCTTATTCTGTTGCGGCCAAGAAGCTGTTAGAGATACTTATCATGTTAAATCCCGAATATCCGATAGCCGTGTTAGGTAAGGCAAGGGAATTTGACCCAGATACCATCGATGAGATGAAACGGATAGCAAAAGAAACCGATAGTATTATCATGGTTGATTATGTTGTAGGAGATGTCGATAAACTTACTATTGAGTGTTATGAAGAAGAAGATTAATTATTAACTTAAATTATAAGAAAATGAAAGAAGAGGAAATTAAAATCACTCCCAGAAGTGTTTATATTTTTCAAGGTATACATCCCTCCAATGTTACTGAATTTTTTAAATTCAAAATTATTGAGATTACAGAGGAAACATATTTTATTGAAAATATGGATTCGGGGTGTTTTTTAAGGATTGGTATTTCTGATTTTAACAATAAGTACAAACCTGTTGAAGTATTGAAAGACTTTACAAAGGGATTAGACGACTTTATTAAAGATGTTTAACCTTACAGACATGACTTTATTTCAAGCAAGATTTGTCCAATGGCTTACCTTCAAAGGATATTCTCTTAGGATGACAGCAGTGCTCTATTATTCGAGATATAATATTGATGGCACTCAAAAAAATAAGGAAGATGATTATGGGTTTTTTTGTGGTAATCAAATAGATGGTATTTTTTTAAGGGTGGCAGCTATTAAATGTCTGAAAGAACATGGGAGAGAAATAGGTTTTACATGGAAAGGAATTTGAAACTAAAAAACAAATTAAAACAATGAATCATAAAAAAATTCTTTAAATGGCTATTCTATGAATGGTATGGTGGATATTGGGCAGGTGTTGTTGTGGGAATAGCATCTACTATTATTGCTATACTAATATTTTATAGAAAGCTATAAAATCAGAAGGTAAATAAATTATTAATTTCTAAATATAATATTATGAAACACAAATTTTTTAAAATCAATTACTGGTTTATTTTATCAGTATTGTTAAGTGGGGAATTAATGGAGCTAATAATTAATTCTATTGGGACTTCAAATCAACATCCCGGAACATTTACAGTCCTTGACGGTATAGAAATAGGGGCATTTATATGAGGGGTTTGGATACTGGGTTACTTTTCTAAAATCTCTAAAATCAATTAATGACAGTGAGTAAATAAATAGTAATAAACAATTAAATTAAACAAAAATTATCATGGAACAAAAAAAAGGAAAGCTTTTAAAAGCAACACCGCTAATAGTTAACGGTGTACATTACTCAAAAGAAAATGACTATAAAGGCATTAAGAGTCTACTCTATTACTTTAATGTAGAATTTGACAACGGAGATGTGGGGACAGCACGTTCAAAGAACCCACAAGGAAATTTTAAGATTGGAGAAGAGTATTCTTACAATGTAAACGTCTTTAACAATAATGGACATGAGAACAAGTCTTTTTCTTCCCTTAAAAACTTATCTAATCCTTACAGTGGTTACAGACGGGAAAACCCCGAAAACCAAAAAGAGATTATGAACCAGGTTGCGTTACTTGCAACGAACATGGTTATGCGGAAGATTGACAAAGAGTTTTTGGAAGTTTACAAAGCGTTGAGAAGTTGGTTATATACGCAAGTACTTGACAACGGTGAAGATTCACGTTCTATGTCTGGCGTTTTAAAGATTGCGGCCGGATATTATCAGGAAGCTGATATTAAAAACGTGCATATTGAAAGTGTAACCAAATATGCAGATTCGTTAATCAAACTTATAAAAGATACAACATGGAAAGAAACAACACAAAATCAATCATCGAAGAATACGAGCTTATCCAGTCAGGAAGTCCCGGCACAAAACCCAACTTCACAGGAGGGCATGAAGTTACCGGAAGTACCACAAACAGGGACACAGGAAGCGCCGGCTGATATTACATCAACGTCTGATTTACCTTTTTAAATATTGTTTGTATTTATATTTTTCTTATATTTGCAATGTCCAAACAATTCAACAATGTATCAAAAGAATTTAAACAGCCCTGATAGTGTGAACATTCCTTCGTTGGATTGTTTGGACACACACTTGATGGGCTTTTTTAATTTATCTATCATGGAAACAAAAATCTGTTTTAAATGTGGTATTGAAAAACCATTAAATGAATTTTATAGACATAAACAAATGAGAGATGGCCATTTGAATAAATGCAAAGCCTGTACAAAATTAGATACGGCAACGGTGTTTAATAAGAAAATAAAAGATGATGAATTTCATCAGAAAGAAAAAGAGAGGGGAAGAGAAAAATATTACAGGCTTAGATATAAGGATAAATACAAACCGTCCTATATTAAAAAGAAAGAAATAGACAAAAGATACAAAGAAAAGTATCCTGAAAAAAGGAGAGCACTTTCTTTCTCAGGTAAATTGAAACCGGTTAAAAAGGGGAACCATTTACACCATTGGAGTTATAACGAAGAACATTATAAAGATGTTATTGAGTTAACCCCAATAGAACATTCTACTTTACATAGGTTTATTGTTTATGACCAAGAAAGAATGATGTATCGGGTTGCCAAGACCGGAATATTATTGGATTCTAAAAAATATCATATTGAATTTTTAAAAACAATTATAAACAAATGAATACACTAAAACAAAATCACGAAGCCGTTTTAAACGACTATCCGCCTTGTGCCACCTATAAAGACGGTAAGCTTACGGGATTACGTATTACATCTTCTTTGATTAGGGAATTGTATTTTAAAGAAGAATACAGGGAACCGTGTGCTAAAAGGGTATATCATAATTATTTGGTAGGGGATATTAAAAATCCCCCCACAAAGCCTATGTTGTACGGTAACTATTTTGAAAGCAGATGTCTTGGACATGGCAGGGAAGGCTATAAAACTGAATCCCCGTTGTTAAAAAACGGAAAGAAACCTGTTGCAGTAGAGCGGATAGACATGCAGGTACATGCTTTTGAGATGGTTGCCGTAAACATGGGGATAAGTACAGAATTTGTACAGGTAAAAAAGTCTATCCCCATCGACATGGGCGACAGATATAAGGATATAGAAATTCTCTTAGAAGGGGTTGCAGACATTATCACACCGGTTCATATTAAAGGGTTTGATTATGACCTGGCAGGGATTGATTTAAAACTTGCGAAAGACAGGGATAATGTGCATGGAGAGTATTGTTGGGGTGCCCCTCAATTTTTAGACCCTATTCAACTTGTGCTATATTCTTACCTGTTTAACATCCCCTTTGCCTATCTTGTCTTTGACTATAAACCACAGGATATGGGTTACAGGTTTATTCCTGTTGCTACCCGTGCCATGGAAGATGACTTACCGGAAGAATATAAATTGTTGGCAAGACAAAGAGAAGCAAGCATGAAGGCTATGGTAAAGAATACAATAGAAAAGATTGTCATGTGGGATTTAGAAGGTTATCCTGTTACAGCAAATTCAAAGAACTGTAAAGGTTGCCCTTTAAACCCTGCTAACAATCTGGGGGGTACATGTAAAGATGTTTTCATTCCGCAAATAATGTGATAAAGATGGGGGTTTTAAATCATAAAAATCAATATATAGCATCCGGTGCAATAAAGAGTATTGATGCAATAGAAGAAAGGCCATATACGTCGAGAGATGGCGAGAACAAAGTATGGAGGACAAGACAGTTTGTAATCAGGAACAAATATTCTAAGAACGGTAGGTGGCATATCACAGACATACCGTTTGTAGCAAGCGGGGATGTGATAGAAGCACTTAACTACCTTGTGCCCGGACAGGAAGTGGTTGTGAACTGGTCTTTTGATTCTAAGGCTTATATGGCCAAAGATGGTAGTGGTGAGAAGTATTGGGTTACCATGCGTGCTTGGGGGATTATTTCCCCGAAAGACAAGATAGTAGATGAGAAGTGGTGGTCGCATGTAGACAAACAGAAAGTAAGGGGGGGTGATGAATACGAATCCCCTACTTTACCAACAGAAGAAGAGAAAAAAAGAAGGCGTCCTTCCACTAAAGCCTATCATGTAGATTCTTTTTCAGTAGCTGATGATTATTCTGATAAAGAAAAAGAAGATGAAATTCCTTTTTAGCCATATACAGGTATCTGCAAGCCCCATCAAGCCTCTTTCTCTTTAAAGATGTATTATGTGTCCATTTGAGGGAAAAATGGCTTGTAGACGGTTTGCAACGATTAATATTAAAAAACAGGAACATGAAGAAAGAATCGATAACAAGAAATGATTTTGACATTGAAGCATTAAAGAAAGCTATCAAAGAAAGGGATAAGGACATGATATGTGCCCTTATAGCCCCAAACATGGAAGTAGATGAAAGTTTTGAATTGCTTCCTCAAGATGTACAAGACAGGTGGAATGAATTAGAAGAAAAAGGAATTAAAATAATAACGAAAATAAATTAATAATCATATAAAATAAAAAGACATGAAAACTAATTTAGAGAAAAGGGAACAAGTTGAGGAAGAAAGAGAATTTAAAGAACTACATAAAAAAGATGGTAGTTATAATTACTCTGTAAAGGGATATAAATTTTTAGGATGGCAAAATGGATGGAAGCATGTTTATTACGATGAAGATGGTAACTTATGTTCAGAAACAGGGAAACCACATAAATCAGCTGGATACACAAAAGAAGATTATCCGGAATATAGAAACTGTATAGATTCTAAACACAGGCGGATAGAAATTAGCCTAAACCAAAGGGGTTCTGAGAACATTGTGATTTGTCCTATTTGTAAGATATATTGGAAATATGATTGCAGTGATTAGATTAATAGTTTTGAAAAAATAAATAAAACACTTACAACATGAAAATAGAATATGACAACATTCAGTTTGATTCTCAAGAAGAAGTAAACTTTTATATTTGGCTGAAAGAAGCAAAGAAAGCCGGATATGTAAAATATTTTGAATATCATACCACTACATGGGAGATAACAGAAAGGCAGACATATCCAAAAATAATCCACTTAAAAACAAAAGCTAAGATTGTGCAGAAGTTTTTATTGTCCCCTCTTACCTATACACTTGACTTTGTTGTGAAATTCAACGACAAGTTTTTTAAAGAATTTCCTGACCATGGTTTGGTAAGGGTTAAAAAAATGGCCGGGGATGCACAGTTCTCTTTAAATGAAACAACAATTGCCATAGATGTAAAAGGCCCCTATAACCAAAATGATGCCCACAGAAGGTTTTCTATCATGCAGAAGTTGGTGTATGCAAGAACAGGTTATTTTGTAAACATGGTCATACCACAGGGGCACAGGCAAGGAAAAGTATATAAAAGGGGGTTCTTTGAAAGGACATGGGTGCCGGAAGAGATTGCTTTTATATCAAACAGAAAAGTACTGACACGCAGGAAACCTTTTGCTAAGTGTGTGTTGTTAAAAGAACATTTGGAGAATTATAATTATTGATTATGAAGAGAGAAAAAGGAGTATGTAAGGGATGTGGGAAAGAAAGGTTCATTGTCAACAAGACACATTACCTTTGTGCCGCCTGTAACAGAAAACGGTTAGAGAAACAATCAAAAACACATGCCAAGCCTAAAAGATTGTATAATAAAAGCCCTAAGAGGTTAAAAGAAGAAGAATGGTACAGGCAGGCAAAAGCACAAAAGAAGAAAGACATGATAGCCGGAGGGTATTACCGGTGTTTCTTTAGCAACAAACCATTAGACCCGGACAAAGACTATGACTGGCATCATGCGCTGGGTAGAAAGGGTGCGTTATTGTACGAATACAAAAACATCTTTCCTGTCATATCTAAGTACCATCATGAATATCATAATTTAGATGCCGCAAGGCTAATGAAAACAACGTGGTACCGGGGTTTCCTTAAACGTGTAAAGATGATTAACCACAAGGTGTACAACAAAGAACTTGACAGGCTTAAAAAGGGTGGCGTTATATCAATGGAAACTTTCTTAGATGAATATATTTGAAATTTAAAAACACAAGTACAATGGATAAAACATTAGACAAGACATTAGAAATTACAGAAGATTATACTTATCTCACAGTGGCAATAGAAAACACTGAACTGGTAAGTGATGAAGAGCAATGGGTGGAAGTACAACCCGGAGACCCTGCTTCACGTGAAGTGGAGATGACAACAGCTTTCGTATTAAACGGATGGAGTGAAAGAGAGGTTATTAACCGTATCATAGAGAAGTTAAAAGAAGAAATAGTACAGAAGATGCCAACAGGGAGGCGTTATACGCAAAGGGAAGTGATAGACGTTGTATGTAAAGCTTATAACACCTCTATTAAAATGATAAGGTCTGACATACGAAAGCGGGGGATAGTAGAAGCACGGCAGCTTATATGTTATCTGTTAAGAAAACTGAAAGACAGGATTCCTAAAAAGATGACTTATGAAAAGATTGGGGGTTTGGTGAATAAAGACCATGCCACTGTTAAACATGCAGAAAGGGTTATACAGGACAGGGTTGACATGAGGCAGTTACTTGTAAACACAAATAAAGAGTTAAACATGCTAATAGAAGCAGCACAAAATGAAGGGAAATAACCATGAAAAGAAGGATAAAAGTATTTAACTATGCGTTAGTACCTGACCAGGGAAGGTTTAACGTTATCAGGATTACAGGAAGGACATATATCCGCAAAGAAAACGGGAAAACAGAAGAAGTCAAGGAAACAATAGGATATGGTTTCAAGTTTGACAAAGCCATCTTGAGGATTATTGATGAATTACTTGAAAAGGAAATCGGTGATGGTAAAATAGAAACCCTCCATGGATATGTCACAGAATACAGAAAGCTGAAAGATGAAATCGACAAGATGGTAAACATGGAAAGGCATGGGGTACATAATTAGCCGTTGTAAGGCCAAAACAAGGGGGCACAAGCCACTTTCTATTAAAAGTGGATACATAGTACCACTTAAACACAAGATGGCGTGAACAACACATTTTTAAAACCAGGAACAATGAAAGATATAGATTTAGGAGATGTTGCATTCTGCTTTACAAACGCTTCAAGAGTAGATATAAACGATGGGAGCATAAAATGTATTTGGCTTGAAGATAGTAAAACAACAAAACTTGATAAAGACAATGGATTACAGTTACAAACAGGTAGAGGTGCATTAATTGAATTGTCAAACGGTAAAAAGATAATAATTACCAATAGCGAATGGTGCGACCTTACCATATTTTAATGTTAAAATTATCATACAAAAGGCAGCCTTAAACAAGCTGCCTTTTTTTATGCCTTAACATATCTGTTATCTTACAACATTCAACTGTACAGTTGGATATTCAATGAGTAGCCGAAAGAATTCAATAATATCTTCAGTAGAGGGAGCAGGGTCGTTCCACACTTTCATAATCTTTTGCATATCCCTTTTTATCTTCTCCCTTGCAATACCATTCTTCACTATTTTCATAGCTTGTAGTTCCATTCAAGTTTCTCAATCTTGTTCTTAAACATCTCTTCTGCAAGGTGTGTATATCTCTGTGCTGTCTGTAAGCTTGTGATCGCCCCGAACTCCATAACAGAATAAGGGTCTCCTGTTAGATGTGCTACCAACGTTATACCTGAATGCCTTGCACAGTGAAATGTAATATGTTTCTTTATACCTGCATCTTTGACAATCTTTGTTAAGACCTCAAGTATTTCTTTCTCAAGCATAGGCCTGAACAGTAAATCTTCAGCTTCATCTAAGAACGGTCTGATAACCCTTTCAGGTTCACCGGAGAAAGCTTTAGATAAATTCTCCCTGATAGTCCTGTTGTAACGTTTCAACTTCTTTACGGCTATATTCAAATGTAATCCATCTTCGTCTTGTACAAAATGTTCTATGCTTAACTTCTGAACGTCTGATACCCTTAAAGCCGTGAAGTAAGAAAATAAAAACATACCTTTTACATTGTATTCCTTACTGTATTCTTCATATTTAAGTTCCATAATCTTGTTTATCTCTTCCGGTAACAGGACTTCTTTGTTAGAAGATTGCCCTTGTACTTTAAAGATAAGCACGTTGGTAGCGTTCTCATTGCTTACATATCCCATCTGGTTGGCAAGTTTTACATATCTTTTTAACACAACAAAATGTTTCAGGATGGTGTTTGAATTGGTGAACCTGTTCCTTAAAAATTTGTTGAACTCAAAAGCTAAGTTAAAACCAATTTCAGAAAAAGGTATCTTCTTTCTAAAACCCTTTATAAGCTTTATGGTCTGTAAGTAGTTTACCCGTGTAGCCCCTGAAATACCATTATCTTCCTGTACTTCTTTTTCACAAAAAGATATGAAGTCGGTATATTTCTTTTTGTCTTTACCGTATTCTTCTTTCTTTTTCTCTTTATATGCAGTGGTAAAATCATCTTTAGATACATCTCCAAGTTTATCCTCTAACCTCCGTATAAGGTCTTTTAAGCCATGTTCCTGTAATTTGATACCATTGGCCATGTTTACATAGTTAGGGGCATCAGGGCTTATCAGTGATAGCTCTCTGTCGAAGTATTCAGGTGGTATGTTAAAACCGGTGGAGATGTACATTGTTTTCTTGTCAACAGGAAAGTAGATGCTTAACTCTAATTTTCCTTTGCCGTCTTTCCTACGGTCATATACTAACGATACGCTTGGTGTGTTCATATCCTTGCATTTTAAATTAATAATTTCTGCAAAGATAATACAAATAATTAAAAAGTCAATAGAAATACTATTTTATTTTTCCTTTTCTTTTGCTTTCAGCTCTTGGAAATATCCTTTTAACTCTTTTACAAAGTTATTCTTGACCTGAGTATAATGTTCCATTTGTTTTGGGCTTAATTTTTTCCACCTTTGCTGTATTGAAAGGTATTTCTTTGTAAAGGTTTGTATTGTCATTGCCTTCTCGTTGTCATTTCCTTTAGGGAAACACTTTACAAGTGATTCTACGGATGCTTTGTTTACATCATAAGCCAATTTTGTCTGCATATATTTCGTCAGCTTCCTAAGGTCGCTTAAACCAAATTCCCCGGTGTTAAGATTCTTTATAAAGGGTTTTTCATTTCCTAACATTAAGTCTATGGCTGTATTACGGACTTTCGCACCATGTATTACGTCGGGATGTTGCTGGCTGTTGTCTTTTTCTATGGCTGCCTGGAACGGAGATACACCTCCATTATAATCCCCTATCCGTGCTCCGGTAAACCCTGTTATAGCACCATACACTATACTCTTCCATAATATAGAACGTGATTGTTTCGGGAGGCTGTTTATTTCCCCCTTTAGGAATTCCTGTACCTCTTTTACCCTTTCTTTCTGTAATTCATTATGATATACAGTATACGCTTCTGCACCGGGAATAGGTAATGCGTTCTCAAGAAACAATCCTAATCCACTTACCTTTCTTTGGTATATATTTGTCCTTTGACTTTCGTCTCTTATTTCCTGTCCATTAAAATTTGTTCCTGTCAGTAATGATATGGCTTCTTCAACTATCGGGGATACTTTATTAAAACCATAATTAATAGACACCCTTTCCAATGTCGTCCTCTTAGGTTCTAACTTGCCTCCTATAACTAATGGGGTACTTTTCGGGTTAAGGGCATAAACCATTGAACTTACTAAACGTATGGCACTTACCATTCCTGCACTCATAATTAAAGTATTTCCTCCCCTTGTCTTAAACCTCAGGAAGTCAGGTTTGAATGGATTGGTGTAGTTAACCTTTTCTTTTGAACCTGATAATTTAAGAAGTGCCTGGTTAAGTGCTAATGCAGAACCATAAGTAAAAATATGTTGTAATGCCCTCGTTAATATGATATGGCTTATAGCCCTCTTTGCAGGGTCATCACTGAAAGCATACTTGACAGCATTGTACGGGTCTTTTATCAACCTGTGCCATCTTGACATCTCTAACCTCCATGCAAAAAAAGCTGCTGACAATGCTTCATCATAACCTTTGTTCCTCTCACTAAACTTAATACTTGAAACACCGGTAGAAGCATTTACATAAGCGGCAATCAAATCCCTTAACTCTCTCTGTGATTCTTCACCTGCTTTGTCAACACCAGATGACCAATGTTTGTATAAATTCTCTGCAACGTCATACCTTAACAGTTTAAGCATAGAGAAACCCCTTGTACCGCTTTCGTTAATGCTCTTTATAAGTTTCCCTGCATTGCTTCCTTCTAACAACCGGCCAAATATTTCATAATCGGTAACCCTCCTCTCTGGTTCAATCCCTAAATTAGACCTTACCCACTCATTATAGTGTGGTTTAAGTTTTAATAGTTGCATCTGCCTTTCATAATAACGTGGGTCAACGGCTAACCTATATTGTTTAAGGAAGTTCTTAATATACCTTCCCCAGTCTAAAAATGTGAACACGTACATCCCTGCATGTGTCATACCCCCTACCCCAAAGTGCCCGAACACTTTAGCAGCAAAGAAAAACCTTGGTATTTTCCTCATAACCTTTTCAAACATTGGGCTATCACCGTAGTCCATTTCAGCTTTAGCGGCATTTACAATCCTGCGCCTTCTTGTAGCCCTGTCCCACATCTCGGTAGTTATCTTCCGGTATGACTTGTTGTTCCCTATAATGTCCAAAGCTTGTTTTGGCGTAAGCCCTAAATCAATAGAAACACCTTTTAAGATAGTATGGAGGTCTGTAACCCCAAGGTCTATAAAATAGTTTTTAACATAATCCCATATCCTTCTTCTCTCATCGATTGTAAACTTGTTTCCTTTTCTGTTTGCAAATTCAGCCTGCAGTTCCGGTAACCCTTTTTCAAATTTTTTCCTGCGTTCTTCCATCATACGCTGTCCACGTTCTGTGTTCATAAAGTCATTACGTGCTGTTGTCAGGAACCTGCGTTGTATAGTTTGTAGTTTCTTTTTCTCCGGTGATATGTTTATCTCCGTTTTAGGCTGTGCAATAGCTTCTTTTACATCATCAGGTGTAATCCCTAAATCTTTACTAACAGAGTTAAGGACATCCTGGTATTCCTGGTCTGTCCATTCAGTAGATGTGTGTTTGTTAATGTAATTTTCTTTAGCGTATAACCATATCTTCCTTGCTTCTTGTGTTGTAAAAGAATGTTTCCCTTTTACCTCTTCTGCAAGGTTCTCTTTAGTGTCGGCTTTGACACCCTTTTTTACAAGGGATTTATTCAATACTGCCGTTAATTCATCTTCTGCTTTTTTAGCATCATCTTCTGTTAGTTGTTTATACCATTTGGATTTCTTCATGGCATCTACACCTGCCTTAATAGCTTTTGCTATTGTGGTAGCTGCATCTACACCTTCGGCAGCAGCCCTGAACACCCCTTCTGATGCCAACAGCCCTGCTTCTAATGTAAGTGATAACGGGGTAGCCATCTGTAATGTGCCGCTCTTATGGAGTTGTTTCCTTATCTTTGCTATTTCATCGGCTACATCCCTGAATGTTGAAGATACAGGTTTCCTTGTGCCTTTTCCATCTCCGTAACCTTTTGTAAACATTTTTTTTAAGTCATCTTCATCAGCTTTGTGGGACTTCCTAAGCTCTGATGCATCTTTTGCATATTTGTCTATCTCTTCTTGGGTGATAGGGCGTTTGTGTGTCATGGCAAAATAGTCCATAAATGCTTTCAGGTGCCCTGACTCCATATCTTCTACCCCTTGTTGTGCCATCCCCCCAATATGCCATTTAGTCCCTAATGGTTCTATCACTTTCTGTTTAAAATCATTCCATTTCTTCAAGGCTTCTTTGGCTGCTTCTTTGTCCCCTAAGTCATAAGCCCTTTCGTAGTCAGCTTGTAATTGGGTGTTGTGTGCCCTTGCCACCATCCTTTCTATTTCATTCACCCTTGCTTCAAGTATCCCGTGGCTTAACCTGTCTTCAAGGCTTTTAATAAAGTCATCCCTTTCTTTTTGTGTCATCTCATTGTACTTGTCATGTCCCATCTTTACAAGTTCATCAGGACTATAACTTTTACCTGACTGCGGTGATACAATTCCTTTTCCTTCTTTAGCCTGTATTTCCCTTACCCTTTTACTTACACCTGTCAGCCCTTTCCCTTTATCAGGTTCAGCTTTTACTTCTTCTTTTTTATCTTTAGAAAATTCTTCTTTTAAGTCTGGATAATAATCTAACACCCTGTCAGGAACAGGTTTGCCTTCTTCTAATGCTTTTCTTACTAACGCTTTATGTTCTTTGTCAGATTCTAAAGAGAATTTGACATGCTTCTCAATTTCATTAAGGTTACCTTCTTTGCTTAACGCTTTCTTTGACAGTTTAAAGAGGTAGTTAATATCGTTGTCAGAATATTTTAATCCAAAAGTCTTTCTTATTATATTCCTTATCCTTGCATATATATCTTGTAACCATGTGGTTTTCTCGGCTTTCTCTGCTTTAGATGCAAGATATTCATCTGCTATGGTATAAAGGTCTGGCCTGACAATATTTCCTTTACTGTCCCGTGTACTATAAATATCCCTAAAATGTTTTTTGTCACCTTCGTCCATCTGATCATAAACATCCCTTAGGAGTTGTCTGTAATCTTTACCTAAGGCCAACCTCATCCCTTTATGCCCTACTGCTTCATGTAGTAACAACCTCCTTGCATCTTCTGTGGAGTTTATTTTTGACTGAACGACATAAATATCTCCTGTCTTTTCATCATAGACCCCTTTTACTTTGTCCCCAACCCCTTGTTTCTTTATCTCCCTGCTTATGTTAGAAGGTAAGTCTTCTACTTTATCGACAATATGTACTTTTGCCCCAATATCACGTGCTATCTTTTTAATTTGAGAACGCACTTCGTTATCATAATCTTTTGTATCCCCGCTTTCAGGTCTTGTTTCAAGTTTGAATATCGGGAATCCATCGTTAGCAGCTTCTTTAAGCTTATCTGTTAGTTTTAACTTCCATGCTTCATGTTCCTGTCCATCTTCTCCGATTATGGTTGTTTTTTCTACTTTAGCTCCGTATTTTTTGAATAGTTTCTCTGCTGTTTTAGGGAGGATTTTATCATAGAAAGCATGCATTCCTTCACCGCCTACTTTGAGGTCGAGGCCGGAAAGTTCAACCAAATTATCTTTATTTTTTTGTATTTTTTCAGCTACATCTTTACCGACATAATCGCTAAGTTTATCAATGCCTACTTCAATTGGTTCCTGAACGTTATTGTTTTTATCCCATAACATTAAAATATTACGTTCTTTATTGTATGTTAGACTGTTAATCTGCTTACTTAAATCATATCTTTCAGCCTGTTGTTCCCCTGTTGTCCACGTAACAGCGTCATATCCGTTCTCTGCTGCTTCCTGAACCATTCGTTTAAGGGCTAAGCCTACCCATTGGGGGGTTTTTTTGAAGGGCATGTCGGGGATATGAGACTGCTGTGAATTTATAGCTTTCAGCACCCTGTCTTTAACATTCTTTTCCTCATCTGCCCTAACAGATAATTGTTCACCATTTGGTAATAGTACGTCATACAGATTTTCAGGCCAACCTTTCGGCACTTCTGCTTTTTTTATTATAGTCCCTTCCGGGATACTTTTGTACTCTTTCTTAAATCCCCTTTTCTTTCCTTTCTGCGCCCAATCACTCTGCACCTCATCCAAATGCAGCACATCATCTCCTGATTTATCTTTAAAGTCTTGTGTCCGGGTGTGGACTACTATGTTGGGTTCATCGAAGTGGGGGGATTTAAAGTTTGCTTTAGTGTCATATTTACCTCCGGATTCCTTAATAGTATTTGTTCTGCCTTTTGCTTCCGCTTCTGCCTGCTCTCTTGTCCAATTTTTAGGGGTATAAAGTTCATCCCCTGTACGGTCATTTACAACAAACCATCTCCCATTTACCTCTTTAGCCGAATAAGTATCTTGTGTACGCTTCTCCGGCATCGTCAGCAAGAACTCCCTGTAATTCGTTCCTCCGGGGGTTTTGTATTGGGAGTATTTGGTATTTGTATTTTTATCTTCTGCATTTGCTTCAACAAAATTCTTTGCCCCATCAAGGGTTGTGTAGTTACCTATCCACCCTGCATGTTCTCCTGTTTCCTTTAAACTCCATTGCCCATTTATATTTTTTTCAATTTCATAATTACCATATCTAAGGACATTTCCTTCTTTCACCCATTTATTTTCAATGTCCCCTTTAACAACCTCTTCCAACTCAACCTTATTATTCTTAATCCAGTCCTGAATTTCTTCTTTTGTTAGCTTATTTTTCCCTTTTACAAAGTCATCCCATCCCATCCAGTCAAGTTCCGCCTGTTTTGCCCCCTTGTGTAACAGGTCAGCTTTCATCTGTGCAGGTTCTCCTTTAGGTTGTTTTATGGATGTTAGTGCATCTTCAGTAGGAGATGTTAGGTTTAGGCTAAACTTCAATCCTTTCTTCTTATCTTCTAAATATTTCTCATACTCTTTAGGTGACATCTCCCATGGTTCTTTCGTAGGGGCTTTTTTTACTGTCTTGTCTGTTGCTGCTTTTTGTTTTACTTCTTTAGGTGTTTCTGCAACTTTAGGTTCTTCAACAGGTTTCTTTACCTTTTCCCCGGCTTCTTCAACCTTTTTGTTGGGCTCAACAATATGGTCTTTACCCGATTCTTTTACAGGTTGTCCTTCTGTTTTAACTGTTGTTTCTTTTTTGTTCTCCGGTACTTCGTTTTCAGCCACTTTACCCTCGTTTGGTATGGTAGTACCACTTTTATCAGAAGATGGCTCTCGAAGGCTCCCCAGACCCTCTACGGCTTTATCTGTACCTTTCTTTAAGATGGCATCTTTAAGTTCTCGTTTAAACTCTTCCCCATCCTGGACAACACCTATCTTTAAATCCTTCGGGTCAACAAGCATCGGCTCTAATTCCCCCTTCTCTGTATTGATGGTTTCTATTATCACAGATTTATTCCCTTCCGTGTGTACCTTCCCGTCTTTTCCTACCTTAGCACCAAAAGCTATAAAGACAGGTTTACCATCTTTAACAGCATGTATGACCTTTCCATCTGAATTAATTACCTTGTCGGCCACCCCGTCAACTGCCTTTTGTGCTTTTACTTCTGTAACATACTTCTGTACAGCATTGTTTATCTTGTTTAAAAAGTCAGGGTTGTCAAGGGAATTACTTAATTCCATGACATTACTTATAAACTCTTCCTTGGTTAATTCCTGCTGGCTTCCTTCTTTAAAGAATTTCTTGGCAAAGGGACGGTTTCCTTTTAGTATGCTAAAGAGCTTACTACCACCTTCCATCCCTAAAACGAATATCATTGCTGACTTAATCTCCTTTACATCAGGGCTCCTATGATATTTTATCCAGGAACCGGCTGCTGCAAGGGCATACGCTTGTGCAATACCCCTTGCAATAGTATTCGGTGCTGCTTCCGTAACCTTCAACCCTTTCATTATAGCATCGGAGAGTTCACCGGCTAACGGCATCAACGCACCCCCTGCTGCCCCAACAGCTGCTGATGTGCCTACGTTCTTATAAGATGCCTGTACATACTTATCATATTCTGCTCTGGTAAGCTCTTTTTCGTTCCCATTCTCATCTATCATCCTTACTTTGTCGCCATTACTCTGAAAGATGGTGTACAAGTCCCCTTTATATTTTACTTTACTTCCGGGTACTGCATTCCTTACATTAAGGGCATCCGTCAGGGCTTCGTTAACAGCATTGTAAGTGCCTAACAACATACCGCCTTTGACAGCTTTAATGGCCATAAGGGCTGTCTTTACCTTTAACGCATCTTTAGGAAATTCTGATGCTGCCTTTGCAAGTGCATCAGATGGCTTCATACCTTCTTCAACTAATTTAGAGGTTGCATCTGATAACTCATTGATAGAGTTTGCAATACCTTCTGTAATTTTTACCCTTGACATCCCTTTAATAACTGCATCTGTCAACCCTCCTGCCAGCTCTCCTATACCCCAAAACAAAGGTGCATCCCATACTAACCCTATAAGACCATGTGCTGCTTTCGTTAACCCTGACGGGTCATAATTCCTAAAGTCGGGATTACCAAATATAACTGCATTAACAAGTTTCCCCAATACAGAACTGTTTAACGTATCAAAAAAACCTACCGATAATCCTGTGAGCTTGGAAAGGATATGTACATCGTTATAGGGGACGTAATAAGGAAATTCTTTTAACTTACCTTTATAGCCTTTTATTTCTTTCTCATATTTAGATAATGTTTTGTAATATGCGGTCAGTACTTCTTTGTATTTGTTAATGTCATCCTGAAGGTCCGGGTTTGACTTATCCTGAATGCGCCCTTCTAACAGTGTTGCATACCTGCTTAACTTGCCAATGGTCTCCCCATATTTGTTAATCTGTGTTTCCTGTTGTTGTTTCTCTGATGGTTTACCGGTATACTGATATTCCGGTGTTGTCATTGCCCCTAACTGTCCAGACATATAAGGTTGCTGTACGAGTTTTATTTCAGGGTTCTGATAAGATGCTGCCTCTGCTAATGTGTTAATGCTATGGCTCTTAAACCATTCTGCTTTCTTTTCCCTGTTTTCCCCTGCTATCTTAGCTTCTTTCTTTTGAAGTTCTACCGCTTTTATATAACTCTCTGGTGCATTTTCCCTTATCTCCGGTACATCAAGTGCATCCCCCGATGTTACATCACTCTCACGTAAGCGTGCAATAGACATTAAGAATTTCTGTGTCTTGACAGGAAGTTTGTTAAAGTCGGCATTAGGATGCTTTGCTAAGTTATACCAATAACTTGTAGACGGATGTGCCTTTATATTTACTGTTTTCAATTTGACACCATAACTCACCGGTTCTTTCTCATATTGTTGTTTTTCTTCTTCATATTCCTTTAGCAATGTATCTACATTCGGTTCAATCTCTCCCTGCTGTTTTATCCTTTGTGCCCTTACCGATGCTTCAAAGGCTGCCTGACTTTGTTCTAATTTTTGTTTAACAATGTTAAACTGTTGCTCTAACCTGTTTACATTTTCCTGATAAGACGGGTCTGACGGGTTTAAGATTGTTTGCACCTCTGTGGGCTTTGCATTATAATCACCTGCTTTCATAGAAGTAACGACAACAGGTTTTAAGGGTTGTGCATTCTCCTTGGGCAACATGCTGTTTAACTTGTTCTTATTAATCTGCAGTATTACCGGCTCAAGTTGAAGGTACTTAGCCAACAATGCCTGTTGGATAACATAGTTTTGTTTTGAGATAGTTTGCAAGTCTAAGCCTGACTTGTTTACATAATGGTTAATATAGTTGTTTACAAGGTTGTCATATCCTGATGGTTTTTCGTTTTTCTTGACAATCCTGTATCCCGGGGTATAATCCTTCCAGTTGTTTGGGTTATATCCTAACCTTTCTAACTCTTTGGCAGCCTTGGTAATCTCTTCTTCATTAGGCGTCGGGCTTGTAAACTGTTGTTTTATCTTGCTATACAATTCCTCTGCCTGCTGTTCATTGTTGGATACGAGGCTGTTGGCAGCCATCTTATAGTCGACATCTGTTTGTTGGGGCGTGATGCCTTCTTGTTTGTTTAATTCTAAACCTGCATTATAAAAAGCTTTCCTGCTCTTGGTGGTGTCATAGAATTTAATAGCATTGTCAATGGCAGCTTCATTGCCATCTCCATATTTTGCAAGTAGCTGTTGTTTTACCTCGTGTTGCTGCTGCGGGGTGATAAACCAATTCATGTTATCATTACCTACCGACTTGCTTAAATCTTTAAAGATGTTCTTTGCCGTTGGCGAGTATAAAGACAAAGTGCTGTCAATATGGTTTATCTCTTGTTGGTTATACGGATTCTGATATAATCCTTTTGCTAAATCAGCACGTTGTTTTAAAAGTTGTGCTTTTTGTTGCGGATTAATGACCGGATAGGTGGGTGCCTTAGTAACATCCCCTAATGTATTTTTCATCCATCCGTTTAAACTTTCTATGGGTGATATAGAAATAGGATTCTGAGGCTCATACGGGGGGTTTCCTGCCACTTTAACACTTCCGTTAATAGATTGTTCCACATTAGGGCTAAAAGCGTTCTCCTGCGCTGCTGCGTTCTCTGATTCGGGAAGATACGGGTTTAACGGTGAATTAGTGAGCGGCACGTCTGAAGAACCACCTGAAGAGCTTTGCGAAGAACCTGGTAAAGGAATGCCAGAAGATGGTGAAGATACTTTTTTTTTTAAATATGTCGTCTGGATGTGGTTTAAGACTTCCGGTGTCAACTTCTCATGGAAAGTGGTATAGAAGTTTTTTACAAACTGCATCTCTTTACCATTGCCATAAGTGGCCTTGATGTGCTCCATAACCTGTGGTGTCAGGTCTTTACCAAACGTAGTATAAAGATTCCTTACAAGTATATCAAAATCATTACCTTCTACCTTCTTTGCCACTAACTTTGCCATTGTGTTTATTTTTATTACTTTCTAAAACTTGATGCTTTCATAAACGGGTCCACAGCGCCCCCTCCATTATTCCCTTGAGGGGGGGTTGTTGATGTGACACCCGATGAAACAGTCACCCCTCCGTTGTTGTCCCCTTTTTGAAAAATTGCATTCATAATCTCGGCAGCATGAGTTCCTTCAATACGAATGTTCCTGTTCTTAAACATATTCCTAAGCTCTGATACAGGTACGGTTACTACTTTTGTGCCTTTGTTACTGCCACGTAGGACATTAGTAAGGGTATCAAGAGCGGTACCAACGTGTTTTAATAAACTTCCTTCCGTGCCATTATCAGTAGCCGTTGCCTGAGACTTAGTGGCAGGGACAACAATGTCTGCTACATATTTACCATTGTGTTTGTAAATCCTTGAAAGTTGACCCCCTTTGTAACTTCCTTCCGTAGTCTTTCCTGTTTTCTTATCAAGGACAAGCCCTGAAAATGATGGTAAATAAAACCTCTTCTTATTATTCGATGCAGCACCCATAAACGATACTACACCTTTCTTTCCTTCTTGTACCGTAACAGGGGCTACATAGTTCTTTGCTGCTTCTTTATTAGCTGTAATAATATCTTGTTTATCCTTAAACGACAGTCCACTTAATGTGTGGTTGATGGTATTCGCTGTGGCGTACTTTAGAAAATCATCATCTAATGCTTTAGGATTGTCTGCTTTATATTTTTCATACAAAGCCATCAACAGTGGGTTCTTATTCTCAAAATCCCCTTTGACAATATTACCTATTTGTTGTACATTCTGTTTAGAATATGACCTTGAATTTAAGTTTAAGCTTTTGCCATAATCACTGTATGTAATATCAACGTTGGGGATAAGTTGTGGATTATTTAAAAACGCATTCCTCTCTGCAACAGACTTTAAATTATGGACTGCATTAAGGTTTGCCAATGCTTTCTTTTGCTGTACCGGGTCCCGTAAATTTAATATCTGTTGATACCTCGTATTATACAACTGTTGGTTTTGCTGGCTTTGTTGAACCAACTGCTCAAGAGTTGCTTTCTGTGCTATCAGGTTCTTCATGTCAGGCCATGGTATCTCACCGGAATATATACTGCTCTTACGTGCTGCTTCCGTGGCATCTTCTATCAGCTTGTCCCTCGCAGCAACAGCCTCATCCATATCCCGTGCCTGTAACCCTTTTAGGTTTACATTCAGGAGATTGTTTATCTCATTAATCTTATTCTGTGCAAGTTGTCCTTTCTGCGCAGCAATACTCGCATCCTGCTTAAAATAATCCTGAATACCCTGATTCAGGCTATCATCAGGTAACATGTTTATACCGCTTGTTAAATCCCCTAATTGCATTGTCTTTGTTTTTTAAAAATCTAATAATCCCTAACCATTACGTACCAAACATGGATGCTGCAGACGCTGGCTTATTAAAATATGCCATAAGTGCTTTAGCCTTTTGCTGTTGAAAGTAATCCTGTTGTCCTGCCCCCCAATTGGCAAATGCAGAACCAAGGCCTCCCGTGATGCCTTGCATCAACTCTTTTGTCCCCAGCATCCTTTCTTTTAATGCACTTATCTGTTTGTCTACATTAAACTGGTTTACCTCATTTTCATAACCAGCTTTTGTAACCCCCAAGAAACGTGCAAGTGCTTGTGCCATCTGTGTCTGATAATTTGCGTTATCTATGCCTATTTCCCTCTTTTGATTATCTCCTGCCGTAGAAGATTGTATTAACGCATCTAAGAGGGCTGCAGGGCTGTTGGTGATGTCTTTCGCCTGTGTCATGGTGTTGGCCGTATTAGCATCTACACCTTGTAACATGGTTTCATATCCGGGCATCTGCTGATAAGCCATCCTGTTATATAATGTCTGTGCCTGTCCTAACGCTTCGGGCATATCCATATTAACATTCTCTAAGGCATTAGCATACTTCTGATGTGCCCTGTTGCCGATGATACCTGATATGATGCCACCTAAAAGCCCTAAACCTGCCCCAATTCCTGATTCTAAATATCCTCCTGCCATTGTCTTATGTTTTTAAATTCCTAAATCCTGTGACGTTACCACGACTGTGTCTAAAATCGCTTCTGTCGTATCTGTATTTGTCAACCTCAAAAATAATATATTTCCCCTTAACGCATGACCATTCATTAAATTATATGTCGGTGCTGCGCCGTCCTGTGTGTTCATATCTTTCATAAACGGTGCTATCATCACACCTTTCACGTTCTTAAACTTACCTGCCAACAACCTGCTTTTCTGGTCTCTTTTTATATTAGAGTTCTTTGCCCCTATAAAAACATCCCCTACATCAGGACAACTCCATGTCCCAATACCTTCTATCTCTAATGTCCTGTAAAGTTTATCCCCACCTTTGTTAAACACCATCTCAATTGTTAACGGTAACTGATTGCCATAAATAAGGTTTCTTTCCCCTTTTTCATGTAACCATACCTTCTTCCCTACAAATGATATGTAAGATTGGTTTATGTCTGCAAAACCCATCGGACATAAACCCCCTTCTTTATAATCCCACTTTGAAGTCCATTTATCTATTGCCTCGTTAAAATAATATGTACCCAAATCCGCCTCTACCCCTGCGTTGATGCCTACAAAGGTAAACCCAACCTCTTTCGTAACCGGATTGTAAGATGCCATAATCCTGTTGCTGTCCATCCCTTTTAATGTCGTAAACAACTCGTTAAAAGTAGAATGTAACCCAAAGATACCCACATCCATCATCCCATTAGGCGTATCCCTTACTATCACGCCATTCCTTATGTCTGCAAAATATAAACTCCTATTAATCACTAACACTGATTCCGGGTTAACGCATCCGTACATCTCTTGTGATGGTGTCTTTGTCGATAACACATCTGCTGATGTAGCCTGTATCTGGCTTGTCGCATCACTCGATATTTGTAGCCCTTGTCTCCCTACAAAGAATGTAGTGAGCTTACGTGGCTGTAAGACTTTCAATGAAAAACCTACTTCAAAAAGCCCTGTTATATCATCCCCAAAGTCGGCACTTACAAACAAATCTTTGTCAGCATAAAATTCTGATAAGCCATTTATATCCGTGTCCTCAAAATATTTATTAGATGCCCTTATCAAAAGTGATTTCCTTACTTTAAAAGATTCATTGACAATTGACGGCCTTCCTATATCATAAGAATCTGACTTATAGAAGTTGGACATGTTCATGCTCTCAATAGGGACAACCTCTTTTGTCGCTGTCGAAGAAGCTAAACTTTTGTCAAATAAAGTAGGTGTGATATACGTGTCCCCGCTCCCAAAGATACCCGAAGCAGGCGTAGTTGAAACACCATCTGTTATCACTTGTTTAACAGGGCCATCATGATAACGTGCCCCGTTGTCATCTGTCAAAATATCATAAGCCTCTCCAAACTCATAATAAATAGATTCCATAGTCCCCTTGTTGGGAGTGTAAATCTCGAATAATGTGTTCTCTCCGATGTCAGGATACTTTGTTGTGTCAAAGGCCGGTACGTATATTATGTCTGTGTTTTTACCATCTGCACCTAACTTATAACCAATAATCTCCAAGTCAAGGTAATAATCTAATATATATCCTAATCCAGGTGTAACACTAAAATCTGTCTTTGTCTTGGTTATAAACCTGATCCGGTCTCCTTTCGTGAATGAATAAGCAGGTATAATTGAATTTGGAAAGTTAAAATCTAAGTTGTTGGTAGTTGCAGAATTAGTCTGGTTCTGAATGTTGTTTAAAGGTGAGATGTCTACCAGCATCTTCCCCTCATCTACCGAACCTGCTGCCCCCGCAACTACTCCGGCATGTCCTACAACATAACGATAATATGACAAGATGTCTAAGTTCTTCTGCCTGCAAAACCTGTATTTCACTGCACCTGCAGGAGGTAAATGATTTATCTTCCATTTAACACCAAAAGTTACATCTTGTGTATGTGGTGCAGGCATGCTCACACTACCATTTGAAGGGGGACTGGCAGTAAAGCCCCAATAATCGCCTGCCGTGTGCCCTGTGGTGGCAGCGAAGGTTATGGTAACCCCCTCATTTAATGCCTGTGCTGCGCCTGTGAGGGCTATCCCTGTGGCAATCCATGTGCTGCCCCCATCATCTGACCAAGAGAACGTATTAGGAGACATTTCCCAAGTTCCCGTTGCATCATCGGCTACAAACGCAATTACAATGTCAAACGTATCAGTAGTAACGTTTTCTATTGTCCATGTTCCGTCGTAATTCGTTGTCCCTGATATTTTAACAACATCTCCATTTGCTAATCCATGAGCTGCCGATGTTACAGTGGTATCTGTTCCAGAAGCTGTTGTTGAATCTGCAAAAGCAGTTATCGAACCTTCCTTATTGTCAATTTTTACCCTGTAATTAACATCTACTGTCCCTGTAAACGTTCCCCCACTTGTTGCATCATTTAACCCGGTACCTGTAAAAGCCACTGCTGTTATCGTTGCAACAGGCCATTTTACATCTGGTTCAGTTACAAAAGGTATATATAACTTACCGGCTTTCTGTACAAACCATTCCCTGCCTGCCTCATCTTCATAAAGTATCCCGAAAGAATGTGATGAACCGCTTTTAAATGCCCCGACAGATGTAAAAGACCCTGAAACAACAGAATATTCCCCCACTGTTACAGTATAATCTATCCTTGTAATCAAAATACTATGTGCAGGGACAACCTGTGTGCCACTGTAATCTGTTAAAGATGTATAAGCAGATACACCAAAGTTGTCCTGCAGGAATGTTTTAAGTGTATTTATAAATGTTGCCTCATCAACAGACTCCTCATACCCCACAATAAACTGATGGGTCAAGGTGCCAATTGTTACAACAATAATGTTGTTATACGCAGGAAGGTTATCCAATGCTGAAATGATTACACAATCCCATACATCCCCCTCCGAATCATATTGTACGGTCGTCTTTGAAATACCATATGAATAAACTAATCCCCCTAACTTATAACTTGTAGCAGGGTTAATCTCGTAATTAAATTCTACATCTGTCGTAAGGTTATCATATCCTTCTGTAATGCCTGCCAACAAAATCTGGTTTGTGTGGATATACCCTAACTCATCAGCTAAAAGCGGTACTGCATGAAACAGTTGGTTTATCTTTGTCTGGTCTGATATTAACTTTACCGAATCATTATAAAAATTATATGTAAAGTCAGCATAATCTCTTTTGGATATTTTCCCTTCTGCTAACAACTTGTCTTTATCAAGGACTTCAACTTCCCCCCATAAACCGTCATTCCCTTCCCTTGCATAAACGATTATCTTGTCAACAGTATTATGTCCTGTATTTAATGAAAATGATAATACATTGTTTTTAGACAATTCCCCTACCACCTCACCATTATAATCTGCCGTGTCTTTTGGAAGTGCCAATAACGATATGGCGGATGCTGCACTTATCTCTTTATCATCGTAAATATAGGCTACCCTGAACTGAAACAGTTTACCCCGCAAGTTGTTCGTGCTCCTCGACGTATCAGTGCCATATACGGGTTTAATAGTGTTTAAATATGGATATTTTATTAACCGTACCGTCTGTTCATCTACAACCGTATATCCTCCTGTCCCAGCACTGAAAGCTTTCGCTTTGGCTATATTTATCTTTCTCGGTTGGTTATAGGCATCGTTCCAATAAAGCAAGCCGTTAATAACATAAGCCCCCCTGATGATATGGTCTGGTGAGAAGTTAAGGACTGCGGGTGATTGCTCTTTCAGGACAAGGTCATAAGTGTTTGTCTCAGGGAAATATTCTATTATTGCATTCCCATAAGCCGAACCTGTATCATAGATAAAGATAAGAATACTATTGTTTTCTGAATATTTGGCATGTCCGATAATACGTGCATCCGTAGAGAAGTTAGCATCATCCATGCCAATCACTGTGCCGGGGATGTTACGCACCGTCCCATCACGTCCATCATTAGAACGAAAGTTACGGCCATTATGCAACAGGCGCACTTCGTTATGAAGGCGGCTGTCTAAAGCATCCTGGTTCATGCCATATATTCCCGGTACTTGTAATTCTATCATCTTTTAATCCCTTGTTGCGTGTTTATCATTAAAGCATTTAAAAGCTCTTTCATAGACATAGGCTCTACACTGTCATAATATTGAATAAGCGAATCACCGTAAGCCTGTTCTGCTAACTGTATCTTTATAATCGGAACACTGTCATCATTATATTTTACCTGCCAGTCTAAATAATTCCTTAACACCGTTACAAGCTCTCTCGGAACATAAGCTTTCCCTGACAATGGAATACCCGATGATACATAGTTAACATAAATAGAATAATTCTTATAATCACCGACAAAGGTTATTACCCTTTTCTCTTTGTTCACCTTAAACTCTCCCATTTTGTTCCTGCGTAGCCTTGTATAACCATTTCCTACGATTGGAGGTGGTGTAAGGTGATTAATAAAGACAGGGGTGGTAGCCGTATTAGAAGGTTCCGACACAATGTCCCTGTTGTAGTCTAAGTCCCAATACTGACCATCTACTTCTACTGCTACCCTTATCCAATCTACAAAATCAACAGGTAAAGCAAGCTGGTTTACAGCGTTTACCTTTCCAATATATTCTGAATAATAGGTAGTATGAAACAAGTTGAGGTCAGTAAAGCCTTCAATAAGTATCTGTTTATACCTGTCATAGTCAGCAGAAGAACTTATCCCCCGTCTGTTAAGATAAGACTTAATTACATAGTCAAGTGTTACAAGAGCATTCGTGTCCATCTCATTCTAATTTTTAAGTTAACCCGGTACTCACATTCTGTAATGTCCATTTTAAAACAATACCTTCTTTCAATACCCTTAAAGAAGAACCATCAAAAAAGAAAGTCAAAGAAAAGTCTGTTACATACGCTGCCATGTTCACGGAAGCCGGCGTATATTCCCATGCCGTTGCAGTAAAACTCCACACATCTCCAACAGTATGTCCCGTGGTGGCCGCAAAAGTAACAGTAACGCCGTTATTTAATTCCTGTGCTGAACCGGTAATGGCCACTCCCGTAGCATTCCATGTAGAACCTCCGTCTGACGACCATTTAAAAGTGTCAGGTGAACCGGCAGCATCAATCTCCACAACATAATTAGTGGTGGCATCACCGGTAAAAGCCCCTCCGGATGTAGCATCGTCTAACCCTGTGCCGCCAAACACTGCATCTCCAATTTTATCTAACCATTCGGCTATCTGATAATCTTTACCTGACCATACTCCCTGACCTGCGCCGCCTATCCAATATCTGTCTCCCACAACAGGTGATACCGGAGGGGCTAAAATATCTTTTGACTTAACGGCTTTTAAATTTGTTATCCCTGTGGTACTGTTTACCTGTGCCCACTCAAATAACACTTTACCAGTCTGGTTTTCACCGGAATAGAACCTTGTAAGGGTTGGATACCCGTAACCATCTCTTGTTATGACCTCTTTGCTTGCATAAGGCCTTTGATTAATGTCTATCATAGTTTTATTTTTTATGGTGTTTTATCGTTGTCATCATTAATTTCTTTTCCCGGTATTGCCCCAATAGCAAAATTAGTTACTATCTCTAATATCCTCTCATCTGAACCTACGGGGAAATACACTTCATCAAACATGCCCAAAGCCTCAAATTGAGGTATAGCCCTTATCCTTACCGCACTAATAGTGTCTATCCCCCCTGTTGTACCGTATTCAATCCTCCCGTTCATAATATAAAACGGAATAGGGCCATCTAAAGTACCAACTTCCAACCCTGAATGGATATCCTGCATCTCTGCCCTTATCCCAGCAAACTCTATCCCTTTCCCTTTCATGGAGTGTACCGACCTTATCCCATCACCTGCTATGGGCAACTGTATGATAGGTACAGGCAACTCTGAATAATATACATCTATATCCGCATCGTAACTTACCGGAACATTCTCGTACGTCTTTGTGTAAATGTCCAATCCTGAAAAATTCTTCCTGAACGTCTCATATATTACAGTGTTCCATGCCCTGCCAATATAAATTGCCAAAGTCTTTTCATGCAACTTTGTCGGTAACCTGTCTTGAATCGACTCTATGAACTCAATCTTCTTCATTTATTTGCTTTTTAAGGTATCGGGGAAGCTTCGTGAACGACTTTCTCCTCTTTTAGGTACTATATACCAAATTGATGTGAAAGTGCGTATAAACGCTTGTATTTGGCTCACCGTTATCATTGTTTTGAATCTTGGCTTATGGCTGCTGCCGTATTAAAATCTTTTGCACGTATCGACGCCATCTCTATTATCATGTCTGCAAGTTTTACCTGATCAACTTCATCCCAATCAAACTCAACAGACTTAGATGTATATGGCAACGTCGGATTATCAGGATGCGTTACCCCCGAGACAATAACATTAGAAGAACTATCTATCAAATCTCCTGCTGCCGTTATACTGCTCCCGACAGGCATATAATAAACATTGTCATCTGATCCTATACAATAGTCAAAATAAGGGGAGACAACTTTCTTTAGGTAATTTACAGATGCAGAAGTAATCGAACTGGGAATAAAGTTATATCCTGTGGGTGCCTGCGTAAAAATTGGCTTTAAAGCTAAGTCAGGAGATAAAATATTGTATTTTCTCATGTCAGCATCTTCTACCGACAAAAACTCTGCAAATTTCCAACTTCCACCCAAAAGGACAGTCCCGTTAATCGTATATCCCAAATCTGTTGGTAAAGATGCCTTTCCCCCCGTTACAGTTAATGTAGCCTGAGCCAGAAACCTATATAAAGGAGAATTGTTAAACAACTTCAAAATGGCATCTCCTGATTTATCTAATGCTAACAATATCTTGCCAAACTCTGATTTATAATATTGTGTATCTGCCACCTTTAACAACGTCTGATAATTTTCAGGGCTTAAAGGTTCCCCTAACTTATCTTTGTTGGTAACATATTCAATATACGAATATAATTCCCCTAAATTCATCTTACACCCCCCTTTCTTTTAAATTCTCAGCATACTGCAACACCTCACCATCTTGTATAGGAATGCCAATGTCCCCTAACATAATGGTTATAATGTCTATAATATTAATATCATCCCATTCTAACTGTACACTGTTTGCATCATCATAACCATAATATCCGTTTGTCGTATCTAATGCCCATACAGGCTTTACCGGCATCCTTAGATAAGTCATTGATAAATTACCCGTCAGGATAGGATAAAACTGAATATAAGTGGCCTGACGGTTGCAGACAGGGAACATTTCATCAGGTACAGTAGAAACCCTTGAAATAGCTTCTCCATATTGCAGGTCATTTAATATATCAACCTTCCTTAAATAAGTTTTACCACCTGTAACATAATAATACGTTATGGATGTAACAATATAATAATCAGAAGGATAAGCAAGATGCCCATCCGCATCTAATGTTAACGGTGTAGACGTATTACCACCAATTAATACCTTGAACTTCTTTAAATCTTCCGTTAAAACAGATGTTATTTCATAAGACTGACGGGATACGGGCATACCCGGTGCATATTGCTCGGGCAAACCAAGTTTTCTTTTGTAATGCTTTAACTGGGCAATGTTCAATAAGTTTTCAAATCCTTCCGGTGTAAATGAAAACTTTAACCCTTTATCACCGGAAATTAAAACTATTATGTCCCGTATGTCTTTTAAATTCATAACGTCTTATTTTCTCCCCCTTAAAACATTCTTGGCAAACAAAGCCTCTTTCTTGGCTTTTACTCCATACTTACCTGCTAATGCAGCCCGCATCTTTGATGCCGGTATCTTTGTCCCCTGCGGGACACCAAGGGCACGATGCAAACCACCGGCTTTAAAAGTAATCTTTTTGCGCCCTTTCCTCTTCGGAATTGTCTGTACAGTCCCTACTTTCCTGTAACGGTAATTTTTACCCCGTTTTGTTACTGCCTTTTTCTTTTTCATAATACCTTGTTTTTATTTGATTTTAAACATCCGATATAAAACCCTCATCTTCTCTGTAAAAGATTCCTTATCTTTCACTTTTTTATAAGCTTCAGAAATCATCTTTTCATCAACCTCAGCAGGTTTATACCCTGAATCTTCTTCTAACAACTCGTTTCTTTTCTTATTAAGTTCCGTAAAAGCATCAATAGTAGGCTTAAACTTTTTATCAAGCTCAACAATGTCAGCAGCCCTCTTTATCCTGTTCTCATCACTAAACTCATATCTCGACAACACTTGCCCGTTCCCTAAAGGTTCTTCTACCTTAACAGGCACCCCATCTTTTCTTAAACAGTATTTAAGGTTAATGTCTTCTATTTCCTTATTATACTCTTTTTGTTCTTCCAACATAGATTCAGTGACTTTCACCATCTTGTCAAAAGTCTTTTTAATAACTTCTAACTTCATCTCGGCCTCTACAATAGCCTTGTTTAAAGAAAATCCGGGAATACCGCTTAACAACTTCTTTGATTCTTCTAATAACCTGATTGCTTCTTGATTTGTCATTTTGTTTTCTTTTTGATTTATAATTTTTTCATTTTATTTCTACAAAGTTACAAATTATTATTTAATTTTCCACTGTACCGAAACGAAAATGGATTTGTTCAGGATGTCATAGCTGGCACTATAAAGCCTTTGGCGCTTGGTTAAGAGTGAAATATTACCGGTAACCCCGAACATGGAGCGAGAACCACCAACACCTAAACCGGCAAAGAAATGCGCATGTACTGGGATACGTATTATTTTAGTCCGGGAATAAATGTGTATTGTTTTGCTCCGGCTGCGGATACGGTTATATTGCAGCGTATCCACCACAAGGATAAAAGCATTTGAATCATTTTGTAGTGTGTCAATATAAGCTATTTTCCGAATATAATCAGCTACAATCGCAGCAGTATCTGCCGGTTCCTTGAGATATACCGGAACCGCATGATAGCTGCCTGTATCCTGAAAGACAGGATATGGTTTAGGGACATAATGCGGAACAGAAAGGGTGATGGTATCCGTTTTCGTAATTATTTCTGGTTTTAATGGTTTTTGGTTTCTTTTGGAAATGGTCAAAAAAAGAATTACCCCAAAAAGAATAACTATCAATATGTTTTTAATGTTTTTCATGATTCCTTATATGTAAAAACAATCTCTCGTACCTTTTTACGTTCAACCCCCGTAATAGTTCTGTTTTCTTCCCAACATTTCTCTTTTTCTTCTAAAAACTTCCTTAACTCTTCCAACTCCTCCTTACTGTTTAAAATTTTGTCAAAAGTTATCGGTTCTGACTTCTCTCCGTTCGTTATCGCATAGTTAATTATCTGTATCATGATTTTGTCCTGATTTCATTTGTACTGTCAATATGAATATAACCTTTTTCAGGCAAAACAGCAAGCAAACTATCTAAGGCATCCTTGCTTTTCTCCATGTCTATTTGGCCGTCTCCGTCAATGTCGCCCCTTCCAACCCCAACAGCAATACAACCAAGTAACTGCCTTACAAAATTTGCAATGTGTATCTCAATATTTGTCCGTCCCGGAACATCAGAAAGTAAAATAACCTTCCCTTTTGTGGGGGAATTATATTTCTCCCATGGATATACACCATCTGGAATACAACTAACATCTTCCCTATTATTTTTCCAAGGTAATTCCAAAGTGTTTAATGCCAAACTATCCCGGCCATTTGAATAATGGAGATACCCAATCGTTTCCTCTCCTGTATCCATCAATCGACTAATATATATGTCATTCCAAGGTGCTTTCATGTCAGTATATCCCTATTACTTTCTTAATCTTCTGTAAATCAATAGAATCTTTCTTGCTCCTAATCGTGTTTGGATGTATTTCTGCCTGATAGATTTTATCAATTTTCTTTTCTGACTTAGATGTCTTTTTTAAAATTTCCTGAACAGTAGTATAAGTATCAACCCGAAAATCATATGAGCGCTCTGCATAATAATTGATGGAAAGCAATACTTTCAGTGTTACCACAAACACGGCTATCAAAACAGTTAAGAGCACCTTGTTCACTAACCCTATATTTTTCATCTGCTTTTTCATCTGTTCATGTTCTGCTTTGTTTGTCTTTTTAAGCTCCTCTATATCACTCATTTTCACCTCCTTTCTTGTAATTCTTTATAATCCCTATACTTAATAGCCCGCTTGCAAAACCTATCATGGTAATGACAATACCGTCGTTAACACTGAAAAAAGCAAAGCCGTCTAATATTGTTACAACCATTGAAAAAACAAGTATTATAGTTGCCATTACTATTCGATATTTAGGGCTTTCTATTTTCATTTATCAGAAAATTTACTATCAAGTTTCTTTTCAAGATTATCCATCTTGTCTTCAAGGTCCTTAATTTTTGTTTTAACACCAGTCTCTACTTTCTCATCAATACTTACCATATGACTGTAAATTTTAGAAATATCAGCCTTCATGCCGATTTCAAATTGTTTTACTTTTTTTGAAAAGATTTTAGTCAGGATAAACCCGACCAAAACACCTGCCAGAAATGAAATAATGTAATACATAACTTTAAATTTTTAATTGTTAACTTATATTAATTCAACTTTAATTTCATATGTTTCATTATATGTTGCAGCATTCGTTAAAGTAAATGAATTTGAATATTTAGTGTTTTGCTCTAAAGTACCTTCAATAATTACCTGATTATCTAATGCTGTTCCATCTTTATATAATGTAAACTTTACATTTGTCTGTGTTGCAGATGGTGTAATATCAAATGGAACATCAACACTGTTTAATGTTACCGTTTCATCATGAGATACTACACTAAATGCGGAATTGCTCATTGTTATTGTTGGGTTTGACTGGGCTGCACCCTGGCTAACCGGAATTGTTAACACATCAGTACCATCAATAGCAATAGTTATATTATCAGACCTTTCACTTGTAGTACTACTTGGGGTTAACCTTAATATATAACCCGTACCAAATGTCCCTAAACTTGTATAATCTTCAAATACTTTTGTTGGTGGGTTTGCATCATAATTAGTAAGCATAATGCCAACCTGATATGTTATCCAACTTGGCATATATGATACCGTCCATGCTTTACTACAAGATATAGTTACATCTACAGTAGAAGTATCACTTCCCCATACTACTGATGTAATACTTGGTTGGGCAAACTCATGACTTTCAATAAATGGATTGTTTAATGTTGAATTTGTATATACATCAGCTTTTTTCATTAATCTCCATCCGCCATCTTCATATATCCATCCACGTATTCCCTGTTGCCATGCACCATTGCTATAAACACTCATATTAATACTTTGATTAAGTTGTGTCCTGTCATATGCATGAAACGTACTCATTCTCCCCCAAACAGAAGATGATGAACTGTCTGCCCAACTTGATATAAATATATTTTTATTAATAATCAGATTAGATATAGATGTTATATTACGCTTATCATCTGTT
>Ga0256829_1000661_pt1 | contig 33072 bp, 40 predicted proteins | sample 131447metaG_FD_185979 | JGI IMG/M metagenome (GOLD analysis project Ga0256829, IMG submission 185979) | Hydrothermal vent microbial communities from Lau Basin, Pacific Ocean - 131-447 | ecosystem: Environmental > Aquatic > Marine > Hydrothermal vents | place: Pacific Ocean: Lau Basin | collected... | reverse complement strand
CCGCCGCCGAGTTCAGCCGAAATATCGGTCGCTTGCTGCATCCCGCCCAAGGCATACCGCAGTTCAACAACGCCGAGGTGGTCGATGCAGATATTGTGGAAGATAAAGGAGAGGAATCATGAACATAGACCGCTTATCCATGGGCAAAGATGATGTGCTTGTTGTCTCAATCGACACCCCTTTGCCTTCAAGTGAACTGCAAAGCCGCGCGAATGAGCTTAAGGGGATATTCCCCAGAAATAAGGTGCTGCTTGAAAGCGGCAATGTGAGCGTGGCGGTGGTCTCGTCTCGCAAGAGATTTAAGGGCAAGCTAAAAAAGAAAGCTGCCGAAGTGCCGCCGCGCGTAATGTATTCAGGTGGTGGGTCTATATCTGAAAGGGAAAAGCGCATCCAGCAGATGTTTGAGCGTAACCTTCCTAAAGCCGTTGCGCCACAGCTCATCTTGAACGAAGACACCACCGAGCATTGGCTAGCCAAAGCACATCGGCGACTAGATGAGTTGCAGGATGAGTTGGATAAGCGGCTTGATGCTAGGCTGGCTAGGTTGAGGCGAGGGATTAAATACGGAGTGATCAACGAACAGTTAGCCGCAGCAATGTGTGCAGCAGCGTCTGGGGCAATAAAGGGTGTCGAGTGCGTGTAGTGCTTGCCAAATTGCCGCCAGAGCAAAAGAAAAAGGCTTGGGCGGCGATTCAGCGTGATGCGCCAAGCCTTGCCGAATTTATGCAGAGCGAAACCTATGCCCTATTTCGGGATAAGCTTGGCGCAAGCGTGGTGATTGACGTTGAAGATGGAAAAGTAATCGAAAAAAGAGAGGTGGAAGATGATGGATTATAAGAAAGTAGCACTTAAACACGTTAAGAAGATTAGGAAGCTTGAAGATGAGGTTATACCAAAGCTTGAATCTGAGATATTCAATTTAAGACAGATTATCAAAGACGGTAAACTGTGTGAAGCTGGAGAACTAGAGCAACCAAGCCAAGAGCCTTGTGGAACATGAGTGATTTAAGAAAAATACTGGAGCGCATCATAGACGCGCACGACAACATAGGGCTAGATGCAGTGTGTGATGCGATAGATGAAGCAAAAAACGTCAACGCCTACGCAGCCATGCCCGAGATTTGGAAACGAGTTACGAATGCGAAAAAGCTGCCTGTTGATTGGTATTACCGCAAAAAAATGGGCTACCCGCCCTTGGAGGAAGCATGAGCGCGAATGATGGCGAGTTTCTGATTAAGACTGGCGAGCGCATTGTGGTGCGCGGGCATTTTAATCCTGAAGAGATGCAGCGGCTCACAGGCTTTCAGGGTTCAGTGCGGCAGATGTATTGGCGTCACGCCTACACCCCGCTCAAGCAACAGCAGCTTATCGCCACCCCACGCGGCAAATATGTGCGGGCGCGAAAGAAAGGCCCCGGTGCATTTGCCGTAACGATTTTGGATATTGTGCGCAACCCATCGGCTATCCGTATGCAAGGTGGAAGTTAGGCATGAGGAGCTACACAACATCTACAGTCATCATGGGTATCCACCACTGGTTTTGGCAAATCAGCAAGTTTGTAGGGGCTATTGCGCGCAAATTGCTTGCATATATTGCAGCTATCGGGGGCAGCTATGAAATCAAACGCATCAGGAATCAAACCATCATTAACTTCTTCACGAAACTCAGCAAATTCTTGTTCAGCAGCATCGTCAAAAGCTTGAGTCGATGGCAAGCTTTGTTTCGTAAGCTCTCGCGCATAACTAAGTGGGCTGTCCAGCTTTGCATCTTCAAGCTTCCAAGCCAAAGCTTGTTCAACGGTTGTCAGCCGTTTGTGCTGCATACCAGGTGGGCGCATAGGCCATATCCATTCCTTGCAGTATGGGCATCGTCTTTTTTTCTTTGGCATTTCTTCAAACGCCGCTTGGCAATGCGGGCAGTGGATGTCCTTTTCAGGTTTATTATTCTTCAACTTGCGTTGTGGAAACATGACCATGATGTTTACCTCCTTCGCTCTTTTCCTCAAATACCATGCGCCCAAAGCTGGTGTGGCAAAGAGAAGCACGGCAGGGATAAGCAAGTTTTTATCGCTAAAAACAACCATCATCAACATAGCAAAAGCCATCAGGACAAATAGCCACATGACAAGCGTTAGAAGTGCAATATACAAAGTTTTCATGGTTGGATGCCCCCTGATGATTACCCATGCAATTTTTAAACCATATTTGACAAAGATGCAAGCTTATGACTACAGTTGTGGCAGGGCTTCAAACCCTGAAAGCGACAACCAAGGTCGAACATCTTGGATTTTTTGTGCCTTGAACTAAGTTTTAGTTCGGGTGTGGTGGGAATAAAAAACCCTTTATGGGGAATACCACCGCCGTCTTTCACGGTTTGAAACACCCGACACTTCTTCAAAAAGTGTCCATTCAAAAATGAAAGGAGCTTCACCATGAGTAAAACCGCCGCACAACCCCAAAAACCACCCCATATTAGCCCAGTCTTAGACAGCATTGATAAAGTCGATGCCTTGCACTACCGCTTTGAGTATATCTTAGCCCACCTTGGCGATGATGAAGCTTTGTATTTCACCCTGCTAAGCATGGATGCAGAAATCCAGCGCATCAGCAGCGACTTGAATGTGGCGGTGCAATCATGAATCAGCAAATATTCAACTACACGCCATCAGCTCCGAAACTACGCACCAGCATTGGCGATGATGGACAAGTTTGGTTTGTTGCCGCAGACATCTGCAAAATTCTTGGACTTGCGAACGTCACAAAAGCACTTTCTATGCTCGATGATGACGAAAGCACCCTAACTACTGGTAAGGGTGCTATGGGCGAAGAAAGAGATTTTAACGTTGTATCCGAATCAGGCATGTATCATCTGATTTTCAAATCGCGCAAAGATGAAGCCAAGGCGTTTCGCAAGTGGGTCACATCCGAAGTGCTGCCGTCTATCCGCAAAACAGGTTCGTATGCCAGCCAGCCCGCGCCGCGCCATCATCCTCAGCTATCGCCCCCATCTTCCCAACAGACCCTGCCTTGGGGCTATAAAATGATGGGGGATGCCACCATCAGTTTTGAAGGCTTTTTGATTCGCGTGGTCAAGCATGAAGGATTATCGCGCTATGTGGCTGTGGATTGCATTTATGCCATGGGTTATGTTGGCATCGGCGGTGTGATGCACCGATTGGACAACAAATATAAGCTGCTTTTATCCCATATCGACATGATGGGGCGCAAAAAAGTGTTAAACACCTTGGCAAAAGAAGGTGCGTTAGCTTTGGCTGAAATCAGCCGAATGCCCAAAGCAGAGCGGTTTTATCATTTTATGCAGGGCGTGACGGAAGAAGCTCTACCCCTAACCATTTCCGATGAAGGCTGATACACATCGCGCCATGTCGCCACGCCAGCCATCGCAAATCGTCAACTATACCGAGCTTATGCAGCGCTCGATTGAGCAGACGTTGAAGCGGCAGACAGTCTTTATGGATGCCTTTGGTCGGGTGGTGCAAGCGCCGCATGGCTTGAATTTTGAGGGCTTGATGCGCGGCGATTATCATGCCACCGATGGCAGCCAGCTCAATGTGGAGCAATATGCTTGGATGCTCACCAACGCCCGCCCCCATCTCTGGGCAAACATGAATTTGAAAGACCCTGACACTATGGCTCCGTATGAGTTTTGGAATTACCAGCTTGAAAGCGTGAATTATCGCCAAGGCGATGTGGTGCATAAGGATGGGGCAGAGGTGGGAAAAACAAGGGAAATCATCACCCTGCTATTGTGGAGCGCATCTACGCTACACAACCTAGAGCTAAAATCAGCCACAGGCGATGCCATTCGCAGGGTGCAATCCTTTGTTTATGCCCCGCTGCAAGGTCATCTGGCAGATATTGCCAATGCGATTGAAGAGCAAATTGAGCTTAATCCGCACCTGCAAGCCATGTGCAAAAAGGGTTGGCTGAAAAAAGCGCCGTACATCACCATGAATTTCAAGCATAGCGATGGCAGGGCAGTGATTGATTTTCGTCCAGCGGGCATCAATGGCGCAGCATTTCGCGGTATCCATGCCAATGCTTGGATATTGGGCGATGAGGTTGCGCTGCTGAAAAACAGTAAGCATTGGACAGAAGTCGAGCGTGGTCGCAAGCCCACAGGTCAATGGCGCGTATATTCCGTGCCTGATGGTGATAGGGATTGTGAGTTCTACCGCTGGGCATCCAGTGCTATGCCGTTTGCCGAGTTTAAGCGCCGCTTCCCCAATGGTGTGCCCAAAGGTAAAGATGTTCCTCGCGTCTTGTTCAACTGGGATAAAACGCAAATGCCCGAACCCTTTTGGAGCGAGGAGCGCCGCCGTCAGTTCATTAAAAACTTTGGCGGGCAAGATTCGCCAGGTTATCAGCAGAATGTGCTTGGGCGCGATGGCGATAGAGCCAATGCGGTGTTCCCATTTTCAACGCTGAAACCAGTCTTGGCAGATATTGTCGAGTTCCGCAGGCTTAAAGTTGTCGCCAATAAATCAGAAAGCAGCATAGGCATTGAGCTGTGCAGCTTTGAGATGGTGGGTGATTGTGAAGGTCGAGAAGTGCTTATTTTTGACCGCGATGAGCATGTGTCGCAATGGAATGATGTGGATGAATGGCGCGATATTGCCGAGCGGCTGGTGCTTGAAGCTTTTGGGCATATCCGCGATGGCGAGCATTGGGCAGGCTGCGACCTTGGGCTAAGCCAAGACCCCACCGAAATCTTGGTAGCAGAGCATAGAAGCGGCTCATTGCGCCGCCACTCTAGGCTGCACATGAAGGGTGTGGACTATTTGATACAAGCTGAGTTCATCCGCGCCATTGATATGTTGATAGACCCGCAAGCCTCGCGCCCATGCTGGGGCGTTGACCAAGGCTCGGCAGGCGTAGCCGTCATTGGGCAGCTTCATGCAGAAGAGCGTTATCTCGATAGAAATTTTGAAGAAAGGTTGCTGGGCGTGATGTTTGGCGCGGCATTTGATGCTGTGGATTTGAATGGGGATACTGTGTTGGACAACAAAACAGACAAACCCATGCGCGTCAACGGCAAAGAGCTAGGCACTGATTTGTTGTCTATGGCGATGCAAAAGCGCAAAGCCCAATATCCGCTAGACCCTGAAATGGTGCAGATGTACACCAGCCAAGTCTTCACCCAAGGCACACGCTGGCGCTCGTTCCCCAACAAAAATGACCACTTGGTGGATGCCGACAGGCTTTTGATTATGAACCATATTTTAGCAGGAAGCTATGGCGGGCATGATGCCTTTGCTTGCGGTGCTGCCTACCGATAATATCACCCACAAGACAAATCGGAAGCGTTACCCCTAACCATTTCGGATTGTTGTTGTTCTAGTTCGGCGCATGTGTGGGAAAAAGCAAAGCAATTACCCGTTGACCAGTGGCGGCAAACATGGCTGATAGCAACGTCATAGACCTCAACGCCCCTTCTGCTGATAAAGTGGAATCATCGCCAGCGGTGTCGCAACTCGTGCCGCGTAGCGCTGCGGGTCAAGGTGCTTACAGCAACTTGTTTCAGGACAATATGCGCAATGCAATCATGCCGGGCTTGTATGAAGCCTTGCGTGAAGCCATTCCCATGCTGGATACCGCCATCAACAATTTCAATCTTTTGGACGGCACACCTGTCGTGGTCGGCGAAGATACGCAGGCGATTGAAGCCTTAAATCAGTTTATCCAAGAAGTGCAAGTTGGCGACAATCTGTTTGGCTTGGGCGCATATGTTGCCGCCCAGCGCGATGAAGCGCATGAGCAAGGTTTTGTGATTTCAGAGCACCTTTTGGGTGCGCAAGGTATTTTTAGGCTGAATGTTGCCGATTCCAAAGCCATGCACGCTTCACGCAAACCCAATGGTGAACTGGCTTGGTATTTTAACCCACTTGCCAAATCTCGCACTCCACATCGCCCATCCGCCACCGAGCAAGTGGCACAAATTTTGCAACACCGCACCCCAATCAACATGGCATCTGCATATTTTGATGGCAAAGGTTTTGTTGAGCTTGATGCAAGCCGTATACATTACTTGGCATACCGCGTTGAAAATTCCGATGCCTATGGCGTGTCGCTATTGCGCTCCATGCCTGTGTTCGCAGAAACGCTGCTCACCATCATCAATGCGATTGACAACACTTGGGAGCGTTTTGGCGACCCTTCATACCACATGTCGTATAAGTGCGGCAACAAGCTTGGTGATAAAGTGGATGCCAACGGCAACACCCCTTTAGAAGTGCGACGCTTGGCGCTGGTTGCTCAGCTTCAAGCAGCCGTGCAAAACAAACGTAATGGTCATTCTGCTGATTTTGCCACATCAGTGGATAAAGATTCAGAAGTGACCATTTCAATCATTGGTGCTGAAGGCACGGTCTTGGATGCTGATGTTCCTATCACCAAAGTGGTGGAGCAGCTTACATCAGGTACAGGTCAACCCGCTTGGATGTTGGGTGTCAACACAGGTGCGGTGCAAGGCATGTCCAAGCACCAAAGCGAAGTGTTGCAGCAAGGTTCAGCGAACAGAAACAGCCGCGAAGTGTTGCAGCTTGAGCGGTTGTGTAAAATCCATCTTCGCGCCCTTGGCATTTCATGGAGCGATGAACTTGTGGCGATTGAAGACCCTTTTGCAGCGGACAAGGTTCGGATGGTTCGTAAAGCATGGCGTATTGAATTTAATAAGCCGAACTTGTCGGATATTGTTGCCAAAGCGCAAGCCAACTTCATGAACACGCAATCGGATATTTTGCGAGACCGCACCCCGCAAGCTGGGTCGGGAACAGAAAACAAAAACACACCCATTTCAGTGACCACAGAAAGTGCCGATGGTGAGAAAACCACTACCACGCATAATATCTTATCACCACGCGCAGCCAAGCCAAGCAATCAGGCTGCGCAGCACACCCATAACCATACCCTCACCAATTTGGAAACCCGACCCATTGCCAACCCAGCTATGGATAAAATCGAAAACGATGCTTTGAAAGGCATCAATGAAGCATGGCAAGAAGTCACCTTGTATATTGTTCGTGCCTTGGGCTTGGAATCAGCAAACGCACAAAACGCCATGCAGCCCGATGGGTTCACCTTTACCGATGCCGACAAGGCATTGATTGCAGGCGAGCTTGCAGGGTTTGTATCCGACATTTTAGAAAACGAAGGTTTGGCGCAAGGCGCATTGGCGCAAGCTTATTTGCGCGCTTGGGCATTGGGCGTGATAGATGGTTATACGCGCACAGGTTTGGAAGCGCCCATTGGCGAATTAAGCAATGCGGCTGCCGTGGCTGAAATCCTCAAAACAAGCCAAACAGATTTCACAAAATTTATGGAAAACAAGCTCATTCCACGCATCCATCGCGTGTTAGAAGCTGGTGTTGCGGCGGGTGATAATCCTATCAATATCGCTGCCAACCTGAAACGCGAAATGGGTGGCGCATCATGGAAGTGGGAGCAAATCGCCCGCTCGGAAACAGCCATGACATGGGATAAAGCCAAGCGTGGCGAATGGGATGCAGAGCTTGCCGATGATGCAATCCCTGATTCATTTGATTGGATTCCTGCGCCCGATGCTTGCCCGATTTGCACAGCCCTAGTCGCTGGAAACCCATACACACTTAACACATTGCCTCGCGTGGTTGCAGACACCCACCCATCCGACCGCTGCGACACTGCACCATCGGCTCAGGAGTAAGCATGAAAAACAAACGCAACAAATCCAAGCAGCAGAAAATGAAGCCTCAAGCTTTTGGTTCTCAGCAGAGTTATTGCCAGTTGCGCAATGAAGCTAACGATGAAGCCACGATTTACATTTATGATGTGATTGGTAGCTGGGGCATTTGGGCGGTTGATTTCATTTATATGCTTAGCCGCATCACTGCCAAAACAATTCGTGTGCGTGTTCACTGCGATGGTGGTTGGGTCACAGAAGCCATTGCCATGCACAATGCCCTACGCAAACACCCTGCACATATAATCGTGGAAATTGATTCCATTGCGGCTTCGGCGGCTTCTTTCTTTATTCAAGCAGGTGATGAGCGCGTGATGGCAGAGAATGCCCAGCTTATGATTCATGATGTTCAAGGCGGCGTTGTTGGCACTGAAGATGAAATTCGCGCTTATGCCGATTATATCCCAACGGTTCGCGATGCGATTGTCGCCACATACGACTACCGCACCAACATCACAGCAGATGAAGCGCGTGAGATGATGACGCGAGGCACTGATGTCTATCTGACCGCCGAGCAAGCCCTTGCGATGGGTTTTGTTGACCGCATCGAAAAGTTGGCAGACATGGGCGAAGCCCCCCAAGGCTTTGATAGCGAACCTGATGGGGAGCGCACTGCCTTTTCCAACCAAAGCAGAAACACCAGCGCAGCACTCAACGAATTACAAACAATTTACGGGCTGACCAACCTTGGAACAAATCAGCCCGACAACAGCTCTGTTGACTCCGGTCAGCAAGATCATGGCAAAACAGGAGAAAGTATGAACAAAACACAACTTATTGCCGAATTGAAGCAGACCGGAATTGACGTATCGGCTCTTCAAGCTACAGCAAGCACGGTGGAAACCGTGACCAATGAGCGGGACACCGCCAAACAAGCCCTTCAAGCATTGCAGGGCAAACACGATGCCATCACCAACGTGATTGGTGAGCGCTCACCTGAGCAGCTTACCGCATTGATTGCAACGGCTGAATCCCACAAAGCATCTTTGGTGGACCAAGTCCACGCAGGTCGCCGCTTGAGCAACCTATGCGGTGATTCTGATGAAGATGTCCAAGCAGACAAAGACATGCTGAACACCATGCCAGTCGCTGCCTTGTCTCGCGATGCCAAAGCTTATGCCAAAGCAACAGGCGGCAAAAGTATGCTTACAGCAGATGCAACTCACGCCCACGATGGTGATGATGTATCTGATATGGATGCCATTGCGAAACGCATGGCGAACCGCAAAAAAGGTCAAGGAGGCCAATCATGAATGTTAATTTAGCAAACGAAGGCACATACGACCCCAATGGCCTACTTGCAGGCGAAGATCAGGTTACACGCCCGATTACCAACCTATCGGGTGGCGCGCCAGTTTTACGCGGCACGGTATTGGGCAAAGTCACTGCCACAGGCAGCTATGTTCCATCTTTAGCGGCTGCAGTCGATGGCTCTCAAGTAGCCCGTGCCATTTTGGTCAATGATGCTGATGCAACAGGTGGCGCAGTTGCCGCTCAAATTTATGATGCTGGTTCATTCAACGAAGGCAAGTTGATTTTGGGCGCAGGTCACACTCTAGCAAGCGTTCGCGAAGACCTTCGCAGCGTTGGCATTCATCTTAAAACAGTTCAGGCATAGGAGATAAACCATGGCCTTAGATATTTTTACACCCGCTCTACTTAACCGTGTTGTGGATTTCTCAGAAGATCCAAAAACACCATTGCTTGATAAGTTCTTCCCTGAAATCGAAGTCTCAGCCACTGAGAAAATTTTCTTCGATAGCAAGGGTCGTGACCGCCGTTTAGCACCATTTGTTGCACCTGAAGTTGAAGGTCAACTGATGGCGAAGCAAGGCTTTAGCACGGATTCTTTTCAACCAGCATATATCAAAGATAAAACAATCTTTGAAGCTGGTGAAACATTAAAACGCCGTGCTGGCGAACCACTTGCTGGCAATTTAACACCTGCACAGCGCCTTGAAAATGCTGTGGCTGATGAAGTTCTTTTGAAAAAAGAACGCCTGAATCGCCGTTTGGAAGTGATGGCTTCTGAAGTGATGCGTACAGGTAAAGTCACAGTGGTTGGCAAAGGCTTTGAAACCAAAGTTGTTGATTTTGGGCGCAATGCAAACCACACCATTGTTTTGGCTCCTGGCTCACAATGGGGTGATGTTGGTGTTTCACCATGGGTAGACTTGAAAGCATGGATGGAAACAGTCGCGCTTAACTCAGGCGTGGTGATTACCGACCTTACGTTTGATGGCTTGGCTTATGATGCGCTGTCCAAAGATGCTGATTTTATCGCCGCTTTGGACAACCGTCGCGCTGGCGCTGGTAGCGAAGTGCAACTTTTATCTGTGCCCGAGCTTGGTCTTTCTTACAAAGGCCATGTTGAGAATGTGAACCTATGGGTTTACACGGGTAAATATGTGCACCCTGAAACAGGTGTGGAAACAGCATATATCCCTGCCAACACAGTGATGGGTGGCTCTATCGGCATGGAAGGTGTTCGTCATTTCGGTGCAATCAAAGATATTCAAGCCACTGAAGGCGAAATATCAAATGTACCAGGCGCTCAAGCTGGCGGTTTGTTGTCACGTGAAATGTTTATCAAATCATGGACAAGCGACGACCCTTCTGCGCGTTACTTGATGGCGCAATCCGCACCGTTACTTGTGCCTTATAAAGTGGACGGAACTTTTGGCGCAACTGTGAAATAAACCGATAAGTAGCAGCATCGTTCTCGTGTGCGGTGCTGTTGCTTCTTTTTTGCACACGATAAAAAAGATGAGGTATAAAGAAAATGGCAAATAAAACGATTAAAGCACTGGTGCTTTTACACGGCTTAAAAACAATCGACGGCAAGAAAAATGTAGAGGCAGGCGACACATGCGAATGTGATGCCAAAACAGCATCTTGGGCTGTTGACGGCGGTTTTGCTGAGTATGCAGATGCGAAAGCAGAAGCCAAAACAAAAGCACCAACAAAAGACCCTGCCACACTGGAATCATTCAGTGCAGCAGTCGCCACGCTGGATAAAGAGAATAAAGCTCACTTTACCAAAGCTGGCAAACCCGATTGCAATGCTTTGGCAGATGCAGGTTGTGAAGTTTCCGCTGCAGAACGTGATGCGTTCTGGGAAGAAATGAACCCACCAGCTTAAACCAAGCTGCAACATCGAAACCAGAGGGGTTGAACAGATTCCCCTCTGGCTTTTTCAAGCCAGTGGTGTGGTGGCTGCCTCTCCCGCGCCGCTGGTTTGCAAAAGCTTTATGGATACACACAACAGATAACAACAAGGAAGATTGATGTCAAAAGCAACGCCTGACGAGTTAAAAGCTGAACAATTCAATGCCGTACAGTTCGGTGTGGAAGATGGCGCAGTGTGGGATGCTTATTTGCAAGCCCTGCTTGATGAGCAAGCTTTTGTGGTGAAAGAGCGCGTGGGGGCAGCAGTTTACGACAGCACCGATGCCGTGGTAATCAACCGCATCAAACGCACCGAACGATTCCTTGCTGCTGCTGAATTGTGGCTTCGCCGCATGAATCAAATCGAGAGCGATGTCACCGTGAGTGGCGAAGATACTAAGAACCAAGGTTTTACACGCTACAAAACAAACTACAAATCTTATTATGACAAAGCCAGAGCAGAGCTTGCCGCTTTGCCATCAGCATCAGCCATGCCCACAGAAGCAAGCAGCGCCCCAGCCTTTGGCGCGGTGTTGACTTCCCACTTTCAGCAAAACGGCACAGCACCATGATTAAGCTAAGCACAACAAGCAACGTCAAGCGCTTTGCCAGCCGCATGGCAGCCATAGAAAAAAGGCTGCCCAAAGCTCTCAAACGCGGTTTAGGCAAATGGGTTTTGGCTGCGCACAAAGAAGCGCATCGTCTATTGTCAGGCTCCAATTCTGATGCTGCTGGCGCGTATCCTGTACCTGTTCGTACAGGGAATTTACGCAGGTTAGAAAATTATGTGTTGCCGGGCAAAAGCAAGGCGGGCATCACCGCCCGCGAAGGTGAGGCTTTTCTCATCAATACTGCCATTTATGCCACCAACATTCATAAAGACCGACCTTTTGTGACTGATGGCATTGAAGCCACCCGTAGCGAAGGCATGAAAGGCATCACAGCCGAATTGCGCAAAACCTTGATGGGTGTCTCGTGAGCACACAATACCAAGTTCAAGAGCATATCCGCTCCATTCTTTTGGCAGATGCGCCTTTAAGCGCATGGCTTACCCAGCATTTTAAAGCCAGCTTAACCGTGTTGTTGGGCAATCGCCCATACAAACAGATTAAGGCGGGAAAATTCCCCGTGGCATCGGTGATTTTCGAGCCTGAAGATGTGCTTACCCACAAAAGGGGAGAGCCAGCCCAGCTTACAGAAAAATACCATGTGGATTTGGGCATACATTTCAGAAAGGCAAGCCTGCTCGATGATGAGCATTTGCTGCGCATTGGCGAGTTTGAAGTGTTGGCGGCTCAAGCCCTACTCAAAGACCGCCGCTTTAATGGCTTGGTGATGGATGTCGAAGTCGCCGAGCGCGTGGGTGATGGCAATGCGAACCACCCGCATCATTTTTTCACACTCATCTTGCGCGTATGGCGCACGGCTGAGTATTAAATCAAGGAGTTATTATGCCTACGAAACCAAGCAACAAAGCAAAGCAAACCACCAAGGCAGATGCCAAGAAATCGCCGCCAGCCAACCCACCCCAAAAAGCACCCGTGCCGCGCAAACCTGTGCATCACGAAGAGCCAACATCATAAACACGTTAAGAAAATAGGAGTAGAACCATGCCAGTAACCAACAGCAAAGAAATCGCCCTCTTAGGCAGAGTACAAGCCGCAGCCAACACACCAGTCGTGCCCGCGCCTGCCACGGATTATATCCGTATCGTCAATACCCCTGTGGTCGAGTTCGACCAGGTGGAACTAGAGGACCAAACCATTGCCCGCGCCCATGGGCAAAATGCAAGCAAGGTCATCGTCAAAGGCATGAAATTGCCCGTTGAATTTTATATGCGCAGCGGCGGCGGCGCAGGCATCCGCCCAGACCATGCCCCCCTTTGGGAATGTGCCAACCATAATGTGGTGACCACGGCAGGCGTAAAAGTCGAAATCACACCCTTTACAGCCGCAAATGCAGCTCGCAAAACAGCAACCTTTTATTGGTATCAAGATGGGCAACGTTATGAATTTGAAAATGCCATGTTTGATGGCTTGACCATGGATAAGCCTATCAATGGATATGTGCTGGTGAAAGGCACAATTATGGCAGCCTACAAAGATCCTACGATTGCCGCAGTGCCTGCGGGCATTGTGGAGCAGCAATCCGAGCCGATTGCCGTGGTATCATCGGATGTGGTCACCGATGGCGGCACGGCGATTGCTGTGGGCTCATTTTCTTTTGCATCTTCTGGCACATTGTCTATGCACGAGAAAATCGGCAAAAATGAAGCGCAGATGGATAGCCGAGATAAACCAGCCGTCACCCTCACCAAATCATCCATAGGCACACCAGCCGATTTGCAGCGTTTACAAGCTGGCGGTTTGTTGCAGTTGAAATCCGTATGTGGCGCAGTAGGCAATCGCGTCACCTTCACTTTGAATAAAGGGCAGCTCACATCCGTGAAAGCAGCCGTGAATGGCATCAACATGGATAGCGAGGTGTCCATCACCGCCCGTGATTTTGACAATTCATACATCGTTTTAATCGATTAATATATAAAGCAAGGAGGCAGTATGTCATTTGAACTATTAAACCGAAAAGACGCACCAATTAAGGATAAAGAATTTGGTATTGATGTGAAGTTTGGCTTTGTAACGTCTGACCATATCGCGGAGATTCAGGGTATTCTAGGGGGCTCGCGTAATCCATCCGTGACTGTCGCGCTGTATGCGATGCGCGAATGTATATCAGAACTCACGGTGAACGGTGAATGGCTGCAGCCAAAAGCTTTGGGCTTCAATATTAATCCAAACGGTGAAAAGGCTAGGCCATTCTTATACGCGCTTTCCTCGTTGGTCATAGAAGAATTAATCTTGAGTGACGAAGACGCAAAAAAGTCGCCGACGCCGCCGCAAACTTCTTCGCAGGAAAAAACGGAAGAAGCTGCTCCGACTGCAAGCACTTTAGACAAAGGTTAATTCCCAATGGTCCTTGTTTTTCTGATGAGCCGCAAGTTTGGGTTGAAGGGTCTGCGCCAAGCAGCGCCTGCCCTGTGGTCTTTCAAACAGAGCATAGTGATGTGTTCAAGGCGTGGAATCGTTTTGTTAATCCAAACATTCCAGATGCCGCGCGATTGCCCTTGGCAGGTGGTTGGTATGACCAGCCGCCCTTGTTTATCTCATGCATGGAAATTCTTCAGCGGGTATATGATCAATGTCAGGTGAAACATTAAAGGTTGGGATTCTTGGCGATGAATCAGATGCCCTACGCGCTTTTGATGAAGTTGCTGCCAAAGCTTTAAAGTCCACAAAGGACATATCTGCTGCTGAAAAGGCTGCATCCATCAAATCCAATGCGCTGGCGAAACTTGGCATACGCAGCAATCAAGATATTCGGGCAGAGATAGACCAAGTGAATGCGGCTTACAAACGCCTTGCCTTTAGGGGCATGTCATCATCGGATGAACTGGTACGCGCATCCAAAGCCACAAAGCAGAAAGTAGCTGAACTGAATTTGGAAATTAAAGGCGGTGATTTAGCCTATAAAAAAGTCACGGGTGCGCAATCTGCACACATGCGCAAAACAGCATCTTATGCCGCATTGGGTATGCGCAGCAATCGCCAAATCAGCCAAGAAATCCGCAAGGTTGAGGCAGCATACAAACGATTAAAAACATCGGGCACAGCCTCACAGGCTGAACTAGCACGCGCATCCAAGGTAACTAAAACCAAGGTCGCCGAGTTAAATAAGGAATTGAAGGGTGCAAGCCAGTCAACAGATATGCTAGCGGGAAGCGTGGGCAGGATGGTTGGTGCTGCTGCCATTTTTTATGGCATCGGCAGAGCCGTTAATACGGCTGAAGAAGCCATTGTTCGCAAAGAAGCAGCACTGCTCGGCTTAGAATCGGCAGCAAAACATGCTGGGACTGGCATAGATTCAACACTAAACGCCGCCCTTGCGTTATCAGCAGACGGCATGATGAGCAATGCCGAAGCCGCTCGCTCTCTCAAAAACCTATTGATACGTGGTTTTGGCTTACAAGAAGCGACCGACATTATTAATCGTTTTAAAGATAGTGCCGCATTTGGTAGGCAAGCATCGTTAGGTTTTGGTGAATCGATAGCAGGAGCCACAGAGGGTTTAAAGAACGAAAACTCTATGCTTGTTGATAACGCGGGTGTCACCAAAAATGTAAGTGTGATGTGGTCAGAATACGCGAAACAGCTTGGTATTGGCGAGAAGTCGCTAACCATCGCGCAAAAGCGACAAGCTGAATATAACGGCATCATGCGCGAAACAGCAGGTCAAATTGGCAATGCTGCAAAGGCATCATCAGGATTGCAGGGCGCACAAGCTAGAGCCAACAAAACGGCAACAGAAGCTTCTGAAAAATGGGGCAAAGTGCTAACACCCGCACTCAAAGAATTTTATAAAGCATCATCAAGCGCGTCTGATTCAATCGGTGATATGTCTAAATATGCACCCGAACTTGCGACTGGGCTTGCTGCGATTACAGCACAGTTTGTGTTGGGTAAAGTAGCAGCTTCTCAATGGGCAGGTTCACTGGCAGCAGGAACCATAACCATGGGCACGGCAACGGCAGCCGCAAAAACACTTGGCAAATCATTGCTACCCCTCGCTGCTGCAGAAGGTGTATTCAAAGTTTTCGAGCTAGGCACGGTGGCTATGGATGCTTATGCAGCCAGCCAAGCCCAAGCCACCGCTGAAGATGCAGGATTTCAAACAGCACTCAAGGCAAAAAACAAGTTGTTCAAAGAACATAGACAGGAGATTATTGCCCTTGGCTTAGATTTGGACGCTCTTTCTGGAAAGATGTCGAAAACTGAATATTCTGAAAAGGTTAGGCAGTTCTTATCCGACTTCAATGCTGCTAAAAGAGCAGCAGCAGGCGGCATACCAATCGCGGGTAATGATGACACGGGGAAACCCTTAAAAACACCAAAGAAAAATATCATTGACCCAGCCGTTGCTGCCAAATCTGTGGCGGATGCGCAGGCTTTGGGCGCTGAGTTGAACGCATCTTTTGATGATAGCTTCACAAAAATATCGGATAAATATGTTGCGACATGGTCACAGTTGGTTGCAACACAAGGTGAAGGCTCTGCTCAAGTGATGGCTTTGGAGTCTGCGTATCAAGGATATTTAGAGCAAACGTGGGCGAAGGAATCGGCAGCACAAGAAGCCGCAGCCAATAAAGTTGTTGGTATTCAAGCAGCAAAATATGCGCGTATTCAGGCGCAAGCCGAAGAAGCAAGGCTTAGTGATGAAGAACGCATTCAGGCTAAACTTGATACTGACCTACAAGGTATGGAAGATGAGAAGCAGAGGCTTCTCGATCAACATCTTTGGACTGCTGATTTGGATACCCAGTTTATAGATGCAAAACTTGCGCGTGAGAATGCGGCTGCAAACACTATCTTACAGATTCGCAAGAAGAGCGTGGATGCACAAGCCAACCTTGAAAAACAAGCGAACGCCGCCCGTATGGATTTAACATCATCAGGTTTAGGTGCAGTAGCTGCTTTGGTTGAAGGCAGGGGCAAGAAAGCATTTGAATTTGCAAAAGTCTTGAAGGCGGGGGAAGTTGTTGTATCCACAGCCGCATCCATGCAAAAAGCGTATGAAAGCCAACTTTCAATCCCAACTCCTGACGCACCGTTCCGTGCAGCTGCTGCTGCAGGTATTGCGGGGCTAAAAGGCGCAGCGCATCTTGCTGCAATCAACAGCGCGAAAATGGGTGGCGGTGCGATTCCTTCATCAGGTGGAGGTGGCAGCACACCAAGCCCAACTACTATCAGCGATGCCTCACCTGTCACGTCGGTGGGTAATGTGGGTGGTAGCCAACCTGCTGCACCAGTCGTGCACAACTATTATATGAACTACGACAACCGTGGTGCTTATGTGGGCGAGAATGCTGCTCAAGAAATGGCAGCGCGTACCAAGGATGTGCTTGAAGCGGATGCGCGTAATGGTTGGACACCATTCACGCCTGACACCGACCAAGCCAAAGTGCTGCAAGATATGGCGAAAGCAGCATGATTGGTATGCTTGAATACGTCTGCGAGGTGGATACACCTCTGCGCTCGCCTTATAAGGCGGTTGATTTCTATGCAGCTTTGGCCATGGGCAATGTTGCACCTGCAGGTAGCACTATTCAAATCTTGCTTGAGCACGGTTACACCAAGTTTGATGATAAAATCCAAGCCAATGTATCGCGTGAAGTGTCTGATTTTGGCTATGTGGAAGTCACAGCGCATGCCATCCGCGAAGGCGATGATTTCGCCATTGATTGGGTTGAGCATACGCGCGAAGTTGGCATGGCAAGCGATTATGATGCTTTCATGGCTTTTGTGAAATTCCATATTGCAGGTGTCGCCAAATGGACACCCAATGTCGATTTCCCAGATGAAGTTTATGATGTGATTGCAAACAAAATTCCGCAGCCCAAAAGGGTGCGCAATCAATTCTTGTTTGGTTTTGATTTCTCTTTCAATTATATCCCAGCCGCGCAAGCGCAATATATCGCGCCTGCCATTGTTGCACCGAGCGCGATATGAAGCAGCTTCTAACTGAGCAATTTACCAACGCCATGAAAATCGCCAAGCGCGAGCATTATGTGTTTGAGATTATGTTTACCAACGGCGTATGGCGTGAGGGCGTGAATGACCATTATTTTGCCACTGCACCCAAAAGCTTATTCAGAGAGACAGTGGCAGACCCTTTGCCTGCAGACACCAGGTGGCACATCTGCTTAAAAGGCGGCTCTTTGCATGAAGTGTCGCAAGATTATAATCCCATCACCAACCTGACCAAGGAAGGCGTTATCACTTCCGAGCTTATCAATGTAGAGAATATCTTTAATAAAATCGTGGCAGATTATCGCGCTGCTGGCTTTGGTGTGCGCCGCCAAATCTGCGATGTGTACCGTATTTATGAAGGCGACGAATGGGGTAAGCGCGAGCAAGTGGCGCGTATGCAAGTTGAAGGCGTGACGACTAAGGGCGCAACTAAATCTATCAAGCTGGCAGACCCTTTGGCTAAGGCGCGTGATAACACCATGAATTTGCACAAAGCCGTGCTTGCCACAGCCTTAGTGCCCATCACCACCACATTGACCATCGCTAGGGTAGAGAAAGACACTGATTTCCCGTATGTTCGAGATTGGTCGTATTTAGCCATCAACAAAGAAGCCATGAAGGTCACCAGCCGCACGCTTAATGCCGATGGCACAATTACATTCACGGTATTGCGAAGCCAGCTTGATACAGTCGCTCCAGCCACCACGGATATTGGCGCAGCCGTTGAAGAAGTGGTGGTTGCGAAAGGCGATGCTATTGATGTGGCTTGCTTGCTGCTCACGGGTTATTACATCATACTTTCGGGTTCTTGGGTGGACACAGCATTTGATATATATCGTGCTTACACAGCAGGCTACCCAATAAAGAGATATTATCCAGGTGGCGGTTTCGGTAAAGGCCCAATAGGCCCATTCCCTGTTCGTTATGAGACCGTAGAGCTTCGTGTACCCACTGGCGACCCAGCCCCTACAACGACATATATCAAAGGTGGGTATAATTATAGCAGCTATTCTGTTGAGCTAATGGGGACAACGATTGTTCCTGTGTGGTCGGACACGGCAGTGCCGCCGCGCCTACCCGACCATTGGCACGCTGGGCTTGATTTCAAGCATCACATCAACTATCCCATGTGGTCAGAAGTTCAGGCGATTCTTGGCACGACCGATTTAACCACAGGCAATGTGGTTGCCAATCTTGAGTTTGTGTTTACCAAGCCCATTCAGCCCAAGTATTTCGTTGAGCGCGAAATTTTGCGCTTGATTAAAGCCAAGTTGGAAACCCAAGGCGATGGCACGCTGGGCTTGGTGATTCTTAAAGACCCATCTTTGGATGCTATTTTGAATCGCCAAAGCAATGGCGACCCTCGATTGATGGTGCTTGATGGCGCGTTGGCCAAGAGCGACACCTTAAAGGTTGTTGATGTAAACAAGCAAGATTATATATCCAAAATCAACCTGCACTGGGATGTTTATCCGCGTTATAAAGGCAAATTTTTAAGCACTGCGTATTTTGAAAATAAATCTGCTTTGGATGTGGATGGCAAGGGTCGTGAAGTCGATATTTATGCGTCAGGTTTGCGCAGTGTGCATGATAAAGCGGTGGATGCCGTGTTTGTGTTGGTCGCTGGCTTGCTGGCTAGATATTCGGGCGGTGGCAAAAGCATCACCATTGATGCCTTGCCGCGCACCCACTTGTGGCAGACTGGCGATAATGTGTATGTGGATGTGCAAGCGTCTAAAAGCGAGAAAATCCAAGGCACGTTTCAAATCATTAAAAAGACGGCAAAAAATAGAAACACCTTCACCCTGTTTCACCAGCCTGACACACCAGTGATACAGTCCTTTAGAAGACAATCTTCATACACCAATTCGGCATGGCTGAATGGGCTAGACCCTGCTGCAATCCCAGCCAATAGAAATCTGCTGCTGCTATCGCCCACGGGCAGCCCGCTTGTGCTTGATGGTGGCGATTATTATGTGCCTACTGGTTATGCAGGCTCATACACCATGTATGGCACCTGGACAACCACAGGCGGCACACCGCGCATCTTTGGCGATGGCGAGATTATCACAGACCCTTTGAGCTTCAAGTTTGATGGTAAAGGCAAGTCTGACCGCTTCAATGGCTATGCAGGCAATGGCGCGGTTGGTAATAATTCATTGGTTCAATTTTGGTGGGAAGAAGGTTATTGGGACTATTGGGCATTTTCCTGTAAGCGCAGGGGCAAGGTGCTTTCTTCGCAAACTTTCGCCATAAAAAACCCAGGCGGAATTGGCAAGGCATACGCAGGTGCGGTGGACATCGTGTCAGGCGCAAAGCAAGCCGATGGCAAAGTCGCCAAACTATTGGGCATTCCTGATATGTTGGTGGGGTCGGGCAGTGGCAGTCGCGGTATTATTTCGGGCGTGTCCCCTGCAGGTCAGATGTTTAGGGGTTATCAGATATTGCGAGACGATGGTTATGTTCATATGTATGGCAACAGCTTCACAGGCACTGATGGGCGAACGCTGTGGGAGCCTCCCCAAGCAGGCGGCGCGGGCATTGTGATGTGCGCACCGCGATTGGTTCTTGGTGGTGAGTTTGATTTAAGCCCTGCCGACCCCGTTGCGCCCACATCATACACTATTGCTAATCGTAATATGCCAAGGTTCGGCTGCGATGACAGAGGCACGGTTACCATATCAATGGGCCAAGGTGGGCAAGGCACGTTTGGCACGGCTGCGTTCATCGCAGAAAACGACCCGCTGCGCAGCATTGTCCGCAACAATTTAATTATGAAATCAGCATACAACGGAATCGAGAGGTTAATCTAATGGCAATTATTAAAACAGAAATACCAACGCACACTATGAATGATGGGGAATCCATCAAGACGGCGCTACAAGGCGACATCAAGCTGATTGAAGATGAGCTAAATGATATTCGCACAGGCGGTCAGGGTGACCTCATCGGCAAGATTCTTAAAGCTATAAATGGGCTGGAATTAGGCGGTGTGTTTCGCGCCAAATGGCCAGACGTAGGAGGGATGATTGGCTCACTGGGGCAAGTTTTAGCCAATGGCGCAATGGCTGCCAAGATTAATATCGGTGAGATTTTGCAAATCACCAACAATGCTGGTACACAAGTCCACTTTTCTGTGGATGAGAAGAAAGGATTACAAGGATTAATAACACGGATAGCTAACCCTATGATGCACATGGGGTTGAAAACTAAGAATGAAATCACAAATGGTGGCGCAGGTTTTGTAGGTACACCAACCTTCACGCACCCAAATACTGAAACATACATTGATTCCCTCACAGGGCTTTTGAAGACTGCAGCAGTGAACGAGCCAGTGATTGAAGCTAGGAGCGATGGTAGGCTTGGTATGCGCTTTCACCCAGCTATTCATAATTTCGTGCCTGATAGCGAAAACGGCAACTACTTCATACCAAACGGCGGCACGGTTACAGCCAATAACACGACTGGTGTAGACGGTGCAGCATCCATGCACACTTTTGTAGAGAATGGTGCAGCAGGATTGCATGAGATAAACAAAGCTATAATCACGCTTGCAGGGCAGCAGACCTATCAGTTCAAGCTTAAAGCTGGCGTAAACGTGACGGATGTTGCGCTGTATATTGCAAACGCGACTGACTTAACTTTTGCAAATGTTTCTATAAACCTAATCAACGGCACTCACACGCTTGTCACTGGCGATAAGGTGGTGGTGAAACACCTTGGCGATGGCATCTACCTATGCGCGATTACTGCAACATCTACAGTGACAGGTTCAACGTATTACGTTCGTAACATTACAGGCGGACCCACACACACTGGCGATGGCGTTTCAAGCTTTCATTTTCAACACCCACAAGTTAATAATGGCTCTGTAGCTGCACAATATGTACCAACAACGGGCTCTAGCTTGGTGATTGGCGCGACTTCCGTATTATCCATTCAGTCCGTTGATAACTTCCCAACCGTGGATATAACTAAGGATTTCTGTGTAGAATTTGATTATGAAAGCCCAGTTGATTATTCGGATACGGTTAATCTTTTTAATGTTAAGGGTGTTCTAAACATCCTTGCAAGGCACTCTGTTGGCTTTTTTAATGGCGGAAATTTTTATATTGGTTTGAACAATATCATCCAAGTACCACGCGCAATTATGCAAGCAAACGTGCCACACAATGTAAAAATCGTAAATAGTAATGGTATTACAGAAATTTGGGTTGATTATGAGAGGGTCGCAACCAAGGCATCAATCCCAGTCAATGGCGCACCGCTTAGCATTGAAATAGGCGGCGCGAACTACGTCAATATCAGCGACATCAACGTGCGCGACTTCGCACCATCAGAAATGGAACTAGGAGCTTAATATGTATATCATGACACACTGCACAGATAGCGTAGCATTTTTGGCAGAAATCGCCAAAACCATCCCTGATATGGTTGAATTTGATGATGAAGGCGTAGCGTTGGGTTTGAAAGCTTTACGCACTCAAACTATTAGAAAGGGCAATGAAACGCTTTCTATTTTAAGCCTAAGCGATGCGGAGCTTATTAAGTTCAAAAAACTAACCACGATCAAGGTGATTTCATCAGCGGCCAAATGGCAGGATATTGTCACATCTTTGAGCGCTGCTAACAAAAAGATTTATAACCGAATCTATGACCGTACCCCTATCGTGGTTGGTGGTATGGATGGTGCAACGGAAACTATCACACCCCCTGCTATTTGGGCTGGTTTCGCATGAACATAATAACTCAGCACATGATAGATGACGACAACGCAGTCGGTCATGCCCATGCAGGGCTTGTTGCGTTCATTATTGCAGATGCGGCGTTCATGTTTGGCTTGCTGCCTTGGTATGTAGTGCCACTTTCGCCTTTTGCTATGGGTGGGCTGATTGAATTGAAGCAACGTGTATGGCGTAGTTTTATCATCGTTAAGCGTAAATTTGTATGGCTTGGCTTTACTGGAAAGCATCAAAACTCAAGCACTGAAAGCTTACTTGATATTATGCAAACTGGCTTGTTTGCTGTGACTTATTATGTGAATAGGAATAAGAAACATGGCTGACAATCTATTAGAGCTATGGCATTGGCTAAAGTGGCTTGGGCTACTTACTTTCTCATTCGTGGTGGCTAACTGGGTTTATTTTTGGGTGGTTATCCTAACCTTTGCAGGCAACTATTGGTATAGACAGAAATACAATATCAAGCTGACCAAAGGTGAATGGCGTTTGTTATTTTTTATTGGTGCAGTTGTTTCATTGACCATCTTTGAAGCCTTGGTGCATCAAGTCGATGGTGATATGGCGAGAAGCGGCGCAACGGCGTTTATTGCAGTGATAGGCATGGAAGTGTACCCCATCCTTATCCAAGTGCTGAAAGACATCACGCCTTCAATCATTAAGAAAAGGGCAGGGGTGAAGCAAGATGATTGAGTTTGGTTCATTCCTTTGGCACTTATTTTGCGAACTTTGGCAGCCAGTTCTAATCATGGCGACTGGATGGCATGGATTCATGTTTTTAGCGGCAAAATCGCACGGACTAACATACAGCAAAAAGCTAACAGAGCAGCACATGCTTGAGCATAACATAGCTTCACTGCTTGCCATTGTAGGCGGTGTGCTTGCCGCACCAGTGTTTATTGTGCATTTGACCACAGAGCTAACACTAGAAAATGAAGCACCGATTGATGGCATGTGGCAAACGATGGAGCAGCTTGCTTTGTTTTTCGCATTGCTCTACGCAACCCAAGCTTCCAAGCATTTACGCCTTGAAAGCTTGAAGGAATTTTGTGGGAGGTATTTTAAATAATGCAAAAATTAAAAATCAAACGCATTGCAAAAACAGGCTTTGGCGTATTCGGTGTATTTCTTGACGAGTTTGGTTTTCCTTTTGCACTGACGGCGGAACGCCCTGATTTCAACAATGAGCCAAACCGCAGCTGCATCCCTGCTGGAATTTATGAATGCGAGAAAATCATATCGCCCAAGTTTGGGCATTGTATTCATATCAAAGATGTGCCAAACCGCTCACATATCCTTATACACAAAGGCAATGTGCCGCTTAAAGATAGCACAGGCTGCATACTGGTTGGCGAACAATTTGAACCGCTTGGTGGGCAAATGGCAGTGCTCGCAAGCCGCCATGCCTTCAATGAGTTGATGAAACTGGCTGATGACAAGTTTACATTGGAAATCAAGGAGTGTTGATATGATTCAACTACCAAATAATGATGGATAACAATCAAGATTTCATAGGCAAACACAAGGTTGTTACACGCTTGGCTAACATCGTGATGATTGCCATATGCGCTTGGCTTGCGTGGACGAACTCAAGCAACGACAAGCTTATTGAGTATTCATATTGGGCTTTGGTGTTTATGTTTTCAGCGCATCTCTTCGGAGATAAAATGCTTGTGCAGATTAAGGATATTGTAGCAGCATGGAGAGGGGCGAAATGACGCTACAGGCTAAAGCAATCATACTTGTGGTTATGCTTATCGCAGCTTTCATGGCTGGCGTAAAGGTTACAAACAACGCACGAGATGCAGAGCTATACGCTGCACAACAAAAGAATGAGCAGCTTATGCTTGAACGTGGGCAGGAAGCGGCTGATTTAATACAAGAGGTAATGAATGAAAAACAAAAATCAAAAGTTATCTACAGAACAAAATATGTGGACAAAGTCCGTGTTATTGAGCGCAATAATAAGTGTAAGCTTAATGATGACAGCTTGCGACTTTGGCAAGAAGCCATTAACGACATTAACGGCAAAGCCAATCGCCTTGATGCAGCCTTGCCCACAGCTTCACCAACTAACTGACCCTTATACTTACGTTAGCAATGCTGTTGAGAACTTTGGGCTATACAAAGAGTGCAAAGATGAAAAGCAGGGCTTGATTGATTGGGTGAATAGCTTATATCAAGAAGCACCCTAGTTTTCTATGCAAGCGTGATGCTTATGTAAGTTTGAAGCGTTAAACTTACATTTAACCAAATTATTGCCCAAGTTCGGGTAACCTTTCATTTTCTAAGTTATTGATTCTGTTGACGATTTCCTAACCTTTTCCGAATTTCCTATGTTTTGGAGACCGCATTGCTCTGCCATTTCAGAAGTTTGCGCATCATACCACGGCGTTCACCTAGTGAAGTTCGATCAGAAATCATATCACGCCTGGTTAAATTCGCGCCAAGATAATGAAGGCATGCGTGTAAAATGGGCTTCATCAACCTTGCAAAGCACCTAATTTATGTGGCAGTTGCGTATTTATGTGGCAGTTGGCAATTTTTGTCACTTTTTTAAATCTTCTAAACCTTTGTTTTATAAGCTAAAAATGGTCGGGACGGCAGGATTTGAACCTGCGACCACCACACCCCCAGTGTGGTGCGCTACCAAGCTGCGCTACGCCCCGTTATTTAATGTATAGTTTAGAAATCGAGAAGACGTTTGATATTTTCTAACTCTTCACGAATTGTATTGAGGCTAACTGTAGCGTTGTTGTGCTGAGCTTCAACAATTTCTGAAATATCACCCGTAGCAAGGCGTTTTTTTGCGCCTCGAATGGTAAAGTTTAAGTCATATAACAAATGCTTTATTTGCAGGGCAATATAGACATCACGATGACGGTAAAACCTGCGGTTCCCACTCTTTTTAACGGGTTTTAAATGTTTGAATTCGGTTTCCCAATAACGAAGTACATGGGGCTCAATGCTACATAAGTCACTAACCTCACGGATAGAGAAGAAGAGTTTATCGGGAAGGGTGGGGACATCAATACCTGCTTGTTGTAAAACCTTTAACTGAGAAGAGCCTTGGGCGCTCATAAGTGTTTATGTGCCCCTTAATCTTTTTTTAGTTGGTCTTTAACAAGTTGACTGGCTCGGAATGTTACAACTTTTCTAGGCTCGATAATGATACTTTCGCCAGTTTTAGGGTTGCGACCACGTCTTGAGTTTTTCGCACGAACCATAAAATGACCAAAACCTGATATTTTTACATCTTCGCCTTTTTCTAGCGTATTTTTTATCTCTTCTAAGACAATTTCAACAATTTGTGAGGACTCTTTTTTTGAAAGCCCAACACGATCACAGATAATAGTGGCAATCTCAGCTTTGGTCATAATCCCCTCGGAAGAACTGAAAATAAACTTGCTTTAAGCCCAAGAAGCTAGAAACAGTATTAGCGATAGTATTCAAAGCCATTGTTTTGTCAAGGGTTTTTAGGTTCTATCATTTGAAGCTTATTGTGCGCCAACTCATATACCTCATCACAGGCATGGGCAAAGCTCTTGCTATGTGTGACCATAATGGTAGCGATCTTATATGTTTTGCAAGTGTCTTTTATCATATTGAATACAGTGTGTGCTGTTACTTCATCTAGGTTTCCAGTGGGTTCATCTGCAAGTAAAAGTTTGGGTTGCGTGATGATTGCTCGGGCAACTGCAACGCGTTGTGCTTCCCCGCCTGAAAGATGTGCAGGTATATGTGATGCTCGTTCACAAAGCCCCAACAAATCCAGTAGATTCCGTGCTTTCTCTTTAGCGTAAACTTTGCTTTTACCTTGAATAAGTAGGGGTAGCATAATGTTTTCTAAAGCTGTGAGTTCGGGAATAAGGTGGTGGGATTGATACACAAAACCAATATCTCGATTGCGTAACATGGCAAGGTCTTTCTCTTTTAAAGTATGTATAGCGATTCCACCCAAGTGAATTTCACCTGAATCTGTTTGATCTAATGTACCTAAGAGTTGTAAAAGTGTGCTTTTTCCAGAACCCGACTCGCCAACAATAGCCATGAAAATACCAGATTGCAGATTGAAGCTGATATCATCAAGAATTTGTAATGGACCTAAAGGAGTTGGGTATGCCTTACTAAGATTAGTGACAGTAAGCACTTATTTTTTTTCTTTGAGGGTTTTGATAGTATTTACCACACGCTGTTTTAAATAAGCCTCAACAACTTTACGTACTGTAGGGTAATCTTTAGCAAGAGCATCAAATTTCTCACGGGTTAAAGTTAATAACTCAACATTGCCAATGGCTGTGACACTAGCCGTGCGTGGTTTGCTGGTAAGCATAGATACTTCACCAAAAAATGACCCTTCACCTAGGCTGCCTAAAACAACCTCTTTGGTAGATATACGTACTTTTCCTGAACGGATTAGGTAAAATGTACTTTCAACATCACCTTCTTTAATAATAATATCACCATCATGGTAAAAGGATAGACTAAACTGCTGAGCCAATGGTATGCGAGCGTCTTGTGGTATACCCTCAAAAATAGGTGTGATTGCTAAAATACGAGCAAGCACCCGCCGCCTATAAAAATCTTCAACAGTATCATGAATCGACGGGTGTTTTTTTACCCATTCATCAAAGACTTTTCGATGGATAATTAACAAACTCACATCTGACTCAGCAATAGCCGAGTTTTGATGTGGTTCTTTATTCATAAAAGATAATTCACCAAAAAAATCACCTTCACCCAACCGTGAGAATACTTGTTGTGAACCACGAATACCTTTGGTTTCTAAACGTACGGCACCCATGCCAATTAAGAATAAAGCATTTGATGTTTCATTGGCTTCGTAAATCACATCACCTGCTGCATATTCTTTAAGTTCTAAAGATTCGATGAAGTCATCCAGTTCTTTACCAGCAAGACCAGAGAGTAAAGGTGTACGCTCAAAACTTAATTTGGCTTTATCTGTTGGTGAAGCTTGCATGTCTGATGTAGCACCATTCGGTGCAATGGTACTAATGGCCCAGTCGTCACCACGTTCTGTTGAGAGGTCGCGTAGCTTTTCTTTAATTTCTGTTTGTTCTGGGTCTAAGCGAAGTATAAGTTTGTTAATAGCAATGGCTTGTACAACGAAACCATCATCAGCATAGGCCTTAGCAATTGCAGTATAGGCACGAACAGCACCTTTAGGGTCACCCGTTTTTTCACGCATTTCTGCAACTTTGGTAAATATTCTTAGATCTTTTTCATCTTTTTTATGAATTTCAGTGTATAGTTTGAGTGCATTTTCATACTTGCCCGCCATTAGGGCTTGTTTCGCTTTCTTTTTTAGCGCTTCTAACGACATAAAACAACTCCCTCATCACTCATAACGCAAGGCCTCTGCAGGTGGTACTTTAGCAGCTCGCCATGCAGGGTAAAGTGTTGCTAAAAAACCCATGAGTAAACTTACACTTGCAACAATTATAATAGATGTAGGCTCCATAATAGCAGGTACATGGTCAATATAATAGACATCACCCGACATAAATGTCGTATGCGTAACTTTTTCAATCCAAGCAACGATAGATTCTAAGTTCGCAGATAAGAAAATACCAGCCAAACAACCCAGTAAAGTTCCAAAGCCACTAAGCAGCATACCCATAAGTAAAAAGATACGGATGATGGAGGCATGTGATGCACCAATTGTTTTGAGAATGGCAATTTCTTTACGTTTTTCCATAACTACCATTACCAAGGAAGAAACCATATTAAAGATGGCTACTAAAACAATTAAGAAAAGAATGATACTCATGGCTGTTCGTTCCATTTTTAAAGCTTGAAAGAAGGACTGATGCCTATGTTGCCAATCTGTAACCCAAGCATCACTTGGTAAAAGATTACGTGCGATTTGTGCAACTTGAGTTGCTTGGTCGCGGTTTTTTAGGTGAAGCTCAATACCTGTAATGGCATTTCCCAAACGATTCAAACGTTGCACAGCTTGAATATGGGTGAGAATAAGACCGACATCATATTCATAAAAACCAGAGTCAAAAATACCTGTGATGATAAAAGACTTCATCCGTGGTGAAGCACCCATTGGGCTGATACCTCCTGAAGGTGTTAACAACTGCACTTTATCACCCACGCTGACGGATAGTTTTCTTGCCAACTCTTTACCAATCACAGCTTCAAAAATATTGGTTTGTTGTGGGTTAGGTAAAGATAAAAAAGAACCTTGGCTGATATGTGAAGAAATGACTGTGTCTTGGGCTGCGTCAATACCTTTAAGCATGGCACCAACTGAACGCGTACCATGGTGGGCAAGGGTTTGTGTGCTGATATAGGGCAATGCTTGTTTAACATGTGGTAGTTTTTGGCTGATATCCAACCAAGTTTTCCAGTTGGTGAAGGTATCACCAGGACCTTGAATTTCGACATGTGATGAAAAACCTAAAATCTTATCACGTATTTCAGTAGCAACGCCATTCATCACTGACATCACCACAATTAAGGTCATTACACCAATCGCCATGCCAACTGCTGAGCTCCAACCAACCAATGAAGCAAAGCGTTCACCTCGCTGTGAACGTAAATAGCGTAAGGCTAAAAGAAGTTCAAAGGTTTGAATCAAGTTAAATAACGCAGGTACAAATAAATGTGAGACACAGCAATGCTCATAATCATTAATAAGAAGGCATGTTTCATGAATTGTAAGAAATATATTGGGTGACCTGCACGTTGTGCAAAACCTGCAACAATAAGGTTGGCTGAGGCACCAATTAATGAGCCATTACCACCCAAACATGCACCCAGCGCTAAAGCCCACCAAATCGGTTCAATGGCTTCTGCGCCACCAAATGTTGGTGCCATGCTATGCACCAATGGAATCATGGTGGCAACAAAGGGAATATTATCAATCAAGGCAGATGCAAGCGCTGAAACCCACAATACAGCACCGACAGTGGCATTAAAGTCACCATCTGTAAGCTGAATAACCTTTTCACCCAACATAGCAATTACACCCGTATGCTCAACACCTGTCACAATGATGAATAAACCGACAAAGAAAAAAATCGTTGTCCACTCTACATCAGCCATTACTTTTTCATAAGCATGATCTTTGTCGTGTACAGGTTCGCCATAGGTTTGGAGTAACAATAATAGGGCTGCGCCAAACATAGCAATCGTTGCTGGTTCTAGGTGGAAGGTATGAGCAACAGAGAAGCCTACAATCACTGAAAATAAAACAAACAGACATTTTTTTAGCAAAGGAATATCTTGTAATGCTTCATCTTCATCAAATTTCATAATCAAAGCACGTTTCTCTTCACTTGCTTTTAAATCACGTCCAAATATAAACCAAATGAAACCCAAAGTAAGTAAAAAGATAACGGGTGTGATAGGGGTTAAATGAAACAAAAAATCTGTAAAGCTTAGGTTTGCTGCCGAACCAATCATGATATTAGGTGGGTCACCAATTAGTGTTGAAGCGCCACCAATATTGGAAGCGAAAATTTGGGCAAACAGGTAAGGGTAGGGGCGAACACCCAAAGCATCTGTAATTAATAAAGTGACAGGTGCAATAAGTAAGACGGTGGTAACATTATCCAGAAATGCGGAAAATACAGCAGTTACAATGGAAAGCATGACCAAGATGCCCCAAGGGTTACCTTTGACGACTTTTGCAGCTTTAATTGCAACATATTGAAACATACCTGTTTTTTGACTGATAGTTACAATAACCATCATACCTGTTAATAAACCAATGGTGTTAAAATCAATGCCTGCTACGGCTTGTTGTTGGGTTATCACTCCACAAAGTACCATCAAACCAGCACCCAACAAAGATAATACAGCACGGTTAAATTTCTCAGCCATAATCACGCCATAGACAACCAATAAAATGGTTACAGCAACCCAAGTTGGGTCTAAACCAAAAATAATGGATGCTTCATGTGTGCTTGTATTATGCATCATTCACCTCGCTGTTTTTTTGTTTTAAGCGATTAAGAATGTCTCCTGCTGAAATGATACCCAAGAGCTTTTTATCTTCATCAACCACAAGTGCATATTCATGTTTACCATGTGATGCAATTGCAGCGGCTACAGATAAAAGAGACTCATCTTTATGTACAAGCAATGGGGAGGTATCGACCATATCACAAATAGGGCCGTTAATGACTTCTTGATAGCGCTTACATAAAATACCTAAGTCTGGTGCATAAGAAATTTGATTTAGATCGCCGCTAATAAGATATTCAGGGATAATGTTTTGCATGATAGAAAATGTTGATAATAGACCTTTAACAAGACCTTGTTTATCAATAATAGGTAACATACGTAGCTTTTCACGGTTCATTTTTGCATGTACATCACCGACAAGTTCATGTTCTTGTGCGGTAATCACATTGGTCACCATAATTTTCTCAGCAAACATATAAAACCTCTTTTGTTTCTCTTTTATTCAGGACGCATATGTGGAAATAATAAAACATCTCTAATGGAATGTTGTCCTGTAAGCATCATCACCAAACGGTCTACACCAATGCCAACACCTGCCGCTGGAGGCATACCAAACTCTAGGGCACGAAGGTAGTCTTCATCAATGTCAGTGGCTTCAGCATCACCTGCAGCCTTGGCTTGTGCTTGTGCTACAAAACGACCGCGTTGATCATCAGGGTCATTAAGTTCTGAGAAACCATTGGCAATTTCACGACCTGCTACAAACAATTCAAACCTATCGGTAACGGTTTCATCGTCATTGTTACGACGCGCAAGTGGTGACACATCAACAGGGTAGTGGGTTATGAAAGTAGGTTGCGTAATTTTTGGCTCAACAAGCTCTTCAAATAATGCAAGCAAGTAATGCCCAGCTTTCCAAGTAATTAAAGGTTTAATGTCAGGTATTTCTTGCAGGCAGACAGTTGCAAGCAAAGCTTTGTCATTGGCATGTCCACGTAAATCAGGGCGGTGTTCAAATACGGATTCATCCAAACGAATACGCTTAAAGGGTTGACTGAAATCAAGCTCAACATCTTCCCAAGTAGATTGTAAGTTGTTGGTACCTTTTGCAATATCGCGAATTAGTGTTTCTGTTGTATCCATAGCATCATTGAAATCAGCATAAGCTTGATAAAACTCAACCATGGTAAATTCAGGGTTGTGTGTTGCATCAAGCCCTTCATTACGAAAGTTGCGGTTAATTTCAAAAACACGTTCTAAACCGCCAACAAGCAAGCGTTTTAAATAGAGTTCAGGCGCAATTCTTAAAAAAAGTTCCATGTTTAATGCATTATGATGTGTGGTAAATGGGCGTGCCGCAGCACCACCTGCTTGTGTTTGTAACATGGGTGTTTCAACTTCCATGAAATCATTGGCTTCTAAGCCACGACGAATCAAGGAAATGATTTGTGAACGGGTGCGGAAGGTATGACGTGATTCAGGTGTAACAATTAAGTCCACATAACGTTGGCGATACCTTGTTTCAACATCGCTTAAACCTTGCATTTTGTCAGGCAAAGGACGCAAACATTTGGCAATCATTTCCACATGTGAGACTTTAATCGATAGTTCCCCCGTTTTTGTGAAAAACAAGGTTCCTTTGGCGCCAATGAGGTCACCCAAATCCCATTTTTTTGTTGGGTTATAGACTTCTGCACCACCCAAAGCATCCCGATTAAGGAAAAGCTGAATATCCGCTTCCTTATCTTGGATTTTTACAAAGCTTGATTTGCCCATGACACGATGCGCCATCAAACGGCCAGCAACAGTCACTTCAATAGCTTTTTCAGCTAAACTATCCTTATCCAAGTCACCATATTGAGCATGGATAGAGGAAAGTGAGGTGTTGCTACGCCAAGTGTTGGGGTATGCATTACCTTGCTCACGCATGTTTGCCAACTTCTCGCGGCGCACACGAACCTGTTCAGGTTGCTGCTTGGTAATTACTTCAGTTTTGTTTTCTTTTTCTGGAGCAGAAGTCTGTTCAACCATAATCTTAAAGGCGGCTGTTAATATCTAGGTCTGAAAAGAAAAAGTTGATTTCAATCGCTGCATTTTCTGCAGAGTCAGAACCATGTACAGCGTTGGCATCAATAGAATCAGCGTGGTCAGCACGAATTGTACCTTCTTCAGCTTCTTTGGGGTTGGTTGCACCCATCAATTGGCGGTTCAATGCAATGGCATTTTTACCTTCTAGGCACATAGCCAATACTGGACCAGAGCTCATAAAGCTGCAAAGATCTTTATAAAACGGACGTTCTGCATGCACAGCGTAGAAACGACCTGCTTGTTCTGCGCTTAAATGTATCATGTTTGTTGCAATTACAGACAAACCATTTTCTTCAAAGCGACGAATAATGTCACCAATAACATTTTTTGCGACCGCATCAGGTTTGATAATTGATAGTGTACGTTGAACTGCCATGCTTTTTACCTCGAAAACCGTATAAATAACGGTATGCTTTGATTTAATAAAGTCGGCACTATAGGAGCGTGTGTTGCATTCTGCAATTAAGAAAAAAACTGAGTGGCTTCTTCATGGGTTTTGTAGGTTATTCAGCTTGTTTCTTTTTAAGTAAAACGATTTGAAATTGCTTATTTATAATAGTTTATATGTTTCCACCTTAAATGATTTTGCCAAAGAGGTTTATTATCTAAATAGGTAGGTTTGCTTTTGGTTTTTATAATATACCTGCCAGTTACTCACTCCGTCGTGCGCCGTAACTGTAACCTGGGTAATCCCCCCGAAAAATGTTTGAGTTTATAAGTAGAATTTTCTAGTAATATAAACAGGAGATTTTACGATGAAGAAATCTAGGTATAGTGATAGTCAGATAATCAAAATTTTGAAGGAAGCAGAG
>Ga0256829_1000660_pt1 | contig 33134 bp, 37 predicted proteins | sample 131447metaG_FD_185979 | JGI IMG/M metagenome (GOLD analysis project Ga0256829, IMG submission 185979) | Hydrothermal vent microbial communities from Lau Basin, Pacific Ocean - 131-447 | ecosystem: Environmental > Aquatic > Marine > Hydrothermal vents | place: Pacific Ocean: Lau Basin | collected... | reverse complement strand
GGGTTAACTGTTTATATTTCATAGTGCATTCCTAGTTTTGTGGTGAAAAAAGGATAACCTATGATCGGTTAACCCTCTCTTTCACGTTACTTTCTCAGAAATTGCACTTATTGTTTGAATTGGCGAATAATATTCACTATCGATTAACGCGTATGAGGTACGAGATTTCACACCCTATGTGACTCCCCACGCTCCAGTATAACATAGAGCAGCCGTTTGTATGCCTTTTTACGAAGTGTCTTAATGCGTTTACCTTTCTCCTCTATGGTGATGGCACCATCTAAAAAGAGTTTGAAAAAGACCCCTTTTCCCTCCTCTCCAAAGGACTCTTTGATGGTGATATGTCTGCTCTTTGCCAAAGTATGGCAGATATCTTGATGGTTTATTGATATGTTGGACTCGGTGTTGAAGCTTGTGTGGTAGTATAGCAGTGTCTTTTGTATAAAGAGCTCAAAGCCCTCTGCCTCCTCTTTGGCATAGCGGTAGCAAAAAGCGTAGAAAAAGCTCTTTTTCATCTCTTTGTCTTTATCTACCTGAAATTGTGAAAAGTTGAGCACTTTGTGCATCGTGCCAATGAAACCAATACTATGGAAATACTCTACACTTTTGAGTGTTGCATCGATGTTTTTGTCTATCTTGAAAAAGTGGATAAATTCTTCTATCTGTAGGTTGTAGTAGCTTTTGCCAAGCAGAGCGTAGTAGGTGCGCTCTTTGGGGTGTTGTGCTACTCTGTTGAGCCAGGTTTTGTGCTGTTTGACAAACTGTAGGGCATTTTGTAGCGGGATATGGTAGAAGTGTTTTGCCATAAATTTCTCTTGTATTGGAGCGGGCGACGGGAATCGAACCCGCGTAACTGGATTGGAAGTCCAATACTGGGTCTGAAGCCCAGCGCACAGCCATTATGCCACGCCCGCAGATTTTTTATAATTTTAGCATAGATTGCTTTCATACTTTTTTAAGAAAACATCCCTTATAATATGCATATTAGATATTTGACAGACACCAAACAAGTACTCACCATAACAAGTGAGCCCGAGTAGCTTGGGTTTACCGCTAGGCAAAAGGGTGTCGCTTGAACCAAAAAGGGGTGGTTTAAAAGAAAAGGGTGTTGTGGCTATGCGCTGTGTGTGACGAGGGCCGGGAGGGATACCCGGTAAGTAAGCATACAGAGCGTTGTAGCTTCGGTACACGACACTTTGTCTTCCATGCCCTTGAGTGTTCGGTTATGCTCTGAAGAAAAGGTTTTGTGGTTGTTCTGCCACACATTCAAAGAAGAGAGAGCTCTCTTTTGGAGGTGTGGCGTAGAAAAAGGGAAAAAATGAAAAAGTGAACCTCCATTGCGCTTTCAGCGATTATAGCATCTTATCTGATGGTGGGGTGTAAATGACAGAGGACACCCATTGAAACAATCAATCATGTATTGACTGTATCTGCCAATCAAGTAGGGCAAGTTTTTGAAAACCAAGCAATCGTCAATGTTAAAGCTGAGGATCAGGATTGACTGAAAGAAATAGAACTTATTGTCGATTGACAAATACTTAGTATAGCAGTTCCAACTGATAGTACCTTTATTGATGCCAACAAAACGATAGAGAATCTATCTGCTGGCAGAACGTATAATGTACAGGTTGTAGTCAAAGGAGAGAATCCTGAACTTCAAGAAGAGGAGACAAAGATAGAAGCAATTTCTATACGCACAGCCAATGTAACCCCAAACCAAGCTCCAACTATATCAGTTTCAGCAGATAAAACAACAGTAACAGAATGAGAAACTGTTACTTTAACAGCAAATGCATCAGATCCAGATGGTACAGTTACAAAAATAGAGTGGTTTGATTGAAATGGTAATAAAGTTTGAACATGAGTAAGTATAAGTATTACAGAAAATACAGCTTGAACATATACTTATTATGCAAAAGCAACAGATGATGATGGAGCAGTAACAGAGTCAAATCATATTACTATCAAAGTAAATGAGCAAGCACCAGTTCTTGATCATATAGATGTAACAGCTGGTAGTCATATTGGAGCAATAGATGATTTAGGTAATAATACTTATAAAGCTTGGGTAGATGATGATGAAGTTCAATGAGTAGTAACTATTACATTTTCTTGAAGTGAATGAGATGAAAGCAAATCAGTAAGCTGATATTAGAATAGTCCTGATGTAGTTGTTGAAAGTGAAAAATATCCTTGACAAAGAGTGACTATAAAGTGGTGAGATATTTGGGAAAGATAAAATTAATTTTCCCTGGTTCTATATCTCCTGAAAGGCAGATCTTATATCTGCCTTTTTTTAAACCGCCCATTCAAATCATAAGTGCAATTCACTTCTAATTTAAGTAGCTACAAATTTTACGAATTCTTCCCTCGTTCCCGCGGTAAGCGTTGGAACGAGAGTAAACGAGAGCATAGTGTAATGGTAGCACACCAGCCTCTAAGACTGGATGGAGGACTTCCAATCCTCGGTATGGGTTCGATTCCCATTGCTCTCGCCAAAAATTGAAAAAATATCCAAAACAGAGTATAATAAAACAAAATAGATAAATAGTGGAGGCATCAAAGGAGTTCGATATGTCAATAAGTAATATTAGTAGTATGTCCCCGGCTCAAAAGGTTTATCTTATGGAGCAATTATGGAACAGCTTGAAACAAAACGAAACCCCATTAACATCACCGGCATGGCACAAGAAGGTTCTTGAAAGCAGAAGAGAACGCTATGAACGCGGTAAAATAAAAAAACTTTCACTTGATAAAATAAGAGCATCATTTAATAGTAAGACTCGGTAAAAATTCAGAGTAACCCATGAACTTTTCCAAATGCATCATAGGCATCTCCCAACAAAACGATATCGACGAACTGCTGCGACTTGGGTTTCGGCAGTTTTACTTCGGCTATATCGACAAGCGCTACATAGAGAGCTACGCCACCCAAATCTCCCCAAACAGACGCTACCGACTCAAAGAGCAGTACTCCTCCATCGAAAAAATCACACAAGACATCACCAAAATCCAACAGCATGGCGGCACGCTCTATCTGGCACTCAACGCCTTTTTTACCAATGGGATTATCTTGGAGGAGATAAAACGCAACTTCACACTCTTTGCCGACAAGGTTGATGGGATGATCGTCGCCAATATGCCTACACTGCTCTATCTGCACTCACTTGGGTATGACAAGATAGTGCTCTCCAACCTCTTTGGCTTCTACTCCAAAGCGGCGGTGGCGTTCTTTTTGCAGTTCTCGCCTGTGAAAATCATTTTGCCAAGAGATATCACGATAGAGGAGTTGGAAAGTATCGTCTCCCACTACAAAGAGGTGCAGTTCGAGGCGTTTTTGTTTGGAGATAACTGCCGCTTCAGTGAAGCGTTTTGTTTCAGTGAACATGGGTACGATTCGCTGGAGTTTGGTTCACTCTGCGGTTATGCCATCAACTCAAAAAAGAGCATCGAAAAAGCCGATGTACACTTCAAGCACACACTCAAAAACCCCAAACTCACTCAGGAGCAAAAAGCAGCACAACTCAAAACTATCTCTACAAACGAGAACTATCAGACATTTGACAAAGAGGACAACCCCTACAAGATATTTCACAAGCTCAACAAAACCGCCATCCTCAAAACCATAGAGATTTTCCAAAAACACCCCAATATCGTCTCCTATAAAATCCCCTCAAGAGGAAGGGAGTTTGTGAAGTTTCTGCTACATGATGAGAGCGAACCCTACAACTACAAAGAGAGCCAGTACGACCTATGAAACTCTACATCAAAGCCAACGACATCCATACACTCAAAAACCTCGATGAACTCCTACAGGCACACGCTTCACGCTTCGAACCGCTCATAAGCCCCGCGATGCACCCCAAGTACAAGCACTACTACTACGCCATCAAAGAGATACAAAACAACCAGCACTACTTCTACGACGAGCGGGAGCTCAAAAAGGTGATAAAAGGGGTCTATTTTGGCAACAGCTACTGTGAGCATCTTCTGCCTTCTCCACTTGACATCGCCAAAGCATACAGCTACTTCAACGACACGCATCATAACTTTGTCTTTGTCTTTCCCCCTATCGGTGAGCATAAGATGAAGGAAGCTAAAGAGATTTTGGAGGAGCTAAAACGGCTGGAAGTCAAAGAGGTGGTAGTCAACGACTTCGGTATGCTCCAACTTGTCAAAGAGGACTTCAAAGTGATACTGGGCGTCAACTTCACCAAAACGATAAAAAATGCCTTTTTAGACGCAAAAGAGCCGCTTGAGGTCAGCTCCAAACAGCTTGCAAACCAAAAAAAGCTCACCACCCACCTTGAGTTCGAGATAGATTTCGTAAGGGAGTTTTACAAAAGTATGGGTGTATCGAGAGTCAGCATAGAGAACAAACCCTACGATATGTCCTTTTTGAACAAAAAACCGCTCTTCTATGCCGACATCTACTACCCAAACAGCACCATCTCCCACTCCAGAGCCTGCGACATCGCCGGCATCTACAACGACAAGCAGACCTACTTCCCCGCCAAAACCTGCCAAAAACACTGCACCAAAACCTCACTGGAGTTCGAGCACTCCAAAGTGCTCAGCCTCTATCAGGAGTACAACACCATATACAAACCGCACTTACGATTAGAATTGCCGGAAAGCGTTTATAAAAACAAGCGTAACAGGTTGGTTTGGGAGGTTTTTTAGTAATGGTTTGCATTCTCTAACTGAAGATAGGATGAGAGGAAAGAGGAAAATCCAGAAGGAGTATGATAAATTAATAATGATTCGTGAATAGTTTTGGTATGATTTCTTCCAGAAATCTTTTATCAATGTAGGGTGCGTATTTACGCACCAAAAAAAGGTAATACAAATGAAAATATTTTACAGCAGTGACGATACATTCGAAGCCAACTTCAACGAACTTCTTGAACGAGGGAAGATGGATATCGAGGGGGTGACAGGGATTGTCTCCGGACTCCTTAAAGAGATCCAAACCCAAGGTAACAGTGCGTTAAGAGCGCAAATTGCACGTTTTGACCGCTGGGAGCCTCAGAGTGACGAAGAGCTGATGGTATCGACCGATGCAATGGCAGCAGCCTATGAGAACATTGACGGCAAACTTAGAGATGCCCTCAAGCTTGCCTATGACCGCATTGAAGCGTATCATCAAAAGCTGATGCCAAAAACATGGATGGATACAGAAGAGAGTGGCACAATACTGGGACAGAAGGTCACACCTGTAGACAGAGCAGGGCTCTACATTCCCGGCGGCAAGGCTGCCTATCCCTCATCACTGCTAATGAATGTCATCCCGGCTCAGGTTGCAGGCGTGAAGGAGATTGTCGTCTGTACCCCGGCACCGGACAATGAACTCAATGAGCTTTTGCTTGCAGCATGTCACCTCTGCGGTGTTAAGAAAGTATTTAAAGTTGGCGGTGCATCAGCGATCGGTGCGATGGCGTACGGTACTGAAACGATCCCAAAGGTCGATGTGATCACGGGACCGGGCAATATCTTTGTTGCAACGGCAAAGAAGCTGGTCTACGGCGAAGTGAATATCGATATGATCGCAGGACCGAGTGAGATCGGCATTTTGGCAGACAGCAGCGCAAGAGAAGACTACCTTGCTATCGATCTGCTCTCTCAGGCGGAGCATGACGAGATGGCAAGTTCCATCCTCATCACGACTGACTCCGAACTTGCCAACAGAGTCAGTGACAAAGTAGAAGCATTCCTCAGTACGCTCAGCCGAGAAGCCATTGCCAGAAAATCCATAGAAGAGCGTGGTGCCATCATTGTAACACAGGATATGGACGAGGCAGTCGACCTGATGAATGAGATCGCTCCTGAACACCTTGAAGTGGTAACGGAAGATCCGATGGCACTGCTTGATAAGATCAAACATGCCGGTGCGATTTTCCTTGGCGAGAATACGCCAGAGCCTATCGGTGACTACATCGCAGGCCCCAACCATACACTGCCAACAGGCGGTACGGCGAAGTTCTACTCACCTTTGAGTGTAGAGAACTTCCTAAAAAAATCCTCCATCATTATGATGAGCAAACAGGGGATGAAAGAGATCGGTGAGCAGTGCGCGATGATCGCTCACACAGAAGGGCTTACCGCACACGAGGAGAGTGTACGTATCCGCTTGAGAGATCAGTAGCGCTCTTCTTTGTGCATTATTGCTGGATTGGACCTCTACTCCACCCACTTTTAACCACCGGCTTTTAAAATTTCTGTAGGGTGCGTACCCATGCACCTTCTAATCGTTCTTTACTTGTGCCAGCTGCTTTCCTCTATTTGGATCCGCATGATCATATTGGTGCGTGGATACGCACCCTACGTGTATGTTGGCCAAGTTAGTATGTAGAAGCAATGATGCACGTTAAAATATATCGAGGATTTGATAAGATGTATGGAAAAGTAGTGTTTATAAGTGTGGTGCGGATGAGAGGACTCGAACCTCCACGGGATTGCTCCCACTAGAACCTGAATCTAGCGCGTCTACCAATTCCGCCACATCCGCATAACAAAAGTGAATAAAAAAGAGTGGCGCGGCGGACGAGACTCGAACTCGCGACCCCCTGCGTGACAGGCAGGTATTCTAACCAACTGAACTACCGCCGCACCGTAACCTTGAAAGGTTGAAAAGAATTGTATCGAAATAAAATTAAGATACGATGGTGGTCGCTACAAGACTCGAACTTGTGACATCTACCTTGTAAGGGTAGCGCTCTACCAACTGAGCTAAGCGACCGAAAATGGCGACCCCTAGAGGATTTGAACCTCTGTGACTACGATGAAAACGTAGCATCCTTGGCCACTAGATGAAAGGGTCATCTAGATCCAAACAGTCACATTGTATATGGTGGTCGCTACAAGACTCGAACTTGTGACATCTACCTTGTAAGGGTAGCGCTCTACCAACTGAGCTAAGCGACCAACGGAGTGAGTGTTTTGGTGGTGACCCGTCTAGGATTCGAACCTAGGGCCCACTCCTTAAAAGGGAGTTGCTCTACCGACTGAGCTAACGGGTCACAGTAAAATATAAAGTGTTGTAATGGCGCGGCGGACGAGACTCGAACTCGCGACCCCCTGCGTGACAGGCAGGTATTCTAACCAACTGAACTACCGCCGCACATTACGAAATGGTGGTGACCCGTCTAGGATTCGAACCTAGGGCCCACTCCTTAAAAGGGAGTTGCTCTACCGACTGAGCTAACGGGTCACACGTCTTATGCAGGTTTTCTGAATAAGTGGACGGAATTATAGCCAAGAGTCCCTTTGTTGTCAAGTGAAAAACTGAAAAATAAAAAAAAATTTTAAATTTTTAGTTTTAAAGCAAGTTTTTCAATGGCAAAAGCAACTGACTGCTGTTGTACTGCTTCACGGTCTCCTTTAAAGAGACAGTGGTATATTTCTTTGTCTTCCGGTGTCAACACACCGATGTAAACAGTACCTACAGGTTTGAGGAGGGTACCGCCGGTAGGCCCGGCAATACCTGAGACGGCAAGGGCGTAGTCCGCTTCTGCCATTTTGACAATACCGTCAAGCATTTGCGAAACACACTCCTCGCTTACCGCACCGTAAGTATCCAAAACCTTATTCTCGACACCGAGCCAGCGGTGTTTGATCTCGTTGGAGTAGGTGACACACGAGCCGCCCAGTACGGCAGATGCCCCTGAAATGGAGGTAAATGCGGCAGCGATACGCCCGCCCGTGCAGCTTTCCGCAAAAGTGATACTGTTGCCTTTTTCCGATAGATGCCTAATAATTTTTTCTGTTATATATTTTATATTTTCCATAAGGAAATTGTACCGAAAGTAGCCTCTAATGGACATTTGGATATAATCCCCCGATAATATACACGCTATGAAGGTATTATCAATTATGGATTACAAAGAGACTCTCCTCCTGCCCAAAACAGACTTCCCGATGCGCGGAAATCTTCCCACAAACGAACCAAAACGGTATAAAGCATGGTTTGATGCTGATATTTACAGTCAAATGAAGACTAAACGTGAAGGTGCAGAATTATTCACCTTGCATGATGGTCCGCCATATGCCAATGGTGATATCCACATTGGGCATGCACTCAATAAGATCCTCAAAGATATTATTCTGAAATACAACTATTTTCAGGGCAAAGCGGTACGTATGACGCCGGGCTGGGATTGCCATGGTCTGCCAATTGAGCAGAAGGTCGAAGAGAAACTCGGAAAGGCGAAGAAAGAGGCAATGCCTACTGAACAGTTCCGTGCGCTCTGCCGTGAGCATGCTGCGAAATTCATTGATATTCAGCGTGACGGTTTCAAGTCACTCGGTGTCATTGCCGACTGGGAGAATCCTTATGTGACGATGGATTTCAAGTTTGAAGCGAATATTTACCGTACGTTGTGCGCAGTAGCGAAGAAAGGACTTTTGGTAGAGCGTCACAAGCCTATTTTCTGGTCATGGGCGGCACAGACGGCACTGGCGGATGCGGAGGTGGAGTATGAGGATAAAGAGGACTACTCTATTTATGTGCATTTCGAACTCTCCGACGCTGCCAAAGAGAAGCTTGACATTCACGGCAAGGCCGGGTTGGTCATTTGGACGACGACACCGTGGACACTGCCTGCAAACAGCGGTATCTCTATCAACCCGGATGAGATGTATGTTTTGACCGATGACGGGCATATTGTCGCTGAAGCACGTTACGATGCGATGATAGAAGAGGGTGTCGTAAGCGGACACGCTTCACGCAAAATTGCCGCAACGGAACTTGAAGGGCTGTTGGCGATCAACCCGCTTAACGGCCGCCCCTCCAAGGTGGTGCTTGGTGACCATGTCCTGATGGACGGCGGTACGGGGTGTGTCCATACCGCACCGGGACACGGTGAAGATGACTACAAGGTAGGGCTCAAGTATGGACTTGAAGTGATTATGCCGGTCAATGAAAAAGGACTCTATGATGAGTCGGTTGTCGGACTGAATCTGCTACCGGAACCTGAAAAGTTTGTCGGTATGCACATCTTCAAAGCAAACGAGCCGATTTTGGAGCTGCTGGGTGAAAACCTGCTCAAGGTTAGCAAATTTACCCACTCCTACCCGCACTGTTGGAGAACCAAAAAACCACTTATCTACAGAGCGACAAACCAGTGGTTCATCTCTATCGATGATAAGCCGGAAGGTTCGGATGATACGCTTAGAGAAAGTGCCCTCAAAGCGATAGAAACGGTCAAGTTCTACCCTGAAACAGCGAAAAACCGTCTCAAGCCGATGATCGAGGGCAGACCCGACTGGTGTATCTCGCGTCAGCGAAGCTGGGGTGTGCCTATTGCTTTCTTCAGAAGCAAAAGCACCAAAACGGTTATTCTTGATGATGAGGTACTGGAACATATTGCAGCACTTTTTGACGAGCATGGTGCGGATGCGTGGTATTCGATGAGCATTGCGGAGCTTCTGCCAGAAGGCAGCAAGTACGATCCGGATGATCTGGAGAAGATCGAAGATATCCTTGATGTCTGGTTCGACAGCGGTTCGACGTGGAACTCCGTACTGCTCTCAGGCAACTACGATGCAGGCAACTACCCCGCGTCACTCTATCTTGAGGGAAGCGACCAGCACAGAGGATGGTTCCAGTCTTCACTGCTGCTTAGCAGTGCGATCAACCACATCTCTTCATACAAGACGCTCATTACCCATGGCTTTACGGTCGATGAGAAGGGTGAGAAGATGTCCAAGTCCAAAGGAAATGTCGTAGCACCCGACAAGGTCATCAAGCAGTATGGCTCGGAAATTCTGCGTTTGTGGGTAGCACTGAGCGACTACCAGAGCGATTTGAAGATCAGTGACGGCATTTTGAAGCAGACAGCCGAGCAGTATAGAAAAATACGAAATACTTTCCGCTTCCTGCTGGCAAATGTCAATGACCTGGAGAGACCGGTTTCAGAAGAGGCGTACGGTGAACTTGAGAAGTGGATTTTAAAGAAGGCGGGTGAGGTATTTGCTTCAGTCAAAGCAAGTTACGATGCCAATGATTTCCTCAAAGGTTTTGCAACGCTGAACCACTTCATCACCAATGAATTGAGCGGTATTTATATGGATATTACCAAAGACAGGCTCTACTGTGAAGCAAAAGACTCTGAGGTGAGACGTGCAACACAGACAGCAATGCTGCGTATTGCCAAGGCAATGTTGGGGCTGGTCGCACCGGTACTTACTTATACCAGTGATGAGATCCTCGACTATGCACCGGCAGTGTTCAAAGATGAGATGGAGAGTGTCTTCGACCTACTCTATGAAGCGGTACCGGAAGTTACCGAAAGTTTCGATGATACGTTGCTGATGGAGGCACGTGAGAAGTTTTCTGAAGCGATCGATTCACTGAAAAAAGAAAAGGTCATCAAAGCCACACTGGAGCTTGAGATTGCAGGAGACAGAACACTCTTCCCCATCAGTGATGACAAAGACCTTGAAGACTGGTTCGTTGTCTCTGCGGTAAAAGCACAGAGTGAAGGGGAACAGCTTGCCTCTTTTGAGGTGGAGGGGAAAACCTTTAGTGTACACAAGGCAACTGCACACAAGTGTCCACGCTGCTGGCGTTATACAGCACCGGCGGAAGAGACACTGTGTGAACGCTGTAGCAGGGTTGTAGCATAATGTTTGACCTCAGTCAGCCTATTTCGATGAGCGTTATTGTCGGATCGATCGTCTTTATTTTGGGATTGGTCGGTATCGGGCTGGCAGTTGTGGCATATTATAAAAAAAAGTTCGATATCAAGTAAGGAAACATACGTGATTACACTCAAAGAGGCATTGACAAAGAGTAAAGAGGAACTGGCAGCACTCACTGAGGAGCTGGAAGCCAAAGCAAAAGAGAGCGGTTTGAATGCCTATGTGGGCTTCGAACGTTCCGGTGAGGGTGTGCCCATTCTCATCAAAGACAATATTCAGGTAGAAGGATGGAGTGTTACTTCTGCTTCGAAGATTCTGCAAGGTTACATTGCACCCTACGAGGCGACAGCGGTAAAAAACCTCAAAACCAAAGGAATGATGGCATTTGGCCGTGCAAATATGGATGAGTTTGCGATGGGATCGACTACCGAGAGCTCCTTTTACGGCCCAACGCTCAACCCGCACGGTGAGAACAGGGTACCGGGCGGAAGCTCGGGCGGTTCGGCAGCGGCAGTTGCCGGAGGCATTGCCATTGCTGCATTGGGTTCCGATACGGGTGGGTCAATCCGTCAGCCTGCAGCCTACTGCGGCTGTGTCGGGATGAAGCCGACCTACGGGCGTGTCAGCCGTTACGGTCTGGCTGCCTACGCGTCCAGTCTCGATCAGATCGGTCCTATCGCACAAAATGTCGAAGATGCGGCGATACTTTATGATGCGATCAAAGGGTATGACCCTAAAGATTCGACAAGTGCCGATTTTGAGATTGAAGATATTGCAAACAACCTTGATGCAGATGTCAAGCTGACCATTGCGGTGATTGACAATCACGTTTCCGAGGCGGACGAAGCGATTCAAAAAGCGTTCAACGAAACAGTTGCCAAGCTTGAAGCGGCAGGACACACTATCGTCCACAAAGAAATGAGCAATACAAAGTATGACATCGCCACATACTACATCGTTGCAACAGCTGAGGCAGCGACCAACCTGGCACGCTACGACGGTATTCGCTACGGCAGACGCGCAGAGGCCAAGAGTACTGAGGAGCTCTTCTTCAACACCCGCAGCGAAGGGTTTGGCGAAGAGGTAAAACGGCGGATTTTGCTGGGCAACTTCGTCCTCTCAAGCGGTTACTACGACGCCTACTACGTCAAGGCACAGAAGGTCAGACACCTCATCCGAGACGAATACAACAAGATCTTTGAAGAGGCTGACCTCATACTCTCTCCGGTTGCACCGAGCGTGGCACCGAAACTCGGCTCCATCCACGACCCGCTGGAGATGTACAAGTCGGACATGTACACGCTTGGGGTTAACCTTGCAGGGCTTCCGGGGATTTCACTGCCGGTTGCCAAAAATGACGAAGGGATGCCCATAGGGCTTCAACTGATCGCCAAAGCATTTGATGAAAAGACACTCTTTAACGGTGCTGCAAGTATGGAAAAAGCAGTAAACTATACTAAATAACACAAAGGAATATACTATGAGAATCAAAAAAAGAGCATTGACATTTGAAGATGTACTGTTGGTACCGCAGCACTCCACTGTTTTACCCAAAGAGGTAAGCGTCAAGACACAGCTTACACGCAGGGTATCTCTCAATATTCCTATTGTCTCCGCGGCGATGGATACGGTCACTGAATTTAAAGCAGCCATTGCTATGGCACGCCTTGGGGGTATCGGTGTTATTCATAAAAATATGGATGTAGCAACACAGGTACTTCAGGTTAAAAAAGTTAAGAAGAGCGAAAGTGGTATTATTATCGACCCTATCTTCATTGGGCCTGACGCAAGTGTGGCTGAGGCAGATGCACTGATGGGCGAGTACCGCATTTCCGGTGTACCGGTTGTTGATGAAGAGAAGACGCTTATCGGTATTATCACCAACCGTGATATGCGTTTTATCACTGATATGTCACTGCCGGTAAGAGAGGTAATGACCCCGGCACCGCTGGTAACGGCAAAGAAGGGAACCACCCTTGAAGAGGCGGCACAGGTACTTCAGAAGCACAAGATCGAAAAGTTGCCTATCGTTGATGATAATGGAAAGCTGACAGGACTCATTACCATTAAAGACATCGAAAAGAAAGAGCAGTACCCAAATGCCAACAAAGATGAGTTTGGACGCCTCAGGGTCGCAGCAGCCATTGGTGTCGGTCAGCTTGACCGTGCAAGAGCTTTGGCTGAAGCCGGTGTCGATGTACTGGTACTCGACTCTGCACACGGACATTCACAGGGTATCATCGATACAGTGAAGCTGATAAAAGATGAGCTCGATGTCGATGTAATTGCAGGAAACATCGCAACGGGTGCAGCAGCGAAAGATCTTATCGATGCCGGTGCAGACGGTGTGAAAGTAGGTATCGGACCGGGGTCTATCTGTACGACACGTATTGTTGCAGGTGTCGGTGTACCGCAGATCTCTGCCATTGATGAGGTGGCAGAAGTAGCGAACAAGTTGGGTGTGCCTGTTATTGCCGATGGTGGTATCAAGTACTCCGGAGACGTGGCAAAAGCGCTTGCCGTGGGTGCAAGCTGTGTGATGCTTGGCTCTGCCCTTGCAGGTACCTACGAAGCACCGGGCGAGATGATCATTTACAACGGACGACAGTTCAAAGAATACCGCGGTATGGGAAGTATCGGTGCGATGACAAAGGGAAGTACCGACCGTTACTTCCAGGAAGGAACCGCTGCAGACAAACTGGTTCCCGAAGGAATCGAAGGGCGTGTTCCATACCGTGGAAAGATCGCCGATGTGATCCACCAGATGATCGGTGGACTGCGTTCATCCATGGGCTACTGCGGCTCTGAGAGCATCAAAATGTTCTGGGAGAAAGCGGAATTTGTCGAAATCACCTCTGCCGGACTCAAAGAGTCACACGTGCATGATGTAACCATCACCAAAGAGTCTCCTAACTATCACGGGTAAATCTTTCTCTTCCTTCTAGTTACCACGGTTTACGTGGTAGCATATTACTTCAGTCAAAACGACAAAAATAACTTTAATAGCACTCTAAAAAGGTATCGTAGGGATTTCTACGTGGAGAATGGAGAAAATGGAACAGATATTATACGACAATCAAAGTATGCTATAATATTTCCACGACTAAATGGAAGGATGTTCTATGACTGCGCCTAAAGAGGAAGCCAAAAGAATTATAGATACATTGCCTGAAGATTCGACATATGAAGAGATCGTCAGAGAGTTGGCATTTGATATGATGATACAGCGAGGGCTTGATGATGTCGAAGCCGGCAAAGTGATTTCAAACAAAGAGATGGAAAACGAAATATCCAAGTGGTGACGATTGAATGGACAGAAGAAGCCAGATTATGGCTTAAAGATATACATGACTATATCACGCAAGATAATGAACGAATTGCCAAAAAGATCATCAAAGAGATATACAATAAAGTACAGATACTGGCTACTTTTCCTCAGATAGGTTATGTTTATCCAAATGATGATGGCAGGGAAGTACGTATACTGCTTTACGGACACTATCGGATCGCCTATTTGATAAAAGATAAAAAGAGTGTAATAGTCCTCGGTGTATTCCATGGAGCCTTGGATATAACACGATATTTAAACACAAAGGAAGCATAATGCACGAACAGACCATAGCGATACACGCAGGATACGAAAAAGATGCACAGGGTACGATGGCGGTACCTATCTACCAGAGTACGGCGTATGAGTTCAGAGATACCGAACATGCGGCGAACCTCTTTGCACTCAAAGAGCTTGGCAACATCTATACCCGTCTGATGAACCCCACTACCGATGTCTTTGAAAAACGCTTCGCTGCGCTTGAGGGCGGTGTGGCGGCCATCGGTACGGCTTCGGGAATGGCGGCGATCTTCTATGCCATCGCCAATGTGGCCGAAGCGGGGGACAATGTGGTTGTCGCCAAGCAGGTCTATGGCGGAACAACAACGCTGACTGGGCATACCATCAAACGTTTCGGTATCGAGACACGCTACTTTGACGTGACAAATCCGGGTGAGATAGAAGCACTTATCGACGAGAAGACGAAACTGATCATCTTCGAGAGCATTACCAACCCGAGTATCGATGTGGCGGACATCGAAGCTATCGTCGCCATTGCTGACAGACACGATGTGCTTACCTGTGTGGACAATACTGTGGCAACACCGGTGCTGTGCAAGCCGCTCTCTTATGGTGTTGATCTGACAGTGCACTCGACAAGCAAGTACACCACAGGCCAGGGGCTCGCGCTTGGAGGCATCATTGTCGAGCGTGAAAACCTGGCAGAGAAGATCAAAGGCAATGCACGTTACTACCATTTCAACGAGCCCGATGCAAGTTACCACGGTCTTGTCTACAGCGACCTGCCGCTGCCGCTCTTTACACTGCGTGTGCGTCTGGCATTGCTGCGTGACCTTGGTGGTGCACCGAGTCCGTTCAATTCCTGGCTGCATATTCAGGGGCTTGAAACCCTGCCGCTTAGGATGAAGCAGCACTCCGCTTCGGCACTGGCCATTGCCCAGTTCCTTGAAGCGCACCCTAAAGTCAAGCGTGTTAACTATCCGGGTCTTAAATCTTCTCCGCAACATGAACTGATAGAGAAGTATTTCAAAGACGGTATGGCAAGCGGTCTGCTTTCATTTGAAGTGGAAAACAAAGAGATGGCACAAAAGATTGCCGACTCGACAGAGATATTCTCTGTCGTCGTCAATATTGGTGACAGCAAATCGATCATTACCCACCCAGCCAGTACGACGCATCAGCAGCTCTCCGCGCAGGAGCTCATTGATGCAGGTGTTCCGGGAGGGTTGATCCGATTAAGTGTCGGGTTAGAGGATACACAGGATTTAATTGAGGATCTCAAAAAAGCATTGGATAATGCGTAGGGTGCGTAAACACGCACCCTACGAAAACAAAAGTCCAAATTAGATAAAATACAGCATTAATTGAATCCGACACCAAAGCAGCATATGAAAATAGAGACCAAAACCGCACATTTCAGCTCACCGCTCTATCTTGAAAGCGGACGTATTATTGAGCCATATGAGATCGCTTACGAAACGTACGGTGAGCTTAACGCAGACAAAAGCAATGTTGTTCTGGTCTGTCATGCACTCAGTGGTTCACATCATGCAGCCGGGCTCTATGAAGGTGAGAGAAAGCCTGGATGGTGGGACGGGCTTATCGGTGACGGCAAGGCGATCGATACGACAAAGTACTTTGTTATCTGCACCAACGTTATTGGTTCCTGTTTTGGCAGTACAGGACCGATGAGTGAGAGCTATCCGTCACTTGAGCCATACCGTCTGAAATTTCCGGTTGTGACTATCAAAGATATGATCCGTGCGCAGATGCATCTGCTCTCTGATCTTGGTATCTACCATGTGCGTGCCGTTGTAGGCGGTTCAATGGGTGGTATGCAGGCCTTGCAGTTTGCCGTAGATTACCCCAACTTTGCCGATGATATTATCTCTCTTGCGGCTACCTATGCGACACGTCCCTGGACAATTGCCTTTAACAAGGTAGCGGTTGAAGCGATCCGCCGTGATCCTCGTTTCAAGAATGGCAACTATGGGAAAGATGATTTTAAAGAGGAGGGGCTTGACGGTCTTGCCATTGGGCGGATAGCGGGGCATATCTCCTATCTTTCACCTGAGTCTATGGACAGAAAATTCGGGCGTAACTATGTTAGCAACGATGGTCTCTTTGAACTTTTCGGGCGCTATGAGGTTGAGCGCTATATGGAGTACAATACCAATAACTTTGCACGTATTTTCGATCCACTGAGCTATCTTTATATTGTCAAGGCGATCAATACATTCAACCTGAGTCGCGGCTACGACTCTCTGCATGAAGCGATCAGCCGTATCAAAGCACGTGTGCATTTGATCAGTTTCTCATCAGATTACCTCTTTTTCCCTTCCGAGATGGCGCACATTGCCAAGATGCTCGAACGTAACGGCCAGTCCTATACCTATCTTGAAGTAGACAGTGATTATGGACATGATGCATTTTTGGTAGAGTTGGAGAAATTCAGTTATCATATTGAAGAGGTATTGAATAAAAAGAAAGACAGCTTTAAACAAATTCGAGATGCGAATGAAGAGAATATGAAATGTTCAGAAGAAAAGCTTTAAAGTAGGGTGCGTAATCACGCACCAAAAAGGATGCATAATGAAAACGGAAACATTTGAAGAAAAATTGGCGTACTCGAAAGAGCTGCTGGAAAAACTGATGAACCCGGAGATTACGTTGGAAGAATCGGTTAAGCTTTATGAAGAAGGGCTTAAAACCATTAAAGAAGCCCAGAAACTTATTGAAGAGGCAAAGCTGAAGGTTTCGGTGATCGATCAGCAGAATCAGACGGCGGATGAAGCCTGATGGCAAAGCAGCTCGTTGTCGCCGCGTTGCAGCTGCCCACATTGGGGATGAATGCAACCCGTCTGGAATTTTACCTCAAAAAGGCAACAGAGCGGGGTGCACAGGTGATGCTGCTTGGGGAGTATGTACTCAACCACTTTTTCAAAGAGCTTGCGACCATGTCCCGGGGAATGGTGAAGGCGCAGACAAAGAAACATCTTGAACTTCTCAAGGCATTTTCTGTCCGTTACGATATGGTATTTGTCGCTCCTATTGTGCTGGCAAAAAAGGATGGCTACTACAAAACCATCGTTAAAATCACACCGAAAAATACGCGCTACTATGAACAGCAGATATTGATTCCATACGAACACTGGAATGAAAAATCCTTTTTCTCCAATAAGATCAAACCGCTTAAAGATCCGATGGTGTTTAAACTCAAAGGTTTCAAAATCATGGTTATGGCTGGGTATGAGATGCATTTTGATCCTTTCTGGCAGAAAGTAATGGAAAAGAAAATCGACCTTGTGCTGCTCCCTACCGCTTCTACGTTCGGATCACACAACCGCTGGCGTGAAATCATCAAAACCAAAGCTTTTTTGCATGGCTGCTTTATTCTGCGGGCCAACCGTCTGGGGGAGTACAGTGATAATGAGGTAAAGTGGAAGTTCTACGGTGATACAATGCTTGTCTCTCCTGAAGGAGAAGTGGAGATGATGCTTGAAGACAAAGAGTCGATGCTGGTGGAGGTCATTGACAAAAAAGAGGTGAGTGAACACCGAAAGGCATGGCAGTTTGAAAAAGCACTGAAAGAACACGAAGCGGAAAAGGATGAAAAATGACACCAGAAGAGTACTTTAACCGACAGATTCAGTTATGGGGTGAGGCGACACAAAAGAGCCTTCAACACAAAAAGATCGCTATTATCGGTTCCGGCGGACTTGGCTCTACACTTGCCATGGCACTGGGTACTTCCGGTATTGGAGAAATTCATCTGGTCGATTTTGACATCGTCTCAGGCCACAACATTCATCGTCAGATCGCTTTTACCCTTGAGGATGAAGGGAAGAACAAAGCCAAAACTGTTGCAGCACTGCTGGAGAGGAAGAATCCTTTTGTCAAAGCGGTGGCGTTCGATATGCGTTTTGAGGCGTTTAGGGAACTTGGCAACGCTTACGACCTGATTCTCGATGCAACGGACAATCTGCCGGTACGTGGTGAGATTGACAGGTATGCCAAAGAGCAGGGGATGCCGTGGGTGTATGCAAGTGTAGAAGAGTTCAATGGACAGGTCTGTTTTTTTGACAAGGCAGACTTTCAGGTATTCAACATTTCCGACCACAAGCCGGGCGGTATAGCTGCGCCTATCGTAATGCATATCGGTTCGCTTCAGGCAAATCTGGCTCTGCGCTATCTGGCGGGATTGCCTGTAGTAAAAGACAAACTCTACTATCTGTACTTTGACGAAGACGGTGAATTGGTGACACAAAAGTTCGGTATGCCTAAAAAAGAGCCTGAAGCTTTATAAAAATATGTTCTTCAATCTACCGCTAAAAGGTTTTGAGGTATAATTTTTACATTCCAATAATAGGAGCGTGTAAGTGAAACGAAAATGGATCATTCCTGTTGCTATGTCAGGTCTTTTTCTGATGACTGCCTGTACACAGGAGACACAGAACTCATTAAGCCGGTCGCTGCAGAACTGGACGGGTACGAACGGTGTACTTGATGTCTATGCGGGAGACAAACTGGTACACCGCTTTATTCAAATCGACAAGCTGTCTACGGCATATGGCAGCAACGATGGCAAGCAGCGCCCCTACCGTTACGGGTACGGTATTGATGATGAAAATTTCAATTATAAAAAAGATCCGGGTGAAAAGAAAGTTTACTTTGAATTTTCAGATTACTCTACCTCCTATATTTTCTATGAAAGAAATACAAAATAATTTAAAAGGATAAATCAATGAGATTTGTAAGCACAAAAGATGCCCCCGCGGCAATCGGACCCTATTCTCAGGCAATTATTGCCAACGGCCTTGTCTATACCTCAGGTCAGATCGCACTGATGCCTGACGGCAAGATGGAAACACGAGGGATTGAGTATCAGACAAAGCAGGTACTCAAGAACCTTTACTATGTGCTAAAAGAGGCAGGCGCAGGATTTGAACATGTCATCAAAACCACCATTTATTTGGCGGATATGAATGATTTTGAAAAGGTCAATGAGATCTATGCGCACTACTTTGGTGATCACAAGCCCGCACGCAGTACCATCGCGGTAAAGACACTCCCCAAAAATGCATTGGTAGAGATAGAGTGTATTGCTTTTGCAGATCAGCTGGTTGATTTCGGATAATCTTTTCTGTTTTCAAAAAATATTAAACATTGATTGGGTATAATCACGAACTTTTTTAAAATACACAGATAGTAAAGGGTTTGCAATGTACGCAATCATTAAAGCGAGCGGTCAGCAGTTCAAGGTTCAAGAGGGTGATATCATCTGTTTTGACAAGATGGGTCTCGAGCCAAAAGCAGCGGTCGAGTTCAAAGAGGTTCTTGCGCTTGATAACGGAGAATTGACAGTAGGGACACCTTTTGTAGAAGGTGCTGTTGTCAAAGGTGAAGTGATCAACGAAGGTAGAGACAAAAAAGTTATTACCTATAAGAAAAGAAGAAGAAAAGATTCAAAGCTCAAAAGAGGTTTCAGAAGAGACTTTACCAGAGTTAGAATTACAAAAATCGCATAATCAAGGTAAGGAGATAAAATGGCACACAAGAAAGGTCAAGGGTCTACCCAGAACAACCGTGACTCCGCTGGACGACGTCTCGGCGTTAAAAAATTCGGTGGTGAAAAAGTTATTCCAGGTAACATCATCATTAGACAAAGAGGAACAAAAGTCAAGCCCGGTAACGGCGTAGGTATGGGAAAAGACCATACAATCTTCGCACTCGTAGAGGGTGTTGTAAAGTTTGAAAACCACAGCAGAACACAGAAAAAAGTTTCTGTTGTCCCTGCATAAGTTTCATACTTTCTTCTGTTCCGGCTTTGCCGGAACAACTTTACTTAACATTTCACCACTTCATTTAATATTTATCTATTTTTGACAAACACACTTATCAGTCAGTTTCGACAATGAGTAAATCTCTGCATCGCCGTCTACCGGCAAACCATCCCCGATAGTAATCCACTTCATCATTGAAAAGCCTGTGTGACTTGGTATAATACCCTTTGGCTGTCTGGCAACCGTCACGGACGCCTCTTTTGTAAAGCTGGGAAAGATTTTTGCCGAAGGTGATACCGCTATATGTATAGCCACCAAGGTAGTTCAGTTTTGTAGCATTTGTCTGGTTTGATGCACACCCTGCAAGCAGAAGGGCAAACATTACTATAACAGATCTATTCTGTATACAGGTTGTCTTTTTTTTCATTTTCATCTCTTATACTTCTTTTATTCAAATCTTGAAACAGAAATTTATGACTTTGAATCCTGTTTTGAGATTTGGGTTATGAATGATTATATCAAAAGTGTACGAATTTCGATATAATTGCAGCAATCTTTCTACTGTCCGGAGTATTGCGGCAGTATTTTTTGACAATTTTTATAAGAAGCAAGGTAGATAAATGTTTGTAGACAGTGTAGAACTGACCATCAGTTCAGGAAAAGGCGGTGCCGGAGCGATTTCGTTCTGGACGGAAAAGTTTGTAATTAAAGGCGGACCGGATGGTGGTGACGGAGGACGCGGCGGTTCGGTATTTTTCAAAGTGGACAACAATACCGATACGCTTTCCGGGTTACGAGGGCGAAATCATATTAAAGCTGAAAACGGCCGTCCGGGAGAAGGGCGTAAAAAGTATGGACGCAAAGGTAAGGATGTGACCATTACTGTACCTCCTGGAACGGTGGTTATCGATGCTGAAACGGGTGAAGAGCTACTTGATCTTGTAGAAGAGGGGCAGGTAGTCAAGTTTCTTGAAGGCGGCAAAGGCGGTCTTGGAAATATGCACTTCAAAAGTTCAACCAATCAGCGTCCAACTTATGCGCAGCCGGGACTGCCTGGGATTACCAAGCATGTACGTCTGGAAATGAAACTCATTGCCGACGTAGGACTTGTAGGCTACCCCAATGTCGGTAAATCAACACTCATCGCTACACTTTCCAATGCCAAACCGGAAGTAGCCAATTATGAGTTTACAACACTCACACCAAAACTTGGTGTCGTCCATGTAGGTGACTACGATTCCTTTATGATGGCAGATATTCCCGGTATCATTGAAGGAGCCAGCGATGGACGGGGGCTTGGGTTGGAGTTTTTACGCCATATTGAGCGTACCAAAACCCTGCTCTTGATGATTGATGCTTCAAATTACCGTGAGATGAAATATCAGTACGAGACATTGCTGGTTGAGCTAAAACGTTACTCTGAAACACTGGCAACACGAAAACATGCCATAGCAATTACAAAGATCGATGCGCTCTCTTCTGATGAAGTGAATGAAAAGACAGCACAGTTTCTTTCCGATATCGGATTGGAGCCAAACAAGACACTTGCCAAATACAAGGCCGACAGCGATTACCTGAGTTACGGGTTTCAAACGGATTTTGGTGTTGATTTGCCCGAAAAGGCACCGTTGTTTGTGCTGCCTATCTCCTCTGTTGCACATCTCAATACCGAAGCACTGCGGTACGCACTGGCAGATTTTGTTAAAAGTGTTGAAGCCGAGGAGAAAGCGGCAAACGAGGAGGCGTAGATGCGTCTGGTGATAAAGGTAGGCTCTCACGTCCTGACAGAGAATGGTAGTGTCGCCAAAGAGCGTATGCTTGCACTGGTCTCTCTGATTGCCAAACTCAAAGAGGCTGAACATGATGTGATCCTTGTCAGTTCTGGTGCGGTAGCGGCAGGGTACAGCCAGTTGAAACTTGACAGAAGTTCTGTCGCAAACCGTCAGGCACTTGCAGCGATAGGACAACCTCTGTTAATGAAGATGTATCAGGAGAAGTTTGCACGTTACGGGCTGCTCTGTTCACAGATACTGCTCAGTGCAGATGTGTTCGACTCCAGAAGGGCGACGGCACATGCCAAAGAGGCGGTCGATGCCCTGCTTGAAAACCATGTTGTCCCTATTATCAACGAAAATGATACGGTCAGTATCGATGAACTTGTTTTTGGTGACAATGACAGACTCTCAGCACATGTGACGCACTATTTTGATGCATCGCTTTTGGTGATTCTTTCAGATATTGACGCATTTTACGACAAAGATCCCAATTGTCATACCGATGCAAAGCCGAGAAAAGTGGTTACACATATCAGTGATACGGAGCTTTGTGCAGAGCATACACCCAACAACGAATTTGCAACGGGCGGCATTGTGACCAAGCTGCAGGCGGCTGACTTTTTGATGCAGCACGGCAGAGAGATGTTCCTTGCCAGCGGGTTCGACCTTGATGATGTATCTGTCTTTTTGCTTGAGAAAATGCATAGAGGGGGTACACTCTTTACTCCAAAACAGCAGGAGAGCTGATGAAAAAGATTGTTTATATGGGGACACCCCATTATGCTGAAGCAATTTTGCAAACACTTATTGAGGCTGAAGATATGGATGTGAAGCTTGTGCTTACACAGCCTGACCGTCCGGTAGGGCGCAAAAAGGTGCTTACGCCGCCGCCTGTGAAGGTGCTGGCCCAAGAACATGGCATTGAAGTGCTGCAGCCGAACAGACTGAGTGATGAAGGTGTGGTAGAAGCAATAGAAGCGCAGCATCCTGACTTTATTGTCGTGGCAGCCTTTGGGCAGCTTTTGCCCAAAAGTGTACTCGATATTGCCCCCTGTATCAATCTGCATGCATCACTGCTGCCGCAGTACCGTGGTGCTTCACCGGTGCAGCAGTCACTGCTTAACGGTGACAAAGTGACCGGTGTGACATCGATGCTGATGGAGGAGGGGCTTGACACGGGACCGATTCTTGAAAAAATTCCCTTTGAGATCCCCGAAGATATGCGGTTACATGCCCTAATGGCACAGCTGACTGAAGATGCCTGCAAATTGACACTCTCAACTCTGCGTAATTTTGACAACATTATCCCTCAGCCTCAGGATGAGAGTAAAGCGACACTCTGTAAAAAAATACGTAAAAGTGACGGAGAGGTGGATTTCTCTGATGCACGAGAGGTGTACAACAAATACCGTGCATTTGAGGGATGGCCGGGCATCTTTTCCGCTAACGGTACGAAGTTTGATGATGTAACACTACTTGAAGAGGCTAAATCCCATACTCCCTTTATGATTCTTGGTTTCGAGAATGAAAGTGTCGATATAGGATGTGCCAAAGGCAGTCTGCGTATCGGTAGCATCCAGCCGCCATCAAAAAAAGCAATGAGTGCCAAAGCATACTGTGTAGGACGTGGACTTAAAAAGGATGATTCGCTGCTATGAGGCAACATGTCGGTGCATTTGATATATATGTGTTTGACAGACTTCCCTCGACACAGCGCTATCTTGTCGATGCGTTGAAAAAAAACCAAATTACAGCACCCGCAGCGGTGATCTGCAAAGAGCAGACAGATGGTATCGGCAGTCGGGAAAATCAATGGGAAGGGATGGAGGGAAACTTCTTTGCCTCTATTGCTGTTCCGCTGTCATTACTCCCTGAAGACCTTCCGCTGGCTTCCGCTTCTATCTACTTCTCCTTTTTGATGAAAGGAGTGTTACAAAAAGAAGCAGAATCAGTGTGGCTGAAGTGGCCAAACGACTTCTACACCGAATCAAAAAAAGCAGGCGGTACGATGACACAAAAAGTTGGAGATATACTGGTGTGTGGGATGGGAATCAACCTTAAAACGGCACGAGAACCCTATGGTGCGCTTTCTCTGAAAACGGATGCGCCGGAGGTTCTTGAACGCTATCTTGAAGCACTTGAAAAGTTCCCGGAATGGAAGCAGGTTTTTAGTGAGTATCGGGTAGAATTTGAAAAGAGCAAAGGGTATTCGGTGCACATCGAAAACCGTAGAAAGAGCCTTGAAAATGCGCAGTTGTGTGAAGACGGCTCTTTACTTATCGAGGGGAAAAAGGTATATAGTTCAAGATGAGTGAAATAATCAGCATAGCCAACCAGAAAGGCGGCGTAGGAAAGACAACGACAGCAGTGAATCTTGCCGCATCACTGGCAGAAAGAGGCAAGAAGGTACTGCTGCTGGATATCGATCCGCAGTCCAACGCCACTACCAGTCTCGGCTTCAGTAGAAATGACTACGAGTACAATATCTATCATGTCCTGATCGGCAGCAAGAAACTCTCTGAAGTGATCCTAAAGACCCAGATCAAAAAACTCGATCTCGCCCCATCCAATATCGGTTTGGTGGGTATTGAAAAAGAGTTCTACAACCCGAAAAAGAAAAACCGGGAACTGGTACTGAAAGAGAAGATCAAAGAAGTATCCAAAAAGTATGACTTTATCATTATCGACTCGCCACCGGCTTTGGGTCCTATCACCATCAATGCACTCAGCGCCTCAGATTCAGTCATTATTCCGATACAGTGTGAATTTTTTGCACTTGAAGGTCTTGCGCAGCTGCTCAATACGGTCAGTCTGCTGAAAAAGACCATCAACCCGAAACTGAAGATCAAGGGCTTTTTGCCGACTATGTACTCCAAGCAGAACAACCTTTCCAAGCAGGTACTGGCAGATCTTTCTCACCATTTCAAAGACAAACTCTTCCACATGAAGAAGAACTCCAAAGAGTGTATTGTTGTACCGAGAAATGTCAAGATCGCTGAGAGTCCCAGCTTTGGAAAGCCCGTTACCGAGTATGCCTCCGGTTCCAAAGGTTCTCTTGCTTATCGTGATCTTGCAACTGTGATTGCCAGAGGATAACGGATGGCACTGGGAAGAGGATTGGGAGATATACTCTCCGAGGTTGAAGAGGCGTATGAAAAGGATCTCAGCGGCATAGACAGTTTTGAACTGGAAGCACAGGGTGCAAGGGTTGAAGAACTCCCCATTGAAAAAATTACCCCCAATCCCTTTCAGCCGCGTAAGCATTTTGATGAAGCTGCACTTAAAGAACTCAGCGACTCAATCAAGGCACACGGGCTTTTGCAGCCAATTGTCGTCATAGAAAAAGAAGATGGCTACCTGCTGATAGCGGGAGAGCGGCGTTTACGTGCACATAAACTGGCAAAGCTTTCTGCCATAAAAGCAATTGTTGCGAATGTCGAAATTGATGAGTTCAGGCTGCGTGAACTTGCACTGATTGAAAATATCCAAAGAGAGAATCTCAATGCAATTGAACTGGCAAACTCTTATGCCGAACTGATTGAAGTTCATAAGATTACACACGATGAACTGGCTGAAATTGTGCATAAAAGCCGTTCACAGATTACCAATACGATGCGTCTTCTCTCCCTTGGTGACTATGCGAAAAAACAGCTTTCTGAAGGCAGGATCAGCCAGGGACATGCAAAAGTACTTGTAGGCCTGGATGAGAAGCGTCAGAAGATCATCATTGATTCTATTATCGGACAGAAGTTGAGTGTACGTGATGTAGAGAAGATGGTCAAACAGAATAAAAACATACCTTTTAAAAGCAAGCCAAAAAACGAAAATATCCTCAAAGCGTATGCAGATGAAATTGATGAAATACTGCCGTTTTCACACAAAATAAAGTCTAAAAGTATAGAGATCTCTTTCGAAAATACACAGGATGTTGAAAAGTTCCTTTCTTTCCTCAAAAATCATTAAAAATTAACCCTTATCTCATCTATAAGATGCTAATATAATGCGAAATTACTAGAGGAGTTTGAATGCTTGACATACACGTAGGGCTGATGGTTTTCGTGTTGGCGCTCTTTCTGACCCTTCTTGTCGTTTTGAATCGAATGCTGTTTCAACCACTGTTGAAATTTATGGACGATCGTGATCGTAGCATTGCAAAAGATTTGGAAGCGGCAAAGGGTCTGAGCGGCAACAGCGAAGAGCTTAAGGCCAAAGCAGAAGAGAATCTTAGCAGAGCTAAGAGCGAAGCTGCCGCGATTAGACAGAAAGCCGTCGAAGAAGCAAAAGCTTCGGCAGCTCAGAAAGTCGAAGCCAAACAGGCAGAACTGGACAAAGCCTATGCAGAGTTCGCTGAAAAGCTGGCAGAAGAGAAAGAGAATCTTAAAAATGAGCTTCTTTCACAAATGCCTCTTTTCAAAGAGAGCCTCAAAGCCAAGTTCAGCAAGCTATAGGAAGGATGGATATGAAGAAAAAACTGTTACTTGTATCTTTGCTTGTCCTGCCTGCGGTGCTTTTGGCAAGCAGTGGACACGGAGAGGAAGCAAGCCGTTACTTTGCTCAAACAGGTAGAGAGAGTGACTACTGGCCGAGGGTGATCAACTTCACGATCTTTGCCGCACTGCTCTGGTACCTTTTGGCCAATCCCATCAAATCTTTTTTCAAAGAAAGAAGTGAAGGGATCAAATCGAAACTGACTGAGATCGAAGAGAGACTCAAAGCAGCCAAAGAAGAACAGCAGGAAGCACAGGCACGTCTTGATGAAAGCATCAAGAAAGCTGAACAGATTGTTGAAGATGCGAAAAAAGAAGCTGTAATACTGGCTGAAAAAATCGCAGCAGCCAATGCACAGGAAGTTGCGGCGCTTGAGAAGCAGTACGATGAAAAAATCGAACTCGAAGAGCGTAAAGCGACACGTGAAGCGATTGATGAAGTATTGAGTGAAAACATTACTACTGAGGATATTCTGCTTGACAGTGCCAAAGTGGTTGATATTATTTCAAAGAAGGTGGCGTAAATGGAAGAGCTAATCGCAAAACGATACGCAACGGCACTCTCTTCTGCAACGAAAGATGTCAGTGCAGCAACAAAGGCATTGACAGTACTGAGTGAAGCAATCGACAATGAAGAGATCATGTCGGTACTAGCATCTCCGATTATCGATACGGAGAAGAAAACAGCAATGATTATTGCGGCTCTCGGCAACGCAGCAGATGATACACTGAAAAACTTTATCCGTATTCTCGGTGAGCATAAGAGACTGACACTGATCCCCGTGGTCGCAAAGGTACTCAATGCTGAATTACAGAAGGCGGCCAACAAGTATGAAGGTGTGGTAACCAGCAGTGATAAGCTTGAAAAAGAGGAGCTTGGCAAACTGGAAGATACGCTTGAAAAATATACAGGTGCACAGATCAAATTGAAACAGAAGAAGGGTGACCTTGACGGTCTGCGTGTTTCTGTGGAAGATCTTGGTATTGAGGTGAACTTCTCTAAGCAGAGAGTCAAAGAACAACTAATCGATTTCATCAAGAAATCATTATAAGAAAGGAGTAGCAGTGGCAGTAAAATTGCAAGCGGACGAGATCAGTTCCATCATCAAAGAGAGAATCGAGAACTTCGAGATTGATGTTGACATCAATGAGGTAGGAAAAGTAGTAGGTATCGCAGACGGTATTACTACTGTATACGGACTCAACAGCGTAATGGCTGGTGAAGTCGTTGAGTTTGAAAACGGTGCGAAGGGACTCGTACTGAACCTCGAAGAGGCAAATGTCGGTGTTGTTGTGCTTGGTACAAGCGCAGGTATTAAAGAAGGAATGAGTGTCAAGAGACTTGGACAGCTCCTCAAAACTCCTGTTGGCGACAGCCTTATGGGAAGAGTTGTCAACCCGCTGGGTGAGCCACTTGACGGCAAAGGTGCTGTTGAAGCGACTGAAGAACGTTTCATTGAAGAGAAAGCACCAGGGATCATGGCACGTAAATCTGTCCATGAACCGCTTCAGACAGGAATCAAAGCAATCGATGCACTGGTACCGGTAGGCCGTGGACAGAGAGAGCTGATCATTGGTGACAGACAGACAGGTAAAACAACTCTGGCAATTGACACCATTCTCAACCAGAAAGGTCAAGATGTAGTATGTATCTATGTTGCGATCGGTCAGAAACAGTCAACAGTTGCCGCGACAGTGAAGAAGCTTGAAGAGCACGGCGCTATGGATTACACAATTGTTGTAAATGCCGGTGCCGCAGACTCTGCTGCACTTCAGTTCCTTGCACCATATGCAGGTGTTACGATGGCGGAATACTTCAGAGATAACGGCAGACATGCTGTTATCTTCTATGACGACCTTTCCAAGCACGCTGTGGCGTATCGTGAAATGTCACTGATCCTTAGACGCCCTCCGGGTCGTGAAGCATATCCCGGTGACGTTTTCTATCTTCACTCAAGACTGCTTGAGCGTGCAGCGAAACTCAATGACGAACTGGGTGCAGGTTCAATCACAGCATTCCCAATCATTGAAACGCAGGCAGGAGACGTTGCGGCATATATCCCGACAAACGTTATTTCCATTACAGACGGTCAGATCTTCCTTGAGACAGACCTCTTCAACTCTGGTATCAGACCTGCGATCAACGTTGGACTCTCTGTTTCACGTGTCGGTGGTGCTGCACAGATTAAAGCAACAAAGCAGGTTTCAGGAACATTGAGACTTGACCTTGCCTCTTTCCGTGAACTGCAGGCGTTCGCACAGTTTGCATCTGACCTTGATGATCATACAAGAGCGCAGCTTGAGCGTGGTCAGAGAATGGTTGAAGTACTGAAGCAGGGGCCATACTCTCCGGTACCGATCGAGAAGCAGGTAGTTATTATCTTTGCCGGTGCCAATGGTTACCTCGATGACATTCCTGTCAGTGCAGTAACAAAGTTTGAAGCTGAATTGATGCCGTTCATGGAAGCAAAATATATGAATATCCTCGATGCGATCAGAAATGATAAAAAGATCACAGATGAGACAGAAGCAGCACTGAGAAAAGCGATCGAAGATTTCAAAGCTTCTTTTGAAGCGTAAGAAAGGCTTGTTATGGCTAATTTAAAAGAGATTAAGCGTAAGATTGGGAGTGTTAAGAATACTGCCAAGACTACCAATGCAATGAAGCTTGTCTCTTCTGCCAAGTTGAGAAGAACAGAAGAGCTTGCAAGGCGTTCACGTGTGTATGCCGCCAAGCTCACCGAACTGCTCAATGAGATTGCGCAGAAGATGCAGAAAGCGAATGTTGACGGATTGGATAATGTCTACTTTAAAGAAGTAGCCAATCCAAAAACGGTTGACATTGTCTTCATTACAGCGGATAAAGGTCTTTGTGGCGGTTTTAACGCCCAGACGATCAAACGTGTCAACCAGATGATTGCTGACTTTAAAGCACAAAATATCAAAGTACGTCTCAGAGCAGTAGGAAGAAAAGGGATCGACTATTTCAAGTTCAACAATGTTGAACTCAATGATGAGATTGTAGGCCTTTCTGCAGCACCTGACTATGCCCAGGCAGCAGAGTTCATCACAGAAGTTGCAAATGCATATGTCAATGGTGAAACAGACAAAATCATATTGGTGCATAACGGATATGTCAATATGATCAGTCAGGAGATTCGTGAAGACCAGGTGCTTCCGGTTGATCCATCCAAACTGGAATTGTCAGAAAAATCTACGTCGGAACTGGAAGTAGAGCCTGATGATGATGACACACTGCTTGACGCACTGGTAAAACGATATGTTGAATATACCATGTACTACTCACTCATCGACTCGCTTGCGGCAGAGCACTCTGCCCGTATGCAGGCGATGGATGCGGCAACCAAAAATGCCAAAGAGATGGTGAAGACACTGACGGTTAAGTACAACAAAGCAAGACAAGAAGCGATTACGACTGAGCTCATCGAGATCATCAGTGGTATGGAATCAATGAAATAAGTAGAGGAGAAGTAATGACAGGTAAAATAGTACAAGTCTTGGGTCCAGTAATTGATGTGGATTTCACAGACTATCTGCCGGAGATCAATGAGGCACTGGAGACAGTATATACATTCGACGGTAAAGAACACAGACTGGTTTTGGAAGTTGCAGCACAGCTCGGTGACAACAGAGTAAGAACGATTGCAATGGATATGAGTGAAGGTACGGTAAGAGGGCAGGAGGTCAAAGCGACTGGTGCGCCGATCAAAGTACCTGTAGGTGAAGAGGTTCTCGGACGTATCTTCAATGTCATCGGAGACACAGTCGATGATGCAGGCCCATGTGATGCAAAAGAGTACTGGTCGATCCACAGAGATCCGCCTCCATTCGACGAGCAGAGTACAAAGACGGAAGTCTTCGAAACCGGTATCAAGGTCGTTGACCTGCTTGCACCGTATGCCAAGGGTGGTAAAGTCGGACTCTTCGGTGGTGCTGGTGTCGGTAAGACCGTCATCATCATGGAGCTTATCAACAACGTTGCGATGAAGCACAGCGGTTACTCTGTCTTTGCCGGTGTTGGTGAAAGAACACGTGAAGGTAACGACCTTTACTACGAAATGAAAGAGTCCAACGTCCTTGACAAAGTTGCACTCTGCTACGGTCAGATGAGTGAACCTCCGGGAGCACGTAACCGTATCGCCCTGACAGGTCTGACAATGGCGGAATACTTCCGTGACGAGATGGGGCTGGATGTTCTGATGTTCATCGACAACATCTTCCGTTTTGCACAGTCAGGTTCAGAGATGTCTGCCCTGCTCGGACGTATCCCCTCAGCGGTGGGCTACCAGCCTACACTGAGTCGTGAAATGGGTGCACTCCAGGAGCGTATTACATCGACTACCAAAGGTTCGATCACTTCTGTTCAGGCAGTTTACGTACCTGCGGACGACCTGACCGACCCTGCACCTGCATCCGTCTTTGCACACCTCGATGCGACAACGGTTCTGAACCGTTCAATCGCGGAAAAGGGTATCTACCCTGCGGTAGATCCTCTTGATTCTACTTCAAGAATGCTCGATCCGCAAATTATCGGTGATGAGCACTACAATGTAGCACGCGGTGTTCAGCAGACACTTCAGAAGTACAAAGACCTGCAGGACATTATTGCGATTCTTGGTATGGACGAACTCTCCGAAGATGACAAACTGGTTGTTGAGAGAGCGAGAAAGATCGAGAAATTCCTTTCTCAGCCGTTCCACGTTGCTGAAGTCTTTACCGGAAGCCCTGGTGTCTATGTAACACTCGAAGATACGATCGAAGGCTTCAAAGGGCTGCTCGAAGGTAAATATGACCATATGAATGAAGCTGCATTCTACATGGTAGGAAATATGGCTGAGGCTATTGAGAAAAACGATAAGATCAACGCTAAGTAAGCTTAGTTCTTGTCTGATAAAGGATATTTATGGAACTAATGAAGCTTGAAATCGTCACGCCAAACGGTGTGATCTTTGATGACGAAGTCCGACAGGTCACGCTTCCGGGTTCTGAGGGCGAGTTCGGTGTGCTTCCAAAGCATGCGACACTTGTCTCTCTGCTCCAGACCGGTGTGATCGAGATTGTCAAGGCTGACGGATCGAAAGTGGCAGTGGCGATCAACTCCGGTTACGTTAAAGTCGATGAAGAGAAGACAACATGCATCGTTGACGGTGCGGTTGCGCTTTCCGGAGAAGACAGTGATCTTGCTCAGGCACTCAGTGAGGCGAAAGAACTGCTAAAAAAAGCGGAATCTTCAAATACTGTAATTGCGGCGGCAGTCAGCAAAGTCGAAAATATAGGGAAATCTCTCTAGTTTGGGCACACTTCTTCACTACTTCACAGGCAGCAGTGCGATCACGATCTTCGTGCTGCTTGTGCTTTCACTCTATTTTATTGCAACGTTCTGGATTTTTCTTGATCGTTATTTTCTTCTTAAAGCACGCATTTCCGCAGAGGCCCGTTCTCTCAAATCACTCTATACAGGTCAGTCAAAATCAGTGGCATCAAACTCACTTATTTTTACTTATCTGGCACGGGTAAACAGACCGAACAAGGCGATCCTTGAAGCGGCAGTCTCTGATGCCATACGGGTTTCCACCAAAGGTTTGACCTGGCTTTCTATCATCGCATCTACTTCTCCGTTCATCGGCCTTTTCGGAACAGTTATCGGCATTTTGGAGACATTTTCCGAACTTGGCGGACAGTCTTCTGCCTCGCTCAATGTGGTGGCGCCTGCTATCTCGGAAGCACTGGTTGCGACAGCTGCAGGTATTTCGGTGGCGATCTTTGCCTACACCTTCCATCTGATCTTGAAACGAAAGGCGTACGAGCTCTCTTCTCTGCTCAATTCGCAGTCGGAAGTCATCCTCTCCCAAACAGAGGTGTAGCATGTTTTCCTGGGATGACAATCCGGATCTGAACATCACGCCGTTGGTGGACGTCATGCTGGTACTCATGGCTATTTTGATGATCACTGCCCCCACGATTACCTATCAGGAACAGATAGACCTTCCAGAGGGTTCCAAGACAGTGAAAGTAGTAAAGCCGAAAACGCTGACGATCCGTATGGACAAGAACCGCAAGATCTATCTCAACAAAGAGACATACACATTGGCGACCTTTGCCGATGATTTTGTCAACCAGTCTTCAAAGCTTGACAAGAACAGTGAAGTCTATATCCGTGCGGACGAGCGTCTGAAGTACAAGGACGTGATGTACCTGCTCAAGACAGTCAAGGCTGCCGGTTTCCGGAAGGTTTCTCTCATCACGCTATGAAAGAGCAGAAGCTGAGGATCGTCTGGGGAGTGGTTGCTGTAACTATCTACCTCTTTCTGGTTTTTTTGCTTCTGATCTATTTCAATTACCATGATACAGAGAGCAGGAAGCATTATGTCAAGAGAGATGAACACCGGATTCAGGTAGGTTTGAGTGCACCCCGAAAAAAGGTACTGCCCAAAAAACATGACAGGAAAAAACGTAAAACGAAACGGCCCTCCAGGCGTAAAAAAATGGATAGGAAACCGGCAAAGAAAACGCAGACACATAAGAGGGTGATCAAGGAGAAACTGGTTAAAAAGAGTGTGAAGCGCAAAGATCTCAATACAACCAAACCCAAAAAGAGACGTACGAAAGATCTTTTTGCCAGTATCAAAACACTGAAAAAGAGACCGCTGATAAAGATTACCGACAAACCAATCAAGAGCAAACCCAAAAAACAGCTCTTCGAGATGAAAGATGTACCGATGTCAGCTTCGGAACGTATCAAAAGCAGTCTCAAACAGCAGAAGTCGCATGACAGCGGAGTGGAAGACAGTTACCTTGCGAAAGTACAGGAGATGCTTGAAGGGTGGCCTGCGCAGAGTGATTTTGCGGGCGAGAAGGT
>Ga0256829_1000659_pt1 | contig 33173 bp, 28 predicted proteins | sample 131447metaG_FD_185979 | JGI IMG/M metagenome (GOLD analysis project Ga0256829, IMG submission 185979) | Hydrothermal vent microbial communities from Lau Basin, Pacific Ocean - 131-447 | ecosystem: Environmental > Aquatic > Marine > Hydrothermal vents | place: Pacific Ocean: Lau Basin | collected... | reverse complement strand
AAAATAGTTTTCTTTCATCCTATCTAAGCCTTCAAGTTGCTCTTCTATCCCTTTATTTCTATCCGGCGGCTCCCTACCAACTGCGAGCAATTCCTTGCTCTTATCTACGTTAAGATCGACATAGGCGCAGCCCCTGATTATCATGTCTTTTATAATACCATAGTATATCTCTAACCTCCTGCTTTGCACATATTCTTCATCGGGCACTATTCCAAGCCATTTCAGGTCTTCCCGGATTAATTCATACGCATCTATTAGGGGAGTTTTTGTCCTAGGATCGGTATCTTCAAACCTCAATATCATCTTTCCTTTATAGAGCCTTGCATATTCATAGCTTAATATAGCTGGCCTTGCATTCCCTATGTGGATTACAAAATCCGGGTTTGGTGCAAACCTTGTAACAACGCCCCCTTCCACGGCGTTTGGTAATGGAGGAAGCTGTTTCTTTTCTTCTCCAACTGCCTCCTTCTTTTCTTCTAATACTACACCAAGACCTGCAAGCTCCTCTTTTTGTTTGTCTAAGCCTAAAGAATTTACCTTGTCCACATAAACCCTTGCTAGCTTCGCTATCTCTCTAGCGTTTTTCTTTAGCTCAGGGTTCTCTGCAACTATAGATGAAACCACGCTCTTAACCATCGCCTTCCCATTGTGTTTAATCGCATTTTTAAGGGTAAATACAAATACTATTTTGTCTAGCTCGCTCTCTTTATCCAATTTGCACCACTCTTACTTGTTCCTCCAGAAAGAAAATACTGCTATGTCTTTTAATGCATCGAAATACTCTTCTTCCTTTATAGCCCCCATGGAATGAATTGTCTCTAACCTTTCAACTGCATTATCAGAATAGTTCTTTGCAAGCTTTTGGGCGTAATCTAAGGCTCCTGACTCCTTTATAATATCCGCACCCTCCTTTATTGTTTCTTCAGAATTATCTCCCTCAAATATCTTCTTAAAGAGCTCCTTCCACTCCTTCTTTCTTGAAGCTGCGTATAATACCAGTATGGTTTTCTTTCCCCTTATTAAGTCACTGTATTGAGGCTTGCCTGTAACCTTAGGGTCTCCAAACACTCCAAGGATGTCATCTTTTATCTGGAAAGAAAGGCCTACAAGCCTCCCATATTGTCCAATAAGCTCAACTATCTCATCCGAAGAACCGGAAGCGATCCCTCCTAGCTTTGACGAGGCCTCTATTAATGCAGCCGTCTTCAAATAAATCATCCTTAGGTAATCCTTTTCACCTATCTCCCACGTCTTCTCAAAGAGCATGTCAAGCCCTTGACCCTCAGCTATCTTTTTAGAGCCTTCAACAATTATATTTACTGCATTCAATACCTCGCCATCGTTTGCACCAGCTTTTTTCGCTAAATAAGGAATCGCAAATGCATAGGAAAACATCAAATCACCAGCAAGTATGGCCGTTGGTATACCATATACCTTGTGAACTGTTGGTATACCTCTTCTGTAATCATCATTATCCATTATATCATCGTGAACCAGGCTGAAGTTGTGTAGCACCTCAATCGCAGTAGCGTAGTATATTGCCTTAGCCTCGGCCTTAGGGCCTCCTAGAGCTCTAGATGAAGCTAAAACTATAATCGGCCTTAGCCTCTTCCCCCCGCCTTTTATTAGGTGGGTCGATGCCTTATACAAAACCTCTGGTTCCCCTTTCATAATATCAAATATATATGAATCTATAAGATTGCGGTATTTCTCTACCATCACATCCAGAGCTGCATGACTATATTCCTTAAGCTCCATATAGCTTTCGCCTCCAAATAAGGGTGTATATCCTCCTGTTCAAATACTCATCTATACCTATACCCCTTGATAGCATTTCCTCTCTTAACCTCCCCCAAATTATGACGGGTTTTCTCCACAATGAGTACACATCTTTCCCACCGACAAGGAATATTAATGACTTGAGCTGATAGATGAAGTTATCAATAAAAGACTCAAGCCCCTCTTCCCCGCCCTTATCTAAAGCCTTAAGTACTGGAAATGCGATCCCTGAAACGTCAGCACCTATCGATATAGCCCTTGCTGCATCGAGCCCATCCCTAATGCCTCCACTTCCTATAATATACGCTTGGGGAGAGGCAACCCTTGTTTCTACGATGCTCATAGCAGTTGGATTACCCCAATAATCAGATATTTTGCCTGGGTCTTTAGATCCTTTAGTGCCTTTACCCCTAATACCCTCTACCTTTATCCAGCTTGTGCCACCGAGACCCGCTGTATCAAAGCACCTAACGCCTATTGCAGCAAGCTGAGAAACGAGTTCCTTATTCAACCCATTCCCTACTTCCTTAATAATAACCGGTACGCTGAGCCTATCAACTATTTCTTCTACCTTTGCAACCAAGTTAGAAAAGTCAGTATCACCCTCATTTTGATATACTTCCTGACCTGGGTTTAGGTGAATGGCTATGGCGTTTGCCTTTATCATTTCTACAGCAGCTTCGACTTCCTTTAGTGTATAACCCTTGTTTAGCTGCACTGCCCCTAGGTTTGCTATTATAAAAGCGTTTGGAGCCATTTCCCTAGCAATTTTAAAAGTATATGCTAATGATCGCTCTTCAATACCAGCCCTCTGACTGCCCACTCCAAAGCCTATATTAAACTTCCCCGCGATTTTTGAGATGGCCCTATTAATTTTTAAGGCCTCTTCATGACCGCCTGTCATACCAGTAATTATTAAAGGGGCATCTAGGGTAAAGCCGCAGAAATCCTTATGTAAATCAACCTCGTTAAAGTCTAAATTTGGTATAGGATCATGTATTAGTCTTACATATTCAAGCAAAGTTGCCTCCTTGGATTGCACGTCTTCATTAAGAACTATGTTAATATGCTCTAGCTTCCTTGACCTAATGTTATTCACTCTTCCACCTAATAGGGGGATATGAAAAGTTCTTTAAAAGTATATTATAATAAATTTATTACCTTAAAAATATAAATTTTAATAAAGGAGGATGTTGGTGGCAAGGATAGGATATTATAAAGGTCTCATAGTCTCAGACGCTTATGCCGCTAACATGAAATATGACGAAAAAATGAAGAAATATATTGCAATGGGATACAAATACGCTGAGATAACAAGGTATTTTGCAGAATCTGGGATAGAGGTTAAGGATGAAGTAATAAACCCGCTCCCACTACCGCAAATAAATGATAAAATAAAGCTACATCCATACCAAAGAAAGGCCCTAAATTCATGGCTTATATCTAAAAGGGGCATAATTGTGATGCCTACTGGTTCTGGCAAAACGCTGCTTGGATTAAAGACAATTTCAATTTTAAAGGTGCCAACAATAATTATAGTACCTACAATAGACCTCCTAGATCAGTGGCATGCATCAATAATAAAAAACCTTGGAGTTAATGCAGGAATCCTAGGAGGCGGTAGTGAAGATATACAAGGTATTACAGTTTCAACATATGACAGCGCTTATTCTAGGCTAGAAGTAATAGGAAACAGGTTTATGTATATAATATTTGATGAGGTTCACCACCTTCCTTCTCAAGGCTACATGGAAATAGCACAACTCATGCCAGCGCCATATAGGCTTGGCTTAACAGCAACTCCTGAAAGGGAAGATGGAAGGGATAGGCTACTACCAAACCTAGTAGGTCCAATAGTCTATAGGATTTCTCCTGCAGACCTCTCTGGAAAATATCTCGCGGAATATAAAATAAAGAGGATATATGTAAGCCTGAAAGAAGATGAGGAGAAGAAGTACAAGGCCTTGAGGGCAAAAATGAATGAAAACCTTAAAAAAATAGGGATTGAGCTGAACTCTCTTCAGGACTTCAAAAGGTTGATATACCTTGCATCTAAAAATAGGGCTGCTAGGGAAGCATTGCATGCATGGTACGAATCAAGTGCCATAGCAATAAACTCCCAATCAAAGATAGAAAAGCTTAAAGAGCTAATAGAGAGGTTTAAAGAAGAAAAGGTTATTATCTTCACTAGGGATACCCATGCAGTATACAAAATATCAAAGCTCTTTCTAATACCTGCAGTAACGTATAAAACCCCTAAGGATGAGAGGAGGGAGATAATAGAAAAGTTCAGAAAAGGCAAATATAAAGTTATAGTGGCGTCAAACGTTTTTGATGAAGGTGTCGATATACCAGATGCGAGCGTTGCCATAATAGTTGGAGGATATGGTACAAGGAGGCAATTCATTCAGAGGCTTGGGAGGATATTGAGAATGAAGGATGGGAAAAAAGCGGAGCTCATAGAACTTGTAACTAGGAATACCTCTGACTATAGGCTAAGTCAAAGGAGGAGAAGTAATGTTATCCTCTGACCTTCTAAGAATGGGCTATTCAAAGGGGGTAGCTAAACCCCTCTTTATTGACAAAAGCTACGTAGACATAATCCAAGAGGTCATCTCATTAATTTCTACCAGCAAAACCGTTGGAGATGCAAGGGAAGAAGCTAAATACCTAAAGAAAATATACGATCCAAGGCTAATAGATGGAATTATCTCTATAATTTTAAGAAAAGCTAGGGTCGAAGCGTCGTATCCGGTAGAACCTAGGATAATAAGGAATAAGGTCTTCTCGATGGGACCAGTAACCGATGAACAGAAAAGAAGGGAGATAATAAGATCTTTCTATAAAGAGCTTGGGTTTAACCCGATGAAATACATTTACTCAGATATGGAGGATGAACTTGAAATAAAGTATGTGCCTAAGCTTAACCCTATCGAAATAGTAAAGGAATACAATACTGAGCTACTTCAAACGGCTTTGTTGAAGGGCGTAAGGCTTAAAATCTATACTAGCTACAATTGGAAAGGCATTATATACAGGATGAAAAGGCTAGGGCTCATGTATAATGCGTATGCAAATCCTTTCTATTTGGAAGTGTTTGGTCCTGCTTCATTACTAAGAATGACAGAAAGGTATGGCAGGTCGATGGCCCTCCTGCTCCCCTATATAATGAAAAACAAGGATTGGAAAATTGAAGCAGAAATAATGGGGAAAACAGGTAAAACGTATAGGCTAAACGTTAGCAATAAAGATGCGTTGTTTTCTGAAAATACGGAAGAATACAAGACAAGCTTTGATAGCCTATTGGAAGAAAGCTTCTATTCAAAGTTTAAGATTATAGCCAAGGATTGGAAGATATTAAGGGAACCGGAGCCTATAGTACTAAAAAATACTGTTTTCTTACCTGACTTCCTTGTGGTTAAAGATGGAGTTAAGGTCTATATTGAAATAGTTGGGTTTTGGACAAAAGAATACATTCAAAGGAAAGCAGAGAAGGTGAAGGAGTTTGCAGAACCGTTGTTGCTGATAGTAGATGAAAGCCTCGGATATGGAAAGATTGAGGGGCATAACGTAATAAAATTCAAGAAAAACATAAACATGGCAGCAGTCTATATCTGGCTTAACAATTACTATAATTCACTAAAGAGAAGGTATAGCAAAGTGAAGGAAAGATATGGAAAGGAGGAAAAGATTAGATTGAGCGAAGACGTCGTTTCATTTAAGGATATATGCAACGCGTATAACATAGAGGCTAAAACCCTTAAGGATAAAAAATTTGAAATAGATGGTTATGAAAAGTTGAAGAACTACTTTATCAAAAAAGATTTTCTAAAGAAACTCTCCAGCCTAAACTTTGAGAATAAAAAACTATCAGAACTCAGAGAAGAGTATGGGGATTACATAATTGATGTGCTTGAGCATTTGGGATACCGCATGAAGTGGACTAGCGTTATGGATGCTATAGTTAAGAAGGACTAGCTTCGCTACCGTCATCACTGTTTTTTATGTCCTTATATTTCAATTCCCTATAATTTTCAACAATCTCAGCGTAGAGAAAGCCAACTATAATCCATCCCATAAATATGTTTTCCGCTAACTTGTCTACTGATTGGAGAGAATAAAGTAATGTTAACAGCGTTATGCCTATGGCAATGCTTGATAGGGTTAAATCGGAAATCTTGCTAAGGATCGATGAGAATACCCTTCCTGCTAAGCCCATCCCGCTCAGAACCCTCTTTTTTATCTGTCTAATCGCAGTAAAGAATAGGGAGAAGTTTGCTGAAAGGTGGACAAAGAGGTTTGCTAGGCCTGCGATTGCACCAAGCTCAATAAATAGGTAGAAGGGATTCTTTATCGTCAGTATGCTAGGTACAAGTATTATACCATATATGAAGATGGTTAATAACGAGGCTAATATAGGCTGATTATTTCTAAGCCATGTAAAAATGCTCGGCAACATATCTTTCTGCGCCATAGCGTAGATAGTTCTAGATGTTCCTATCATAAAAGAAAGGGCCGAGAGTATCCCATCGCTAACGGCTGCATAGACCATTACAACTAAAGCATATATACCAAAGTTCGTTCTCAGGAGGTCTAAAATAGGAACTTGGCTATGGAATATAAGGGAGAACTGATGAGTATATATCCCCATGTCAATCAGGCCATATACGCCCAGGCTCTCTATAACGGCTCCTAGCATTATAACGAGAAGTACTGCTTTCCCTATGTCTTTTGTATTAATGGTTTCCCCTGAAAGCGGTATTATGGTTCCATACCCTGTTGGTATGCCTATAGCGAAAAGTAGTGCTAACGCTATATCATTAAGGGGCGGTATTTTTACGAAAGGGTTAAAAAAGTGGAAGTGGGCCATATAAATGCCTATGACAAATATTATGAAAATCAATATTATTTCAGAAATACCGGAAATCTCGGCATATCTTGCAGACGGCTTTAAACCAGAGAGTAGAAAAACTATAGAGGGAATAAATACAACAAGCAAAGATGTAACGGCATTTAGACCGAGGACATAATGAAGTATAAACGTTGATCCTATTAAATATGCAGTACCGTAAAACGCTGAGTAGAATATATACATCCAACCCGTCTCTAGTCCGAGCCTTCTGGTTAAGCTGTATAGAGCATAGATATAGTACCCGCCAGTTTCAACATACATCCTGGAAAGCTTGTAGACGATCAAGCCGTTAACAAGTACTATTAAAGCACCCACTATTATTAAGAAGGGCGAAAACAAGAGCGAATAAAGAATAACAGAAGTTGCATAAGTTAGTAGCGTCAGAAAAGGGGCTTGGCCCTCTAAAGACAAAAAGAGCAAGTCTGTAAAAGATAGTTGCTTTTTTAACTGGAGTGTTCTCTTCAGCCTCAGATAGTTTGTCTTAACGTTCTTCTCTCCTTCCATATCCATATATCCACCTTACAATATGAACTGTTTATATATCCTATTTTTATTTCTTTAGATTGCATACATCTATTACATACGCCCGGTATATAACCTATGAAGGGTTCCTTATACAATATACAGGTAGCTTTAAAAAAGCGAAGGCATTTAGTTCTCATATGCTCTTAATAATAGCAATTAACAAAAAAAGTCCACAACAGTATATCTTTATTACTTTTTAGCGTTACCATAAAAGAACTTTTGCATAGAAAATTTCAGTTTTTGAACGTTGTCTCTTTTAGGCATGCTTGGATTAGCATAAGAAACCTTTGCTCTTCTAGCAATCTTAAATTATTGCTAACCTAGCATAGACCACAAATAGAAATGAAGTATTTTTTCCTTTAATAGTCCATTGGCCCAAGAAGAAAAAATCTAGCAAAATTAATGAGCATAGCCTTTTAATTTTTGTCATAGACCTTTTATAGTAACATTTTTATACAAAGAAGTAACAAGGTATAATGATGTAGTAATGATATTGTTGAGAAAAGATAAATCAAGGGCAGAAATTGAAGAAGTTGGATCCTACCTCTATAGCTTAACCATCAATGGAAAAGATGTGCTCTTAAGAGGGAATAAAAAGAATTTTACTCTCGGTGGAATGGCTATCCTAGTACCTTTTGCCAATAGAATTAGAGGGGGGAAGTATACATTCGAAGGAAAAGAATATACCTTAGAAAGAAACGAAGAGGGTAATGCCATCCATGGCCTTATATTGGATAAGAGGTTTAATGTAAAAGAGAAATCAGATGATAGCATCTTACTAGAATATCTGCTGTCAAATAAAGGTTATCCAGCAAAGATAAGGGTAGAGGTAAGCTATGCCCTTGGAGAAAGTTCTTTAGAAACAAAGATAAGCGTAACTAATATAGATAACACCTCGGCCCCTCTAGTTGTTGGTGCGCACCCCTATTTCTTAGTATCAGATGATTGGAAAATAGAACCAAAAAAGGTTAAAAAATGTCTAGCTGTTAATCGCATACCAACTGGTAAGATGATAGATTTTGACTTGTCTACAAATAGAGAGTATGACGATTGCTTCTACATCTGTAATGGTTTAACGCTTATTTCAAGCTACTCTTCTATCCGGATATCAAGCAATGATATGTGCTTCTATCAAATTTATACAGGAATAAAGGGCGCTGTTGCCATAGAGCCTATGAGTGGTGCCCCTGATGCGTTCAACAACAAAATTGGCCTAAAAATATTAAAGCCGCACAGCACTACTTCTTATAGCTTTACCATAAGTTATATTTCTCTTTTTTAATATTTTTATTATAAAAATTTTACAAAAAAATTTACTAAAGTCTTTAAACCCAAAGGGGCTAGGATAAACTAGGTATATAATCAGGGGATAATTAATGAGAAAAGGAGCGCTAATTATGGCCATACCCACCCTGTTCTTCTCAGGCGTACTCCTATATCTCGTAGCATGGAACGTCTACCTTTCTTTCCTAAACTGGTCGCTAGTAAACAGGGTACCGAGATTTGTTGGTCTCGGCACATATTCATACCTCTTACATCAATACTTCTTCAAGATAGGAGCAATGCACTCTGCAATATTTTCTTTAGGTTTGATTGCTATAGGAAATCCTCTTGGGATATTCCTTGCCGGCATACTTTATTTCCTACCAAATAAGTTTAGAACTGTGATGGTTTCCATATTCCTTTATCCCCTAGCGATATCAATGGCAACAAATGGGTTAATTTGGACCTGGTTATTTAACCTTCACCTAGGAGTCGATTACGTTCTAAGGTTAATGCATCTTCCTGCAATACCTTGGCTCACGACGCCAACAACCACAATAGGAGCACTATTCTTAGTAGAAGTCTGGGCCTATACTGGTCTAGCAGTATTGTTTTATCTTGCGTCTTTTATGGGTGTAGATAAGTCAATAATAGAAGCGGCTAGGATAGATAAAGCTGGTGGCTTTAAAATACTCTTTAAAATATTGATACCAAACTCCATGAATGGCTTCATAGTATCAACGGCCCTCTTATTCCTTTTCTCATTCAGGTTATTTAGTCTGCCTTACGTAATAGGGGGTGGACCGACGAACCTGAACCTTATGACCCTGGTCACATACCTCTATTATCTATTCTATAGTGAGTTCTTCTCGGCATCGGCAGCAACCTCAGTTATAGTTACTATGATCGCCACGGCAGTAATCATACCCTATGCCTTATATGGTATAAAGAGGTGGATAAGGCGTGAATAGCAGGCTAATAAAATACATAATACTAGAAATTATAGCAATAATTATAGCCATATTTTGGCTCATTCCTTTATATTCAATGCTGATTAACGGGTTTAAAACAAACTTCGAAGCAACAGCTACCCCTGTGCTCCTTCCGCCTAAAGTTTTTACTATCTCCTCATATATCACCGTTTGGGGGGAGATGAAGCGCCCGTTAATTAATAGTATCATTATAGCCATACCAGTTGCTTTTATCTCTACGATTTTTGGGGAAATGGCAGCGTATTTCTTCTACGTAGTAAGTGAGAGGATGCCTGCAGTAAGCAATACAGGCTTCTCTATAATTTCTCTTGCAACCTTCATACCATATCAAGCAACGCTATTACCCCTCATAGAGCTCGAGGCCTCTTGGGGTCTTTTCAACTCCTATCAAGGACTTATCTTTGCTTTGCTTATATTTTACATGCCAACAGCAGCGCTCCTAATGTCTATATTCATACCAGTAATACCAAAATATCTGATAGAAGCGGCTAGGATAGATAAGGCAAGTGACTGGACAGTGTTTTGGAAAGTGGTTTTCCCCTTAACAATTCCAGGATTCCTGGCAACAATGATCTTCGTCTTCATAGAGTCTTGGAACAACTTTTTCATGCCACTAGTATTAACATCTTCACCATCGCTGAGGCTTATACCCGTTGCTGAGAGAGCATTTACTGGAGGCTATGGGACGCTATATAATGATAGCTATGCCGCAGCAGTCATCGCATCAATAGTACCCCTTGTAGTGTTTATTATCTTAGGGAGATATTTCATAAGGGGATTAGCTGCACTAGGAGGTGGAGCCAAGGGGGTGTAACTATGGTCAAAGTAAAGGTAAAGGATCTAACGAAAATTTTCAAGAAAGGAAAAAACATCGTAGTGGCGAACGATAAAATCTCGCTAGAGGTTGACGATGGTGCAACTTTTGGCATACTTGGAGAAAGTGGTGGAGGTAAAACCACTTTATTGAGGCAAATAGCTGGACTAGAGGTACCTACAGATGGATACATATACTTTGACGAAAAAGTCGTTTCTGCCCCCAACAAAATTATAGTAGAGCCAGAAAACAGAAACCTATCCCTAGTTTTCCAAAACTGGGCCCTCTACCCAAACATGACGATATATGATAACATAGCCTTTCCCTTAAAAAACCTAAAGATGCCAAAAAGCGAGATAGACAAAAGGGTAATAGAGATATCAGAGACGCTAAACATAAAGCAAGTACTGAAACATTATCCTAGAGAGGTCTCCGGCGGGCAAATGCAAAGGGCTGCCCTAGCTAGGGCCCTCGTAAAGAATCCAAGCCTATTGCTTTTAGATGAGCCCTTTAGCAACCTAGATGCGCAGATAAGAGACAGCGCTAGGGCGCTAGTAAGGAAGATACAAAAAGAGCTTAACCTAACTACAATTATTGTCTCGCACGACCCTGCAGACATTTTTTCTATAGCAGAAGATGCAGGAGTTATAGTCAGGGGGAAGTTTGTTCAGATAGGTAACGTATCGGAGCTCTATAATGACCCAATAAGTGAAACTGTTTCAAAGCTTTTAGGAGATATAAATATTGTGGAAGGTGAAGTAAAAGGAAGGACTATAGTCATAGGGAACCTTGCTATTCCATTCGATAAAAAGATAGACCTAACGGAAGTTAAGGTCGGGGTAAGGCCGGAGGATATGAGAATTTCGCAGACAGAAACAATTAAAAACTACGTAAATATCGGAAAGGTTAAGGTTAAGGTTTCTAGCTATTCTGCAGGTATCTTTAAGCTTATTGTTTCCCCTATATCAGATGAATCTATAGAGTTTTCTGTGAACTCCGAAACTCATATACGCCCTGGTATTGAAGCCTTTCTGTTCATCAGGCCAGAGAAGATGAAGCTCTTTGACAGTAGCGGAAACAGGATAATGTAACCCTAAGCCTTATCAATTCCTAATAAAAGATAGGGCCGGGCATAATATAGAATTTAAAGGTTAGAGTAATCTGCTTTCTATAAAAGCCTTTTCGAGCAGTAAAAGATAAAGTCCATCCATATTAAACCACAGTAACTCCTTCACTAGGGTGCACAAAGTAGTAACTCGCTTCTAAATTAAAGTGCCTTCTATACTCTTTATAGAGATTCTCCGCTATTACTGAGGATTGCTCCTTATATGACAATATTATAGCAGAACCTCCAAAACCTGCACCAGTGAGCCTTGCACCTAGTGCTTTCTGCTTTAGCGATTCACTCACAATGAAATCTAACTCCGGGCTACTTACCTCATAATTATTGGCTATATCGTTATGGGATTCTACCAACAGCCTACCAAATTCTTCTATCCTACCAGATTTTAAGAAGTCTCTAGCCATCAAAACCCTCATGTTTTCCCTTACTACGTATCCCATTCTCTTGGCATATAGTTTTGGTAATACCATTAAATCTTTTTCCTCTACATATTTTGAGCTTTTTTTCTTGAGTATTTCTAAAGAATTTTCAACAATCCTCTTCCTATTAGCATATTCTGTTGAAGCGAGCTCTCTCTTAATTCCAGTATTAAACACAATTACCTGTACATCTGAAGGAAATGGTATATATTCGTAGTGCAGGGATTCAGTATCTAAAAATATAGCATGATTTTCTTTACCAAAAGATACTGCGAATTGATCAAGTATGCCAGAAGGAATACCAATAAAGTCATTTTCAGCCTTCTTTCCAATCATCGCCATTTCGAGCCTATTTAAACCTAAGGCATAGTCCTCGTTTAAGGCCATCGCCACTGCCATCTCTAGGCTAGCGCTTGAGCTTAGGCCCACGCCTATCGGGAGGTTACCCTGTAGCTCCCCTTTAATTCCACCTGGTTTAAGGTTCATGTTAAAAAGAACATAATAGATTCCTAGTATATAGTCTATCCACTTGCGAGTTTTTCTAATAGGATTAATACCAACCTCTATAAATTCGTTAAAGAAACTTGAATAGACTGATATAGTTTCGTGTGCAGCATAAAGGAAGGTTGTATGAAGGTCTATAGCCATTGGCATGACATAGCCATAAGAGTAATCTGTATGCTCTCCAATTAAGTTAACCCTGCCAGGCGAAATAACCTTTCTCAAATCACTCACCTAGCCTATACACCTACCTAGAAATGAAGAATTGATCCTTCTGCATACGTCTTTCATTTTCCTCGCATTTTCCTCAGGTACTCCATCATATGTAAAGTCCCACGTACTCATTTCAATGCCTGCTGAATACTTTATTTTATCCTTGTCTCTCAGCAAAGGATAAATCTCAAGGTGCATGTGGAAATATTCTTCATACTTCCCAATAAATGGGGCCTGTATCAGCGCAAAGGAATAAGGCATTTGCCTATCAAAAAGCTTATTCAATATCTTTAGCGCAACCTTCAGGATATCAGCAAAGTCCTCTACTTCTTTTTCATTAAGTTGCGTTAGATACTGCAGATGCCTCTTAGGGTAGATGTGCAATTCATAGGGCCATGAAGAAAAGAACGGCATTAAAAGCACGAAGCTATTATTTTCATAGATAACCCTTTTCTCACTAGCCATCTCTTGGTTGATTATCTGACAAAAGATACAGACATTAAACCTCCTGTAATACCTCCTCGAGTTTTCTACAATATTCCTTATCCTAAGAGGTATAAACGGCATCGCGTAATACTGTCCGTGAGGATGAAAAAGGCTCACGCCTATTTCCTCGCCCTTATTTCTAAATATCATTAGATATGCAATCCTTTTATTACTTCTATACCTTTCTGTTACCATCTTCCATTGTGAAATAACTTCCTTTAATGCTTCGTTGCTTAGCTCATCTAGGTCTTTAACGTTATGGTCTGGAGTCTCTATAATTACGCCACATTCGCCTAATGCCCTTGACTTAATATATATCCCTTCATTATTGACGCTTTCTGCATCAAAGCTTAATGCAGAATATTTGTTGGGTAAAACGAGCGTGTTCCAACCATAGCCTGTCTCCTCTGAGCCTGGACAAAAAGGACAATAACCCTCTGTTCTCCACCTCCTTTCCTTCCTGACAGAAGATACGATTATCCATTGACCTGTTAGAGGATTGTACCTTAGTTCCCTCATTCCAATCCCAATATGGCTATAAAAATAAAAGTAATAAATATTTTACCTCATTTCTCTTACTTATAATGTATTGGGATTGAGATGAAATTTGAACTTAGGGATTCTTCTATTTTTGAAGGAGACTCAAAGTGCTGTGATATAGAAACTGTTAGCAAAAAAGAGATTAGGGTTAAAGGAAAGATACCCTACAATTTTTCAATAAAGTTTACCTTTTCAGGCTATAAGATTATGGAGAACGGCAGGCAGATAGGAAGGGGTAAAGGGCTAGAAGTGTATCTACAAACGTTTTCATTGAAGCCGGAAATAAACAAGGAAAGCATACCAAACGTTCTCTTATCAGGAAAGGAAGTAGCTATTGTTGACCAAAACCGCTACAGGGTCGGCTATATAGGATTTAAAAACAATATTTTGGTGGCAAGCGTTAGCTCGCCTTATGCCTTAGGTGGCGTGATATATTTAGCTTACCTTTATGTATCATTATCAAGAACGCTTAGATATATAGAAAATGAGGGAAAGCTACCCCAAAGGCCTCTAGCTGTTGTGTCTTCCTCTAAAAATAGGAGGATATCCTTCTACATCCTAGTTATATTTGTGCTAATGGCAATATTCATGGCATCATACTCAATTATAGTATCATACGTCTTGCTCTTATTGGGTTTTGCGTCAGACTTCCTCGTTAGGTTTTTTAGGAAGGGGGGTTATTATCTTGCCTTTTATGAGGATCATCTCGATCTTATAACGTTAAGCAAAAAGGCTCAGACAAAAATAGAGGTGCAATATAAAGAAATTAAGGAAGTTAAAAAACTAAAGAAAGGTTTTATTATAAATCTCATAAATCCTATCTCTGAAGACAACAGAGTTAAGAACATACTTGTTAACAGGAATCCCATAGTAAATAAAAACCTTAGGCTATCCAACTACTTAGAAGAAAGGATATTAAGGGAAAATGGATAAAATTCTGTTGGAGAAACAAAATTCATCCTTTAAAGTTCAAGACACACAAGAAGCTTTGTTTCTAAGTGACCTTCTTTATTTCTTTATATTTATAATCGAAGCAAGGAGTGCAAAAAAGGAGATAATGATAGCATAAACGTAAATATAGGAAATAAAAAACTTGCTGAGTATTAGCGTTGCAATAAAAGGTGAGAGAAACTCCGCTATTCCCGAGGAACTTAGGAAAACGTAGTTCCCGCTTAGTATGTCTTTCTCATCAATAGAAGTGTATGCCTCATAAAGTGATGCAGGATATACTACTGCATGGGGAAGGGAGAAAACTACAACGGAGAGAAGGCCTAAGTATAGGTTTCCTGAATAGATAAAAATGAAGACTACTGGCAAAAGCAATATGGAATAAAATTTTAGCTTTTTTATGCTCCTAGCATCAAGCTTTATCAGCCTGTACCTTATAAAAGTGGAAGTTAAAAAGAGTATAAATATGAAAAATAGTGCATAAGAAGGCTTAAGGTTGTTTACCTCTTCTTCATAAATTCCCCAATATGATATTATCAGAGGAAGTAGGAGGGAATACAAAAAATTAATCAGGTATACATTTAAGAACAACCTGTTTTTTAAAACGTTGAAGAGACCCTTTAGATTAAACTTGTTGATGTTTCCATTATTTATTTTTAGGTTAAAAAGGAAGGTCAAAGTAATTCCTAAATAAATAATTACTGCAAAGAACACATAATGGAATCCAAAGAACTTTAGTATTAGAGAAGAGGCTAAGGCTCCAATTATTAAGCCTAAAGAAAGGCCTAAGGAATAAAGCCCTATTCCTTCATAGCTTTCCCTTACTCCGGTCAGGGTATGCATCAAGGGAGGGAGTAGAAGAGATATCGAGCCTAATCCCATCCCAAACAAGAATATTGAAGCAAACAAGGTAGTTATGTCTCTGCTAGTTATCAGGAGTGATAGCCCAATAATTGATATCGAAAAACCAAAAAGCAGGTTAAACTTGAACTTATTTATAGTGCCTCCTAAAACAGAACCGATTCCATTAGATATCCACAAAATAGTTATTAAGGCTGAGGCTATTGCCGGAGATAAGTTAAGATAAGATACTACATACAAAGGAACTACTGATTGTGCGACTATAGAACCGAACCTAGTTGCTGACGTCGATAAAAACAGTATATTCAGCCCTCTCTTTTCCTTTGCCATCTCAGGTTCCTGATAGAACTTGTTCATACAACTTAAAAATCTCTCTACCTATGATATTTGGATCATGACATTTCTTAATATATGCCAGGCTGTTTTCTGAAAAGGCCTTCCAAAGCCTTCTATTTTCGAGGAGCAGGCCTAGGTATTTATCATAATCATACTTGGTGATAAATCCGTTTGTGCCGTGAGATACTACCTCTCCTATGGAATTTATACTAGATGCTACTACTGGAATCCCATATGACATTGCCTCAATTATAGTTAGGGCATACGCATCATACCTAGTTGGAAGCAAAAGTATGTCAGAGGCAGGAAATATCTTACCATAGAGCTCGGAGTCAAGTGGATTGCTGTAATAAATGATCCTCCTATTGCTCATAACAGCTTTCCTTATCGATGGGGGTAGCACGCCAATATATATAAGCTTTATCTCATTAAAGTCCTTAGCTAGTTTTGAGAATACCTTCAAGACTATGTCTCCACCTTTCCTATAAAAATCCCTTCCAATAAATAGTATGTTAATGCCATTGTGTTCTATGTGCTCTTTCTTCACGTCTATTGGCGGGGGGATTACCTTAACCTTAGATTGATCAACTCCGTCATCCACAAAACCTTTTTTAGCCCAGTTGGACCAAGTGATTATTGCCTTACACGGAGATGAATTAAGATAATAGACTAGGAACTCCTTTGCAGCTTTATATGTGAAGTTTGAGCTACCATAATATTGTTTAAGGAATTGGCTTGGGCTTTCGTCATTTTCGTGAACCCACGGCCTGCTGTATAAATAAAAATTCCAGAAAAAAGAATGTATTAACTTTTCATCCTTTGGCCTTGGTTGCGAGAAACCTTTTAAAACAAGGGTCTTTATGACTTTAAAGAAGTTTTTTGCATTGAACTCGTAATGTGAAACGTTATTTATTATACCAGTTAAACCATTAAAAATGGAATATATAACACCTGGTGGTGGGTGCTTATACCTTAGATATGACCCTCTCCTTAGCTTCTTAGTCCTTTTATCGATCTCAGATACTATCATTACCTTCATTTCAGCTTAACCCTAATCTGCAACATTATAGCGCTTCATAATTTCCTCCCTGCTCAACACCCTCATGTATTCTTTAGATATGGGGAAAAGCTCAGACCTAAACTCGTTAGAGCTCTTCCACCTTACCGTCGGGTATATAAGCTCTTTCATCTTAGCAGCCCTATCCTTGTATTTCAAAACGACCTCAAATATCTCCCTTATTGTATCCCTTATATCTTTTTTCCTATAGAACCCTAGGGAGGGAAGTATTTTATGCTCAACGTTATAGTAGTGCTCTTCTGCTTCTACCCTAGGATTTTCTATCCTCCTGAACGATGGGTTTATTCCATATTCGTTTGCTATCTCTGCTACGATTTCGGCCAGTTGTAGTGTATTATATATTTCATCAAGCTGATTAACTATTCTGTACTCCCCTTCCCTGGGTGGATTTTCTAGCAGTAACGTTAAGGCGTTAATGCTGTCATATAGAGACAAGAAGCCCCTGGTTTGTTTTCCTATCCCATAGATGAGCAATTCATTTAACAAAACAGACTGGACAACGTATTTATTAATAACCGTTCCCCAATTGGAATCGAAATCGAACCTAGTTGCAAGGGCATCATCAATAATCTCATCTACCTTAACGCCGTAAACAACACCCTGCATCACGTCAGTAGCCCTAATGTTATACAATTTGTTAGCAAGCAACAAATTGTACGTATCAAATATCTTAGTTAAATGATAATAGCTCTGACCGAATCTAGGGAACATTACCTTTGCTTTCCTTCCATGAAGCTCTATTTCTATGTCACCCTCAGTAATATCAATACCAGGAGTACCGTATTCTCCAAGGGTTCCCATTTTTAATAGATGAGCACCAGGAGAATGCCTAGATATAGAAAACATTATGTTTATGTTTGCAACAACGTTGTTAACCTCTGTATACAGCACATGCTCCTGGTCTACCATGCTAAAAGGAGCACTCCTTTGCTGGGCTAGGTGTACTACAGCTTCTGGCTTATACTTTGATATTATTTCATCTACTTGCTCCGGATCCCTGGCGTCACATGGCTCAAATACCAAATTTTCTTTGTTGAAAAATTCTTTATAATAATGCAACCTTTCTGCCATAGATTTTATGGGGATAAGGGAATCAGATTTTACAGATTTCACCAAACTCCTCGTAGAAAAATTATCAACCAATACTATAGGCCCATCATATCTAACGCCCAGGTGCAAAGCTAATGCCCAACCTATGTACCCGTCGGCACCAAATATCATAATTGGCCCTTTCATATTCACACCTATGGATGTTGTGATACGATAAAATTAAATAACTTGGGTACACAAAGTATAGACGCAACGTCTATATTCTTATAATGAGAGACCAAAACCCTTCAAAAAGGACTCAATCTTCCTTATTTCCTTTATGAACACCTTCCCCTTTTCTGTTAATACAAAAAATCTGGAATCATTATCTTTTACTTCTTCTATGAAACCCCTGGTCTTTAATTCATCAATATACTTCACTAATCTATCATAAGGCAGGTTTGCACTATACATTATCTTAGTTAAACGCGCATTCTCCTCTTTCTCTATTGACTCAAGTATGTCTAAGTAGATCTTCACCCTTGACCTGTTCCTCTTTCTTTCACCCAATATGACCACTCCTTACTAAAAAGATTAAGAGCATGAGAAATCCAACAAACTGTACTGTATTCGATATGACGTAATAATACTCGGAGAAGGCCAAGGATGAAAATAGGAAGCCTATGTGGGAAATCAGCATTAGCGAAAAGGATATTAACACTAACAGGGAAAAGGTCTTCTTATCCCTACTGTGAACTAGGAAGCCTAGAAACACGATAAATGCCAAGAAGAAGATAATTATAAGCTGTGATGCATCAAATATAAGTGTTCTTAGAAGGAAATATTGCTTCTTCTTAAATAAGACGTATGCTAGGGGTAATGCAAGGCTCTCTTTTGGCCAATACGTTTCTTTTGAGTAGCCTATCGCTATAATTGCGTATGATATGAGTTGCAATACCAAATAAAACACCGAAGACGTATATGATAGCCTATAGTCGTCTGGAAACTTAAACAGGTTGAAAGCAAAGAGGAGCATTAATACTCCTTGCATGAGGAGACCTATGCCAAGTAACGCGAATCCCATACTTATGTAATTTAATACCGTTTCTTGAATTAACCTATTATATTTAAAGGAAACATAGCTAACAGAAAAGCCAATAATAGCGCTAACTACATCTAGTATCGCATTTAAGTTCAGGTATACCAATGGTATTCCTGTACCTTGGCTTATTATTGCCGTTCCCCTCTATAATTAAACTTCTAAGGTATAATAAACGCTAATGCCATTCCTAACAATACTTCTATTAATGAAAAACATTAATATTTTTATCATTAAATTTTCATAAATCCTTTTCGGTTAGCTTAGAACTTATCATTGGGAATGGAATAACCTCTTTTATACTGTAATCTCCTGTAAACAGCATAACTAGCCTATCTACACCAATGCCAAGCCCACCGGTCGGCGGCATCGCATAGCCGAGGGCCTTTACGAAGTCAAAGTCGTAGGGGTGGGCTTCCTCGTCGCCTTTTTTCATCATCTCCACCTCTGCTTTAAATAACCTATCCTGTAAGAGAGGATCGTTCAGTTCTGTATATGCATTAGCAAGTTCCATCCCACCTATGTAGAGCTCAAACCTCTCTACATAGCCCTTCTTCGTTCTGTGAGGTTTGCAAAGAGGGGTTGTCTCTATAGGGTAGTCTAAGACGAACGTAGGCTCAACTATGTTGTCTGCTACCAACTTATCAAACAACTTTTCTATCATTAACCCTCTTAGATATAGGTTGCCTCTAGGCTTTTGCCCTATTTCATCAAGTATTCTTTTTAATTCGTCATCACTCATCTTCTCTACATCTTTTCCAAGAACATGGGAAAGGGAGTCCATCATTGAAACCTTTTTGAATGGCATCTCAAAGTCTATCTCGTATTCTTTTCCATTTATTAACTTTTTTACCCTCATATCATCTAACACCGCCTTTGCAACTTTCTTTATCAGGTCTTCAGTTAGCTTCATGATGTCGTTATAATCTGCATATGCCCAATATAGCTCTAACATTGTAAACTCAGGGTTGTGGGTAGCGTCTATATCTTCGTTCCTAAAAACCTTACCTATCTCAAAGACCTTGTTAAAACCTCCAATAATGTACCTTTTTAGGTAAAGCTCCAACGATATTCTAAGGTACCAATCCTCATCCAAGGCATTGATGTGAGTTTTGAAAGGTTTTGCCAATGCACCACCATATACAGGTTGCAATATTGGCGTTTCGACTTCTACAAACCCTTTTTCATATAAATAAGACCTTATCTCCTTTATTATGTTAAACCTCTTAAGCATTGCATGTCTTGCTGCCTTGTTATACAAAAAGTCTACGTACCTATGGGCATATCTGAATTCTGCTGTAAGCTTGGACCAGTCAGGAGGTTCCAGGAGGGCCTTCGATAGCAATTGGTATTCTTTTACCCTTAGTGTCAGTTCTCCCTTAAGGGTATAAAATAGATCGCCTTTTACACCTATTATATCCCCCCTCCCAACTACGCGTAAGAACTCATCATATTTCTTACCAAGCTCATTTACCCTTGCATATACCTGAAGCCTTTCTCCCTCATCAAAAATATCGACAAATGCTGCCTTTCCATGCCTTCTTACATTCGCAACCCTACCCACGGTCGATATATCAAAAATGAAGGGATCGTGGCTCTTACTCTGTAGCTTTTTCGCTAATTCCCTTATCTCCGCGATAGAATGAGAGTAATTGAACTTATGAGGGTAGGGATTTATGCCTCTTTCTACAAGCTCCCTTAATACCTTTAGCCTCTCTTCATCCCACTTCAATACTTGCACCTAATATTCAGGAATAATACTTTAAGATTTAAATGTTACCAAGGAGCTAAAAAAGAACCATTATGTTATTGCACTAATGATTCGCTTATAAAAAGTTCGCAAGGTTCAAACTCTTTTCTATCCATGATAAATCTCTTCCCTACTACAAGCTTTCCTCTTAACCTTATAGGCATGAATAAGAGGGCCCCACCAGCATAAGAAGTGACGTACATAACATTATCATATTCCGTGTTTAGCGGTAATGTATAGTAATCCTTTACTAATCCAGACATTATGTAAAGGGTTGTTACGTTATTGCTATACCTCCTAATGATAGAGTTTAACTCTAATTGTTTATATATTTCAACGTCGGCAATCATCTCCAAGAGTATATCCAAGCCAATGTTAACTACAAAAAGTGGCTTTTCCTTTTCTTCGATTTTATTTGCGTGGTCAAAATAATCTACTATCGAATTCATATTTGGATCAATACCATCGAATATGTAATTCTCTAAGAGCTTATCTACAGCTCCCTTTTCAACTGGCATCCTGTGCAAACAAGAACTTATTTGATATCTCAGCTGATCTATCATGAAGTCTATAGATCTAATAATTACCTTCCTGTTTCCATGCATAAGTTTTGGGTTGTTCATCAATACTGCATAAATTAGATATGTAGCAAGGGTATAGCTATCTATTTTTGGGTTAGATATTATAAGGTTTTGGCTGCCGTATAAAATCTGCATCCTCTCGTTACCAAAGGAGAGCGAGAAATACTTGAAGCTCTTCCTCGGCTTGTGCTTTGTAGGAGATAGAAAGGCCACTCCGCCTTTGTTAGTTATCAAAAAGGGTAGGTTGCTACTAGCAATGCTAGCCCCCCTAAACTTCCTTATTTCAAGCAACCTAACAATTTTTCCCTTAATGTTGATCAACTTTAAGAAAAACACCACGTCTGCTAGGAACTCTTCTATGCCAAAGCCTATACCATTAAATCCATAAGGAACTTCTTCTATTAAAATGAGGGAAACATTCTTTAGCTTAGACAACCTATAAATGAAGTTATGGAACAATTCTCTTATGTTTGACTTCTCGCCTATTATCTGAAGGAGAGAGCTTATGCTATCAAACACCACATTCTTTATGTTATGTTTCTCAACAAGCTCTAATACTTCGCCCAAGAAATCCTGTATTGCGCTTACGTCCAGTATTGTCACCCCATCTAAAAAGATGAATAACCCTTGTAGCTCTAACTCACCAAACTGCAATCCCATAGAAGCCATATTGCTATAGAATTCATTCCTTACCTCAGAGAAGCTGATATACAAGGAGGAAGAATTATATTTCCTCGCTTTTTCATAAATCATTTTTGCGGCAAGCGTGGTTTTACCTGTTCCAGGATTTCCAGCTATCACAAAGACAAGACCATTGCTTAATGATCTTTTTATTTCTAATGCATCCTCTATTTCTTTTATGCCAACTGGATGCCCTTGAGTCTCCTGCAAATTATACACCAATTATTATTTTATTTGGTGAGAAATATATGTTTTTAATCATCTCTCTTAAAAAGAATTATTCTTCTTAAATTTTTATATTTCTTTTATAAAAAATAATTTGGTGAAACTATGAAAATTGTAGACTTGCATGAGGATATAGGTTATTTCTCGATGCTTGGTAATGATCTAATAAACGGCAACTTCCAATCAGATTTTAACAAGCTTAGAAAGGTGGGAGAGCCATTAATATTTTCTGCAATCTTCCCAGCTGTAAAGAATATGAATAGGCTCGAGATGGACTTCCATTGTATATTAAAACAAGCAAAATACCTCTATAAGCTTGAAAAGGAAGGCTTAGTAAAGATCGTCAGAAAAAAATCTGACTTAAATGAAGGCAATCCAATAAAGTTTTTGATAAGCCTTGAAGGCGCAGATCCATTAACCGACCCCTCAGATATTATTTTGTTGAAAGAAATGGGGATTAGGGCAGTAGGGCTTACTTGGAATTATAGTAATAAGTTCGCGTCCTCGTGTATGTCAAGAAAGGACTATGGTTTGACCGATGAGGGGGAAGAGCTTGTAAGGCTTGCTAATGAACTAGGTATAATAATAGATGTAGCTCATGCGTCAAAGCAAACCATAATAGATGTAGCTAACCTGAGCAAAAAACCTATAATAGTGTCTCATACTGCCTATAAGAGGCTTAAAGATCATAGGAGAAATCTAGATGATTATGAGATAGAAGCAATTATAAAAACAGATGGCGTGATAGGCATTATGGTATGGGATAAAGTTCTCCCAGAGGCCACGCTAGAGGGATACTTAAAGGTTATCAATGAACTTGGAGAAAGTTATGGTTGGGATTATATATCCATAGGAACAGACTTCTTAGGTATTGAAAGCCCTGCAAAAGGTTTAGAGGATATCCTAGCATTAGGCAAGATAGCTGAATCATTGAAAGAGAACGCAGAAAAAGTACTTTGGAAAAATGCATTTAGGGTAATAAACCAAGTTATTGACTAAAATACTAAGCTACTTTTACCTCATTTTTCCTGCCTGTTATCCTTGTACCTTTCCATTCATGCGACTTTCCAAAGATTAGCTTAGCCAATGCAATCCAAGCAGTTAATCCATAAAAAGCCAGCACTACTGGAAGCGGTCTTACTGGTTTTCCCAACCTCTTATACATGGCATAGTAAGTTAGACTACCAATTCCCATCTCTAATAAGAACGCTATTATTGCATACTTTAAAACGTAGGGTGCAAAGATTGGCCACAATATAGTTGCATACTCAGAAACTGGCATTAGCCAGAGAGAAAGAAGAGGCCAAGACTTCCTTGGATGCCTTAACACCTTTGGTATTAGCTGTATTGTTCCTCTTATCCACCTCTCCTTTTGTGTTATTAGTTGCGAGTAACTCCTCACGGGCTCTGTATAGACGGGTGCGTTCCTTAATACTCTGATTTTATAGCCAGAAGCTATCATCCTTATGCTGAGATCCAAGTCTTCTGTCGCGGCTTCTTCCTTCCACCCACCTAATCTTTCCAAAACATCACGCTTTACGAAATATCCAGATCCCATAACCCACGAAGCATTAGATATACTCTCCATTATTGGAGCAAGTAACCTGGTGTATAGCAGCATTTCCGCTTGCTGAGCCCTTATATGCGCTCCCTTAACTGTACTCTTTGCGGATTCATCCATAACAACTTCCCTCGGCAACTGTACTGCATCGGCCTTTCTCTGATAAATAGATGCTACAGCGTGCAAAATAGAGTCCTTGCTAAATACATCGTCAGCGTCGAGTACCCCAACAATTTCGCCCCTAGCGTATTTAAGGGACTCATTTAGTGCTGCAGGTTTCCCTTTGCCAGTTCCATAAACTAACTTTATTGTGATATCATTTATCGTAGAGCTGCATCCGCTGTCTTTACATTCATCGAAGCCCAACTCCTTTAATAACCCCCCTACAGTCTCATCATCTCTTTCTATTGCCAAAATTACCTCTATCTTTTCATGAGGATAGCTCTGCTTTATTATAGAGTCTAAGGCCCTTTTTAGTAGCACTCCCTCCCTATAAGATGGTAAAATAATCGATACAAATGGGTACCTCTTTAGCCTTAGCCTTATTCTATTATAGGAAACCTTCATAGGCGTTACAACAATCGCCAGTTCAAAGGCTGCTAAAAGGCTAGCTAATGTGCCAGTTATTATTATATAATCCATTGCATACTTTGGCAAGTATAACTGATATTGTATGTTAATAACCTTAAATAATGTCTGTATGTCATTAGCATTTAGGCCTTGGCTTGACATTTGCATCTCACTAAATATTTTTATAGTATAGCTACTTTATAAACCTAAACGGTTTGTAATAACTCTATGGTGACCTCTTATCAATTAACGTCAGCCTAAAATATTATTTAAAAGGTTTACAACGCAAAAATCACAACATTGCTTTTTGAATCCTGTGTCATTATTAAGCAGACAAGCGCTACAATGGATAATTTCTACCCTTATAGTAGGCCTCAACATCCTTTACTGTGATCCAGGGAAGGAAGTATTTATTATAAATCGCCTCAATATGTATTTTGTTTGACGACCTAGAGAAGGCAAACTTATTTAAAAACTCAACAAGTTTTGGAACCGTTGTGGAAAAAACCAAATATAACCTATCGTCCTTCAGGGATCTTAATATTAAAGGTTGCTCTATTACAAAAGGCCTAATATCATCTGGTGACGGGATGTCTCCTATACTTACTTTAACGGTAATATAGTTCTGCCTATCCCTTAATATTAAAGCTAGCGAAAGCAAAAAGTTTCTCCTCTTTAAATAAATTAGGTCCCAAGATATTTTCTGCCAAGGAATCCCAGTCATGTCTTGTAACTCTTTTGCGGTGTAGAAGCTTTCAGTTAAATGAGATACCACTATCATCTGTTCCTTTCTCAACCTAATGGATCTTGTCTTCTTGGGGACAATTAACATGGATATGTTATCCCCAAAGCAATAGACACCTTCTATATCGAAGGTATCCATTACTTTGGCTCCCTTCTCTACTTGTATGTTCCAGCTAAATGAATAAGCTAACTTAACCTTCATCATATTCTTTAAGTCAAAAAAGACGTTATCTGAGTTACTCCTATAGTCTACAGAGTACTCCACTAGCTTTAGACCCATTCTTTTTGTATTTGGTATAAGGAATACCCTGTACTTTTGCCTAAGCCTCCTCCACATATTGTAAAACGAATTTCTAGATAAGTTAAGCTCTTCCATTATTACATTAACGAGATTCCTTTCTCTCCATATATAACACAGGTACCCTAGGTCAATACCTCGAGCGATACTTTTTTCCATCCCCTGTCCATTATAAATTATTCTTAAAAGATGTTAAAAACTATTAAGGTGTAAAACTCAACAGAAAGACGTTCGTTTTTTAGAAGATTATTGAACCTCTTAATACTCTATGGAATTTTTTAAATCCAAGAAGTTACTGCTAAAGGAGTAGGTGAGAAAGGAACGCATGTTACTAACAGGCTGTCATCAATAGGCTTCATAAGGGCGTTCTCATTCGGCATAGTCAGCCCCTATATTGGACTTGCGTTCTACCAATACTACAAAATCTCGATTTATCTAGTTGGTATCTACTACCTAGGCCTAACAGGAATTACAGCGATCGGATATGTGCTGGGAGGTTACCTTGCAGACTTCATTGGAAGGAAGAAAGCGATGGTATCCTTTGCTTCCCTATCTGGTACCAGCCTCCTCCTTTCATTAATTAATCCATTCATCTTCATTATGCTCATGTATTTCTTTAGCAATGCCTATAGCTCTTCCTTTACCACTACCGTTGGTGGAACCTCTAAGAGCGTTGGCGGGCTTATAAAATCCTTCAGCAGGGTGAGGATAGGCATCAACGCTGGCTGGGCTATTGGGCCTGCAATTGGCGGAGTTCTGTATACAAAGTTTGGATTTAGCTCAATAATGTTAATAGGAGGCATAGCCTCCCTTCTATCAGTACCTCTCATGTTAGGCCTAGAGAACATAAAAGGGGCTAAGACAACATTCATTAAACCTAATAAAAGGTTTTCAAAATTCATAATACCTGCATTCCTTTCATCTATGGTCATGGGACAGCTAGGACTACCCTTTGTTCTCTATTTTTCAAGGATATTTTCTGTCTCAACTATAGGAGTAATGTATGCAATAAACGGAGGTCTTGTTGCCCTGTTTCAAGACATTGTGGGCAGAAAGTTCTCAAATAAACCCCCAAAGAAGTCCTTAATGGTAGGCATGATGATCTATTCATTATCTTATGGTAGCATGATGATCATAAACAAGGTTTATGAATTAGTCGTTGCTGTGGTTGCATTAACGCTCGCTGAAATGATAATCTCGCCCATATCAAACTCGGTCGCGAATTTCCTCGCCGAGGAAAGAAACAGGGGAAAATATATGGGCCTCTATGGCTTAACTTCAGGAATTGGTAGGACCTTTGGTCAGTCGCTAAGCACGGAGCTCTCATTTTCAAGCATTATAGAATGGGGTGACGTTTCTGCTATAGCGATTATAGGCGGGATACTCTACTTGCTCCTTACCGAAATACCTTGACTCGCTCTAAGCATCTTTTACGTTTCTGGAAAATTCCATGAACCTGTTCTTTAAAGCCTCAGCAAAATCTTTATTGTTTATTAGTACCGAAACAACCCCATATGAAGAGCTTGGTAACCCTATTATTGTTGAAGAGCAACATACCATCATGTCCATGAATGATGCACTACTTTTAATTATCCGAAGCCCATTTTTCTCAACTTGGTTTATATAGGTTTCTGAAACGCGAAACGTCGTTGGAACAATTATTATCCCTCCTCTCCTTATAGATTCTATTAAATGATAAAGAATAGACCACAGTTCATCTAGCCTATCAATGACTTTATAAACCATAAAGTATACCTTCTCATCGCACTGCTTTACCAAAGAAATTGCATGACCCAGCGATTCATTAATGCCATAAATTACCTTTATCTCCTCCTTAGTACTTCTAGTTGATAAACTGCTAACTAAATTACCTAATGCTTCGATCTCTTTAGCCTTTTCTCTGGCCTTAACAATGAATGTGTTTGCAATAGATGAGAAAGAAACTCTTGGTTCAACTACTTCATAGAAGGAATCTTCATCTACGACAACTAACCCTCTAGCTTGAAGGCTCTTTAGTGTATCATATACCCTTTGTATTGGTATCTTAGCCTGTTTAGCTATTTCTGGCGGCCTTAGTCTCCCCAGCCTTATTAATGTAAAATATGCTTTTAGTTCGTAGGTATTCAGCTTTAATGCCTCCTTCACTCTCATCTCAATATCATTCATTTCCTCTATCTTACCCCACCTTAGTTTTATAATATCACGGGGGCTTTTATCTTTAATAATACTTCGTATCCTACCAACATACTTTTCATAAATACAATACCTCTAAAAGCCATTAGAACCAAATAGGAAGCAATGAAAAATGGTATTAAAACATGAACTAAAAAAGAGCTATTGCTTTTTGCCTTCCTCACCAACTATGTCTATTCCCATGTTCTTCATCGCTATTACCAAGTCTTTTGTTAATATACCGCTGAGCGACGAGTATATAAACATTATTATGCCGACTATAACAGCCAATATCGTAGCCCATGGATACGGAATTATAGCGTATTTGGGAGCGTATGGACCTAGCGGGCTAAGATAAGATATTATTAAGCCCAAGAATAAAACGGCAATAACCCACCAACCAGCCTTTACTTGAGCCTTCGCGTCTTCTGAAAGGTGCCTTGACAGTGCAGTAGTAAACCCTATTGTTGTGGCAATGTTAATAACAATCCAAGCAACAAAGCTCGGAGCCGTCTCTGCTACGATCTTGCCTAAGGGAGGTACAGTTTTTAATGAAAGCAGGTGAGAGGCCTTAGCGACTACCCCATAATCTAGAAGGAATATGGTCGTCACAGCTAATATAATCCAATATACAACGCCTAAGGCTATTCCAGCCTTTCTGTTTGCACCAAACCTCCTTGGCATTGTATACATGTAGAAGAAAGGTATGCCTGCCAGTATTAATGCATCCACACCCCATAATACAGAGAATGTGCTCCAGTAAACTATTAGGAATGCTGCTACGAAAGCTATGCCCCCAATGATCCAGGGTACAGGGAGCTTAAATGGCCTTGGGGCACGGGCAGCGGTTTTCCTCAATATCACAAGGGCAGACCCACCTACCATATACGTAAAGACGGTAGTCGTTGAGATAAACCCTATTATCATAACCCATGCTGGATATGGAATCAAGAATATAGCTCCTATTAACCAAGAAGCTACCAATGAAACCCACGGTATCTTATATTTGTTTAACCATAGAAACGCGTCAGGTAGGTGGCCATCGGTAGCCATTCCATAGAAGGTTCTGCTCGTTGTTCCTTCATAAATCCAACCAGTTCCGGTTGGAGATACAATTGCATCTGCTAGTAAGAAAAAGCCCCAAACAACAAGTATTGGTATTCCTGAGACCCTTAAGATTTGGTAAAATGGTCCGCTAGATAGAATAGAGCTAGTTAGAGCCTTCCAATTGCCTGGCGTTACTGAAATCTTAGCCCAGTCTACTCCGCCTAAAAAGGCCGTCTGCAACATAACGTATATTATTACCACAACTATGAAGCCCAATACAGTACCTAACGGCACGTCTCTTTTAGGGTTCTTGGCTTCTCCTGCGAAATCCAACCCTTGCCTAAATCCTAAGAAGGCAAACACAACGCCCGTTGTTGGCAAGGCAAAGAGTATTGGAGCGGATCCATAAGGCAGGAACGAAGGTAGGGAAAAGTTCTTGGGATGGAAGAAGAGAGCCATGATAAGGATTATAGTTATTACAGGAACGAAAAGTTTCCACCAGCCGACACCTGTGTTTGTCTTGCCCATTACATGTACTCCGAAGTAGTTTAGCAGGAAGAAGAACGTCATAAATGCGAATGCAACGCCTACTCCAAAGGGTGTGAGGAGACCTGATGTAGTTATTAGGCCGTGAACATAGGCGCTCATATATGTTACAACCGCTTCCGCTTCAGCCGGAGCCACCGTTATAGAGCTTAGGAGATATGCCCATGCTAAGACATATGAAGCGAAGCTTCCATGGGAGTATTGAGGATACCTTACTATACCTCCTGTTTTCGGAACAACGCCTGCTAGCTCTGAAAATGCTAATGCCATGAAAAGCATCAAGACTCCTGCAACTATCCATGAGATTATAGCACCAGGACCTACCATTGCACCAGCATATAGAGAACCAAAAAGCCACCCAGAACCTATCATTGCGCCAATAACGAGATACGCTATGTCCCAAACGCTTAAAGCCCTTCTAAGGTGCTTGTCTACCTCTTCAGCCCTCTGAATATATTTTTCCTCCGCCAAAAACACCACCTAACCAATTCCTTTTTAATTAAAGACCTGTATATAAGCATTTAGCTATGAAAATATATACGTGGGATAGTTAAAACCTTAAGAAAAGTATTACTTATGGGAACCACATTCATCAAGCACTTATAATTTATTATAAAACCTAAATAAAAAGGGTGAACCTAGTTTGAGAGAAATTTGTGGGTCTAGCATAGCTGTAAATGATGTATGTGAACTCGTAGAAGAGGGATTTAAGCTCTGTAAAAGCTCAATAAGTAAAGCTGACGAATCTAGAAGGTTTTATGAGAAAGTAGTTAAAGAAGGAAGGATATATGGTAGCTCAACTGGCTTAGGCGCCCTTTCTAGCGTTGAAGTAAAGGGTCAGAAAGAAGATAAAATTATAGTAGAACACGATGTTGGTATTGGGAAAGTTGCCCCACAACCATTAGTTAAACTTGCAATGATAATAAGGCTCAACCAGCTAAGCTTGGGTAACGCACCAGTAAGGCCTGATGCATTAAAAAGGTTTGAGGATGTTATAAACAGCGACATTATTCCAGTTGTAAACATTGAAGGTAGCGTTGGGGCTAGCGGTGACCTTGCACCCTTTGCAAGGATAGTCAGGTGCGTCTTCCTAGGGGAGGGGGAAGCCTTTATGAATGGAAAAAAAGTAAAGTGCGAAGAGGCCTTGAAGTTCCATAAACTTGAAAAGCTTGGACTTGAAACGGGGGAAGCGCTGGCTTTAATAAACACAAACGCATGGAGCGTTGCAGGTACCTCGCTTGGAGTATGCATAGCAAACAGGTTGCTAAAGAAATCATTTGAGGTGCTCAAAAAGACAATGGAAGTTACTGGATGCAATAAACAACACTTCTCAGATGAAATTTCGCAGGTGAAAAAGCCTAAAGGTATTAAAGAGGCCTTAGACCTGCTTGGGGTTGAATGCAAAAAAACTCCTAGACTACAGGATCCCTATTCAATAAGGTGCATACCACAAATCTATGGCGCTGCCCTTAGCGCCCTAGAGTACTCCTCTAGCCTATTAGAAGCGGAGAGTGGAAGCTCTTCAACGAACCCATTTATATATAATGGGAAAGCATACCACGCCTGCAACTTCCACGCTATCTACGCCGGATTGGCAGCTGATGTAGCTAAAATTGCAATTGCATATATTGGTAATTCAATTGAAAGGAGGATAGCCCATCTTCTAAATTCATCAACAACAGGCCTACCAGAATTCCTTGCATCAAAGGATTCCCCCACAGGAGCCATGATTTATCAATACACGGCAGCCTCCTTATCGGCAAAGCTACGCGGCATTTCACTACCTATGAGCGTTCATTCTATTCCCACAAGTGGCTTTCAAGAAGATGTGGTCTCAATGGCCCCAAACGCCTTTGTAGAACTCCTAAGGGCAGATTCAACAATGCTAATGCTAATCGCAATAGAAGACGCCTTGGCCAAACAGGCTATGAGGGTCATGAAGGGTATCGGTATCGGAGATCCAAGGGTAGCAATAGAAAACTCTTTAGAAGAAATAATTGCTTCAACCAGCCTGATCAAATTCAGGGAGTTTTTACTGGAAACGATGTAGGTGAAGTAATTGCCAAAGGCAGACTTATTAATATATAACATTAGTGAGGGCTTACCGGTAGCGAGCAAAGCTGTCGGTAGCAGGGAAGTAAGAGGAACTGTAGCCTATGGATTAGGAATAGCAGTAAGGGATAGGAAAATAATCGAGGTTGGGAGGAGCCAAGCAGTAAAAGACAAATACGATGCGAAAAATAAGGTAAACGCGGGAGGAAGGCTTCTGACCCCGGGTTTAATCGATATGCATACACATGCAATATTCTGCGGTAGCAGGGATGAAGAGTTTGTTAAGAAAATTAGTGGCGTATCATATGAAGAAATCTTGAAAGAAGGAGGCGGAATATATAAGACCGTTGAGGCGACAAACAAGGCTAGCGACGAAGATTTACTAGCAAGTCTCCTAAAAAGGCTTAATACAATGCTTAGCCTAGGGACTACTAGCGTCGAGATAAAGAGTGGCTACGGTATAGAGCCCGATAAGGAGGTGAGACTACTAAAGGTAATAAAAGAAGCGTCGAAAGCCGCAACAGTAACCGTGGTTCCGACTTTACTTGCACATGTACCTCCAAAAGGCTCTGATAGCGATGATAGGCTACGATATGTAAATTCATTCTCATCCAAGCTACTACCTGAAGTCAAAAAAGAAAACCTCGCATCATTCGTTGATGTGTTTTGCGATGAAGGGGCCTTTAACCCAGAGGAAGCAGGTATAATATTTTCTATGGCTGCATCCTTAGGTCTAGGTATGAGAGCACACATAGACCAGCTTAAGAATATAGGATGCTCAAAGCTACTGCAGAAATTCGAGCTTTCTTCAGTAGACCACTTGGAAGTGTCTGATGAAAATTCAATTATTGATATTGCATCCTCAAAGGCTATAGCTGGCCTTTTACCTGCAAGCTTCCTAGCGACGCAAAGTAAATCGAAGCCACCTATAGATATGATAAGAAAGTACAATATTCCAATAGCTATTGGGACCGATTTCAGTGCAAACAGCCTTATGCCATCAATGCAAAATGCTATAGACCTAGCTATATATTTGTATTCTTTAACTCCACTTGAGGCCTTAGTTGCCTCTACACTTAACGCAGCAGAGAGCCTAAAGCTAAGTGATAGGGGAAGGATATTAGAAGGGTGCTACGCAGATTTAATAGTATGGGACTTGGAAAGATCTTCAATGTTTGGTTATGATTGGGGGAGAGATAGGATCTTGGTTCTAGTTAAAGATGGCTCAATTATTGTTAATAGGATTTGAATAAAACTTTTGCTTTTCTTGGGATAGCTCTGAGCTACCTGCCCTTAAGAGCTTTAGGAGGAGTTTGATTGCCCCTTAACGAAAAACCATTATCTTCCCAGGTGAGCCCACAGCGCTACTATTCTCTTATGACATCGAGGATCGCTTTATCTTTGTATTTTCACTTTTGCAAAGCATTTAAGCTCAACTACCTCCGCGCATATCCGTTCTGGTTATCCGCTACGATTATTTTAAAAGTTTCAAAAGTAGCAGATGACCTTTCAGCCTCCCGTTTTCATTAGCTGGCTTTCGAGGGAGAGAAACCCCCAAATCTTCAGAGCTACCCATAACCATGACTATCTTTGGAAAATATTTAGATGCTTCGCCTGTTGCTATCTATGAAACAGCCCAGCTTGAAGTTTTACAAGCAACGAAACTATAATCATTTAAAAACAAAAATATAATTAGACTTATGTTTATTAGCTTTTTATGGGAAAATGTGTATAGCCATTTAGTTTTTGCAATATAGAAAATAATAATTGTTTGAAAATATTTGTATATGGATTATAAAACCTAAACCCACCAAAAATACACCAGTATTATATTACTAAAAAAGATTTGGCAAAACTTTTATACTTCTTAATTAAACAGAATACATGGGTGAATCCCGTTATGCCTATCGTTAAGGATCCGTATGAGGAGGCGAAGGAGCAGCTTAGGAAGGCTTGTGATGTCCTTGGTATAAGCGATGAGATATATGAGATGCTTGCTGTTCCTGAAAGGATAATACAGGTAAAGAT
>Ga0256829_1000658_pt1 | contig 33260 bp, 33 predicted proteins | sample 131447metaG_FD_185979 | JGI IMG/M metagenome (GOLD analysis project Ga0256829, IMG submission 185979) | Hydrothermal vent microbial communities from Lau Basin, Pacific Ocean - 131-447 | ecosystem: Environmental > Aquatic > Marine > Hydrothermal vents | place: Pacific Ocean: Lau Basin | collected... | reverse complement strand
GCGACGAGCGCTGAGAAGTCGATGTCGGTCTTTCCACACAATTCTGTCCTACGGAAACGAGTGTGGTGGCGGTGGACAAGGCTGAGAAGTTTGATGGCTTTCCACACAATTCTGTCCTACGGAAACATGGTGTAAAGTGCCTCATAGCGGTCGGTGGGCTCGTTGCTTTCCACACAATTCTGTCCTACGGAAACTCTCCCGTATCCTGCTTTTTAACGCGATACGCCGGAGCCGCTTTCCACACAATTCTGTCCTACGGAAACTCACTTTCTTTTCAAGCTCCCCCGATTGTAAGAAACCGCTTTCCACACAATTCTGTCCTACGGAAACGCTCGGGAGCACCAAGTCAAGCTCAATGTCCAGCTTCATCTTTCCACACAATTCTGTCCTACGGAAACAAGTCCTCGATTGGCTCTTGTTGTGTGCCCCCTCCAACTTTCCACACAATTCTGTCCTACGGAAACGGTTAAATGGCCTGGCTGGAAGTCCTTCAAGCTTGAACTTTCCACACAATTCTGTCCTACGGAAACTAGGTTTACCACCAGTTCTAAAACCACCCACTCATCTTTCCACACAATTCTGTCCTACGGAAACCTGCCCAGCCTTGCGCGGGTCGGACTGGAACTCTTTCACTTTCCACACAATTCTGTCCTACGGAAACGATGGCTTGTAGGTATGAGCGCGGGACTGGGCATAGAACTCTTTCCACACAATTCTGTCCTACGGAAACCAACAACCTGCCCATACTTATACAGCTTCCCGCTCTTCTTTCCACACAATTCTGTCCTACGGAAACCTGAGCCTCACGCTCAACACCCCAGGCGGGCAGACTGCTTTCCACACAATTCTGTCCTACGGAAACACCCGAACACAGGGTCACAGGTCGGGCTTGAGTACTGGGCTTTCCACACAATTCTGTCCTACGGAAACTATCTTGTCACGGTCAATCGCACCGAGCTGCATCAGAGTGCTTTCCACACAATTCTGTCCTACGGAAACGGATTCATAAATGGGACTAATCCATCTGGAGATACTGCTTTCCACACAATTCTGTCCTACGGAAACGCGGGCCACTGAATGTACTCGTGTATTTTAGAGCACCATCTTTCCACACAATTCTGTCCTACGGAAACCCTTCTCCATTTCTTTGCCGGCCTTCTCCCAGCTGTCTTTCCACACAATTCTGTCCTACGGAAACCCTCTGGAAATTTACTCTGTTTTTCAAGATATCCACTCACAAACTTCCTATTTAAGGTTTATCTTAGAAACCTGCGGTAATGCAATCGATTTATAAATCTGACACAAAAATATAAAACACATTAGAACTTCCTGATTGCCGTTTAATCAGGTCTACTAACTTTTTATGGACAACAGAGAAATCGAAAATCCATTTATCAAAAATACTCGCTGATCGCCATTTAAAATTCGCTTTAGCGTTCTCCCTGTCCACCTTAACCACCCAAAATCCTCTTTCAGGCGTATCCTACTCATTTGTGGCCCCATCCCCCCAGGAACAGCAGTTTTATTTCAAATCTATAAAACCTTTCGATGAATTCCTCAAACAGACCTTGAATCACAGCCTGTGGGACTTTTTGCTAATTCTAAGGCTATTTGTAACCATATTCTAAAATTTAGATGTTGTCTTTCTGTTTTTCGAGAAAAAAAGCCTTAAAAAAGGAAAACTGGAAGGAAGGTGTTACTCAGAACACAGCGACCGGCTCCCCGTCGAAGAGCATAACATTCACGGAGTTGGCCAGCTCAACGTAGCCCCCCGCGAAGGCCACCACCTTTCGGTAAACTGCCCGTCTCCCTTTCCCGCGGTAGGTGAAGTCCACGGGCATCCTGTACTCCCTTGGGGTGAGGTTGTTCCTCTTGAGGAGGATGAACCTCGCGCCCCTCGCGTATTCCTCGCATGGTATAACGCTCCGGAGCGTGGACTCCTGGCCTTCCTCTACTCCGACGATATGGAGGTAGGCCCTCTTTGCCGGATAGATTACGCTCTCACTGTCCCCGAGGTATGGGACGAAGAACGGGTCAAGGAGCGCGTCATGGGCCTTCTCTATTGTGTCATCGTCCCCTGCAAAGAACATCCTGTAAGTGGGGGTGTGAAAGAGATTTTTGGTTATGGGGTACAGGGGTGAGTTGGGGCTCTTGAATATAGCTGCTTTTTCCTCAACCCTGGAGCCGGGGTCTGCTATAATGACACCATACCTGAGTTCCTTCAGTAGCTTCCTAAACCCTTCCTCAGGGAGGCCCATGGCCCCGGCGAGCATCCCTATGGCTGTGGTTCTCGGTGGGAAGGGGTAACTGTCCAAGAGCAGCGAGTTGTATGGTATCCTGAAGTGGGCCTGCAGGGGCCTTACCTCAACTACCAGGCCGAGCACTTCACTCACCGAGCTCCAGCTTGTTTATCCTTTCCCTGAGTTCCTTCATACCCACTATCTCAACGTTCTCCATGTCCTCGAAGGCTTCCCTCAGCTCGTCCACGTTGGCAAAGCGGCTCTCGAAGAGGCCGATATAGAGCTTTTCGATGTTGTCCTGGAACGTCTCAACGGTCTCCTTAAGCCGCTCCACGTCGAGGACGAGCTTTCCGTCAACGTAGCCCTCTTTAACCCGGAGTGCATCGCCGATGACGGGTATCTTGCGCCTCAGGAGCACGACCACCATAGCCTCAGGGTAGGCCTTCGTGAAGAAGTTGCTCAGCTTCGCGCCGCCGTGGTACTGGAGTACGGCGTTTAGGAGGGCCTTAAGCCTCTTCTCCCTCTCTGGCTCCGGAAGGATGTAGAGGGTGACCTCCCTACCAGTGGCATCCTTAACTTTCCTAACCTCAAGCCCCTCAAGCTTTGGAACTTCGAGGCCCTCCTTGAAGACACCCAGCCTGTCAAGCTCGATGAGGAAGTTGCCCCTCATCACGTTGGTAGCTATCTCGGTCTCGTATATGTTGTGGTTGTCTCCGCTCGGGTCGTATCTAACCCCAAAGTCCCTGTCCTCCTGGTAGGGGAAGATCGAGACCATGCCGTTGGTTCTGACCACCGCGGTTCTCCTGAGGGTGGCGTTTTTCCCCTCGACCTTCTTCGCTATCATATAACCAAAGAGGTCGTCGTCTATGTAATTCTGCGGTTCCCCGAGGGAGACTATGACCTTTTGTCCGCCTTCACTCTTGGGAATCACCTGGCTCAGTTCCCAGTCGAGCTCCTTAAGGAGTTGCCTTAGGTGATACTTAACGCTCTGACCGCTTATGCGGATGTATTCTCTTCCGTCAACTGGGTCGCGGACCTTTTTGAGGACGGCTATGACTCCCTCAGTCCCGTTGGAGTTCAGGTTAGCTCCCTCAACCTTCGTCAGGGTAACAACTTCTATCGCCTTCATTTTCCTCCCTCCTTGGAGTGGAGAGCGTTTAGCATGCCGTTCAGGAGTATTGCCTTCAAGACCTTCCACTCCTTTTCGTTCTCGTAGATTGGCCTCAGGTCAAGGCTTTCCTCCAGCTTAGCCTGGAGTTCCACCAGCTTGTTCAGGAACTCCTCAAAGCCCCTGGCCCTGAAGAGCTCCCACTGGTAGCGCTCAAGGTTCGTCCCCTTCATCTTCATCCCAAGGCTGTAGCCGAGTCCGTTCACATGTTCAAATGTTTTAACGTCCACAACACCACCTCCAAAAACCTCCAGGTAGGAGTGTGCCCATGTGTAGTAATAAGGAGGGAGGGGTAGCTTGCGCTTGAGCCTCTCCATGAAGATCCCGTTTAAAAGAATGAAATCGAACTTCCCGTCCAGGAGCTTCCTCACGAACTCCTCGCGCTCCAAGAAATTTTTGGAGCGGTCTTTTCCACGTGGTATCTCCAGGCTTTCATAGAACATAACCACCGCGGAGTCCCAGACACTCAGATGTCTCCTTCCCCACTGGGTTTCCTTACCCGAATTCTGGACTCTGTCCAGAAAGCCTATCAGCCTCTCAAGGGTGGTTCCCTCTATCACGTGCTCCCTGTAGAACTGGCCCGAGCCGTACACTAAGTACGTTTTTACTGTCCTCCCCGTTTCTATGGCCTCATCCAGAGCTCCCGTGTCTTTCAGGGACTTGACGAACTCGTGGAGAACGGCAAAGAACGCTTCGTTAGGGTGGTACCTGCTGAGCAGGAGGGAGGGTCTAATCGAGTACCGCTTCTTCCCTTTTTTCTCCTGAACGTCCACCCTGAAGTGCTCCCTCCAAAAGCCGTCCTTAAACATTCTCTTGAACCTTTTGAGCTCCCTTTCGGGGGCATCGAAGAAAAACTTCAGGCTCCCCGCTCCCGTTGGGACAGTGTAGAGGTACGCCATCGCAGCGTAGAGTTTGAACGCATGCTCCTGGCAGAGGGCCAGCCTGTTGCTCTCGTCCACGATGGAGTCAACCTTCCTCTCGAAGGGGAATATAAACGCCCTGTTGGGGACAACGGCCCCTTCCTGCCCGCAGATGGAACATGTGCCCCTTTTGCCCTCTATCAGTCCGGGGAGGATGTTTTTCGTTTTCCCGGAGAGTTCAAACCCGAAACTTCTCAGGACTGCTATGGCCTCACTCTCCGAATCCACCGAGACGTATTCATTGGTCATCTCATTGATGGGCTGGAGGTACGTCGCTGATATCACTTCGGGAGTAACCTCCCGTATCCCCGCTTCCTTCAGGAAGAGTTCGCCATTCTTTAAGTAAGCGTCGAGCATTCAGACACCTCCCAAGGCCTTTGCCGTTATTCCCTCAACGCGCCTCTTTGCATCTTGAGAATACCTGAGGAAGGTGTGCTTCCTCGCCTCCCTCTTGGCGTCCCCGACATCCCAGCTTTCCATCTTAACCTCGGTTGCGTTTGCCTCAAGGCCCGCATGTGCTAGGAAGTTGCGGGGCACTATCGCCGTGTTGGCGTTCGCGAAACCCGAAAAATCCCTTAGGGGCATCCAGTCTGGGAAACAGCTGACTGAAGCGTAGGATATTGCCTTGTCCTCCATTTTACCGAGTTCAACGTTCGCCCTCTCCCTGTTGGCGCCCCTAAAGACTCTCTCCGAGACATTGTACAGTTCATCGAGGCTTGCCGGTAGGCTCGGTCTCAGTTTTTCTAAAGCCCTCGCCTGGAAGAGGAGCTTCACCAGAACGCCGAGGCCCTCTCCAAGGGCCAGTTTCCTCCTCACGGATCTGTTAAAGACCTCGATATTGCTTTCCCACGTCTTTATGAGCTCGTCCACCGCTTCCTCTATGGGCCCAGTCTCAGGAAAGTTCTCGGCGAAGAGAAGAGGTAAGCCGAAGACGACCGACCCTACCCACGCCTCCAGCTTTCTCTTCTCCGACTTTATAAGCTTGAAGGCCTTCAGCTCTCTTTTGAGTCCTCCAAGAGCCTTTTTCTCGATGAGGTAAGGAGTGATGTACCCTTCAAGGCCGGGAAGCCTCTCGGTTAAGGGGTGGGGCTCAATTTTGACGTCCTCGATAACGTTTATGCCCAGCTCCGCCTTGAGTTTGGGTACGAAGGGATCGGAGTTGTAGGCCTTGAAGTATGTCTCGCTGACCAGCGCCCTTATTCCCAGCAGTTCCCTGAGGGCCCGGTGGACGAGGAAGGTTATGTAGTTGAGCCCGTGGGTTATGTCGAAGTGCACCTCAAGCTCTCCCTCGACCGGGATCACCTGGGAGAGGCCGTGGATGGCATGATAATAGACGTCCATGGCGTTTCCCTCAAAGGTCCCGTGCTCGAACTTTCCTATGCCGGGAACCAGGAGAAGGTCAACTTCCCTGCCGGCCTCTATCCTTTCGAGGAACATCTGAACCCTACCGGTTATGTCCTCCCTCAGGGCTTCCAGCGAGGAAAAGTCTCTTCCCAGAGTATCCGGGAGGACTATTACCGTCCAGTCGGGTTTTATGACCTTCTGAAGAATGGGAAGGGTTGAAGGGCCGGCGCTGACTTCGTTGCCGAAGCGGTATTTGACCTCCGTCCACTTCTCGAAGTTCCCCCACGAGGCTATGAGGAGCTTCATTTCAACACCACCCAGCCCATTGGCTTGCTGTCTGCCAGACGCCTTGTCTTCGGGAACTCCCTCGAAACACCCCTCCCCGATGGGTTTCTGCCCAATCCGAGTTTTCTCCTGACCTGCTCCCACTTCCAGCCCTTATCAACCAGAAGGAGACCAATTGTGGTGCTTATCCAGCCACTTCCCCAGCCGAGCCTCATGATCCTCTCTTTCCCCCTCAGCCCTTCGTAGAACGAGCGAACTGAGCTTCCATGCCTCCCAAATTTTGAAAGGCTCTTGAGCTCGTTGTCTATTATGATATTATAGAACTCCTCCACCGCCTCCCAGACAAAGTCCTCGAAGGCCTCCCACGGCTTTCCCCTATCCTTGAGGCACTCCCAGAGAAGGCCGTTGAAATAGTCAGAATTAACCCTGAGGAGTTCGATGTCAAATTTGAGCTCTACCTCTGTCTCCGCTTCCGGTCGAAACGCCTCCACCCATATCGGTATCGGCGAGGGGTTTCCTACGGCCTCAACGCGGTAAACCGCTAGGTGCTTCCTGTCTATGCTCCGACTGTCCCTGATGATCAACCCCCTCATCGGGTCGTGCTTGGGCTCGTACCGTACTCCTGGGTATCTACCTCCCTCCATCCCGAAGACGATGGCCTCAAGCAGGTCATCCGTCCTCTTCCTGCCGAACCTGCGGTTCCTGGCTATTTCCCTGTCGAGATAACCGATGTAGTAGTCAATCAAACTTTCACTGTAGCCTATCCCCCTCGCGAGGTTTCCTGAAAGGGTCGAGACGAGGTTCATCGCCGTTCCTGAATCTCCGCACTCCTTCAGAACCTTATAAAACACTGCAGTTCTTATCGCTCCCTTCACAGAGGAACCGGGTATATAAGGCATTCTGTTGGACTTTATGAACTCGCTTATCTGCATGCTCGTCTCACCAGCACCACCAAAGATCGGAAGAGAGTAGAGGGTGTAATCTGCCGGATTCAGATGGTACTCTTCGATGTAGCCTTTCCACACGTAGTGCTCCCCAGGAGGGTTTTTGAGAAGCGCAAGGATTTCCTCAATGTCAACGCCGAGCCTCTGGAGGTCGTTAATGAGCCTCTCGATGTCGAGGACGTAGACACTGTCCTTGATAGGATAGATGTCAACTGGAGTGAGCTTGTTGCCGTTGCCGATGTGGAGTGGAGAGAGAACCCTCAGTCTCATGGGCAATCCACCCCTCTCGAAGCCTCGTCCGGGACCTCAGCCGGTATGGGGAACGTGAGCCCGTAGACGTTGACCTCATGAGAAAGCCCGATATCAATGGAGACTATCCTTCCAGGGTCGTCCGCCACGATGGAGCCCTCAGCGATAAAGTTCAGCTTCGGCTTTCTCCTGCCAGAGCTCCAGCCGCCTTTCCTTACCAAGCTCCAGAGCACCGGAGTTTTTGTGGGAAGGGTGTTGGAGAGCGTTGCACTGCAGGGACTGTCTGGCACGTTCATCTCAACCGTATCCACCTTGAAGTCGAAGAGACCGAAGCCCCAGGTTGTCTTTCCTCCGATTCCCGTGTCACCTAAATAGCGGAGCGCTGGAAGGATGTAGTCGTTGAAGATACCCTCATCACCGGAGTAAAGGAAGTAGAAGCCCGAACTTTCTCTGAACCTCATCTCATCCCAGAAGTATAGGTTGGAGTCGTTGGTAACCCTGTCGAGAGCTACCCTTGGAACGTCCACCCTCCTGAAGGGCAAACCTTTGGGAACGTCGAAGGGCTCAAGCTTAAGGGCCCTCTCGAAGTTTTCAAGGTCGAGGTACCTCGATTTCTTTATCTCCTTCTCCCTTGTATGGCGCTCTTCCTTGGGAAGGTCCTTCAAAAGCTCGTCAAAGTTGAGGACGCCAACGCTTAAGGGCTTAGGAAAGTAATAGGTGCTCCCTTCAAAGGGAAAGGCGGAGCTGATTCGGGCACTTTCTTTAAATCCCTGCACCAGCCCATCCACCGCGTTGCCCCCGAAGAGCGTCGCCACTGCAGTACCTATCGCACCAAATATCGTGTCGGCCCTGGGGAGCTCTCTTATGGGCCCCCTGGGAAAGAGCTTAATTGCCTTGAACTTGAGTCCAAGCATCACCCTGCCCCCAGTTTTCCTTTCACCTCCGAGAACAGGTTCTCAAAGTCCTTTAGAATGTCAACAGCTGGCTTGCGTTTGGCATTAATCCCTATTCTGTACCCCTCCTTACCAGTGCGGTAGTAGTCGGCGCTCCTGAATTCGAAGGCCTCGAAGAGGAACCTCACCTTTCCGTAGCCCCTTGAACCAGAACCGCCGAGGTAGCTGTCCTCTAGGAGGGCCATCGCAGTTAGGAGGTTCTTTATGTCGTCCTCCCACTGGTTTAGATCCTCGACGTTGTAGATCATCTCGAATTCGAATTCCGCCCCGGCCACGACGCGCTCGTTGGTCCTCGGGTTGGCCTGGGAGGTTACCCTGTCAATGCCAACCTCGATTTTTGCCTCGGTTACGTCCTCTCCGGCCCTCCATCTGTCCTCCCAGTCCTTCGTGAGGAACGCGTCCCTGACTATCAGCCTTGAGGGAAAGTTGCTCTCCTTCCCACTCGCACCAAAGAGACGGCAGACAGGACAATTAATTGCGGAGGAATAATCGGGACAGACATGTATCCAACCATTGTTGATCTTCTTGTTGAAGAATTTCCCGCAGTTTTCCCTGCCTTCCTCCCTACAGCTACCAGAGGAATAGTCTTTCAAGGCTTCATATTTTTCCTTCCACTCATCGAGCTTGGAGTTCGTGAACACCTCAAATAGACTTCTCAGCTTCCCTTTGAGTGAAGATCCTGGGATATAAGGCAGACCAGTTATGGGATCCTTTATAACAGGGTTGTCGATGCCCCCTATCTCCGAAATGTCCCTCTGAGAACCTATGTGGAGGCCGGTGAGGGCCTTAATCCTGCCCCAGATAACGACTTTTCCATAAAAGTGCCTGTCCATCATTCACCACCTCCAAAGAACCTGTGGTAGGCAACAACCGCTTGTAAGAAGTCATAAACCTCCTCAAATCGGCCAACGTCGGGTTTCTTCATTAGAAGGGCCAGCATTGGGTCGAGGACTCGGTGAAATGCATCAAGGGCATATCTCGCCCCTCCCGTAGCCCTGCCAACGGCATACGCCAGCAGGTAGCGGGTCTTCACGACGTCGTCCTTTATGGCTGTATCCCCCTTCTTCAGTTTCAGATCGATGGTTCGCGTCATCTCAAGGACTTTCCTTACCTGATTCGTCTTGAGGTTCTGAGCCCTTAGATAAGCTGCCACCACAACGGCATTCGCAAGTCTCTTCTCTGGGCTCCAGCTGGGAAAATCTCCTTTTTTCTTGCTCTCTTCCAGCTCTTGGGCTATCTCTCTGAAGTAAGGCTCAATATCCTTCCACGATATTCTGTTCTTCTCGAAGGCTTCCCGTATCCCTATTACGTCCGGGTTTTCTCCAAAGAGTTCGCCAACGTTGCCCTCACGGGCCTCCCTCTGATACCTGCCCATACCATGACCCGGGTGGCCTTTTCCGTAGACCATCAAATCACCCCCTAACGGCCATCAAAACAACCTTTAGAATGCCATCAACCCAGTAAATCGGCTGTGGCCTGCCCCTTAGGACGGCCTCCGCATCTATCCCGACGAGCTCTGGAAACAGGCCTGAGAGCTTGTGCCTGCCGAGGAGGTAAGCTATCAAGTAAGCCCACTTTACGCTCTTTGGATCCCTGACGTAGAGCTCCCTGAGCTCAAGAATCCTCCACAGGAGGCCTTTCTTTGACGCAAGTTCCTTCACCAGCCCGCCGTTTCCGGCGTAAATCCTTGGCTTGTAAGTCTTCCAGAGCTCCTCGTACTGTTCCCAGCGGTAAGCAATGGGGAATCCCTCTGGGGCGGTTCTCTCTATCACAAAGACCCTGTCCTTATCGCTTCCCTCGTTTTTCGCCCTCTCAAGTCTCTCCGAGACGACATCAGCCATCCTGTATATCGGCGTCTTGGGATGGAAGTAACCCAGACCAGCTGATAAACTCCTCCCGTTTCCTGTGTAGGCCCTGAAGGCCTCCCTTATTCGGAAAGCCAGCTCGAAGACCTGATCCCATGCCCCAACAATGAAGAAATCGTCCCCTCCGGCGTAAACCACGACGATATCGGGCTCTTCCGGCCAGTCTCTGAGTGAGGGGATTTCTCCCATGGTGTATCTGAACTTGCCCCTTATAATTTCGTTGAGGTACGCCTTGAAAAAGTAATCCATGAAGCGGGAAGCGGTGGCGAGCTTTGAGGGGCTGTCTAGGTTCATGAAGAACAACCCGAGGTTGTCCACGTCGCCCTTGAGGACGCCGAGTCTTTTTGTTCCTGTAGAGTTTTCCGCCAGTTCAGTGAACTCTGCAACCGTGTGTTCGTTCTCTGCATTTGGCTTAAAGTAGTCGGCCACAAGATACGGGATGAACTCAATGCCCTCTGGAAGGTTCTCGGGAACATCAAGGGTGTTCTTGAGGAGGAGAACTTCTCCCTCCGGTATTGGATCCTCAGTGTACGGTATGAAGTATCTAAATGGACCTTTTGTTATCCCCTCGCCCTCGTGGGCCTTCCTGTCGAGTACAACTCCTTTAACCTTGGGCAGTTTTTGACCAAGCTCTGCGAGCTCGTTGCATGTTTTACAGGCTCTCACATTTGAATCGTCACTCAGCCGGAAGGCTTCAAGCTCGCTCTCGGGCACCTCTTTTCCACAGATAGCGCACTCCTCAAGCCTTCCACCAGCTTCTGGATCTTTGAACAGATTTTCAACTTCCTCGAAGCGCCTGAGCTTCTTCAGGCTTAGTTTCCTCTTGAGTCTCTTCCTCGCCTCTGCAAAGAGTTTCTTCCCATTCTTTCTCCCGAGCTCCTCGCCGGTTAGCGCCTCCCACTCAAGGGCGAGGTAAAGCTTCCCGTCGAACTCCCTGTAGAGCCACTCCACAACGTGCTTCCTGATGCTTTCGAGCTCCCTCCTGGCGTCTTCCGTGTTCTGGCCGAGTATGAGGAAGTGGCCACCTGCGTTGAAGACCACATTGATCCTCGTTAGGCTTAGCCTCCTTAGGATTTCAATGACAATGTCCCAGGCGATGAGTTCTAAATAAGCGCTCCTCGCGCGGAGGTACTTCAGAGTTCCTTTCCCACTTATTCCATAGATAAAGTCCTGTATGCCTGAGAAGTCGCCCTCGATCAGGAGAAACTTCTTTTCGTCTTTGCATCTGCCCGTTTTTATGCCCTCAACGGTGCACCCGGCTTTGAACATCGCTAGGGCTATCGCAGACGTCATCCTCAAGTGGTCGTAGAGCGAGATGACGTTGCCTTTAGAAGTCACTGAACTGACGAATGTCAGGTGCTTTTCAAGAACCGGCAGGAGCCACACCACCCTGAGACCAGCTTTGGGAATCTCCCTTTGCAGACCCTCGACGACTTTCCTGTAGTCCTCCCCCATCAGACGCTCAACTTCACCGGGAAGTGGGAGTTCCTGGGCGAAGTCAAGGGAGATCGGCCGGTAGGCCTTCTCCTGGTTGAAGATAGAGTAGAGCGGCCTTATCTGCTCTGGCTTTCCCTCCTCCCTCTCCGTTGAGGAAAGATTGTCTGCCTCGTAGACAATCCAAAGCGCCCTGAGAATGTCATTTTCGCTGAGCCCAAAGCGCTCAGGGCGGACTTCGCTGATCTTTTTTATCATTTCGGTCTCTTTCATATGATTTCGGTGGTGAAACTTCGAAAACAGAGCCAGAAGTTTGTACTCCTCCCTGCCGGTGCTCTTCGCCAGCTCCCTGAGGAACTTCGCCCCCTGTTTGGAGTGGTCGCCTGAATACAAGCCTGCCCTCTGGACGGGCTTTCCAATGTCGTGGAGGAGTCCGCCGAGGCTAACTAGCTCTTTCAACTCCAATTTTTCACCTCCTGACGGGGTTCAAAAACCCAAAACCGAGGCTGTTCTTTTCCCCAAGGCCCACATCCATTATAAAGCGGTAGAAACGCTTCTCCTCTGGTCTTATCCGCTCCTTCTCAAGAAGTTCCCAGTTGGAGCCTATTACCGGGAAGGGGACGCCGTTCTTGACTACCTTGACGTATACGTCAAGTTTCCCGTTGTTCCTGAGCTTTGGGATTAACCTGTCAAAAATCGGTCTATCGAGGATGAAATCGTCATCATAAAACGCACTGTACTTCTTTTCCGCATTTTCACGAAGTCTTTCGAGGAAGAACCTTAGGTCAAGATGGGCATGGAGTTTAAAGTACTCGTTTTCCTCGGAGTTCCTGTAAACCACTATAGGGGAACCTGTCTGAAATCTGTTCCTGAGGGGCACACCGAACTTCCGGACTTCAGTGATTTTCAGCTGATGAGTTCCAATGTGTACGTGGTCTTTCTCTTTGATGCTGTGATATAGTGCGTATATGAACCCCCTCTCCGGTGAGGACACTATAAACGTAAGCCTTCCCTTTCTGTCTATAAAGAAATCGGAGAACGTGAAGAACTTGAAGCGCGGTTCGTTATGCCTTCCCCCATACTCCGTGTCCTTCAGCATGCTGTAAATGAACCCCTGGACGGCGTGTTTATTGGGCTGTTTTGGTACTTCATTGTTAGTTTTAAACGTTATTTTTAACCGCATGTTTAAACACCCTAGGCATGCCTGCCATTTAACGTTACAACGCAGAACCTTATAAGGATTGTGAATCTCAAGGTGTTGCGGGTTAAACTATCGCGATGCATAATAAACCACACGTTGCTGTGCATTTCTAATTGTTACAGACTGTTCTCCGGAAACCCGGGAGTGTTCCCGGCCACTGGAGATAAGAAAACCGTTCTTTCCACACAACACTGTTCTACGGAAACATCGTCTATGATTACTTCTGTTCTACCGTCTATGACCGTGCTTCCCACACAACACTGTTCTACGGAAACATCGTCTATGATTACTTCTGTTCTACCGTCTATGACCGTGCTTCCCACACAACACTGTTCTACGGAAACTTGTGGTTAGGAAAAATGCAAGGTTGCCCATAAAGACCCTCCCACACAACACTGTTCTACGGAAACTGCCGCTGATGGGGGGAGGAACAGGCGAAAACAACTCAAAAAGAAGACCTTAGCGACGGTTCCATACCCCCCATGCTACTGCAAGGTTGAGGGCATCACACCCTCTCAAACACGTAGAACCACCTGTCGAGGCTCTTATGAACCCTTTGATAGTATTTGTTAACGAGTCTGAAGCCCACCGCCTCGCCTTCGGCTTCCCCGTCGAAGTCCGCGGGGAAGGCTATTGCCAGTCTCCCGCCGTGCTTGAGAACGCGGTGCATGCTCTCCAGGGCCTTTCTGTAAAGTTCGTCCCGTCTCCTTCCGGCGAGGGTAGCAGAGGTGCCGTAGGGTGGATCGGTGGCTATCGCTTCAAACTTCTTTCTCGGAAACAGCTCTTCTAGCCTCGTGGCGTCACCGAGTTTCAAGACGTAATCCCTAATCCCGTAGTGCCGGAGGTTCATCTCAGCCCCTTCAACCATCTCCGGTTTGATGTCCACACCATAGACCTTGAGACCAAGGAGGCCGGCCTCCATCAGAATCCCACCGGCGCCCATGAAGGGATCGAGAATCTCTTTCCTTGCCTTCGTTAGGTTTACCAGAGCACGGGAGAAACGCGGATGGAGGGAGATGGGTCTGAAGAAGGGTCTATGGTGGGCTTTCCTGCCCTCAAAGTCCTTGGGGTCGAAGAAGTGGAGCCTTACTCCAGCGTAGAGTCTCTCGCCGCAGTATGCCCTAACCAGCGTGTCCGGCTTTGAGAGGTCCACTTTAAACCCCTGGGCGTGTATCACCGACCCGAGCTTCCGCGGCAGGTCGAGAATTTCATGCTTACAGTTGGTCATGGTTTCGGTGTCGACCTTGAAGGTGCCTTCAATGGGCCAGTCAATTTTTCCAGTCCTTTTGAGAAGTTCTCCAACGGAATCCGCCTCAACCACGAGCAATCCATACTCGTGGGCCAGCCCGAGCCTGTCAAGGTGGGGAAAGACTTTTTCTCCCCCTTCAACCTTGAGAAGGAGGTAATCCTGACCCGTGATTCTCCCTTCGCCGAGTTCGAGCATGGCTTTAACTTCGTCTCTTGCCATTTCAGGAATGTTTCCCAGTATCTCGACGTAGAGCATGGTGGGCGGTACTCGGCGGGCTTTTTAAGCTTTTGTTGAGCCGGCCAAACGTTTTTATTGCCCGCTCCCAACCCATTGTGGTGGAAGGATGATAGAGTTCGTCATACTGCTGGGCGTCATCGGTGGCTGGATAGTGGTGGCCTCGACGCTCTTCCTCATGCTCGCCCTTGGCCCACTCTGGGGTTTAGCTGGAGTGTTCCTGGCCGTGGGCTTCATACTGGTCAACCAGTCCCTCAAGGGAAAGTACATGGTTACGATAGTCGATGCAACCCCAAAGGCGAGGGCGATAGCGGCGCACATCTTCGAGATGAACGAACTCATACTGCTCTCCTCATACATAGCTTCCCTCCTGCTCTACGCAGGGATACAGAAGTACGTGGACATAATAATAAAGTTCCCACACGCGCTGGGGTGATGGCATGTTCAACGTTGTTATCGTGAGGTACGGTGAGATAGGAACGAAGGCGAGGCAAACGCGGAGATGGTTCGAGAGCATACTGATGAACAACATCCGCGAGGCCCTGGTGAGCGAGGGGATTGACTTCAAAAAGGTTGAGGCGAAGCACGGTAGGGTTCTGGTGAGGACGAACAGGGCGAAGGAAGCCGTCGAAGTTCTCACCCGCGTGTTTGGCATAGTCTCGCTCTCGCCGGCGATGGAAGTCGATGCGGAGATAGACAAGATAAACAGAACCGCGCTCAAGCTCTTCCGAAAGAAAAAGCGTGAACTCAACCTCGAAAGGCCCCGCTTCCGCGTCACCGCGAGGAGGATAACCAAGGAGTTTCCGCTCAAGAGTCCCGAGGTTCAGGCGAAGGTCGGGGAGTACATCTTCGAGAACGAGGAGAGTGAGGTTGACCTTCACGAATATGGCATAGAAGTCGGCGTCGAGCTGATGGAGGGTAAAGCGTACGTCTTCGTGGACAAGGTAAGGGGATGGGGCGGCCTGCCAATCGGGACACAGGGAAAAGTGGTTGCCTTACTCAGCGGTGGTATTGACTCCCCAGTGGCGGCTTTCCTTATGATGAAGCGTGGCGTGGAGGTCATCCCAGTTCACATCTACATGGGCGAGAAGACCCTTGAGAAGGTCAGGAAAATCTGGAATCAGCTCAAGAAGTACGGCTACGGTGGGAAGGGCAAGCTGGTAGTGGTCAGACCGAAGGAGCGCGATAGGATAATCAAGAAGCTCAAAGAGATGAAGAAGGATAAATACACCTGCGTCCTCTGCAAGTTCAACATGGTGAGAAGCGCGGATAAAATTGCCAAGGACTTCGGTGCGAAGGGTATAGTCATGGGCGATTCACTCGGACAGGTCGCTTCACAAACGCTTGAGAACATGTATATCGTCAGTCAGGCCACCGATTTACCAATCTACCGTCCACTCATCGGCATGGACAAGGAGGAGATAGTTGGGATAGCGAAGAAGATCGGCACCTTCGAGCTTTCTACCCTCCCCGAGGATGAGGTCTCATTCATTCCCAGGCACCCGATAATACGTGGCTCCTGGGAGGAGTTCAAAAAACTCTATCGGGCCGTCCTCGGGAGGAACTAGGAAGAAGTCGTTGAGGTGGAGGTGATATAATGGAGTTCGAGAGACTCTCAGCATACATTGCGGTATTCCTCCCTATCATATTCCTCGCAGGCCTCGTTATAGCACTGTCTAGGAACCCCTGGTTCTCCTTCACGAACAACGCCCTCAGTGACATGGGTTCGCTCAAAAATCCGGAGAGGTGGTACTTCAACGGCTTTCTAATGGCGTTCACCGTGGTGGGCTTCATCGCGGCTTTTGGGGCGCTCAAAAACGGTCTCAGCTACCTCATGCCCCTCGCGATGGTATTCCTCTTTCTCGTTGGAGTTTTCCCGGAGGAGTTGCCTTACCACACACCATCGGCCGTTTTATTCTACGTTCTGGCACTGGCGGACATTGCGATAGTAGGAATAAAACTGGGCCGCTCCGGGGCTTTCGTTGGATACCTCTGGTCCCTCACAGCGGTTCTGACGTTCTTCCTCATGCTCTACCTCCTAAAGGAGAGGGTCTTCAAGGGTCTTGCCATCCCAGAGATGGTTGGGGCGATAACGATCCTCGCGTGGTTCGTTTATGTGGGTCTGTTGCAACTGGGGAGCATCTTTTTTAATTAAATTTTTGTCGAGCGCAACCCCTTTAAACCCCCTCGAGAACCTGTCCCGATACCCATGAAACGCCTTCAGCTCGCCACGTATTTACTCGCAATCGATGGTGTTCTGCTCCTCTACTACTCCTACTCTTGGTCTTCGATGGTTTACCTTGCCTTCGCACTCTTCACCCTCGTCCTGGCCTATGGGGTTGGCAGGGAGAACAGGACGGCCATAAAGGTAGCCCTAGTCTACACTGGATTGGAGTTCTTCTTCGGCCTGCTGTTCCTCATAGCGGGGAACATCTATTCGGCGGTTGACGCGGCAATAAGCTTCTTCATAATGCACGACATACTAGGCTACATCCAGGACGTCTATCGTGAGGAAAAAGAGCGCGAAGAAGCGGAGGGAAATATAAAGAAGGAGTGATCAGGCGCATCTCTCCCTGTACTCGGAGCTAATCTCCGGCTTCTCCTCCTTTGGCTCCTTGAGGATTATCCTAGCGTCAACGACCACTGCCCCCTCCCCTTCGTTGTAGACGAAGACGGGGTTGAGGTCCATCTCTTTAACGTAGGCGTCGAGATCGTTAACGAGTTCACTGACCTTGAGCAAGAGCTGGGCTATGGCCCCCACGTCAGCGGGTTCTTCACCACGCGCTCCCGCTAAAATCGGGTAGCTCTTTATCTCGGTTATCATTTTCTTGGCGTCGCGCTCGGTTATTGGGATTATGCGGAAGGTGACGTCCTTGAGAACCTCAACGAAGATTCCGCCTAGACCGAACATGAGCGCGTGGCCGAACTGCGGGTCCTCCGTGACGCCGATGATTATCTCCCTGCCAACCTTGAGCATTGGGGCAATTAGGACACCGAGAATTTCGGCATCTGGCTTGTATTTGCGCGCGTTCTCGTGGATTACCTCCCATTTCTCCTTCAGCTCTTCCGGCGTCTTTATGTTTAGGAGAACCACTTTGGCGTCGCTCTTGTGGAGAATCTGCGGTGACATGAGCTTCATTGCCACGGGGTAGCCTATTTCCTCGGCGTACTTGAGTGCCTCATCGAGGGTCTTTGCTAGCTTCTCCTCCGGAACGGGAAGGCCGTAGGCCTTGAGCACCTGCTTGGCCTCGTACTCTACGAGGGCTGTCCGCCCCTCCCTCAGGACGGACTCAATAACTTCGAGGGCTTCCTCCTTCATGTTACCACCACCATCACTCTTCAAGCCTCTTCAGGTATTCAGCGTACTTAACGAGACCTGCCATGGCCCTGACTCCCCTCTCAGGGGTCGGATAAACGGGAACTCCCCTCTCTTCCAGCATGCGGGCGTAGTAGTCGGTTTTCTTTCCACCCATTGCGATGGCAACTATCGGCTTGTCGCTCTTCTTCTGGTACTCCGCGACGATGTCGATTACCTTCTCCTCCTCAAGGAGAGGCACCTGAAAGAGAACTATAATAACTATGGCATCTACGTTTGGATCCTTTGTGAAGGCCTCAAGGGCTATCCTGTACCTTTCTGCGTCGGTGTCACCGACGACGTCGGTTGGGTTCTTAGGAACCGCATGCGGCGGGAAGTTTTCCCTGAGGAACTTCACCGTCTCCTCGCTGAGGTCTGCCATCTTGAGACCGAACTTTGCCACGGCATCGCTGGCCATGACCCCAGCGCCGCCACCGTCGGTGATTATCCCTACCCTGTCGCCCTTCGGGAGCTTGTGAACTAATACAGCGAAGGCCTTTGCAAGGTCAAACATGTGCTCGAAGTCTTCCGCGCGGATTATGCCGGTCTGCTTGAAAACCGCATCGTAAATGGTGTCGGCTCCCGCTAGAGAACCCGTGTGGGACGAAGCCGCTTTAGCGCCGTACTCGGTCCTTCCGCTCTTTAGGGCTATCACTGGCTTGACCTTGGTTATCCTCTTGGCGCTCTCGATGAACTTCCTGCCGTCCTTAACTCCCTCGATGTAAAAGGTGACGACGTTTATCTCATCATCGTGAATGAAGTAGTCCATCAAATCCGCATCGTCGACGTCTATTTTGTTACCGTAGCTGACCATCTTTCCTATTCCGACCTCGGCCATTGTGGCCCAGTCGAGCATTGCGGCGGCGAAGGCACCGCTCTGGCTGACGAAGGCTATCGGTCCGCTCTTCGGCCTGTCCATTTTGTTCTCGGGCAGGAAGACCGTGTCAACACCCTTATCCGGAACGTAAACTCCAACACAGTTGGGACCAATAACGCGTATCCCGTGGGTCTTGGCTACCTCGTAGATCTCGCGCTCGAGCCTCTTGCCATCCTCACCGAGCTCACCGAAGCCGCCGGTGATGATTATAGCGGCTTTAATACCCTTCTCCGCGATGTCCCTCATTGTTGCGGGCACGAACTTTGCGGGTATTGAGATGACAGCGAGATCAGTGTCATCGGGAAGCTCCTTAACGGTCTTGTAGACTTTATAACCCTCAATCTCGTCGAGCTTGGGGTTCACCGGATAGATGTTGCCCTTGAAGATTCCGCGCTCCTTGTTCATCTTGAAATTCTCAAAAATGACGTTTCCAACCTTTCCCCTCTTGTCGGTTGCACCTATGATAGCGACCGCTTTCGGGTCAAAGAAGGGCTTCATTTCCTCAACTATCTTTTCCACCATTGGTATCCCTCCGCCAGAAACTGCTTCTCAGAGAAAATTCATCCCGGATGTATAAAAGAGTTGCGTTTTGTAAAATTCGCACTTCAATGGACTGAGAAGTTCATTGGTGCAGACCATTTAAAAATTCGAGGCTTCTCCTGGCGGATTCAAGGTTGTTCACTTCGAGGGCCATCGTCACTTCGGGCAGCTTTGGAAACACCCTCCTCCACGGGAGGGTTCCCTCTCCGGGTGGGAGATGCTCATCTGCTTTGCTGGAGTTGTCGTGGAGGTGAACGTGCACTATTCTATCCCCAAGGAGCTCGAGGAAACGGTCGAAGTCCATTGAGGTAGTATTTAAGTGCCCAACATCGAAGGTGACTCCTATGTCAATCCCTTCTATCAGCTCAGCCAGCCTCTCGGGGGTCTGCGCATCCAGAATCGGAAAACGAGGCATGTTCTCCACACCCACCTTTATGCCGTACTCCCCAGCCCAGCTGGATATCTTCCTCAGAGATTCCCTATGGATTTCAAGATATTTCCGCCGGTTTTTCACGCTCACCGGAGAGCAGTGACCGGGGTGAATCGTCACTGCAAGTGCATCGATCTCCGCCGAAAGTTTCAGCGTCTCGCGGATTATTCCCAGCGAGACGTTTCTTATGTGCCCGTTGAAAGATGCTATGTTGATGTCGCTGAAGGGCGCGTGTACTGTGGCCTTCATACCGTAGGAGTTGAGGACTTCACAGAAAAAGTTGAGGTTGTTCTCAGAGAGGTAGTGCGGCCACTCGCTTAGGAGTTCAATGAAGTCAAAGCCAAGCCCTTCGGCTGCCCTGACCCATTTCTCAAACCCCCTGAGGGTTTTTTCATCATAAGCTGTCATTGACAGTCCTATCATGCTCCCACCATCATCTTTGCGAGCAGGACGATGAAGATGGTTCCCATAACGTCCGATATGGTTGTAGCGGTTGGGATGGCAACGTTGTCCGGGTCTATGTTAAAACGGTGTGAGATGTAGGCGATGAAAACCCCGATGGCCATGTTAATCACGACGAGAAGCGGGTAGCCGAGAATGAAAGGCCATATAAGCGCCGCCTGGTAACCTATCAGGTTCGTGACACGGACCGCTATATAGTTGGTCAGGAAACCGATTATCGGCGTCAGCAGGAGCAGAGCAGAGACATCAAAGTAAAATTCCCTGTTCTTAAGGGCGCTCTTTCCTGAGAGGTTAAGGCGTGTTGAGGTTGTCGCAGCCGCTATCGAGGCAAAGTTGCCGACGCTGTCTAGTAGTGAGGGATACATGACGCTCAGGATTATGGCCTTAGAGATGATGTCGCTGTACGATTCAAGGGTCGAACCCGAGAATATCTCGATGAGTGCCAGAACCGTCAAAACCCCCGAGACCTCCTTAAAGGCCCTGACGTGCTCTCTCTTGTAGTCCGAGAGGGCTATCAAAGAAACAAAGAAAACCACCATGAGCGCCGTGAATGCGTAGAAGGCCACACTATGGCCCTCGTAGAAGAATATGAGATAAACAAGCGTTGGGATGGTTATGACATCTGCCACTAAGGCTATCAATGGGGCCGCTATCATATCTGGATCGGCGCCCCAGCGGTAGGGAAATATCGTTATGAAGGCCGTGGAGTAGCCTAGTAGCAAACCTATGACTATCGCAGAAGCAATCATGACAAGGAGGACGATGAAGGCCGAGTGGGAAAAGCCAAGCTTTATTGCACCAGTTGCCCAGAGGATTATAAGGGGTATCTTGGAACTCCCTATGGCCATTGACATGTTTGTTGTTACCTCTTTATCGAGGATTCCCCTGATTTTACCTAGGTGGAGGGCCGTCGTCATCCTCGAGGCCATCGCACCAAAGACGTTGCCCCTTAAATCGCTGAGACCCGGGAGAATTATCAGAAGAAGCGGGTACGAGGTGGCTATCATCTTGAAGTTCTTACCTAAAACAACTCCACTGATGAAATCAAAGGCCAAGCAGAGTAGTAAAACCGGAAAACGTTACCAGAAATGTCTGCTTCAACCTCTCCCGCCACCCACGGGTTCCAACGGTTACTTCCACCGGGAGCATCGTCTTCCACCCCCATTCTCCCCACCTCCGGGCCATTTAAGGAAGCGGTTTTATAAAAGTTGTCATTGCACAAATCAAGCGGCGAAAAGTAAATAAGCCGGCCTGGAGATTCAAAACTTGGGAGGGACTTCGATGGAAGAATGGGACGAGGTTGAAGTTCCCGACAACGTGAAGGAGATATTCGTCGAGATGAAGAACACCGCCGAACTTATGGTCGACCTTGCCTACTCGGCGGTTCTTTTCCGCGAGAAGGAGATGGCAGAGGAGGTTCTGGAGCTTGAGGAGTACCTCGACCTGCTCAACTACAACTTAACCGTCAGGGCGGTGCTCTCGGCGAGAAACATCAGGGACGCGGAGAGGATAACATCAATCCTTCAGATGGGGCGCTCGATAGACGAGATATCAGACGCGGCGGCGGACCTTGCGAAGATGGTCATCGAGGAGAAGCTCCACCCACTCATCAACGAGGTCATCCTTGAGAGTGAGGAAACCATTGGAAAGGCTGTAGTCTCGCCGGAATCTATCCTCGTGGGCAAAACGCTCGAAGAACTTGACCTTCCGGCCAACACGGGGGTCTGGGTGATAGCGATAAGGCGTGGCAAGCGCTGGCTCTTCGATCCTGACGAGGACACGAGGCTAATGTCCGGCGACATACTCATTGGTAGGGGCACCAGAACGGCCCTGGAATACCTTAAGGAGCTTGCAAGAGGTGTCATAAAGGTGATGCCGAATGGATGAGTTCGATGAGATCAGGGGTTGCCTCGTCGAGATGAAGGACCTCTCCGCCCTTATGATAGACCTTGCCTTCTCCTCCGTCATGTACAACAGCGACGAGATAGCGGAGGAGGTATACCTCTTGGAGGAGCGCATGGATGATCTGACTTTGGAGGTCAAAAAGCTTGCCCTTCGAGCAGCGAAGAAGGAGGAGGATCCTGAGAGACTCCTCAGCATAATGGATACGGCCGATATAAACGAGCGCATAAGCGATGCCGCATACGGCATAGCGGATATAATCCTACGTGACATCGAACCCCACCCGATAATCAGGGAGATAATGGAGGACACTGAGGAGGAGCTTGGGAGGGTTACCGTCCACAAAGGTTCAGTCCTACATGGAAAAACCTTAAAGCAACTCAAGCTCCCGAGCAAAATCGGAACGAGAATCCTAGCAATAAAGAGGGGGAACAGGTACATCTACAACCCGGGCAAGGACGACGAGATACGTGAGGGGGACGTCCTCATGGCGGTTGGCTCCGACCTCGACAAGCTCAGGAAGCTTGCAGGAGAAGAGGTGGAGGGGGAAGACTGACCTCCTGAGGAATCTTCTACACCTAAACCAAGGTTCATGTGTAGAACCGGCCGGCAGCTACCGTATATCCTCTTTCTTAACCAGCCCCTTCGCATAGGGACAAAGCTCCCTCAGCGGGCACTCCTCACAGAGGGGTTTTACCGGCCTGCAGATGCTCTTCCCATGGTCAACCATCGCGTGGTTGACGTAGATCCACCTGTCCTCCGGAATCAGCTCCTTCAGGTACTCCTCAACCTTTTCCGGAGCTACTTTCGGCGGGGCCAGACCGAGGCGTTTGCTTATCCTGTTGACATGGGTATCGACGGGAATTGCCTGCTTCCCAAAGCCGTAAGCCAAAACTATGTTGGCGCACTTCCTCCCGATGCCGGGGAGCTTCATCAGCTCGTGTATGTTATCGGGAACCCTTCCGCCGTATTCCTTGAGGATAATCTGAGATGCTTTGACTATCCACTCACCCTTCGTCCTCCAGAGGCCGACGCCCTGCCTCCTCAGGAACTCCTGCATCTCCCCAACGGGCGTTGCCGCTATTGTCTCGATGTCCTTATAGCGGTTGAAAAGCTCATCCCAGACGCGGTAGGTCACTTCATCGCGCATCCGCTGAGAGATTATGCAGTGAACGAGCGTCCTGTAAGGGTCACCTATGAGGATCTTCTCTCTAGGGTGAGTCTCCATAAGAATTTCAACGATTTTCTCGGCGCGTTTTCTTTTCTCCCCCCAGGTTTCATCGAAGGTGAAGCCGCTAAGGTCTAACGATTTTAATTCCCGAGCCATATATTACCACCACCGAATCTTCGGTTGTCCTAATTCCTTTAAGCTCCTTGAACTCCTCGCTATAAAGCTTTTGTCCCTCTTTAGAAAGGATTGCTATCTCGTTCCCAAGGACCACAAGAAAGCCCTTCTTGAGGGGTATCACATCGTCGACGGGCTTGTTGAACTCCAAGTTGACCACATCAATGTTGCCCGAGGAGAACTCTATCCCGGTTGAGTTGTCTACCTTTAGCGGAGAAGGCTCCGCGAGAAGGACTTTGAAGTGCAGGGGTTCACCTATCAGGTCAACGACAACCTTTTCGCCGGTCTTTATTTCCCTCCCTTGAAGCTTTGCCCTGACGACATCCCCAAAGTCCGCCGGAAGCTCGGCATCGAAGAGGGGCTTGAGAACCAATCTCATATCACCACCCATTAAAGAGTGGGGGGATGGGTAATAAGTTTATCGCGCCAAGAACCCATCAGGAAATGGAGTAAAGACATCAGGCCGGAACTGTTTAAATTCTTTCTATGGAGGAGACCACTGTGATCCGGAAAAACGTGGCTGTCAGCCTTTCTTTCACTAATCCACGCCTTAAGGGGCAAGGCTTTTAAAAGAAACTTTAGAAAAATGTAAAAATTTGCATTCACATTGCCTTTACGATTTTTGTATTCCATCAACAGCGATGAATAGGGGACAAGTTTTATAAAATAACCTATCGTTCGACATATCGGTGGGAAAATGGAGCGCCCGAACTTCAAGGGACACCTCAAACTCCTCATACTAAAGATGCTCTCAGAGAGACCGATGCACGGCTACGGCATAATGGTCGAACTTGAAAACACCTATGGAATTCCTCACCCAAGCCCTGGAACGGTCTACCCAATACTCGGTTCACTACGGCGATCCGGCCTTATTGAGAGGGTCGGCGAGGGCAAGAGGGACAAGAGGCTCTACAGGGCAACGAAGAAGGGCGTAGAGTATCTCAGGGAGCACGATGAAGAGCTGAAAGAGGTAGAAGAACTTACTCAAAGGTTTAAGGAGTTTGCGAGGCTCGGGGGGAGGGATCTTGGCATCACCCTCAAGGAGGTCTTTAACTCCCTCGACGGCCTCAGCGAGGAACAGAAGAAAGCCATCGCGAGGGAGTTCCTAGACTTCACGAAGAGGATAAGACTCATCCTCCTTGGAGAGCTTGGAGATGACAAATGAGGTTGTCGTTTGTCTCTTTTCTGATAGGTTTAAATTCCCGAGCGTCAACCATCGTCAGTGGTACCATGACAGAGGGAAATCCCCCTGAGAATGAAGATGCAACCCAAGAGGCCTCCTCAAAGGAGATGGAGGAACTGGAGGAAGCTCTGTGCATAATCGATCACCTTCACAACATCTTCGTGCTCGCGCTTGTAATCTCAACCATCGTCTCTGGTATCGTCTGGATTTACGAGAGGGTTCTGTATGGGGCGCGGGTTGGGGTGCCCCTTGAGATACAGGCGATTCTGGTGTTCTTCGTGGCCTTCACCTCGACGTTCTACATCACAAACGCCAAGAAGCTGAGGCTCATCCTAACGGCTCTGGGAGCGCTCCTGCTCGCTGGAGTCGCAGGCGCGATGTATCTCCTTTTGACTAGGGTGGATTCCCTTGAGGAAGCCTTCCTAGTGCTGGCGTCCTTCATTCTGGGAGTCTTTGGGCACGCCCTTTATTTCAACAGAAAGCTAATGGAAAGGGTGGAGTGGCTCCTGCTCATGACCTTGATATGCGTTTTAGTGGCAGTGGTGCTAGTCTTCTTGCTCACCCTTTAGCTTTGAACCGCTCGTAGCTCACCCTGAAGGCCTCCAGAACGGGCAACTTTTCTCCCGCGAAGAAGCTCAGCATCGCCCCCCCACCCGTTGAAACGTGGCTTATGCCTGTTATGTTGTGCTGGTAGATGCTCGCTATGGAATGCCCCCCACCGACGACGCTGAAGGCTGGACTCTCGCCTATCGCCCTGAAGACCCCGACCGTTCCAAGGGCAAACTCCTCCCTCTCGAAGACGCCCATCGGGCCGTTGGCAACGATTATCCTCGCATTCTCCAGGATTTCGCGATATTTCTCGACGGTTCTTGAGCCGATATCCAGTATGGGATGCTCATCAAAGAGCATCTTCTCGTCGCTTAGGAGGTCAACCTCAACACGCTCCCCGGCATCAACGGCAAAATCGACCGGGGTTCTCACATAGGGATAGAACTCGTCGAGTATTTTTTCAGCCCAGCCGACCAGCTTAAGGAGGCTCTTTTTGGCCATGAACTCGAGGTTGGCATCACCGAGGTGGAAACCCTTGGCGAGGGTGAAGACGTGGCCGACGAGGCCGCCGGTGAGGATGAGGTCTGCCTTTTCCTTTCTCAAAACGTTCTCCGCAACGTGGAGTGAGTCATCAACCTTAGCTCCGCCGAGAACGTAAACACGGGGTTTATCCTCAGTGACGTAGGCTTTTGTGAGGGCTTCAACTTCCCTCTCCATCAGGAAACCCATTATCATCGGTTTTAAGCGGGCGAAGCCAACGAGTGAGGGCTGGCTCCTGTGTGCGGCGGCAAAGGCGTCGTTCACCACGTAGTCTATGAGGGGGGCGAGTTTTCTCACAAAGAAGGTATTCTCACACTCTTCAATCGGCTTGTACTTAACCTCCTCCGCGGCAAAGCGGAGGTTCTCTAGCATTAGGGCTTCACCTGGCTTCAGATTCTTAATTTTCTCTCGTGCGTACCTACCGAAGATGCCCTCAACGTATTCAACCTCCTGGCCGAGAAGCTCGCTTAGAATCCTCGCGTGCTCCTCCGTGGTGGTATAATCCCCCTTGTAAGGCTTGCTCTGGTGGGTTCCGATTACGAGCTTCGCGCCGTCTTCTACGAGATGCTTAACCGTCGGGAGAACCGCCCTAAAGCGGGCGTCGCTGATTATCCGTCCATCTTTAACCGGAGAGTTGAGATCTGCCCTCAGAAAAACGGTTTTGTTGTGAAAGTTGAAGTCGGTGAGTCTGAACATCACATCACCATGCCTGTGTTAAACAGGTCGTATTAAAAGCTTATTTTGAACACCTCAGGTGATAACACTGTCAAGCCGGGGAGAGGCTGGCCCCCGAGGAGGCCACCCTGAAGGAATACTCATCGAGAGGATGGATTGCAGAGTTCGCAGGCAAGGGGAGAACAGAACAGCCGCCTTGAAGCGCAATACCGTTGAATTGTTCAGGGGGAACGTTCAGTTCACGGAGATGGCGATAAAGGAAGCCTGCCTAAACCACATCAGGAAAGCCCACGGTGAAGGGCCCCACCGCGAAGCTGAAGCAGTTCCAGCTTGAGAACAAATACAGATGAGGAAAATCAGGCCATGAGCATGCTCTCTATCATTCTTATAGCTTCCACTATCTTTTTCTCCGGTTTTTCGTCGTTCTTGGGTATCTCCAGATTTATCACGAGTCGCTCTTCTTTCCCCTCGTCGAAGTCGTATATTTCAAGCTCCTCCACCTCAACGTCCTCAAAGATGCTCTCAAGCTCTGGACTTATGACCTTCTTGTCGTTACCGTAGACCTCGACGCGAACCAGGTCATCTGTGGTCGATGCCACCACCACTATGTTGTACTGGCCGACCTTCTTTATGAAGCGTAGGGCGTTGCCGTAGCCTTCAACCTCCTCGTGGAAGCCCAGCTGTTGCATTGTCCCACGTATCGCCTCTGTTTTGCTCTTAATCCTGTGGAGAATCCTCTCGCGGAGCCTGTAGCTCTCGAAGAGTGCCCTCTTTATTCCCTCTCCAGCCTCCTCCACCGGGCCCTCCCAGACACCTATAAGCCTTATTCCCGAGGATGTGGGTCTGAGTTCAATCTTTAGTGAATCAACGTCAAAGTCACGAAGGTCGTCTATCTTAAGCTCACTAAGGGTGAGGATATCGAACTCAATTCTCACGCTGTTACCAAAGGCCTTGCCCTTAAACTTCACCCTCATCACCTGTTGGGCCTTATGGTGACCCTTTAAAAACCTTCCCGGCAATAGAGAAAAAGGCTGGAGGCTCAGCGCCTCCTCCTGAGGAGAAGGGGAACCACCACGAGGCTGACTATCAAAGCCGGACCGCAGATACTGCCACCGCTCTTTTTACTGACGGTATACTGGAACTCCACTTTCGTGGGCACTTTGGCCATCATCGAGGAGTAATCTTTGGTTTCCATCCCATAGCGGATGAAGACCTGGCTCCTTATGACTATCTCGCGGTCGCTGAGCTTCTCAACGGTCATGATCACTTTACTGCCGTTGGCCTCGATGTCTATGTTTGAGGGTATCTTCGTGAATTTCGCCCCATCAGGGAGCTTTATCCTCGTTGTGACGGTCTGGTTTATCTCTGCCTCAATGCGGTTGAGGCTCTGTATCCCGCCGAGGCCGAGGGTCGGGTCGTAGGTGTAGGTGTAGACCCCGTTTGAGTACTTGGTGTAGTTGGTCAGCACCCAGTTGAGTTTCACGATGAGCGGTCCGGGGGATTTGACGTTCAGGAGCTTGATGTTCCAACTCTTTATCCCAATGCCCTGCTCCTGGAAGCTCTTGGCATAGCTTTGATATATCGACTGTATGACTTTCTCCTCGCCCTGGTAGGCGACCTGCATTTTAAGGTAGTTTATGTACTCCTGTGGCTGTATGTACTCCTGGCTCGTGTTCATAATGGTGACGGCGTTGCCCACGGTGATGTTGTTCTCCACGTTGAGGATCCACTTCGTATAGTTCCCCTCACTTCCCTTCCTGCCAGTGTACTGGATTATAAAAGCCCTCGGCTGGCCGTAAATGGCCTGAATATCGGCCATCGTAACACCCTTGGCGAAGTGGATGCGTGAGTGTATCTTCACCGTATCTCCCTCAACGGAGGTCTGGATGAGGACGTAGCTTCCATTGGACTGCTTTTTGTAGGAGGGTGGAACCTCTTTTATTTTGGCTCCCTGTGGGAGCTGAATCACATAGTAGTTGTCGAAATCAAAGCTCTGGTTGAATTTTGTAGGGTTTATGCCCGCGAGGTCAGCAGTTCTCAAAAGATCGAGGTTTATCTCCCAGACGTTGCCGTAGGTGTAGTAGCGCGCGACGTTGAGTGCCCTTCCGCTCACTATGCTGACGAGCGGGCCTGTGGTGTTGTAGCCTTCGATTCTACCCGTGGCGTTCTCAAGTGTTATCCCTTTCTTAGAAAGGGCCTGGACCTCCTGCTGGATGAACATCCTGGTGGCGTTCTCGATTCCCATCTGGACTATGCTTTCCTTCGTCTTGTTCAAAAGCTCCGGCGGCCCGTAGAACGTCGTGATGAACGTGATGTTGGCGGAGCCATCCCACGAAACCACGTAGTGTTCCTCAAGCTTCTCCGAATAGCCATTATAGCCGCTCTCACCAGCGACGAAGCCGGGGAGAATGGCTAAGAGAAGGATAGCCAGTAGAGCAAACGCAAATTTTTTCATCAAACCAACCTCCGATAGCACTGCTCCTAGATGGAGGGAGGGTATTTAACTTTATCCCCGGAAGAGGAAAGGACGCGAAATATGAAAAGGCAGAAAAGCTCACCCTCTCCACGTGGACTCATCGAGTTCTCCTTCTGTCTTTGCGACTATTGTCGTTCCAGTAAGGTCGCCGGTGACGTTAACCATAGTCCTGCCCATGTCGAGTATTGCATCGATTCCGAGTATCATGGCGTACGCCAAAGCCACAGGGCTTCTAGGAGTGAGGTCGAGGCCGACGCTCTGGAGAACCATCGCGAGCATTATCGCTCCGGCTCCCGGAACTCCGGCGGTCCCAATGGAGGCCAGAACGGCGGTTAGAACGACGATGAGTTGCTGGCTCGGTGTGAGTGAGTGACCAATTGCATTGGCGACAAAGAGCACCGTGACACCCTGGTAGAGGGCCGTTCCATCCATATTTATCGTCGCACCGAGCGGGAGCGTGAAAGAGAATATTCCCCTGTCGATGCCCATCTCCTCCTCAGCGATGCGCATTGTAACAGGTAGGGTTCCGCTTGAACTCCTCGTGACAAAGGCTGTGAGCATCGCGTCCTTGGCCTTCCTGAGGAACTTGAGGGGTTCAATGCCAAAGCCCTTGAGTAGGACGAAGTAGACGAGGAGTATCTGCAGTGTTAGCCCCACGTAGACCGCCAGGACAACCTTGGCGAGAGGCCCGATGACCTTTACACCCTGCTCTGCCATGACATAGGAGAGGAGGGCAAAGACACCGATGGAAGCGTACTGCATCACTCCTGCAACTATGAGATACATTGCCTCTGCGAGGCCGTCGAAGGCCCTGAGGAGCGTTGTTCCAGCGGCTTTAAGCCTTTCATCTTTCCTGTTTATTAGATAGGTCAGCGCTATACCCAGGATTATGGCGAAGAATATCACTGGCAGAACCTCACCTTTGGCGAGGGAGGTGAAGGGGTTTGTCGGCACTATGTTGAGGAGCGTTTGGACCAGCGAGGGCTGTGTTGTCTGTATTGCCTTACCCTCACCGTTTCCGAGGCTCACCCCAGTCCCGACGCGAAAGAGGTTACCCATGAAGAGGCCGAAGAAAACCGCAAAGGCTGACGTGAGCAGGTAGTAAACCACTATCTTGACGCCTACCCTGCCGAGCCTCGCCGGGCTTATACTGGCCGCTCCGACGACGAGTGAGGCTAGGACTACCGGCATCACTAACATCTTCAGTAGTCTGACAAAGAGGTCACCGAGGGGTTTGACATAGGTCTTCACAAAGCCGGCGTAGCCGAGGTAACCCATAACAAGGCCAAAGACGGCACCCAGGATAAGTCCCCAGAGTACCTTCCACAGAACAGGGTAGTCCAAGTATCTTCTGAGAAGCCCCATTGATAACACCTCCGTGTTTGAATGACAGTAAAGAAGGCTTGATATGGTTGTTATATTAACTTTCTGCAAAAAATCTTGATGAAATGACAAAAATCCGCGATTAAATATGCTCGACAAACCTCAGCGACACATCCCCATAGACCACTCGTCTCAGCCCAGAGGAGGTTTCAAGGAGGAGCGAGCCGTCGTCGAGGATATCAATGGCTCTTCCGATCAGCTCTCCTTCATCCTGGATCACCCTAACGGTTCCCCCGAGGATGAATGTTTTCTCACGGACCTTTCCCATCAGCAGGTCTGGCCTCTCAAGGAAGACCCTGTACCAGCCGCTGATGTGGGGGAGGAGCCTCTCAAGAACCCTTTCAGGGGGGATTTTCGTTCCAAGAAGTTCAAACATTGAAACGGCGCTCTCCCGGAGTTCTTCGGGTACCAGGTTGTTCACGTTGATACCTATCCCGAGGACGACGTATTCACTGCCCTTCCCCTCCGTCAGGATTCCCGCTATCTTCTTTCCAGCAGCCCAGACATCGTTTGGCCATTTGATCCCGGAGGAGATTCCAAAGTCGGCGAGCATATCAACAACGGCCAGAGCACCGACGAAGACCAGCCTGGGATCCACCCTGCCGGGTTTCAGGATGACGCTGAGCCAGAGGCCACCCTTAGGTGAGGCCCAGGAACGGCCCTTCCTGCCCTTCCCTGCGATCTGACGCCTTGCAACTACAACGGTTCCCTCGGGGGAGGTCTCAGCAATGCGCTTGGCGTACTCGTTTGTGGAGTCGACCTCTTCGAGACGGATGATTTGCCACTCGATTTTCCTAAAATTGTCTCCCATGCATCCCACCGGGAAAATTTGGGTGAACCCCTTAAAGCCCCTCCGTCCAAAAACCTTAAATCCTTTAAAGAATATATCACCCACGGTGAATATTATGGATGCATATCAGAGCGTCGGTATTAGGAGGAGACTTAGGCGGTTCTTCCGCAGGGATGGGAGGGCCTTGATATTCGCGATGGATCACGGCTTTGAGCACGGGCCGACCGATTTTGAAGAGCACTGGGAGCACGTTAACCCAAAGATAACCATAAGGAAAGTCGTTAGGGCAGGCATAAACGGCGTCATGATGCTACCCGGCGTGGCCCGACTGGCCGCCGATGAGTTGAAGCCAAACACTGGCCTGATGGTTAAACTCACCAGCAAGACCAACCTAAGACCAAAGGATGATCAGCTTCTACAGAGCCAGCTGGGTTACGTTGAGGACGCGGTAAAGCTCGGCGCCGATGCGGTAGCGGCCACCGTCTACTGGGGTTCCCCACAGGAAGACGTCATGATGCGCCAGTTCGCTGAGATAGCGAGCTACACCCATGACCTGGGCTTCCCAGTGGTTCAGTTCGCCTATCCGCGCGGCCCCTATATCACCGAGAAGTACGGCAGGAAGGAGGACTACCGCGTCGTTATGTATGGGGCAAGGGCGGCCGTCGAGAGTGGAGCGGACATGATAAAGACCTACTGGACCGGCTCTAGGGAGACCTTTGCCAAGGTCGTCGATGCCGCCGCTGGAGTTCCCGTTCTCCTCAGTGGTGGGTCGAAGGCAGAGAATCCCGTTGACTTCCTCAAGCTCGTCTGGGAGGTCATTGAGGCGGGCGGTTCTGGGGCCGTCGTTGGCAGGAACATCTTCCAGCGCGAGAATCCAGAGCCGTTCATAAAAGCCCTCCTTAAGGTCGTTCACAGGAACGAGGATCCGGAGGAAGCTGCGAGGGCAGAGGGACTACTCTGATTTCGTCGACTGTCTAACCTCTCTTCTTTTTACGTCGTAAGACTTTTAAAAGCCTCCGTTCTTTACCCGGCTAAGGGTGATGGAAATGGCACAGGTCGAGATAATAGATACCACATTCAGGGACGCTCACCAGTCGCTCATAGCAACGCGCCTCCAGATGGAGGACATGCTGGCTATAGCCGAGAAGATGGACAGGATAGGCTTCTACTCGATGGAAGTCTGGGGAGGGGCAACCTTCGACGTTTGCATCCGCTATCTCAACGAAGACCCATGGGAGAGGCTCAGGCTCCTTAGAGAGCACATAACGAAGACCAAGTTCCAAATGCTCCTCCGCGGTCAGAACGTCGTCGGTTACAGGCACTACCCAGATGACGTCGTTGAGCGCTTTGTAGAGCTGGCCCACAGGAACGGGATAGACATATTCAGGGTCTTTGATGCCCTCAACGACGTGAGAAACATGGAAGTGGCAATAAGAAAGGCCAAAGGGGTCGGTGCTGAAGTCCAGGGGGCCATAGCCTACACGACCGGCGAGGTCTTCACGCTCGAGTACTACATGCGGAAGGTTGAGGAACTCCTGAAGCTGGACGTGGACGTTATAACGATAAAGGATATGGCCGGTCTTTTAACCCCCTGGAGGGCCTATGAGCTGGTCAGCGAGATAAAGGAAACCTACGGTGTTCCCGTCAACGTCCACACCCACTCGACGACCGGGATGGCGGTCGCGACCTATCTCAAAGCGGTGGAAGCCGGGGCGGACTTCATAGACACCGCCATAAGCCCGCTCGCCTTCGGAACCGCTCAACCTGGGGTACAGACGATATGGCATGCCCTGCCGGAGGCCGTCGGTTCCCACCTTGACCGAGAGCTAATACATGAGGTCTCACGTTACCTCAAAAAACTGCTTGACGAGAAGTACTCTGGCTTACTCCACAAGGAAACACTCATGGTCAATCCTTACGTTCTCAAGTACCAGGTTCCCGGTGGAATGTACTCCAACCTCATAAGCCAGCTGAGGGAGATGAGAGCCTTAGAAAGACTCCAGGAGGTTCTTGAGGAGATACCGCATGTTAGGGCTGACTTGGGCTGGCCCCCGCTGGTCACTCCCACAAGCCAGATAGTCGGAACCCAGGCAGTCCTCAACGTCCTCTTCGGTAGGTACGAGAGGATAACTGAAGAGGTCAAGAACTACATCAAGGGTCTCTACGGCAGGCCGCCGGCGCAGATAAACCCGGAGCTTAAAAAGCGCGTCCTCGGCGACAAGGAGCCGATTACTGAGAGGCCCGGCGAACTCCTCAAGCCTGCCCTTGATAACTGCCGGAAAGAACTTGAGGAGCTTGGAATCGAGGGGGATGAGGATGTTTTAACTTACTGCCTCTTCCCGCAGATTGCGAAGGAGTTCTTTGAGAGGAGAAAAGGTGGAAGGAAGACCCCAAAGATGCCACCAACAGCCCAGAAACTCAAACTTTACGTTAACGGCGTTGAGTTTGAAGTCGGCCTTGAGGGAGTCGATTTAAGCGCGCTTAAATACCTACCCCAGATGGCAGGTTCAACTCAAACTTCCCCAGCGATGCCTCAGTTTTCTGGTTTGGGTGTTCCGGCCGCTGCTTCTTCTCCAGTATCGGCTCCAGTTGCCCCAGCCACTCCAGCAACCTCAACACCCGCTCCAGCGGGAGAGGGTGTTGTTACGTCCCCAATGCCGGGTAAAA